>SERZ01001661.1_pt1 | contig 12178 bp, 10 predicted proteins | sample 3171461 | NCBI WGS metagenome assembly SERZ01 (sample SAMN06051861, study PRJNA518727) | freshwater metagenome | biome: subpolar coniferous forest; feature: holomictic lake; material: water; isolation source: holomictic Lake 227, 6 m depth | place: Canada: near Kenora, Ontario | collected... | reverse complement strand
GCAATTTACTGTTTCCCAAATCCGCTGGCGTCCCCTAGATTGACCCACACACGAATATGGTGCTGGTCATCGACAACTACGATTCATTCACCTACAACCTGGTGCAATACCTGGGCGAGATGCGGGTGGAGCTGCAGGTCCATCGCAACGACTGCATCACCGTTGAGCAAGTTCGCGCGCTGGCGCCGGAGCGCATCCTGATCTCGCCGGGGCCGTGCTCGCCGCGTGAGTCGGGGCTGTCGAATGAAATCATCCGTATCTTCGGTCCGCGCGTTCCGACATTCGGCGTCTGCCTGGGCCACCAGTGCATTGGCCATGTCTTCGGCGGCAACGTCATCGTTAACTACCGCATGATGCACGGTAAGACCTCGCTCATTAAGCACAACGGCAAGGATCTGTTCGAGGGCATGCCCAATCCTTTTGCCGCCACCCGTTACCATTCGCTGGTCATCCAGCGCGACACCGTGCCGGACTGCCTCGAAGTTACCGCCGAGACCGAGGAAGGCGAAATCATGGGTGTCAGGCACCGTCAGCACCCGATCTGGGGGGTACAGTTCCACCCGGAAAGCATTCTGACCGAGAACGGCCGGCAGATCCTGAAGAACTTCTTGCGGCTGAAGTAGCCCCCTCTAAAGACTCAGGCGCGGGATCCTTTCGGTTCCCGCGCCTGATGAATAAATGCGTTCCGAGGAACGCCCTAAATTTGCTTAACGGCTATAGTCGCGACGGCCGCCGCCACCACCACCACCACCGCGATAACCGCCACCGCCGCCACCACCGCCACCACCGCCAGACCGGGGAGGACGATCCTCTCGCGGACGCGCCTCATTGACCGTCAGCGCTCGGCCGTCGATTTCTTTGCCGTTGAGCGCCTGTACGGCGGCATCGGCGGCTTCCTTGGTCTCCATCGAAACGAACGCAAAGCCCCGCGGCCTCCCGCTGAACTTGTCCTTGATGACATCGACTTCGGCTACAGTGCCGTGGGCACCGAAGAGATCCTGGAGCTGCTCTTGGGTGGCGTTGAAGGATAGGTTTCCAACAAACAGTTTTGTACTCATGATGACTGCATTTCTTAACTGACTGCCCTTTCGCCACCGTTCCCGACCATCGGGTCTCAAATCATCACTGAAGCGCGTTCAACTGAGGATTTACCTGGTTTCGAAATTGGCGAGTTATCTATTTTCGCCAATAGTTTAGCGAGTTTCGGAATGGATGCAACCACTATTTTCACCATTATTTTGCCCCGGGCGAGCTTAGAGAGGGATGCCTCCGTAGTACGTCCGTTTGGCACACGGAGGTGCTAGGGAGGTACTCGACCAACTCCAGAAGCTGATTTTCGCCCGTGCCGGGGGCGCGCTCAAGAAGTCGTAGCCGCTGACATCAATCGGCGCTGATCTGGCCCGGGGAAAGAGTTCTACTCCGTGCTTTAAGCCGGGTCCACTGAGTATCCCTCTTGCCTGAAGCGCTGTAGCTTGTAGATGAGGGCGCGACGGCTGATGCCGAGGGCCTTGGCCGTCTCCGTGCGGTTGAAGTCGTGCTTGCTCAACGTCTGGAAGATGGCTTGGCGCTCGATTTCCGCCAGGCGCTGGGCGTCGTGGGGCTCGACCGCCGGGGTCGTCGCGGCCACGGCGCGGACCTTCGCCGGCAGGTGCTCGGGCAAGATAAGTTCGCCAACGGAAAGCAGCGCCGCACGTTCCATGGCATTGCGCAGCTCGCGCACGTTGCCCGGCCACGCGTAGCGTGTCAGGCAATCCGCGACCGAGGACGCAAACCTCGCTTTGCCCCGGGTAAATTCAGCGATGAAGGCGCTGGCCAACGGCAGGATATCCTCGAGTCGCTCCCGCAACGCAGGGATATTGAGTTCGACGACGTTCAGCCGGTAGAACAGGTCCTCGCGGAAGCGGCCGGTTTTGACTTCCTCCTCAAGAATGCGGTTCGTGGCCGCCAGGATGCGCGCGTTGGTCTGGAGTTCGGCGTTGGAGCCGACGCGGTTGAAACGTCCCTCCTGCGTTACGCGCAGCAGTTTGGCCTGCAGCGGTGGTGACATGTCGGCCACTTCATCCAGGAAGATGGTGCCGTTGTTGGCCACCTCGAAGCGGCCAATCCGTTGCGCCATCGCGCCGGTGAAGGAGCCTTTCTCATGCCCGAAGAGCTCGCTTTCGAGCAAGTTCTCGGGGATGGCGGCGCAGTTGACTTTGACCAGTGGTCCGGATGCGCGGGGGCTCCAGGCGTGGATGACGTCGGCCAGTACTTCCTTGCCGACGCCGCTTTCACCGGTGATCAGGATTCGGCTCTCGGAGGAGGCAATCAGCGATGCATCGTGGAACACGGCCTGAATGAGCGGGCTCTTGGCCACCACATTAGCGGGCAACTGCTTATCCTTGCTGAACTTCAGGGGCGCAGGCTGGGCGATGCCGGTGGCCTGCTGCACGGTCACCAGGAGCTCATCGAGGTCAATCGGCTTGGCCAGGTAATTGAGGGCGCCGTCGCGCATAGCCCCGACGGCTTCGCGTATGTCGGCGTAGGCGGTCACGAGGAGAATTGGCAGGACCGCATGCTCCTTGCGCGCGAGATGCATCGTTTCCAGGCCCGAAAGGCCCGGCATCCGCACGTCGGAGATCATCATGCTGATCTCCCCGGCGCGCAGGGTTTCCAGCGCCTGTTCGCCTGATGCCACCGGAATGGTCTCGAAGCCCTGACTCTGCAGGAAGGAATCCAGCAGGCTGCGCTGCCCGGGATCGTCATCGACGATCAGGATACGCGGCCCTTTTTGGCCGTTCTTGCGGACTTCGGACGACATGGGGTCTGACTTGCTTTGCCGCTTAGCCCGCCGGTTGCACCGCGGCCGCCTTAAGCGGATCCACCGCCAAAATCGTGCGTCGGTCCGGTTCCTCGAGGCCCAAATCCTGCATCCGGGCCGGTAACTCGGGCTTGCGGGTTAACACTCGCTGGCGGAAAGGACTGCTGAGCAACCGGATGATGTCGGTAGTCTTCATGTGGCGGCCAAAACTGCGCAGCAGCTTCGCCGTTCGGATGGGTCGCTTCAGGAGGCGGCGGGCGAAGAGAGAGCCATACCCTTTAGCCCGCAAACGATTGACCTCCGCGCTCGGCAGGGCAGTCGGGTCAATGTCCGAGCATTTGAACCATTTATGCCAATCCCGATCATCGTCAATGATCCCGCGCTCCACATACTCTTGCCAGAGCGGGGTCCCCCGGTAGGCGCATAAGCGATTGAACCCAAAGGTGTCCAGATCGAGCCGCGCGGCGAAGCGGAAGCTTTCCCGGATATCCGCCTCCGTCTCATCGGGCGACCCGACCACAAAGAACCCGTGGACCCGGGCGATGCCGTGCCGCTTGGCGGCGCTGACCGCTCCCTCAACTTGCGCCGGGGTCTGCTTCTTCTTCAGCCGGTCCAGGACCTTTTGCGTGCCCGCTTCCACGCCAAACGCCAGGAAGTTGCAGCGCGCCTCTTTCATAATGGGGAGCTGGTCAATGCCCACAGAATCCACGCGGCCTTCGCAACCCCAGTTGAATTGCAGCTTACGCTTGATAATGCCCTCGCAAATGCCGGTGATCCGCTTCCGGTTAATGAGGAAGTGATCGTCGGTCAGGTAAAGGGATCGATAGCCCTGATCGTTAAGCTGCTGCAATTCGCCCAGGACATGCTCTGGCGAACGAGACCGCCAGCGACCCTCGCCCAGAGACGGGATATCGCAGTAAATGCAGGAGTAGGGGCAGCCCCGCGACGTCTGCACGGTGCAGAACTTATCCAGCGAGAGAACCGCGGGGACATCCAAAGGCAGGGACTCAATGTAGTCGATCGGCAGGCTGGTGCGGTCGGGGTAAGGAAACTGGTCCAGGTTCCGCAGCAGGGGGCGCGGCGCGTTCACCACAACTTCCCCTGCCTTGCGCCAAACCAGCCCCGCCACCGAACCGGGATTGTTGAGGTGATCCAGATAGTCGGGCAGCAGTTCCTCGCCTTCGCCGCAGCCCACGCAGTCGATGTCAAGGCAGTCCTTTAGGATGCGATCCGCATTCAACGTGGCGAAGGCCCCACCCACGATGATGGGAATCTTCGGCTCCGCAGCTCGGAGTTGCCGGGCCATCTGCTTGACCGCCGGGTACGTCGTCGTTGAAAGGAAGGACAACGCAATGACATCCGGCGATTCTTGTGCCGCCGCCCGGGCGATGTGCTCCGCTTTCATCTGCGGGTGGCAGGTGTCAAACAGACGCACCTGATGTCCTCGCTGCCGCAGAACCGGGGCCAGCGTTTGGATTCCCAGAGGCGGAAACGCCATCACCTTGATCCGCCCATCAGCAGACTTCGACCGGTTCAGTGCCGCCGGCAGCACGCGGCTAAAGTCATCGTCCCCAACAAAAACCAGAAACACGTTCATCTAAATGGAGCTATCTGCGAGGTGTAATGACTCAAGATAACAGCAGCCCTGAATTTCTGCAAACGGTTTTGTGGCCAACGGCGGGTCGGCGCGAAGGCTACCGGCAAAGTCGGAACTAGCTGCGCGCCCCGCGCAGTCAGGCACGGTGCGGGTAGTCGCGGACGAGCCGGCCGTGCGTGAAACGGTCAGGATCGCGCTCGATCGTTTCGGCTATACGGTGCACGCAGCGAAGGACGGCGTCGAGGCGTGGGCGGTCTTCCGGCAGCACCGGGACGAAGTTCATTGCGTCCTTTGCGACCTAACCATGCCCCGCATGAATGGCTGGAAGACCCTGGCGGCCCTGCGCAAACTCTCGCCCGGCATCCCGGTGAGCTTGTCCAGCGGCTACAGCGAAGCCCAAGTGATGGAAGGCATCATTCCGAACTGCCTCAGGCATTCGGGAATAAGCCTTATCAGTTGGCGACACTTGCCGCCGCGATGACCCGCGTGCTGGCAAATAAGACCGTGTCGGAAAATGTTGGCTAGCAATTTGCAGGACCGTGTAGTCCCAGCGTTTACAAAGAGGCGGTTAGCTGGGGAACCCTACTGCCAGCAGTACCTTGCCCATCGGCCCGTGTGCCAGGCGCTCGAACGCCTGGGGCAATTCCACAAAAGGGAACACTTTATCCACCTGGGGCCGAGCCCCGTTGCGCGCCAGCAATGACAAGACCTCCTGCCACGCCGCGCAGCTCTCGGCATTGGTCCAGGCGCCGACGGCGACTCCACCGAGGCGGATGCGGCGGAAGAACAGAGCGGCGGTATTAAAGCTGGGAACAGGCCCGGCGAGTCGCCCGACCAAGCTGACCCGGCCAAGTTCGCCCAAAGTGTTGATGACGTTAGGCAGCAGCTTGCCGCCGATGTTGTCGATAGCCAAATCCACCCGGCGCGGCTCCAGTTCCTCCTGGAGGGCCGGGCTCCATTCGAGGTCTTCGGGATTAAACGTCGCGTCCGCGCCAAGCTGCTCCAGCCGCCGGCCTTTCTCCGGGCTGCGCGAGAGCGCGAGGACCTTATGCCCCATGGCAGCCGCAAGCTGCACGGCGGCGACCCCCACGCCGCCCGATGCGCCCGTCACCAGTACCACGGCTGATGGCGGCAGCGGCCCCCACATCGTTAGGGCCTGATAGGCGGTCAAATAGACCAGGGTCGCGCCCGCAGCTTCGATCTCGCTCCAACCCTCGGGAATCTCAACCAGGTCTTGCGCCGGCACGGCCACGCGCGCGGCGAACGTCCCCGGCCGGTTCCCGCCAACTTCACCGCGCAGAATGGCTCGGCGATCTCCGACGCGAGTCCCTTCCACCGCGCCCCCGACCTCCACCACCGTGCCTATGCCATCGCGCCCGAGGATCTGAGGCAGTTTCGGTTTGGCGGGGTATTGGTTCTCGGCAAGGTAACGATCTGCGGGATTCAGCGCGGCATAATCGACTTGCAGAATAACCTCTTCAGGCCGGGGAACCGGATCGGGTACCTCGGCCAGGTGCAGGCCGCCAATGCCGTTGAGTTCGTCAATGAGCCAAGCCCTCATGCATCCAAAATGCCGCGCCAACCGCGAGCTGGCCATTCACTGCGACGCCGGGAGGTCCGGTAACTTCAGATCCGTGGGCGCTTTGCCGTTGGCCGTACGAGAGAACTTCTCCCCGAAGAGGGAGAACCCTTCGCCGAAGCCGCCATGGGAGAGGAAGAACTGGCCGTTCTCCACGCCCATGAAGCGGTCCAGGCGATCGGCTTTGCCGGTCGGATCGTGGCTGAAGGTGGCGGTCGTGAGTTCCTGCCATTGCCCATCCGCGCCGCGAATCCATTGATTGCCGTAGAGCGCCTTGCGACGGAGGTTGCCGTTGGCACCCCCAAAGTTCTCGCTGAAGCTGTGCAGACGGCGCAGGTAGCCGCCTTCCTTCGGCGCCTTCCATCTGGAGATGAGCACCCACTGCTTCGTGTCTGGGACGAAGTAATAGCCCGAGAAGATGGTGTGGGTGGCGTCAACGGGCTTGGCGGTTACGAGGAACCGCTGCTTCTCGCCGGTCTTCCAGGGATAGACCCAATGGCTATGCCCGCCCGTGCCCTCGTTGCCGAAATCGCCTGATTCGACCCCCGGGCCCTTGCCCACCAGCTTGACCCGATCCGCGTCTGCGACCTTCCCGCGGTCCACCGCTTCGCCGCCGCTGTCCCACACGCTGAAAATGATCCGGCGCTCGGTGGGGCTGTTGATCTGCATGCCGAAGTAGCCGCGGTGCCAGCCGCATGCCATGTAGAAGGTCCAGAGCGGCTCCTCAACCGCGGTGACCTCGCAATAAAACGCCGCCACGTTGGTCACCTCCAGCGTCGGGTAGGCAAGATGCACCGAAGCGGCGTTGCGACGCGCCTTCAGATTGAAGTGCGCGTCTTGCGCGGCCGGGCCGCTGACGATCAGGGCGTCCAAGTCACCACCGGATTTTCCCTCACCGTTCAGGGATTCCAGCGTGAAGCGCTGATAACCGGCTGCGGCGATGTCGAATGCCCCGAAGCTCACCATCACCAGTTCGCTCCCGGCCCCTTTCGCCGTGGCTTCGTGTGACTTGCCGGCGACACTAAGGCGTAGCTTGGCACTGTCGCCCGCCGGCAACCGCAACGCCAGCGCGCAATCCAACCGGCCGGGCTGCTTGATCTGGCCGAACCAAAGCACTTTGAGCGCCGGGTCTTGCCAGCCGGTTATCCCGGATCGTTGCGAGATGGGCGCCCCATCCGGGTCCGGCTCGAGGTAGGCCGTGCAGGCGGGAACACGCAGCTCGCCACTCGCGGCACCCGCCGTCACGCTGGCAGCCAGCAGGAATAGAGCAAACCAGAACCGAGCAACAGGCGTGGCGCCCGCCTTGCCAGGGCAGGTGGCGGCCAGACGGCGTGACAACGTTAGGGCTTGCATCGCCAGTTCAATGTTACTTTGCCGGCCAAGCTTCGACCACCAGGACCTCGAAGGGTTTGAGCTTGAACGTGGCCTCTTCGCCAGCACGGAGTTTGGTTACCTCCAACTCCCGGTCCTTGAACGGGTTGACCAGCGTGTATTCGCGCGCGCCGTCTGCGGGCAGCTCGAACGCTTGGGCGGGGTCTAGCTTGATTTGCGCCGCTCGGGATGACGGATTGCGCAGTGTCAGAATGCCCTTGCTGGGCGACCACGCGGCCCAGCCGTACACCTTGTGTTCGCCCGGGCTGCCGCCAACCCAATGGGTATCGACCAGAGTATCGGCATTCGCACGCGACCACTTGGCGCCTTCAGCCAGCGCGTCCCAGTCCTCCGCCGACAGCAGGCTGGGGGTGATGTACATCTCCTGCAACTGGGTGCCGCACCCGAAAAACGCCCGCACCTCCGACTTGAAGACGTGGTTGGTGTCGGTGTTCAGGCCGTGGGCGTGCTGCGCGTAAATAATGCCGTGCAGCATGAGGGAATTGAGCGGATAGAGGCTGCTCTTGCTGACGATGCTGTCATAGACATCATTGTCCTTGTAGGTAATCCACCGCTGCCGCTCGGGCGCCGAACCGGGCACGAAAGAATGGTCCTCGCCCCCGCGCCAGATGGAGTCCGCGTGCAGCAGCCAGAACGGCGACGGCCAGGTGCCCGTGGTCTGGTTGATGTAGAGGTCTGGTTTGAGCGCGCGCAGCTCCGCAATCAGCCGCAGCATGGCCTCGAAGTCGCGCAAGCCGGCGCTCGGGTCGTCCTTGCTGCCGACGCCAATGCCATCGAACTTGAACTGGTTGATCCCGTATTTCTGCACCACCTCCACGCACAACGAGCGGAACCGTTCGTAGTACTTCGGGCCGGCCATCGAGAAGTTGCCCTCGTTAATCTCAAAGCCCTGTTCCTTGCCGTACTGGATGCGCTCATCGTGCGGGTTGCCATAGCCGCCCCAGGGGGAGAGCCACATCCCGGGCGCAGACCCGTACCGGGCAGTCGCCTGCTGGATCGGCGTGAAGCCAGTGGGAAACCCTTCGTGGAAGCGCCACAATGTCCGGTAGTCGTCCCAGCCGTCGTCGAACATAAAGGAGTCCAGCTTGACGCCGCGTTTGGTGACCAACTCCTCACCGTAGGCGTTGATGACATCCAAAGCGGCCTTCTCGTCGAACTTGCTGAAATAGCCGATGTCATACCACGAGTTGTAATGCAGGAAAGGCCGGTAAGGGTGCGCGCGTTCCCGTTCCAGATAAGCCAGAAAGCCGCGCCGCACCTGACCCTTGGGGACAAACCCGATCACCGATGAGCACTCAAAGCTCTCCCCTGCGCGCAGCGGGGTGCCCCGCGGCAGGAAACAGCGCACAAAGCCCATCTCACCCCGGTTGATGGACAAGGGGTGCTCGACCCCAAAGAACGCGGTCTCGACGACGACGGGTGAGCCATCCACGGTGCCGGTGGGCTTCGCGTTGGCCACGGGAGTATCCAGCAATATAATCTCCTTGAGTGGAATCGCCTCCTGCCCCGCCCGGAAGGTGAACTGCTGCCGAAGATATCGCGAGCCCCCGCGAAGAACACCGCGCCAGCTCACCGACAGGCTGCCATCGTCGTTCACCAGCTCGGCTACCAGTTGCGTCCCCGGCAAGCGCTCGGCGAACCGCGAGGCGCCGGGATTCGCCTCCAGCGGTTCCGTATGGACCGGACCGGCGAGTTTGAAATCCGACGCATGGATAAACCTGCCGTTGGTCAGGACCAGGCTGAACAGCTCGCCTCGTATCGGGAGGACCCGGTCGGCGCCCTTGTCCCGAAATGACTCCGGCGAGAGCGTCTTCTCCAGGGTCCTCCATGTCGCGACGACCTGGTCGTTGCTCAAGGCAAAGCTGGCGGCATGGGCGCTTATCGGGAACAGCCCCGCCGCGAGCAGCACCGCGGCTGCTGACACATGAATGGTGTGCTTTTGAAACATAGATCTACACAACTCCTCCCGCCATGAACTGTTAAGCCCGCCGCTTCCGGAAGCATTCAACCGTCGCCTGCAAGCCCTCGGGCAGACTGCCCTTGGGCTTGAAACCCGCCACGCGAAGCCGGTCCACCGCCGCCATGGAGTGTTTTACATCACCCGCGCGCTCCGGCGCATGCGTGATCTCCGAACGTGATCCGGTCAGCGTGCAGATGGTTGCGGCAAGGTCGTTGATGGTGATCTTCCCACCGTATGCCACGTTGAATACCCCCGTCGCCGATGACTCCGTGGCGAAGTAGGCATTGGCCGCCGCGATGTCCTTCACAAAGATGAAGTCCCGCGTCTGCTCGCCGTCGCCATAAATAGCGATCGGCTCATGTTTCAGCGCGCGATCGATGAAGATCGGCACCGCCGCCGCATACTGGCTCTTCGGATCCTGGCGCGGGCCGAAGACGTTGAAATAGCGCAGGCACGCCGTCTGCAGCCGGCCCTCCGCTGTGAACATCTTGCAGTAATACTCCCCGTCGAGCTTGGTGATCGCGTAGGGACTCTTCGGCTCCGGGAACATCGTCTCGACCTTCGGCACCACCGGGTTATCGCCGTAAATCGCCGCCGAGCTGCTCAAGACGAGCTTCTTCACCTTCGCCTTCGCCGCTTCCTCCAGCACCACGAGCGTGCCGTTGGTGTTGATCTCGGTGCATTCAATCGGCTTCTGCATGGACTCCGGCACGCTGATCATCGCCGCCAGGTGGAAAATGTAGTCCACGCCATCCACCGCCTGCCGAACCAGGTCCCGGTCCAGAATCGAGCCCTCAATAAACTCATGTTCCAGGCCAGCCAGGTTATGCTTGAACCCGGACCGCAGGTTGTCCAATACCCGCACCTCGGCCTGGCCTTGGAAATGTTCTACAATATGGCTGCCGATAAAGCCGGCGCCACCGGTAACAAGGACCCTTTTCAAGCGACAATCCCCAGTGGCCGGGTGTGTTTCCAATCCCCGCGCGTGAAATCAGGGAACAACTGGGGAGCCCCGCCTTCCTTTTCGGATTGGGAACTCAGCGGGCGCACCGCGCTCCAGCAGGCCCCCTCATAAACGTTCTGATCCAGCGGCTGGCTGTTGCGCAGGCACTCGACCATACGGCAGCGCATGATGAAATCCATGCCCCCGTGCCCGCCCATCTTCACGGCCAACTGGCCCATCCGCTTCCAGAGCGGATGCTCAAATTCGACGCACAGCTTCTCGTAGTCCTCGTCCTTCATCCAGTCCTCGTAGCTGCCGCGGCCCTCGATGGCAGCGCGCGACGGGTAGCCCGCCAGCGTGCCTTTGGTGCCCGTGATGAGATTGTGCCGCGTATAAGGCCGCGGGCTGCTCTCATTCCATTGCACCATGATCGTCCGCCCCAGCCGGGTCTTGATGATCTGCGTGCTCAGGTCTCCGCCCGCGAACTCCATCCGGTTCCACTTATGATCCGCGGGGAAATTGGCCTTGGCGTATGCCGCCCGGCCCCGAGCCGGCGTGGAGAACGAAACCACCCGGTCGAACAGGTCTTCCGTGCGCGCAATGCTCATGTACTGCGCCACCGGCCCCAGGCCATGCGTCGGATACAGGTTGCCGCCGTCCTTTGGCGCATAATACTTCGTCCGCCAACTGCCCGTCCCGCGCTCCACCTCCTGCATTTGGCCGCGCAACTCATGCAGATAGGCCGCCTCGCCATGCAGCAGTTCCCCCAGCGCTCCCTGGCGGCACAGGTTGAGATACATCAGCTCCTCGCGCGCGTAATTGCAGTTCTCCATCATCATGCAATGCTTGCCGGTCTGCTCCGACGTGTTGATCACTTCCCACAACTCCTCGAGCGTGAAAGCCAGCGGCACCTCGCTGAACGCGTGCTTGCCCGCCTTCATCGCCTCAATCGCCATGCGTGCATGGTCTTCCCAGGGCGTGGCGATGATCACCGCGTCAATATCCGGCCGTGCCAGCATTTCGAGATAGCGCTTGGGCGAGCCGAAATAGAGGTCCGGAGCCTTCCCGCTCAGCTTCTCCACCGCCTTGGCGCTGTTCTTGGCCCAATCCTCATACAGGTCGCTGATGGCCACAATCCGGCTGCCCTCGATCTGGGCCAACTGCTGCGCGTGGCCGCTCCCGCGCGCCCCCACCCCGATCACCCCCCACCGCACCGTCTCCAGCTTCGGCGCCGCGAAATCGCCCATGTATCGGGCCCCCGCAGGGCGTCCTGACTGGGCCAATGAGCCCGCCTCCGCCTGCGCGGCGGTCGTGTTTTGAGCGGTCAGCGTTCCCCCGGCCGCGATCGCGGCCCCCGTCACACCGAGGCTCTTGAGAAAATCCCGACGATTGGTGCTTGAATTCATATTCGGCAGCAGATAATTCGACCTGCGCCCGTGTCAGTCAAGCCCCATATCCGCAAAAGGCGGCGGGCGGCGCATCTTGCGCGCGCCACCCGCATCGAAACCCGCTTGCGCCGGAGAGCGCCCGTCTCCCGGCACAGCAACGTCCGGAGGCAGTGGCGGAGGCGATGGAAAAGGAGAGAGGGCCGTCCCACTCCTATTGCGGTTCATGGAACGTGGTGTCCACGTCGCTACCGCATGACCGAACCCCTGCCCCTGAACCGCGGTCTGCCAGAGAGCCGCCGACAGTTCCCCCTCTGCGATGTCGTTTGAATAACCCGCAAACCAGGGCGGTCAACACCAAGCCGTGGCTGAACGGGGACACCGCGGGATCACTGAACACCCCACCCGTGCACAAAGGAGAAGTGGCTCCAGGACATCTTGGCCGAATTCGCTGACCGCATCTTGCCAGTAGATGAACGTGTGGCCGACCAGTGGGGTCGCCTCGGCTTGCGGCCGTCGGTG
>SERZ01001660.1_pt1 | contig 12193 bp, 10 predicted proteins | sample 3171461 | NCBI WGS metagenome assembly SERZ01 (sample SAMN06051861, study PRJNA518727) | freshwater metagenome | biome: subpolar coniferous forest; feature: holomictic lake; material: water; isolation source: holomictic Lake 227, 6 m depth | place: Canada: near Kenora, Ontario | collected... | reverse complement strand
GAACAAATACAGACACCTATTCCGGCACATTCCCCTTACTTGATCCACAAGCGCATGGCATCCCAGGCACGACCCAGAATACCGGCCTGCTCGACCGACTCCAGAGCCACTAGCGAAACATCCACCAAGGCTTGGTCCCCATTGGTGACTTTTAAAGTGGCGACGGCCTGACCTTTGGTGAACGGCGCCACCAGCGGGTCGGGGCGAACGACTTGCGTCTTGATCTTGCTGGCTGTGCCTGCGGGTACCGCCACCACAATGGCCTGTGGGCGACCCAATTTGACTATGGATTCTTTGCCCTTCCAGACGGCAGGCGACACCACGGCCTGATTCGCGTCATACAACTTGACGGCTTCGAAAGCGGTGTAACCCCAGTTCAACAGCTTTTGGGATTCATTGGCCCGCGCATTTTCACTCGACGCACCCAACACGATGGACAAAAGTCTACGGCTGCCCATGGCAGCAGGCGAGCCAGCTGCAGCACCGGTGGCACCCAGGTTTGGGAAATCGCGCTTGGCGGTGGCAATCAGGCAATAACCCGCCGCATCGGTGTGCCCGGTTTTCAAACCATCAACCGAAGGATCACGAAACAGCAACAGATTGCGGTTGCTGTCATTGGCGGCAGGGGTTCCAGCGTACCGGTACTTCTTGATGGCGTAGTAAGCCACGTAGTCCGGGAAATCGTGCATTAAACGGGTCGCCAGAATGCTCAGGTCACGAGCGGTGGTGGTGTGCCCTGCTTCGGTCAAACCTTCAGGATTTTTATAACCCGTAGATTTCATGCCGAGCGCCTTGGCTTGCTCGTTCATGAGTTGCACAAAACGCTCGGCGCTGCCGCCAACACCTTCCGCCAGTGCCATCGTGGCGTCGTTGCCACTTTGGACAATCATGCCTTTAATCAAATCCTCCACCGGCACCATCATTTTGGGATCGATGAACATACGAGAACCCGGCATCTTCCAGGCCCGCTCGCTGACCGGCAAGGTTTGCTTCAGGTCCAGCTTCTTGCTGCGCAGGGCATCAAATACCAGATATGCGGTCATCAACTTGGTCAGAGAAGCGGGCTCTACCGGCACATCAATGTCTTTTTCGGCCAGCAACTGGTTCGCCGTCACATCCAACAACAGGTACGAGCGTGCCGCAATTTCAGGCGGCTGCGGCATTTGGGCGGACACCGAAAAACAGATGGCTGCAGCGAGGGTAATGAGTAGTTTTTTCATTTGGAATGAGTGATTGAGCTCATCAAAAAATGATGAGCCGGGGAAATATTTCACTATTTAATTAATAGCTGCTTACGCAAGCAGAACGGGGGCTAGAGGCCAAAAAGGCTTAACGTCCAACGTTGGCTGGTATCAGCAAGCGCTCGACGACTTTGCCATTTTTCAAATGCGACTCCACGATTTCATCGATGTCGTCGTTGTCGACAAAGGTGTACCAGACCGCTTCCGGATAAACCACCGCCACCGGCCCCGCCGCACAGCGGTCCAGGCAACCTGCCTTATTGACCCGAACCTGGCCCGGCCCGGACAAACCGGCTTCCTTGACCTGGTTTTTGCAGCGGTCAAAGCCCGCTTGCGCCCCATGATGGGCGCAGCAGTCTTCACCTGCTTTGCGCTCATTGAGGCAAAAGAAAATATGCCGCTCGTAGTAAGAATTTGCCGCTGGGGCGCTTGGGCTGACGCCCACTGTGTCGTCGCTGTTGGATTCAATCATGGGTGCAATTCTAGTTTTTCGATTCACGACCCCACACCTGAATCAGCACATAAACCACAGCGGCATAGGGCCACAGCCAGCCAAGCCATTGCGCCAGTCCATTAAAACGAATAAAGCGGCCCTGCTCCCAAGTCGCCAAAGTCTGTGCGAAATAAGGGCTGGCAGGCGCTTGATTGAGCACACTCAAGTAAATGCCCAGCGCTAGCAAAACCAAAGCAGCGCTCGCCCGCCGGGGCACCCACATCAGCAACAAGGCCAACGCCAGCGCTGTCACCAGACCCGCTTCGACCGGTAAACTGAACCATGCCCATGCGTGCTCGGGACCGTAACTCAGGGCCGCAGACAGCGCGGTGACACCCATGCCAAGCGCAAACATCACCAAAACAAACAGCGCCCTGCGCCCCGCTGCGCGAATGATGCAAAAACCGATCAGGCAGGGAATCAGCATCCCAAGCATCACGCAAATCCACTCTGCGGCCGGCACCAGCGGTTGCAACTCAATATCGCGCACCGGCAGCCAATCCAGGAAGGGCGTGTCTAGCAGCACGTCGGCCAATGACGCCTCCAGTCGCTCCAGCACTTGGCCAAGTCCCAGCGGTACCGTCGCTGGAAACAGCAACGCCAGCGGCCACAATGCCAACAGCACCAAACCGCCGCGGGCGTCCTCCACAAACCAGCGATCCCGAAAACGATTCCAGCGGACCAGAACACCCAGCTTCTCGAGCGTCCAGGCCATCAACGCGCCCAACCAGGCCCCCAGCACGTTCAACCCCAAGTCCACATTGGAAGGAACGCGTGCCGGCAAATAACTTTGCGTGGACTCCATCAAGAGCGACAAAACACCTGCTGCCAAGGTTGAAATCAACACGGTGTAACGGGTCTTGCCGGTCCGTAAAGCACTCAGTGTGAGCAAAAACCCCAATGGCATGTAACCCAGCACATTGGTGATGACATCAAACCCCGTCCAGTACTTGGGCAAGGGGCTGGTCAAATAAGCCCAGGGCACGATGCCCTGGTAGCGCCAATCGGCAAAAGGGTAAAGACTGGCGTAAAAAACAAGACCCACATAGATCAGCGCAAGGGGCCACGCTGAGGTCTTGTGGGTCACGATGCGCTCCTGGCTTCTTAAAAAGGCTTGGCCACCACCAGGAACACCACCGCCAGCAGCATCAGCACCGGCGCCTCGTTGTACCAGCGGTACCAGACATGGCTGTGGGTATTGCCGTTGGCAACAAAATTGCGCAACACGACACCACAACTGTAGTGATAGGCCACCACCAGGGCGACGATAGAGAGCTTGGCGTGCATCCAGGCATTGCCAGGACCCCAGCCGATGCCATAACCCACCCACAACCAAGCGCCCAGACCCAGGGCCGGCACCGCGATGATGGTGGTGAAACGCAACAACTTGCGGGCCATCAGCAACAGGCGATCGCGCTCGGCAATGGACTGTGGTTTCACCATCGCCAAATTAACAAAAATACGCGGCAGGTAAAACAAACCAGCAAACCAACTGGCCACAAAAACAATATGAAGCGATTTAATCCAAAGCATGGCGAGCAGTTTATCCGGGGGGTTAAAAATTCAGAGCAAAAAAAAACCCCAGCACAAGGGCTGGGGTGGTAAGCCTATTTGCTGTCACACATCAAGGCCCCGCTCAGGGAGGAAAAGCGGGAGGCAGCGAACTGCCCATGCGTAATTTAACAAAAAATAAGACCCTTTTCAACTAAATGGTTAAATATTTGTCGTCATGCTGACAAAAAGCATTCAGCCTTTACACTTTTCCGCATGACAAACCATGCTCCATTTCCCTTGGGCCGTCCCCGCAGATTGCGCCGCGACGCTTTTACACGCAACCTGGTCCGTGAAAACAACCTCACCGCCCACGACCTGATCTACCCGGTTTTTGTGGTGGACGGCCAGCAGCAACGTCAGGTCATCCATTCCATGCCCGGTGTTGAGCGCCTGAGTCTTGACTTGCTGCTACCCGTTGCAGAGGAATGTGTTCGACTGGGTATTCCGGTCATGGCCTTGTTTCCCGTGATTGATGGCTCACTCAAAACCCCGGACGGACGCGAAGCACTCAACCCGGACGGTCTGGTGCCTCGCGTGGTGCGGGCTCTCAAAAAGGAATTCCCCGATCTGGGCGTGATGACCGACGTCGCGCTTGACCCCTTCACCACCCACGGTCAAGACGGCCTGCCCGACCCGAATCCGGCTGAAGACGGCTACATCATGAACGATTTGACGGTCGACATGCTGGTCAAGCAAGCGCTGACCCAGGCCGGTGCTGGCGTCGATATCGTGGCCCCGAGCGACATGATGGATGGTCGCATCGGCGCCATTCGCCATGCACTGGAATCCAACCACTTTGTGCACACCCGCATCATGGCCTACAGCGCCAAATACGCGTCCGCCTTTTACGGACCGTTCCGCGATGCCGTCGGCTCCGCTGGCAACCTGGGCAAAAGCAACAAAAAGGTCTACCAGATGGACCCCGGCAACTCTGACGAAGCCCTGCGCGAAGTGGCGCTCGACATTGCCGAAGGCGCCGACATGGTGATGGTCAAACCCGGCATGCCCTACCTGGACGTGGTGCGCCGCGTCAAGGACGAGTTCAAGGTCCCGACTTTTGCTTACCAGGTCAGCGGCGAATACGCCATGCTCAAGGCCGCTGCGCAAAACGGCTGGCTCGACCATGATGCGGTGATGATGGAAAGCCTGCTCGCCTTCAAGCGCGCCGGGGCCGATGGCGTGCTCACCTACTTTGCGCTGGATGCCGCCCGCTTACTACAAAAATAATAGCTGCTAGCGCAATGACTGCGGGGGCTAGAGGCCAATTTGTTATAAATTTGGTGAGAAAGACCTGACATGCGAATTTTCACCATTCACGGCACCAGCGTGACCGAATCGGATGCCTTGGGGCCTTTGCTCACAGCGCGGCTGCCTGACCAGGGCTACCTTTGGATCGCTTGCGCGCGGCGCGAGTTTGAGGTACTTCAGGCGCAGATTCAGTCCACATTGCAAGCCCTGTGCGGCATGCAACTGGTGGACCTGCATATTTCCGACCTGCTCAGCAACCAGTTGCCCTCTCACTACGACTACACCTCGCAGTACGACATTCTGGTGTTTCGTCGCCTGGCCGCCGGTAACGCCGAAACCGACCTGGAGCAGCCGGGCGTGCCACTGCACCGTTTGCCGACCCGGGGTGGGCCACCTATTTTGCGGCGTATTGACACCAGCCCGGTCGGGTTTGCGGTGTTCGACCATGTCCTGCTCACCGTGCACCCCACCGACTGCGCCGTGCGAGATGCCTACGCGGCGAAACTGCTGAGTGCCGCTTCGGCCGAATCGCATGCGTCCGGTGCGCGGCTTCCCAGCGGACCAGCTGACCTGATGCTGCGCATCGTCAACCACATGGTGGACGGCTACCTGGAACTGCGCCGTGAGCTCACGCACCAACTCGACCACTGGCAGTCTGAACTACTCAACCCCAAAACCCGTTTCAACAACTGGAGCGCCCTGCTTGAGGCGCGCCTGTCCTTGCACCATCTGGACGAGATTTGCGAAGACCAACGCGCTGCCGTGCAGGACTGGACCGAAGCCATCAAAACCTGGCCTGATGCCGATTCGCCATTAAGCCAGCGCGAACGCGACCTGCTGCAAGTGCGCAGTCGCGACGTGCTCGAACACATCGAGCGCGTGGTGCACCACGTCCGCCGGCTGGAGCAAAGCGCCGAAACGGCGGTTCAAATGCACTTCAATGCCCAAAGCCACCGCACCAACGAAATCATGCGCACGCTCACGGTGCTGACGGCCATCTTCTTACCGCTGAACCTGATTGCCGGCATCTTTGGCATGAACTTCGAATACATCCCCATGCTGCACCAGTCCAATGGCTTTTTGTTTGCCATGGCCTTGATGCTGTCCATCGCTTGCGGGCTGGTGGTTTTTTTCTGGCGCAAGCGCTACCTGGAGCGCTCGGCACGTTAACAGGAGGGCTTAGTTGAGGCTTGCGCTTGACAGCACCAGAGGGCAAGCTATCATCAACTGGTCTTACCACTTAACTATTTATGTTTCCACTTCGCCCCGTCGCCCGCTTGGCTGATACCGTTGCTGGCGAGCTTGAGAAACGCATTCTTGAAGGCTCGCTGAAACCTGGTGACGTGCTCCCCTCCGAGCGCGATCTGGCTTTGGAACTCGGTGTTTCGCGGCCCTCGCTGCGCGAAGCGATCCAGAAACTGGTCGCCAAAGGTCTGCTGACCACGCGCCATGGTTGCGGCACCACGGTGACCGACCGACTGGAGGCGCACTTTGTTGATCCCTGGCAAGCCATGCTCAAGGGCCATCCGATGCTGCACCGCGATTTGCTCGAATTTCGCCAGATGCTTGAAGGTCAGGCGGCCTACTTGGCCGCAGAGCGCGCCCTGGATGTGGACATTCAGCGCTTGGACACCGTCTATGCCGCGCTGGAGGCCGCTTACGACAGCAACGACATGCAGACCTGTATTGACGCGGACGTCGCCTTTCACCAAGCGGTGGCCGAGGCCGCCCATAACGTGCTGATCGGCCACCTGAGCGCCAGCCTGATGCGGGTCATTCACGGCCATGTGTCGACCAACCTCTCGCAGCTGCATCAACAGCCGCCACGCTGGGAACAGCTAAAAGCGCAGCACCATGCCATTTGGCAATCCATCCGAAATCACCAGCCCGAAGCGGCCGACCGGGCAGCGCGCAACCATATCGAGTTTGTCCGGCAAAGCATGGATGACAACGCTCGCGAAGTAGAACGCCGCTCCACTGCCTTACGCCGTTTGGGTGAGCCCGCGCTCTAAACGCACTCGTCGGTGGCCTCCAAAGTGCCACGAAGGCTGTCAGTTTTCTTGCAGCCTAACGACTTGAACTGCTGAACTTCGGCGCGCTTGCTCAGGCAACCGCCATCAAGCCGCCAACCAATTAGGGTTTATACCTATAGACCATTTCTTTCAATATTTTTACATTTGCTTTTACTGGTATTACCAGTTTACCAATACGAATAATATTGAGGAGACTCCGGTCATGGCATCCCACCCATCCAACGCACGTCTGTATCCGTCCAAACCGACGGATGTCTATCTTTTTGCCACCTGTCTGGTGGACCAGTTCGCGCCCGAGGCGGGGCTGGACAGCGTGCGTCTGCTGGAGCGAGAGGGCATTCGGGTTCATTTTCTGGAACAGCAAACCTGCTGCGGCCAACCCGCCCACAGCAGCGGCTACCCCGACGAAGCCCGCGCCGTGGCCTTGCAACAACTTAAACTTTTCACCCAACCGTGGCCGGTGGTGGTGCCTTCGGGCTCCTGTGGCGGCATGATTCGCCACCACTACCCGGCGTTGTTTGCCGACGACCCGGCGCTGCACGCTGTGGCCCAAAATTTGGCTGAGCGCACCTACGAGTTGAGCGAATTTTTGGTGCAGGTCGTCAACTTCAACCAGCCAGACCTGGGTGACGCTTGCACCGTAGCCCTGCACACCTCCTGCCATGCGCGCCGTCAAATGGGCTCGCACGACACCAGCAGCGCATTGCTTGAGAGCCTGGCGCAAGTGACCGTGGTGGAGCAAGCGCGCATTGAGGAGTGCTGCGGCTTTGGCGGCACCTTTGCCATTCGCTACCCCGACATCTCAGAAGCCATCGTCAGCGACAAGGTCGCCGCCTTGAAAGACACCGGATGTGAGCGCGTGGTCAGCGCTGACTGCGGTTGCCTGTTCAACATCACCGGACGCGCCGCCAAACAAGACGAAGTGGCCCACCGTAGCACACCGTCGTTGCCGGGTGAGCACCTGGCCAGCTTTCTGTGGCGCCGTACCACCACCGGAGAAACCGCATGAGCGCCCGCGACCTGATTCTGGGCCGCTTGCGCGCCACCGCCATCACCAACAAACCAGAGCTGCCTGATGTGACCGGATGGTTTGCCACGCACCGCCGTCACGAGGACCAGGATCAGCGCATCGCGCGCCTGCGCACCGCGCTCGAAGCCGTCCACGCTGAAATTCACGACACAATCAACGCCGACTGGCCTGAACTGTTGCTGCAAATTGCTGCCACCAAAGGCCTCTGCAAGCTCGTGATTGGCACCGAAACGCCGCATGGCGCTGCCCTGGAAGCACGTCAGCCCACCTCACTCAAGCTGGTGCGCTACGAACAATCAATTGAAGCCTGGCGCGACACGCTGTTTGATGACGTAGACGCCGGGCTCACGATGGCCCGCAGCGCCATCGCTGAAACCGGCAGTCTGGTGGTGTGGCCCACCGCCAGCGAGCCACGTCTGATGTCGCTGGTGCCACCCATCAACTTTGTGCTGCTCGACGTCACCACCATTCACGCCGACCTGCACACCGCCATGACGGTCGAAGGCTGGAAAGATGCCATGCCGACCAACGCGCTGCTGATTTGCGGCCCCTCCAAAACTGCCGACATTCAGCAAACGCTGGCCTATGGCGCCCACGGCCCCCGTGAGCTGGTGGTGCTTCTGTGCCACCCACAAGGAGCCACAGCATGAGCAAAGTCATCCCCATCCACCCGGCTGAAGATTTCAAGGAACGCAGCCGCAACGTTTTGAACGACCCGGGCCAGCGCAAGAACTTTCGCGGTGCCATGGACTTTTTGCAAGCCAAACGGCGCAACCAATTCCCCGACGAAGAAGAGCTGGAAGGCCTGCGCGATCTTGGCTCTGCCATTCGCAAATACAGCCTGGCCAACCTGCCCCGCTTGCTGGTGCAACTCGAAGCAAATTTAAAAAGCAACGGCGTGCAGGTGCACTGGGCCCAAAACGCCGATGAGGCCAATGCCATTGCGCTGGGCATTGCGCGACGTGTCAAGGCCACGCGCATCATCAAGGGCAAGTCGATGGTGAGCGAGGAGATTGAGTTCAACCACGCGATGGAAGCCGCCGGTATTGAGGCGTTTGAGTCCGACATGGGCGAGTACATCGTCCAGTTGGCCGGCGAGACACCCTCGCACATCATCATGCCGGCGATCCACAAAACCAAGCAGGAGATTGCCGCCCTGTTTGCCAAGGAAATCCCGGGGGTGGCCTACACCGAAGACGTCGATGCGCTGATCCGCATTGGCCGCAAAGTGCTGCGCCGCAAGTTTGCCGACGCCGACATCGGCCTCTCCGGCGTTAATTTTGCGGTGGCCGAAACCGGCACGCTGTGCCTGGTCGAAAACGAAGGCAATGGCCGCATGTGCACCACCGTGCCCCGCGTTCACATTGCCATCACCGGCATTGAAAAAATCGTCGAAAAACTGGAACACCTGCCGCCACTGCTGAGCCTGCTGACGCGCTCGGCCACCGGCCAATCGGTCACCACCTACGTCAACATGATCAGCAGCCCGCGCAAGCCGGGAGAAAAAGACGGCCCCGAAGAAGTGCACCTGATCCTGCTCGACAACGGCCGCACGCAGGCCTTTGCCGACGAAGAACTGCGCGCCACCTTGCAGTGCATTCGCTGCGGTGCCTGCATGAACCACTGCCCGGTGTACGCCCGCATTGGCGGCCACGCCTACGGCACCACCTACCCCGGCCCGATTGGCGCCATCATCTCGCCACACATGCTGGGACTGGAGTCCACCTACCCGCTGGCGTTTGCCTCTACCTTGTGCGGTGCCTGCGTCGAAGTCTGTCCCGTGAAGATTCCGATCACCGACATTCTGGTACGCCTGCGCAACGAGGCGCAAGCCCGCCCCGGCAGCGCGGACGCCACCTTGCGCGGCAGTGGTGCTGCCCGCACCACGCTGATCAGTCTCATCTGGAAGGGCTGGTCGCTGGTCTACAGCCGCCTGGGGTTCTACAAACTCACCTCGTGGTTCATGAGCCGGGGCCGCGCTTTGTCGCCCACCGAGCAAGGCGCCTGGACACGTAGCCGCACACCGCTGATTCCCGCACCCAAACGCCTGCGTGACCTGTTGAAGGATAGAAAATCATGAGCCCCATCGTTGACGCCCTGTCTCGCATCCTACCCGTGCGTCAGGTCATTACCGACAGCCTGCGCCGCCTCGCCTATGGCACCGACGCCAGCTTCTACCGACTGACGCCCGAAGTCATCGCGGTGGTTGAATCCGAAGAAGAAGTGCAAGCCTTGCTGCAGGCCACGCGCAATCATGGTCGGCCGGTGACATTTCGCGCAGCAGGCACCAGCCTATCGGGTCAAGCCGTCACAGACAGCGTATTGGCGCTGATCGGCGAAGGTTTTGCCACCTGCGAAATTGCCCCCGATGCCACCAGCGTGCGCATGGGGCCCGGCATGATTGGCGGCGAGGTCAACTACCGGTTGGCACCCCATGGCCGCAAGATTGGCCCCGACCCAGCCTCTATTAACGCCTGCAAGATCGGTGGCATCGCCGCCAACAACGCCTCGGGCATGTGCTGTGGCACCGCCCAAAACAGCTACCGCACTTTAGTCGGCATGCGCGTGATCTTGAGCGATGGCATGTTGCTCGACACCGAAGACCCTTACAGCGTGGCCAGTTTCCGGAAAAGCCACGCCACCCTCGTGGATGAGCTGGCACGACTGGGCCAGGCCACCCGCGCCGATGAAAAACTCGCGGCCCGTATCCGCCACAAGTACAAGATCAAAAACACCACCGGCTACAGCCTGAATGCCCTGATTGATTACGAGGACCCGATCGACATCCTGGCGCACCTGATGATCGGCTCTGAGGGCACGCTGGGCTTTATCTCGCGCCTCACCCTGGCAACCGTGAATGAAGACCCGTTCAAGGCCAGTGCGCTGGTGTTTTTCCCGACGATAGAAGCCGCCTGCCAGGCTGTCATTCGCCTGAAGCAAACTCAGGTATCTGCCGTCGAACTGCTGGACCGCCCGGCCCTGCGCTCGGTCGAAGACAAGCCCGGTTTGCCCCCTGTGATGCGCACCCTCAGTCGCGATGCGGCAGCGCTATTGATAGAAGTTCGGGCTGAAACCGCGCTGGTCTTGCAACTGCGCATCGACGCCGTGCTGGCCACCCTGGAAGGTATTGCCACGGTCGAGGCACCTGCCTTTTCAACCGACGCGGCCACCTGCGAGATGTACTGGAAAGTGCGCAAAGGCACATTCCCATCCGTCGGCGCCATGCGCCGTGCGGGCACCACCGTCATCATTGAAGACGTCGCTTTCCCGGTCGAATCGCTCGCGGCGGCCACGCTCGATTTGCAGGCGCTGATGCTGCAACACGGCTACACCGAGGGCATCATTTTTGGTCACGCGCTGGAAGGCAACCTGCACTTTGTGTTCACGCAGGATTTCTCTGACCAGGCCGAGATTGACCGCTACGCCAAATTCATGGACGACGTCTGCGACCTCGTGGTCGACAAGTACGACGGCTCGCTCAAGGCCGAGCACGGCACCGGTCGCAACATGGCGCCGTTTGTCGAGAAGGAATGGGGCAAACAGGCCACCGACCTGATGCGCCGCATCAAACAGCTCTTTGACCCACAAAACCTGCTCAACCCCGGCGTCATTCTGAATGATGACCCGATGGCGCACTTGCAGCATCTGAAACCGATGCCCGCCGCCGAGGCGCTGGTGGACCGCTGCATTGAGTGCGGCTTTTGCGAACCGCTGTGCCCGTCGCACCGCCTCACGCTGTCACCGCGCCAGCGCATCGTCAGCTGGCGCGAACTCTCGCGCCGCACCGCAGCAGGTGAAAGCACCGCCGATGTTGAAGACGACTTCGCCTACTACGGCCTCGACACCTGCGCCGGCTGCGGCCTGTGCTCCACCGCTTGCCCGGTCGGCATCGACACGGGGGAGTTGACCCGCCTGCTGCGTGGACGCGGCATGGGCAACACCTCCAAAAAAGTGGGCCAATGGACCGCCGACAACTTTGGCAAGGTCGCTACCGTTTCGCGCATCGGCCTCAGCCTGGGCCACATGGCGACCAGCATCATTGGCGAAAACGGGGTGGCCAAGCTCTCCAGCGGCGCCTGGAAACGCGGCATGCCGCGCGCCGGAAAACTGCCCGCGCCCTACAGCGGCAGCGGCGACCCGGTGGTGTATTTCCCCACCTGCGGTGGCCGCATCTTTGGTGCGAACACGCCCGAAGAAGCCACCCTGCCGGAAGTCATCATGGAACTGCTGGTGCGCGCCGGTTACGCACCACGTCTGCCTGAAGGTTTTGACAAACTCTGCTGCGGCCAGATGCTCGCCAGCAAAGGCCTGGCCGAGGAAGCCGATGCCATGTCAGAGGCCGTGATGCAAGCCCTGATGCAAGCCGCCGACGATGGACGGGGCGGCTACTACCCCATCATCATGGACGCCAGCACCTGCACCGCGCGCATGCACAAATACTTGGCAGGCCGTTTGCCCTTGCTGGACTTTCACGAGTTTGCCGTAGACGCGCTGCTGCCGCGCCTGCGGGTGGTGCGCAAGCCCGGCCCGATTGCGCTTCACATCAACTGCAGCGTGCGCCGCACCGCCTCCGATGCCAAACTGCGCCAACTGC
>SERZ01001658.1_pt1 | contig 12198 bp, 9 predicted proteins | sample 3171461 | NCBI WGS metagenome assembly SERZ01 (sample SAMN06051861, study PRJNA518727) | freshwater metagenome | biome: subpolar coniferous forest; feature: holomictic lake; material: water; isolation source: holomictic Lake 227, 6 m depth | place: Canada: near Kenora, Ontario | collected 2013-06-25... | reverse complement strand
AAGGGTACTTCTGTTAAGCTGCAAACTGGTTGAGTGAAACGTAATCTTTAATGTATTCGGGAATGATCTCCCGGTATTTGCCGGGCACGGCTTTGAAATCGGGTGTGGTAAACAATGAATTGGTTGCCAGTTTGGTCAACTCCCGGCTGTCGATGATATGACGCACCTGATCGCTCAACACATAGGCCTTGAAAAAGTGTTTCATTGCAGGAATGGCCGCTGCCTCTTCGGGTTTGTAGTCGGCGACAAATTTGGCAAACTCCTCTTCGAGCAGCTCATCTTTTGATTTGAAGCGGGGAATGAGGCCGAAGATTTTTTCGAGAATTTCGCGGAGGGTGAGGCGGCGGTCAACGGCTGCGGCTCTGCGCAGTTTGCCGAGGTTGTAGTATTCGTGAGGCTTGTCGAACACTTCACGGTTGACATAGTCAATCACCCTGTCCCACTGGCCTGCTTCAACGGTTGCGGCAATGAAGTCGTTTTCGCGGATGGTCTCTTCAAACCGGTCAAAGAACATCCGATCAATTTTCATCCCTTCGATGCCAATGACTGCCTCTTCAATCGTTTCGAGCAGATCTTCTCCGGTGTGCTCGTAAATTTTTCCGATGCCCTGAGTTCCTCCCTCACCATTGCCGGAACCGGTTCCTTTGGGGAGTTTGATCACCTGGTCATAGTCGTACTCCTCTTCGAAGTATTCACAGTTGGCAAAGAAGTCGAAGAGCTTGAATGCCTGCTTGAGGGGATGGGTGATCTCGGATTTCAGCGCTTCATCGAAAAGCTGCTCACGAAAATCATGCCGCCGGGTGCCCCTGCCTTTGATCTGGATAAAGTCGGTTGGTGAAAAAATGGGACGGAAAAGGCCGATGTTGAGAATATCGGGGCAGTCGTAGCCGGTGGTCATCATACCGACGGTTACGCAAACCCGCGCCTTGCTGGTTTTGTAGTTCTCAAGAAAAGCGCCTGAACCAAGCAGTCGGTTGTTGGTGAAGTTGATGCTCATCTGCTGTGCATCGTTTATATCCGAGGTGACCTGAACGGCAAAGTCAGAGTGGTATTTGCCGGGAAACATCCGGTCGGCCATTTTGTTGCAAATCTCAGCCAGTTTCAATGCGTGGTGCTGGCTGACAGCAAAGATGATTGATTTACCGATCTCTCCGCTGACGGGGTCGCGCAGGGCATTTTCAAGAAATATCTTGCAGAAGAGCTGATTGGTTGAGGGCGAAAAAAATCGTTTTTCAAATTGTCGTTGGCGATAGGTTTCCTCCTTGTCATCGCCCTCGCTGTCGGCAAAGGTGACAATAAATCCTCCTGATGAAAGGAGTTTGGTGGTCACTTCCGAGCGGGCATCGACCACCACCGGATTGATGAGGTAGCCCTCCCGTACGCCGTCGAGGAGTGAGTAGCGGTAAGTTGGCTGGCTGTTTTCGCAGCCGAAGGTTCGATAGGTGTCGAGCAGCAGGCGGCGCTCCGCTTCGCGGGGGTCGCGGGTTGTGCTGCTGCCGGAATGGTCGAGCCGTTTGAGATAGTCGCGAGGGGTGGCAGTGAGGCCAAGCTTGTAGCCGATGAAGTAGTCGAAAACGGCGCGGGCGTTGCCTCCAATGGAGCGATGGGCTTCGTCGGAGATGACCAGATCGAAGTCGGTCGGCGAAAAGAGACGCCGGTACTTGTTGTTGAAAAGCAGTGACTGCACGGTGGTGACCACAATTTCAGCCCGGCGCCAGTCGTCACGATTTTCTTTGTAAACAACGGTTTTATAATCGTTGGCCAATGCGGCCTGGAATGATTTTCTTGCCTGCTCTTCAAGTTCAAGGCGATCAACAAGAAAGAGGACGCGCCGGGCGTTGCCGGTTCTGAGAAAGAGCTTGATGAGTGCGGCGGCCACAAGGGTTTTACCGGTACCGGTGGCCATTTCAAAGAGAAAGCGCTCTTTTCCCTCTTTGACAGCCTGTTGCAGAGCAGTGATGGCCTGCAACTGGTAGGGGCGCAGAAAGCGGAGCTTGTTGGCCTTGATGTAGTCGGGGCGCTCTGCTTCGGTTTGCCAACCCGCTTCAGCGGCATAGTTCGGGCGCTGGGTCAGGGTGATATAGTCGGCACCTATCTGCTCATGGAGAAGAGCTTTCGGGTCACTGCTCACCTTCTGGTAACCGATGACTGAGTCCGGAGTGGGAAATGATGAGATCAGGTAAGGATTGCCCCGTTCGAGATCCCAAAAGTAGTGCAGGTTGCCGTTTGAGAGAATGACAAAACGGCAGTTCTGTGAGCGGGCGTACCTCCGGGCCTGCTCTTTGCCGACAAGCGGATTTTTTGCCTCTGATTTTGCTTCAAGAACGATGAAGGGAAAGCCTTTGTCGTTGAGGAGTAAAAAGTCGATAAATCCTTTGGTGACTTTTTCATAGTTCTCACCAAGACTGTCAAGATCCTGTTTTGTCAGGGAAACCTTTGCTTCAAGCTGAATGTTCGCCGGGCTCTTCCCCTCTGGAAAGAATCGCCAGCCAGCCTCTTCGAGCAACCTGTTGATTTTAATGCGGGCTGTGGCTTCCTTGTGTACCATGACGGTTTGGAATTTTTCAACGTTGGATGCTCAATACCCTCGCAGTGTACTCTTGTCGGGCTTACGGGAAAAATACAAACAATAATATAAGTTTCCTGCTTCTGATATTTGCAGGTGTTGCATGGGAACAAGAGTTTTTTTCAACAATGGCTGATCTGACAAAAAAGCACATACGCATTGCCAGCCAAGGGTAATATTGGTATTTAAAAAAAAGTGATAAACACACATTCTTATGATCAAAAGTCGCACTCTTGCACAAGCCAATCTGCAACTTCAAACAAAGGAAGGCATTAAAGAGATGTTGTTTCGGGAGGTTGTCACTTCATCGAAAATTGAGGGAATAAAAAATGCGAAGGCTGTTCTCACAAAATGGTACAAAACCGAAAGTTCACTGAACCAGTGCATCGCCAAGAAGAGCAGTCATAAGCTCCCTGTTTATCTGATATACTCGTCAAATCGCTCTTCCAACACGTTCCAGTTAAATCCTTTATAACCAGCCTGCATTGCCATGATGATTGCAATGATTCGTGCTTTCCAGCTAATATCTCCATTGACAAAACGTAATCTCTCTCACTCCCCCTGCTTTTCGGTGAGGTATTTCCAGTATTTCATGGGCATGTTGGATTTCTGGAGGCGGGGGTTTTTGCGGTCGGGGATGGCGATGGTTTTAAAAAAGGTTTGCCAAAGGGCCTGTACCTTTTTTTCTTCTTCGGAGAGTGCGGGTGCGGTGAACTGCTCGATGGTACCGAACCGGAGGGTGCCGTTGCTCCAGCAAGCGGCTATGCGACGGCGGACGTCGTAGATGAACCAGTTTTCTGCCCTGAGTCGGCGGCTGAAGTGCCAGGCGAGTGGGTGGATGATGTTGTGGTCGGGCTCCATTTTTGCAAGGTATGCGCCGTCCCGGAGTTGCTCAAAGCGCAGGAGTCCTTTCATGCGGTGAATCTCCCTTGCGGCTTTTTTGGAGACATTGACGATGTCTCGCACTGCCGGGTGGGTTAGGTAGCCGTTGACCTTGTCGCCGTGAATGAAGGCAAGCGCGATGTAGTGGAGAAGGCTGGTGGCCATCCCCTCTTTTTCGGCAAGCAGGAAGGAGCAGAGTGTTCGGAAAGCTTCGGGAGCATGCTTGCGGAGCCGTTCGAAAAGCTGTTCTGCACGGGCAGCATCGGCGGAGAGAGAGAAGCCCTCTTCAAAGAGGGTGTTCTTGTGCTCGGTGAGAACAACGGTTTCGGGATGCGGCTTCTCTTCGAGGATCCAGGCTATGGCTGACAAAAGACCGTCCGTTGTGCCGTCGTAGAGGTAGCGGTTCATGGCGTTATGCGAAAAGACCGGGCAGAACCAACTGCCGGGGCACTTCAGGAAGAGTCACCTGGCTGCTTTCGCCAAGCAGCAGTTGCTGGCGGACAAGGGCAAACGGCTGGTCGGATTTTTCATAAGAGCTGCCGGAACAGGTGATAAAATATTTGGCCCGTTTCATGACCACACCTATCTTTTTCATCCCTTCAGGGGTGATGAGTGAAAAGCGGCGGGCGGCAATGATACGTTTGGCGGAGAGAACTCCAATGCCGGGCACGCGGAGCAGTGTTGCGTAGTCGGCACGGTTTATCTCGACCGGAAAAAATTCCGGGTGGCGCAGGGCCCAGGCGGTCTTGGGGTCGAAGGATTCGTCGAGGTTAGGGGTCTCGTCCGAAAGAATCTCTTCGGCAGAAAAACCGTAGAAGCGCAGGAGCCAGTCGGCCTGGTAGAGCCGGTGTTCGCGCAAGAGAGGCGGTGCCGAAAGTGCGGGCAGTCGGTTGTCGTTGCTGACGGGCACGTAGGCGGAGTAGTAGACCCGCTTGAGGTTCATTTTTTTGTAGAGCCCCTGAGAGAGGCGGAGGATCTGAAAGTCATTTTCCGGACTTGCCCCGATGATCATCTGGGTGCTTTGGCCTGCCGGAGCAAAACGGGGCGCTCGACGACTCGCCTTGCGCTCGACAAGACTGTTCTGTATCTCCCTGCCGATCAGGGCCATCGGTTCAAGAATAGCATCTTTATGTTTCTGGGGTGCAAGCCGCTGAAGCGAGACTTGCGAGGGCAGTTCGATGTTGACACTGATTCTGTCGGCATAGAGGCCGGCTTTGCGAACCAGTTCGCTGTTGCTGCCGGGAATGATTTTTAAATGGATATAGCCGCCGAACCGCTCTTCGACACGCAGGGTTTCGGCAACCCTGACCATGCGCTCCATCGTGTGATCGGGACTCTGCATGACCGCAGAGCTTAAGAAGAGCCCTTCGATATAGTTGCGACGGTAAAAGTCAAGGGTGAGATCAACCACTTCACGGGCAGTGAATGAGGCTCTCGGAACAGCATTGGATGAACGGTTAACGCAGTAGGCGCAGTCGTAACGGCAGTCGTTGGAGAGCAGGATTTTCAGTAGTGAAATACAACGTCCGTCATCTGCCCATGAGTGACAGATGCCACTTTGCGAGGTATTGCCGGTTCCACACGAGCTGCCTTCGCGCTTGCTTCCGCTGGAAGCGCACGATGCGTCGTAACGCGCCGCTCCGGAAAGGATCTCTAATTTCGCAAGGGTGTCCATGAGGGAAAGATAGTGAAGAAAGAACAATTCCGAGCTGGATCATTTTGTCTTCTTTCATTCGTTCCTCTTGTCACTGAAGTCCTTGCAGTCACTGTTGTCCCTTTTTTTCAGACAACAACTCTGCGAAAGCGAAAAGGAAGAATGAGAAAGGAGTGCAGGCAAGAGAGTCGGCGTAGCGGGATTCGAACCCACGACCCCTTCCACCCCAAGGAAGTGCGCTACCAGGCTGCGCTATACGCCGTTGTGCTATCAATAAGGGAAGTAATTATAAGAAATTCCATGAATTATTATAATATTTTTTTCGAGTCGCTCCCCTTTCTCATGCTTTCCCGCAAAAGACTTGTGGCTGCATCACCTTCTCTGGCCGCAGGTTATCAACATTTTCACTGTTAATCAACATAAGGGTATAAATTCCGATCAGAACGCCGCAAAAAAACTTTTTGAAAAACAAAAAAACGCTATACCATTTTTATGTAACAAGTTAAATCTAAAATACCCCCTTACGCCACCCCCTGCAATCGAACGGCAGGAGGAGATATCGAACAATAAAGCATCACGTTATCAACAATCTATACACATTCCTGATTCACTTACTTCCGACCAAAGCGATGTTTCAGGTACTCGATAACCGGTGGCAAGAGGGAGATGACCATAATGGCAAGGATCAATTGCTTGAAGTGCTGCTGCACCACAGGAAGCTGTCCAAAAAAATAGCCGCTGTAGCTGAAAAGAGCTACCCAGAGAAGCGCACCGACAATATTGAAGAGAAGAAAACGGCTGTAGCGCATCGTACCGATACCTGCAACAAAAGGTGCAAAGGTTCTGATAATCGGGATGAAGCGGGCAATGATGATGGTCTTGCCTCCATATTTTTCAAAAAAAAGATTGGTTCTTTCAAGATGGTCAGGATTGAAAAAGCGTGACCGCTCTTTCTTGAACACAGCAGGGCCGATTTTGTTGCCAATCCCGTAGTTGAGGGTGTCACCCAGCACAGCGGCAATAAAAAATACCAGAAAAAGCAGATGGGGATCGAGCGATGAACCCGGCATTGAGGCCAGGGTACCGGCAGCAAAGAGCAGGGAGTCACCCGGCAGAAAGGGTGTAACCACAAAACCGGTTTCACAGAAGACGATGAGAAACAGAATACCGTACAGCCATAAGCCATACTCGGCAGCAAGAATCTGAAGATGGGTATCGATATGGAGAATAAAATCTGCGAAAGAAGCGAGCATATCACCAAGGAAATAACCCATTTTTTCACTCTTTAAAAATGAAGGACCTCTTTTTTTGTGCGAAGTAATGTACTCATTGGGCCCGAAAGTCACAAAACCCTTCGGTCACTCTGCCAAGAGAGGGTAGACTGAAGAAAACTTATTATTATATATATTAAGGTTTGTTTTCGAAAAAATAACAAGGTAAGAGAGCATGAGTTATTTAGCCTCTGAACGATGCAGGCTTTACTACGAAGATAGTGCCGAGACCGATCCTTCAGGAAAGGATAAACCTGCCGTACTGTTTGTAAACGGCTGGGCGATCTCTTCACGATACTGGAAACCACTGGTTGAGATACTTTCGGCAAACTTCCGATGCATTATCTATGACCAGAGCGGTACCGGAAAAACCATCATCAAAGGTCATAAACCCTCCTTCACCATTCAGGGCTTTGCCGATGAAGCCGCTGCGCTCATTGAGCACCTCGGGCTGCAAAAGTCCCGAAACCTCCATATTGTGGGTCATTCGATGGGAGGCATGGTTGCAACTGAACTCTGCATTCGTTATCGTGAAGCGCTTGTTTCAGCCACAATAATTGCCTGTGGCATTTTCGAAGAGACACCCATGACTTCGCTCGGCCTCTTTTTTCTTGGGGGACTGATCGATGTCTCCATGCAGTTCCGCAACATTTTTCATTCCGAACCTTTACGAAGCATTTTCATCAAACGGGCGGCAACCAAAGAGATCCCCAAAGAGTACCACGACATCCTTATTGATGACTTCACACACTCTGACAAGGAAGCAACCTGTGCTGTCGGCAAGTTTTCCATTGACCCTGAAGCCCTGAGAACCTATACCCGTCATGTGATCCAGATAGCCTCGCCTGTCCTGTGCAGTGTTGGCATGGCCGATAATACCATTCCTCCGGAAGGCACCATAACTCTTTATGAAAGACGCAAAGCCGAAACATCTGTTCCGACCAGACTTGCAAAGTTCATGGATCTCGGCCATTTGCCAATGCTTGAAGAGAGTGTCATATTTGCCGCCGAGCTGAAAAAACATTTTGAATTTTCTGACCAATTTTATAAAAAGAATCCGCAAAAAAATGCTGAGTGACAAGCAAGCTGACGTTTCTGAGCAGCTTGTCACAGTGATGACAGCGTGCGCCAACATTAATGATTAATCGCTACTGTGAGTAAAATATTTTCCAGAGGCCTGCTTTTTCTTTTTGCTTCGATTTTCGCCATAACGCTGACGACCTCCAAAGTACAGGCGGCGAACTCCTTTCTGGGTCTTCCAAGCCTTCAGGAACTTGAAAATCCGAACCCGGAACTTGCCTCCCTTGTCTATTCGGAAGACGGCGTGCTCCTGCACAAATTTTTTCTGAAAAACCGCACCTTCGTTCCACTTAAATCCATTCCCCTTTCGGTTCGCCATGCCTTGATCGCGACTGAAGATCTTGCCTTTTACAAACACTGGGGCGTCGATCTGAGAAGACTGACACTGGCAATGGGTGAAAATATTCTCAGGGGCCGCAGCCGCTGGCAAGGTGCCAGTACCATTACCCAGCAGCTTGCCAAAAACCTTTACCTGAGCCAGGAACGCACCATTGGCCGCAAATTCAAAGAGCTTATTACAGCCATTGAACTGGAAAAGACCTACACGAAAGACGAAATCCTTGCTCTCTACCTCAACACGGTCTATTTCGGCTCTGGCGCTTATGGCATAGAGGCGGCGGCCAATACCTATTTCGGAAAACCAGCCAGCCTTTTGACCCTGCCGGAAAGCGCCAGCCTCATAGCGACACTTAAAAATCCGACAGCCTACAACCCGGCTAAAGATCCTGTCAGCGCCCTGGGAAGACGAAACCTTATCCTCTCATTGATGGAAAAGGCTAAATTCATCAGCCCACAGCAGGCAGCAACCGCAAAAAAAACCAGGCTGGTACTCAAATACACTCCGGTAAGCCATCAGGGATTGGCCCCTTACTTTACGGAATATATTCGCCAGACCATCAAACCATCCGCCAAGCTTGGAAACATCGACCTTTTCCGTGACGGTCTGACCATTCAGACAACTCTCGACAGCCGGATGCAGAACTATGCCCAGCAGGCAGCGGCTGAACATCTGGCCGAACTGCAGGCGGCTTTCGACCGATCCTGGAGGTGGCCTGAAGCTCTGAAAAACCAGATCATCATGGAGAGTGAGAAGTACAAAGGTCTGAAAGAAGATGGCCTCTCCGACCAGCAAGCCATGGCCAAGGCCAAAGCCGACACGGTCTGGCTCAACGAACTGCTGCAGTCAAAAACAAGAATACAGGTGGCTCTTGTGGCAATTGATCCGACCAACGGCCATGTCAAGGCGTGGGTAGGTGGCAACAAATTTGCACCCGATGACTACAAATACCAGTATGACCATGTCTGGCAGGCAAAACGACAGCCAGGTTCGACCTTCAAGCCTTTTGTCTATACTGCGGCAATCGACAAGGGACTGCCCGCAAACTTTAGGGTTCTTGATCAGCCCCTTGCCCTGAAAAGCGGTAACGGCACTGTCTGGTCGCCAAGGAACTCCGACGGCTCGTCGGGCGGAATGACCACACTTCGTTCAGCGCTGAGCCAATCCCTGAACCAGGTTACCGTAAGACTTGCTTACGAGCAACTGACAACGTCGGAAATCATCAGCTATGCCAAAAGAATGGGCATCAACTCCCCTCTGGCCTCAAACCTCTCTATCGCTCTTGGAACATCGGAAGTCACTCCTCTTGAACTGGCCGGAGCATTCTCGACCTTTGCCAACAACGGCATCTGGAACGAACCGGTCTCGATCCTGAAAATCGAGGACAAGCACAGCCGCCCTCTTTCGGAATACACCCTGAACAGACGATTTGCCATCGACTCCACCACCAACTTTGTGATGATCTCGATGCTCAAGGATGTCATCAACAAAGGCACCGGTTCGGCTGTCCGTGGGCGTTACGGTTTTGATATCGAAGCAGCCGGAAAAACAGGCACAACACAGAGCATGAGAGATGCCTGGTTTGCAGGGTTCACCCCTCAGCTTGTAGCTGTTGTATGGACAGGATTTGACGACGAACGCATCAAGTTCACCTCGATGGAGTATGGTCAGGGCGCAAGAGCAGCCCTTCCTATATGGGCTGGCTTTATGAAGCGGTGCTACAAAGATCCGACACTGAAACTCTCAAACAAATATTTCCATATTCCCGAAACGGTCATTGCCGTCCCGATGTCTGTCCAGACCAATACACCTTCCGATCTCCTCGGCAGTGACGTCTATATTGAATATTACACGCCAAAAGGCTTTAAATTCTATCAGTCCAATCCGGTACAATCGTCCGACGCAACAGGTGATACTTCAGGAAATGCAGCTACGGCTCCCGAACCAAAGAAACCCGCTCCGGCAGAAAAACCGAAACAGGAGAGAGCATTCTGATCTCCGGCTCACATAACTTTCAACCGTTTTTTTTATGCAATCGGTATTAGTACTTGATTTCGGATCGCAATACACCCAGTTGATAGCCCGTCGGATTCGTGAACTGGGAATATATTCTGAAATTCTGCCTTACAACGCCTCCCCGGAGACCATCCGGGAACACAACCCGAGAGCTCTCATCCTTTCGGGAGGACCAACCAGCGTCTACGGCGAATCAGCCATTCTGCCCGACGGGGCTATCTTTTCGCTCGGCATACCCATCCTCGGCATCTGCTACGGCCTGCAAGCCATAGCAAAACATTTCGGAGGAGAGGTAGCCAGCTCTGCAAAGCATGAATTCGGACGCTCGAAAATTCTGGTCAACCACGACAACGATCACGAAAGCCTGCTTTTCCGCAATATTCCCGATTCCGATGTCTGGATGAGCCACGGCGACAAGGTAACACGCCTTCCTGAAGGGTTCAGGATAACGGCTACCAGCGAAAACTCCGAGATGTGCGCCATTGAAAGCTTTGGCAGCAAGGCCGCGCTGAAAGTTTACGGTCTGCAGTTTCATCCCGAGGTGCAGCACACCCTTTACGGAAAACAACTTCTCTCGAATTTTCTTATTGATATTGCAGGCATCAAGCCAGACTGGTCGTCAAAAAGTTTTATCGAACACCAGATCGACGAAATCCGCCGCAAGGCAGGCAACGAAACCGTTATCTGCGGCATCAGTGGCGGTGTAGACTCAACCGTTGCCGCTGTACTGGTAAGCAAAGCCATCGGCAAACAGCTCCACTGCGTCTTTGTCGATAACGGCCTGCTGAGAAAAAATGAAGCCGAGAAGGTGATGAGCTTTCTCAAACCCCTTGGCCTCAACGTCACGCTTGTCGATGCCACCGACATGTTCCTCAAACGCCTGAAAAACATTGCATCTCCTGAAAAGAAGCGCAAAATCATCGGCAGAACCTTCATCCAGGTCTTCGAAGAGCAGATGCACGATGAGAAATTCCTTGTGCAGGGCACCCTTTACCCTGACGTCATTGAGAGCGTCAGCGTCAAAGGCCCTTCGGAAACCATCAAATCGCATCACAACGTAGGCGGACTGCCAAAACGCATGAAGCTCAAGCTGATCGAACCACTTCGGGAGCTGTTCAAGGACGAGGTACGCGCCGTTGGACGTGAACTCGGCATGGACGAAAACATCCTCATGCGCCACCCCTTTCCCGGCCCCGGTCTCGCCGTCAGGGTACTCGGTTCGCTCACAAGAGAGAGACTCGACATACTGCGTGATGCCGACCAGATCTTTATAGACGAGTTGAAATCAACCGGCCTTTACAGCCAGGTTTGGCAGGCATTTGCCGTGCTGCTTCCTGTTCAGTCAGTAGGAGTGATGGGCGACAAACGCACCTACGAAAATGTGCTGGCTCTGAGGGCCGTGGAATCCACAGACGGCATGACCGCCGACTGGGCACCATTGCCACACGACTTCCTTGGCCGTGTTTCAAACCGAATCATCAACGAAGTGCGCGGCATCAACCGGGTAGCTTACGACATTTCGTCAAAGCCTCCGGCAACTATTGAGTGGGAGTGATAGTTCATCCTGACAAATTGTTACATATCGTCCATTGCCAACTTGCACAATCAGAATATTAGTCGGTACTGTAACTCCATAAGGCTGACCAGCCAACCCAATAATTTTTGGAGGTCTGGTCGAGCCGCAAGTTGAACATTCTATCTTATGGCAAGGCGATAATAATATTCCGGTACTTGCCAATACCATTTTGGTAAATCTCTGCAAAGCTGTCAAACGGTTGCACAAATGCCCTCATTGCTGGACTTACCCAGAAAATGGTTTCGAGAGCATCAACGTGTTGACTTTGAAGATCGCGCCAATGCCAGATTGGTTCATGATGAAATATTCGGTTTCTGAGTGTTCGGACTCGGTTGAAACGTTTGGAGAGATTTTTTCTAACTCTGATGTGACGGGGCATATTGGGAACAACCGGTTTCAGTAACCACGGCCAGAGAATTTTTTCATATCGGACATCGAACAGGCTCGTCCAAAAATCGAAGGTTAACTCAGGGATGATCCTTCCCGCATCAAGTGGCTTATTGCTTTTGACAAGAGTGTTTTTTGCTTCTTGAACTTTGTTGATTTCCTGCAGGGACAGTATGCCGGGCAGGTCAAACCATGTGTCAGTTTTGAAATATGCTCTTGCTGCATCATGAACACTGTTTCGAAGGCTTACTTCCAGACACTGAAGCGGCGTATAAAGGCTCTCGGATAAAGCCATATTCCAGGCGTAATGCGCAAACAGCTCTTCATCGTCGTTGCTGGAGCCGTGTTGACGATAGGCGTCGAGTCGTTCATGCGAGATTGCTCGTCGAAGCTGATCTGAAAAATTTGCTTGCATGAGCCATTCGTAAA
>SERZ01001654.1_pt1 | contig 12212 bp, 8 predicted proteins | sample 3171461 | NCBI WGS metagenome assembly SERZ01 (sample SAMN06051861, study PRJNA518727) | freshwater metagenome | biome: subpolar coniferous forest; feature: holomictic lake; material: water; isolation source: holomictic Lake 227, 6 m depth | place: Canada: near Kenora, Ontario | collected 2013-06-25... | reverse complement strand
ATTGATACGCCCTGCGACGGCAATGCGGGCCTGCTGCGGGAGGAGGAGGAGGGGGTCGCTGCTAAGCGGGAGGGGGTGGTAGCTGCTTTTGCTGCTGTGGAGGAGGAGAGCGGGGAGGATGATGATGAGGAGGGGGAGGAGGAGGAGGAGGAGGAGGAGGATGATGAGGAGGAGGATGATGAGGAGGAGGGGGGTAAGCCGGGGGGTGATATCGACATTAAGTTTGATAAGGACGCGATGATGGATGAGGTGGCCAGTGCATTGGAGGCGGGTAGCGCTTCCGCGTCCAAATTGACGTTGGATTCCGCCGACGCCGCCACGGGCCGCTACTATTACAATCCGTATGCGCCGGTGCAGTATCCGGCGCACATGTATTCGCAGGCGCCGATGGTGTATGGGTATGGGGGGGGCGCGGAGGCGCTGGCCGCTGCGTACATGCAGTATCCGCGGGCTGGGGGCGCGTATTACGGTTCGTATGGCGGTGGCGGGGTGGGTCCTTCTTGCTATGGCGGGGCGCGGGCGGCGAATGGGGCGGGGAATGGGGCGGCGAACGGGGCGGCGAACGGGGAGGCGAATGGGGCGGCCATGGCATCCTCGTCCAATCCCGCGGTGGATCGCGCGATGGAGTTGTGCAAGGAGCAGCACCAGGTGCTGCTGGACTGCGTCAACGCCTACTCTGGGCGCATGGCGTCGTTGGAGCGGGAGGTGGCCGGGGCGCTGCAGGGCTCGGGTGTTAGCAGCGAGACGGTCCGGCTGCGGAAGGAGCTGGAGGCGGTGATGGGCGAGCTGGCGGAGGCGAAGGCGGCGCACGCGCGCGAGATGGGGGCGAGCGCCGAGCGGCACGAGGGCAATCTGCGGCAGATGCAGGTGCTCCTTGACAAGGTGCAGCGGGAGGCGGCGACGACCGAGTGCAAGTATAGAGTGAACCTGGTGGAGGAGCGCGACCAGCACGGGCGGGAGATGGAGCTGGCCAGCAAAATGTTTGAGGAGCGCATCCGCGCGGCCGAGACACGGTGCGTGGACATGCAGATGGAGGAGGGGCACAACCGGCGCAGCGACCTGGCGGATCTGCTGCGGCGGCTGGACGTGGCGGAGGCGCAAGCGCGGGTATCGGGCGAGGCGATGAGCGAGATGGAGGAGCAGGTGCGGGTTTTGGTGGGGGAGCAGGTGCGGGGGCTGGAGGAGCGAGTGGATGTGTTGGAGAAGTCCACGCGGGAACTGAAGGAGCATATGCGTGGGATGAAGGAGCATATGCGTGGGATGAAGGAGCATATGCGTGGGTTGCAGGAGCAGATCTGCAGGCAAAAGGCGGAGGTTGCAGAAGCGGGTGGCGAAACGGCGGCGTGGCGGAAGCGGGCGGAGGAGCTGGAACGGTCGCTGGAGGCGGCGATAGGCGCGCGCGCGGAGCTTCAGGTACAGGCGCGCAAGGAGACGGCGGCGTTGCAGAAGCGGGTGGAGAAGCTGGATCAGTCGTTGGAGGCGGCGACGCGGCATGCGGCGGCGAGCGAGGCGGCTGAGCGGGCGGCGATCAAGGCCAAGGAGGCGGCGCAGGCGCAGGTGCGGGACCTCGAGAAGCGGATCGAACAGAAGGCCTCGCAGGTGTCGGAGTTAAAGGAGAGCGTGAGCCGGGGGGAGCGGGAGCTTATGGGTGCGGCCGGGCTGATGCAGCGGAACGCGGAGCATATTGAGCAGCTCAAGAGGCAGGCGAAGGAGGCCGGGGAGTCTGAGGCGTTTGCGCTGCGGCGGCGGGACGAGATGCTGGTCCGGACGGTGGACGCCGAGAAGAGGGCGGCCGCGCTGCAGGCGCGGGTCGACGATGCGGAGGCGGCGCTGGCCGCGTGCCAGCTCGAGGTGGGCGAGCTGGCGACGAAGCTCGCGGACGCCACGGATGCGGGGCGAAGGGAGTCGGGGATGATGGAGGAGTTTTCGGCCCTGACCGATCAGCTTGGCGCGGCGACGCGCAAGTCGATGGAGTCGACGCTAAGGGCGATGCGCGCCGAGAAGGACGCGGAGGCGGCGCGCAAGGAGCTGGCGGATCTGCGGGCGATGCTGGAGGAGGCGATGGCGTCGCTGGAGGCGGCCAACAATGCGGCGGCCGGGAATGGGTCCCAGTCGTCGGTTGTGCCTGCGACCGATTCGTCGGAGGGCGGCAGCAGTGTGGTGAGTTCCGAGGACAAGGGGGTGGGCACGGAGGGGGATGGGGAGGTGTTGTATCCGGGTGCGGATGAGATGGCGCAGACCCTTAAGCGGTTTGTGGAGGGCGGTGTGTCGACGGCCGGGTGCGTGACGGTGTTTTCGGTTCCGCCGGGGAGCGCGGTGGACGCGATGGTGGACGCCTTGGGCGAGGCGATGGTGGGCGCCGCGGCGGGTGGGGGCGGCGGTGGGGCCAAGGGTGGCAAGGGCGGCAAGAAGAAGAAGGGCGGGGACAGCGCGGAGGTGATTGCGGCGCTGCGGCTGGAGTTGGCGGAGAAGCAGAAGGAGAACGATCTGCTGATGCGGGAGAACAACTCGTTGGGCAAGGACGCGTTCCGCCTGTCGCTGATGATCCAGCGGATGATGGACGAGGCGATCTCCGAGGAGGTGGTGGATCTGGCATCGCGGAACAAGGCGCTCACGATGTGCATGGGCAACGCCATCCAGTACCTTGTGGGGCTGAACCAGATGATTGAGGAGCTCCCGATGGAGTGCTTCATTCCGCTGCAGCGGATTATGAAGGAGAAGAACTTCAAGCTGCCCTCGGACGTTGACGGGCTCGTGGAGTGCATGTTGAAGGTCGAAGGGGTCCGCATGGTGTACATCCAGGGGTGCTCGTTCCCGATCATCATGGCCTCCGACGAGGCGGACGTGTTTGACGCGCTCGTGGCCAAGCTGCGGCGGGACATTGGGGATTCCGTGACGGAGGGGTTCGGGCTCTTTGCCGTGCTGCATGCGCTGCGGTTTTCGCTGATCGGGTCGCACAGCAAGACGCTGACGGCGGCCGGAGACGAGGAGGGTCAGTCGGACGATGGCGAGACCCGGTCGGTCCAGTGCGTTCTGTCGATGGCCAAGCAGATGGGCATGAAGATCGGGGACCAGCGCCGCAACAACGGCGGCGGCGCGAAGGCGCGCCGATGAAGGGTGGGGAGTGGGGGTGGGTGGGTGGGTGGATGGGCGGCTAGAGCGTGGTTTGGCCCACGGGAGGCGGCGGCGGTATTTGCCGTCCCTTCCCCCGTTGTGCGCCTTTCCTCACGGCTCACCGTCGTGTTTTTATTGAAGTGGGGATGCGTCTGATGCTTACGGGGCCGTATGCCGAGTTGTGTGGGTGGAAAAGGGAGGGGTCAGTATATGATGATCGGGCCGGGTGGGCGCCGCGGGTCTGCGGTGACGTGGCCTTGGGTGTTGTTTTTTTTGGGATGTCTTGCCTGTCACGAGGGGAGGGGAAAAAGAAGAAGGGTCGAGCGGGAGTTGCACACGCGCGTACCGTGTCGTCTATAGTTGTTGTTGAATCCAAGAAGGAGGACAGTAAGGACCCTTTGATTGAAGAGCAGAGTAAGAAGAATAACGGGGAGGGCACCAGCGAAGAAGTATCTGCCATTGTCGGCGGCGAAACCCCGATGCTTAATTTCCCCGCCTCGATCCTGAATGCAACGACGACGGGCTCCGCCTGCATGTCGACGTTCTACATCTCGCTCACGTCGGAGGGCCGGCGCGCCATGGCGGGCGACGCCGCGCGGGGCGTCGAGCCGATGCCTGCGTTCTTCATGACGCAGCCGTGCGAGGACTCGTTCGCCCAGGCCTATGAGTTCTTCGGGCGTCCGGGCATCCCTGCGGCGCAGCGCGGGGTGGCGAAGCGCTGGATCCTGGAGCATCTGAGGGACGTCGAGTATGCGCTGCAGTCGGTGGAGTGGGAGCGGTTCCCATTGGCGCGCCGGTACTATCAGGGGCGTGTGGTGGGTTTGGACAAGGAGGGAACGGGGGAGGAGGAGGGCGGGAAGAGGGGGCGTGTGATGAAGGTCGGGGAGATGATTGACGTCAGCGCGGATGAGATGGATGTTATGCGTGTGTCCACGCCTCTGCCGCCTCCGCTGGTGATCGACGGAGCGGCTACGGGCCGGCGGGTGGTCCGGTTCGACGACGCGGACGACGCGGACGAGGAGGAGGGGTTCGAGCGGCTGTAAGCGGATGGGACGGAACCGCGCCAGCCGTTTGACAGGTGTATATAAATTGTATGCCGTGCGCGGCGCACGATTCCCGAGGGGCTCCTGTGCGTGCTGCTTGTGTGATATGTCCGATGCTGCGAAGAATTTGATGACGGAGGAGGCCGTGAAGTCGGCGGCGGCGGCGTTGAACCTCCGCCCGGAGGATGTGGCGTCGCTCATGTCGCAGGTAACCGCGCTCGCTAGCGAGAAGCGGCTGTTGGAGGATAAGCTGAAGGAGAACTCGGTGATTGTGGAGCGTTTCCAGGAGCAGGAGCGCGCGGAGATGAAGCGCAAGCTGGATGAGGTGATCAAGCAGTGGGTGGACGAGAACGACTGGACCGACCCGGAGCTGAAGAAGAAGGTGCTGGATGGGATGCAGGAGATGGTGCAGCACAACAAGAAGGACTCGCCGATATGGAACATGGTGTGCTGCGCGTCGGAGACGCACAAGAAGAACGTGACGGAGCTGAACCGCATCACCACAGAGTACAACACGCTGCGGTCCAAGGTGGAGGGCGGGTCGTTCCGGAACGAGGCCAGCCGGGTCGTCGCTGGCGGGGACGCGTCGTCGTCGGGGATGAAGCGCAAGGCCGAGGAGGCTATGGGGATGTCGTCGTACTCGGCGGGTGGCGGGTCGTCCAGTGGGGCCGGGGGCGCGGGCGGGGCCTCGGTGGGCCCGTCGTCGATCTGGGACGACTTTGCCGCGTCCATCCATGGCGGGTCGTCGAGCATCAACCACTTTGTGCCGGAGCCCGAGGTGCTGCGTGGGCTGCGGTCCGAGTGGCGGCCGCTGGGCGAGGCGATGTGATGAGGAGGGTGCGGCCGTCGCCGTCCCCGTGTGGTGATGCGGCGGTTGTTGGTGGTGGTGGTGATGGCGGTAATGAATCGGCCTCGATCTCCACCACGCGCCACGCCGGCCCCTTGGTGCGCGGGTCGAATGGCGCGACGCATGGCCGGAATGTGGTTTGGATACGGATGTAGCGCGCGACGGTGTGCGGGGGCACCCGGGCCGTGCCGATGACCGGCTGCGGCGGGGGCAGCGGCCCGACAAACTTGAAAAGGTTGACGAAGCACGGGTCCCAGTTGGGCGGCCCGCCGTCCGTGGCAGCGGCCCGCCGCGGTGGGCGGCCCTCTGCGAGGAGGTAGGAGATGATGACGTGGGCGGGCTCGTCGCCTGATGTGACGGAGTGGATGTCGTACTGGTAGTGCAGCCGCACCGACCGGAGCTCCAGCTCGGACCCGAGGTCGATGATGGCCGAGCGGGCCACGGGCACGCCGGTCACCATGACTCGGAAGTTGCGCCGCAGCGCCGGGTCCATTATGATGCAGGAAGGGTTCTGATGCATAATCAGGGAAGCACGCCCCTGCGTGTGGTTATAATGAAAGGTGACGATTTCCTCAGTGTCCCGGTCACGTCCCCCTTCCACGTGGATTTTATCGATTTTAGTCATGGGGTTGGACCCGATGCGCCGCGCGCGATTCGGATGACGTGGCTGATTGTAAATAGAAGTGTACAAGCTGCGGCCCGATTGTCGAAAACACAGAATGAGCAACAATGCATCTGCGATGGTGGATCCGAGCCATCTGAACGACGACGCGAGTGCGAATTCAACGCCGATGGGCGCTGAGGAAGAGGAATCGGCCGAAATCAGTTCGAGGCTGGAGATCGAGGCGGGCATCCATCGGGAGTTTGTCGAGAGCACGAGCCGAATGGATCTGTACGGCCAATGGAAGGCGCTCAACGTGTCGAGCCAGAACGCCAAGTCCATGTCCGGGCTGGACTGGATGTCCTTTATGTTTTACAATGCGCCGGTGGGCGAGGTGGTGGACGAGCTGTTCGAGTTCTTCGATGCGTATCTGCTGCAGCCGATGCACGGTCGCTGGCTCAAGGCCGGATCCCTGTGGCGGCGTCTGCCACCGAACGTGGTCAAGGACGCGATGGACGCGGGCGTCGCCGACTACGCCAAGCTCCCGTCGCGGATGTATCTGATCGCAGCGTACGTGGACGCGTTCCACCCGGGGGAGTCGGTGTCGCGCATCGCGATGTCCGAGGAGGACCTCGCCCTCATTCGCGGCAGCGCCGAGGAGGTCGTGTCGGTGTTCGAGACGCTGGTCGAGCACATGGGCGCGGGGCGGGTGCCGTCGTCGGACATGGTGGGCCACTTTCCGTCGCTGCTCATGTCGTATGCGGTGACGTCGGTGCGGATGCGGATCCGCCACAGCGGGAGCGGGGTGTCGGTCGCCAAGGACCGGGCGTCCGCGGAGGCGGCCAGGGACTGGTACATTGTGTGCCTTGAGGCCGCCGCCGCCGAGGCCATGCGGCGCGCCGCGGCGGGCGGTGGCCCCGGCACGCCGAGGGATGTGGCCCGTCGGCTCGGGGAGGAGTGGCGGTCCGTGGCCACGGTTCTCAAGAGCTATCGGGCGATGCTGGCGGGGGTCGCGGGCGGCTCGCGGGTGGTGCCGGCCAGGTCGGTGTCGATCCTGCCGTACGTGCCGCTCCCCGCGTACGCCCTGAATCCGCAGCGCCTCGTGTATGAGGCGGTGGTGGTGCGCGGGCTGGGGCCCTCGGAGCGGAAGCGCGGCCGCGAGGGGGGAGGGAACGACGATGAGGAGGGCGGCGTTTTGGGTGCGGGGGAGGCCGGCATGGTGCTCCTGCCGAACCCCATCATGGACGAATGGGACCGCAAGGCCCGAAGGGGCGCGCGCGACGAGGACGACGACGCCGAGATGTCCATCGACGAGGCGCGGAGCCGGCTCGGGCCCAACTCCCTCGTGGCGTCGCGGCGCGCGTTCCTGCTGTTCCGCGACGCGTACTGGGCGCGGATCGAGGCGGTGGGCGCTGGCGACGCGGCGCGGAGGGGGGCGGGCGAGGGGGAGGAGGGGGGGGACGAGGACGAGGACGACGAGGACGAGGAGGAGAACCCCGAAGACGCGAGGGCGCGCATGAGCGACGGCGCGAAGGCCGCTCGCGTGCTGAAGGATCTCGTGTGTGTGCTCAAGGAGGTGCTCCTGACGCAGGGGGGAAACTACTCCTTCTCTCGCCTGAGCGAGGACAAGGGCCTTGAGCGGCTGCAGGAGGTGGTGCATGTGGGCCTGACGGGCCGCACGCTCCCGGGGTGCACGTGGGACAGCGCGGTGGCCGTGGTCCGGTGCATGTTCCGGTACCTCATGTTCAAGTGCTCGCTCCTGTCGCCTGCGCAGGTGCTGGAGCTGCACCGCGGGCGCGAGCTCCGCATGTGCATGCTGGAGAAGTACGGCGAGGATGGCATGGAGGAGGACGATGAAGACCACTCGGTGGCGCGGGGCCGGCGGAAGGCGATTCTGGACGCGCTCCGGTTCCTCGTCGAGACCGTGCAGCGGATCCGCTGGGACTCGGACAACGAGCGCGTGGTGCGCCTGTCGCCGCTGCTGGAGCGCTGCGCCGTGTACGTGCTGCGGAAGGGGGTGGCGCGCGGCATATCCCGGGAGGCCCAGCGCCGGCGGAGGGGGCACGACGGGCGGATCAAGTGCCACATCTGCGAGCCGGCCGGGGGCAACGACGGATTGGGGCGTCTGCGCGCGTTCGTGGCGAGCGTGTGCCGGGACGACCCCCACCACATCCTGGCGACGCCCGCCGCGGCGCGGGTGCGGGTGTGCGTGGTGCGCGGCGTGGTGCGGAAGCTGCTGGGGTGCTTCGTGCCCGGGGTGGGGCCCTTCTCGTGGGACCGCTACGACGCCGACGCCAATGTGCTGGCCACCATCCCGGAGGGCTACGACGAGTGCAGCGCGTGCGTGACGCGGCGCATGGGCGGCGACTTCTGGCTCCCGGAGCCGCTGGCGGTGTTTGACGACGCGCGGCTGCGGCGGCTGCGGCGGCGGTTCGAGTTCGTGGTGCGGATGGAGGCGATCCTGTCGGCGAGCGTGCGCATCTTCCGCCAGTCGTTCCACCGCTCCGAGATGCAGTTCGAGCTGCGCTTCAACGAGGCCATGCGCGTGCTGCTGGGGCACATGCGGCGCGTGGTGGCCGCCGAGCGCGAGCGCCGCTGGGGCGCGTGGAGCGAGATCGAGATGCGCGCCGTGCTGCACGCGGCGGTCCAGTTCCGGTCGGGCGCGGGCTCGAGCATGAGCGTCGAGGCCCGGGAGATGGACGAGATCATCGTGAATATGATCATGGAGCGCTCGAGCCCGTACCAGATCCTGCACGAGACGATGCAGCTGCGGCGCGCGATCAACGCGGAGCGGCTGACCATGGCCGAGACCAGGTGCTGGGACGTCAGGGAGGCCAAGGAGGAGGGGCAGGGGGAGGACGGGGTGGACGAAGGGGATGCGCAGAAGAATGGGGCCAAGCGCGCCAGGACAGCGTCGGGCGCTGCTGCGTCGGAGCCGTCGTCTCTGCCCCCGCATCACTTGTCGGACCGCATCGGGCTCAGGCGCGCGACGTTTTCGGCGACGGAGCTCAGCCTCCACCACGACGAGTGCGAGCTCCTCTGCCAGACGTGGACCGAGGTGCTGCAGGAGATCGCCGTGGTCTCGGACCTGACCATGGAGGTGTCGGGGGAGTACTACAAGACGGCGCTGGACGGGGTGTTTAGGCGGAACCCGGGCCTTCGGGCGTGGCTTCGGCCTGGGGATGCTGGGTCGGCGTGAAAAAAAAGTAAAAAGAAGGGGCACTGTGTCAATGGGCCTGGCCGCGCATGCCCACATGTCGCACATGTCGCACGTGTTGTTGTCGGGTGACGAGCAGAATCTCCAGAAGCGCATCCTGTTTCAGGCGACGGCCATGGCGCTGTACCGCTGCAAGCGGGTGATGGCGGGCTTCCCGCCGGCGCACGTGACCGACGAGGACCGCAACCTCCTTGAGTCGCTTCGGCTCACGCTGTTCGACTGCGTGGGCCCCGTGGCGGTGCTCTTTCTGGACGCGATGGAGGATGTGCTGCAGGACCGCGCGCCCGCCGGGCCGGGGGATATCGAGGTCATCCGCAAGGCCATGATGGTGAGCGGCCTCCCGGAGGAGGAGGCCCTCGACGTCGATGGGAGGCTGCAGGTCATGCTGGACGGGATCATGGAGGCGGTGGAGGGGGAGTTGATGGCGGGGGGCGGTGGGGATGGGGGGGATGTGGGAGATCCGCTGCTGTTTGAGCGCGAGGAGTGAGTCCGCGTGTGTGGTTTTTCCGCGGCCCTTTGGTGGCGCGTCGAACCCCCGGACGCGGTTTCCATTAAAAAAATAAAAAAAAATTTGTGTCCTCACTCATGGGTTTGGAAAAAATAGAACGTCAGCATAGATTACATACAGGATGGCAGAGAGCGAGCCCGCCATTGTAGCGCCCAAGGTTATGCAGGGGTCGGAGAACCCAGGCCGGATAGCCATGTCGGAAGAGAGGCTGGGGAAGGTGCGGAGGAGTTTCACGGTGAAGGAGCTGAAGGCGCTGGACGAGGAGCAGCGGTTCGCCCTGATCTGCCCTCCGGCGCTGGACGCGGTCGAGATCCTGGAGCTGTACATGCACGGCTGGCTGTACTCGCTGGAGATCATCGGGTTTGCGCGGAAGGTGGTGGTGATCGCGATCAAGGAGTGGCTGCGGCACTTTGTGCGTGCGAGCGGCGACGGCGTGGAGGGGGGCAGCATATGTGTAGGGGACCTGGCCATCGCCGGGCTGCGCGTGGCGTATGTGGCCATCGACGCGGAGGACCACCTCGTGAACCCCAAGCTGGTGGACGCGGTGGGCATCAGCAGGGAGATGCTGGCCGGGATCTGCAACCACACCGGGAAGATGGTGGTCGAGGTGGTCGGGTCGAATGGCATGGCCTACATCAGCGCGCTGGCCATGTGTGAGTGGGTGGTGGTGGGGGTCATGGCCGAGTACAGGCATTCCATCAAGAATGGGCCGATCGTCCAGGCGCAGGCGGCGCACATGGCCAACCAGTTTCTCAGGACCAACATGCGGCGCGTGCAGCTGCCCAAGGGCGCGCCGGGCCATCTCTCGAACATCGCCTTGGGGTGCGGGGTGTTTATGCTCGCGGTGAAGCAGTGGGAGCGCTTCTCTATCCTTATTGACGATCTGGTGGGCATCACGGGCGAGCCCAAGGCCTCCATCCGCAACGCCGAGCGCGACGTGCTGGCGGCGCTGGAGTGGAACATCTTCTACTCGGAGGAGCTGCTCAGCACGCTGTACGAGTTCCAGCCCACGAAGGAGGTCCACGAGTACGAGCTGTTCTGCGACTTCACCGATGGATTGATCGCCGCGCGCAACGCCTGAGGAGGGAAAAAAAGGGCGCCCGCCTCGGCAGGTGTGGTGGCGAGGGGGGTGTTTGCGGGTGGGATGCGGTCGTTTGGCGCGGACATCTGGATGACGGTGCTGCGGGCGCTGATGCTGGGGACGTTTGACGTGAGGAGTGGGCGCTCGTTTCGGTCCGGCGTGGTGGCGCTGAAGCACGCGTGCGGGGTGAACCGCGCGTCGAGGGAGGCCTCGCGCTCGGCGATGCTGGCCGGGATGTGGGCGCTCGTGGCGTGCCGGATCCCGAGCGGCGTGTTTCAGCGCACGCACCTGGGGATGCGGCTGAGGGTGCTGCGGTTCGCGCGGATGGTGGAGCGGGCGCGGTGCGATCGATGTGAGGAGGGCGAGCGCGCCATGGTCTTGGGCGGGATGGGCCCTGGCGGGGCGGCGCTACGGCTGTGCGGGCTGTGCCGGAGGCGGCGCCTCGTGCCGCTGGAGCGGATCAGGCCGTACCTCGGCGCGACGCGCCTCGAGGCGATCCCGTGCGTGTGGCTGCTGAGGGGCGGATGCGGTGGGCGCGATAAGGAGAATGTGGCGCCGGCCCCTTTCGTGCCGTGGAGGGGGGTGGCAGGAGAGGAGCGGCATGCGCCGTACGCGCTCGTGGAGCACGTGCTGGCGGTGCTGGATTGATTCGATGTCAATGAATTTTTACTCGGATTGTGCCATCGGGCCCAATGAGCGGGGGTTGTGGCGGGGGCGGGGGCGGGGGGGTGGGGATGTAGGATGAGGGGTGGAAGAGCGTGCGAGGGTCGTTGCTTAGGTTGTTGTTGTAGTTTTCGGAAGGGTCCAGCATGCTCGTGGTCGGCACGGGGGTGTAGTTTCCGTAGATGGTGATGAAACGATGGGGACCGGGTGGGACGAGGTAGGCCAGGAGCAGGATGAGCGACAAGACCACCGCGGCACTGGCAGCGATGATGATCCATAGCAGCGGTGGGTCGTGCTCCGGAAGCGGTTCGGGGGTGGTGGTGATGATGGGCGGGGAGGGAGGCGGCGGGCGCGGGGTTGAGCTCCTTTGGGCTGTGGTGGTGGTTGTGTTGTGGGGGGTATTGGTGGTTGTGTTGTGGGAGGTATTGGTGGTGGCGAGGGGTGTGGTGGTGATGGATGTGGTGGTAGTGATGGATGTGGTGGTGGTGGTGGATGTTGTTGGTGGAGGTATGATGGCGCACGTGTCGTTGATGAACCAGTCGGGGGTCCACTGCACCCTGGTCGATGAGTTGGGCGCGACGTTGGCGCAGCGCATGCACACGGGCCCAGAGGGCGCGGCGGCGTAGGTGCATGGGGGCACCGAGCTGGCGTTGAACGTCTGGGAGGTGAGGTTGCGCAGGCCGGCGACGGTGGTGCGGAGCAGGAGGGGGCGTGTGAAGGACGCCGACCAGAACAGCGGGAGCTCCGAGATGAGGACGGCGACGAGGAGGGTCGAGTTGGCGGGGACCCTGTGCAGCGTGAAGTTGGCCGTAGACGCAACGGACGCATCGGGTGTGAGCGTGATGGACGCCGACGAGATCAGGCCCACGAGCTGCTGGCATTGGAGGGTGCTGTTGGCGAGCGCGCACGGATTGGCGGTGAGATTGGCCGGTATGGATATCGCGAAGATGACCGCGGCGGTCGTATCCGGGAAGAGGGCCACTGCCCCGATGAGGTCGGGCGTGTCGAGGGGGGACAGGGTCGTGCTATTCGGGACGACGAGGCGCGACCAGAGGATTCCAGGTTGGCTGTCGGCGATGGAGGGATACAGGAGAAGGAGGAGCGCGAGGCCGCGCATGGCTGCGATGGCCTTTGGCCG
>SERZ01001646.1_pt1 | contig 12270 bp, 3 predicted proteins | sample 3171461 | NCBI WGS metagenome assembly SERZ01 (sample SAMN06051861, study PRJNA518727) | freshwater metagenome | biome: subpolar coniferous forest; feature: holomictic lake; material: water; isolation source: holomictic Lake 227, 6 m depth | place: Canada: near Kenora, Ontario | collected 2013-06-25... | reverse complement strand
CAGGTCGAGCCAACCCCGTTCTTTCCGAAGCCGGCAGTGGCGGAACCGCTGCGACAACAAGCCCGGCTGTGCCTGGAGAATTCCGGCCCGCCGCTCGCCATTCAAGTTTCGATCCAGGTCGGTGACGCCCGGGCCTACCTCGAGGACCTCGGCGAAGTGCCTGCGGGATGCTCGACCAATGTCATCGCCATCAGCGATATAGCGGCCCCCACTCGTGTCGTGCTCCAGGTTCTTGAGAAGAACTCGGGCAGCGCCTTGGCCCGCCGGGAGCTCGAGTGGCAGCCCCAGAAAAAATGGAGCCTTTATTGTACTTCCTATTCGCACCAGGACCTGGGTTTTGGGGATTATCCTCACCGGATTCGGACGACCATCCGGCACGCGAACATCCGCCTGCCTTTGCAGTTCTGCCGCGAGACCGACGATTGGCCGGAGGAATCTAAATACCGGTTCAACATTGAAACCAGTGAACCGATCACCAGCTTCGTCAGCTTCTTCGGCCAGGAACAAGCCTTGGAGTTGGGGCGGCGCATCCGCGAAGGGAGAATCCAACTGCTGGGTTTGCACAATACGGCAAACACCGAGCAGCTAAGCCCGGAGTTGATGGCGCGCCTGTTCTATCTGGCCTGCCGCCACACGCCCGATTTGCTCGGTGTTCCGCCCAGCCGGACCGGCCAGAATGATGATGTGATCGGCCTGACCTGGCCGCTGGCAACCTATGCGCGCGAGGCAGGAATCACGCGCTTCTTCCACGGATTCAACCGACTTTGCATGCCCAACATAGAAAGCGGACGATACGTTGATGGTTTTCAAGAGATCGATGGTGAGCAGGGCCGGCATATTTTCAGCATCGCCAACGAACCGGTGTTCTACTGGCAGGGACCCGATGGCCAGACGGTGCTCCGCCGCGCCACCACTTATGAACGCCACAGCATCCTCTGGGACCCCTACGAGCGAAATCCGGCGGATGTGCAGGATGCTCAACGCCTCGAGTTTCTCATTCGCGCCCATGAGAAAATCGGCTGGCCCTTCAGTGCCATGCTCTCTCAGGATGGCGGTGACTTCATGCTCGTGAAACGGACCATCGCCAACCGGGCCCGGGCCTGGAACCTCCAATACGCCTACCCCCGACTGATCTCGGCTACCTTTGACATGTTCTTCAACACCGTCGAACAGGAGATTCAACGCGGCGTCTTCCAGCCCAAGTCGATCGCTTCGGACGAGAACAATCAATGGTCCGACCAGGACTACAACGATGCCTGGCTGGGTGGCAGAGCGCGCCGCCTGGGAGAGTCTCTGCCCGTGACCGAAAAGCTCGCCACCCTGGCCCAGGTGCTGGGCGGCACCGCCTACCCCTGGACTGATATCTACCAGGCATACCATCGACTGCTCCAATACCACGAGCACACCAATGCCAAAGACGGCCCCGGCAGCACGGCCGAAAGCCTCCGCCAATACGAGACCGAGCTGGAGGAGAATCGGGAAATGGTGGACGAGGCCCAGGCCTTGGAGCAAAAGGTCCGTGCCGCGGCGGTCGAATCGCTCTCCCGATTCATCGTCCGCAGCGGTTCAAGCAACCTGGTCGTCTTCAATTCGCTGTCGCAGACGCGCACCGACGTCGTGCGTTGTCCAACGGGGATGATCCCGGAGGGAACGCAGTTGGTGGATGCGTCCGCTGCCGCTCGTGTGCCGCTGCAGCGGCTGGCCGATGGCACCTGCCTGTTTATCGGGGCCGAGGTTCCCGCCCTGGGGTATCGCAGCTATCGGCTCGAACCGGCGGATTCCACGAATTCCGAAGTCCCCCTTCAGGCCGAAGCCGCCGACCGCATCGAGAACCCGTTTTACCGGGTGGAAATCGAGCATCGCACCGGCACCCTCAAGCGCCTGTTCGACAAGAAATCAGGGGTTGAGTTAGTGGATTCCCAGGCACCCTACCGTTTCAATCAATACCTTTACTGCCGCACCTTCCAGCGCGACGGCAAATGGGAGACTGCCTGGGAAGGCGGTGAATCACCCGACACGGTCTCGCTCCAACATGGCTCAGTGGCCGACGTCATCACGGTGGTCGGCAAGGCCAAGGGCGTGGCCGCCTACCGTCAGACCATCCTCCTTTATAAGGAGTTGCCGCGGATCGACTTCAGCATCTGGCTCGATAAACTGCCCTTTGCCGAAAAATACGGCAGCAACCGCGAAGGCGTGTTCGTCGCCCTCCCCTTTGCGGTGCCCGATTTTGTGATCCACCACGAACTGCCCGGGGCCGTGCTCGACCCCTACCGGCAATTGGCCGCCGGCAGCGCCACCGACCATTTCGCCATCCGCAGCTTCACGGACTTGTCGAACGACAAGTTCGGCGTGACCGTCAGCCCGGTCGAAGGCTCGCTCGTGTGCTATGGCGAACCCCAGGTTGCCCCCCAACCACCGTGGTACGAGTTCAACCGCTCGCAGGAGTATCCGAAACACAGCCGTCTTTACCTCTACCTGCTCAATAACATGTTCGGCACGAATGTTCGGATTGACCAGCGCGGACCGGTCTCCTTTTCCTGGTCGATGCGCGGCCACGGCGGAGATTGGCGGACGGGCGCGGCTGCCAGCTTCGGCCAAGGCGTCCTCCAACCCCTGGTCGCTTGGCGCGCCGACGGTCGTGGCCAAGGCCCCTGCCCGGCACAAGGCAGCTTCCTTGGCTTGAACGTCTCGAATGTCGAGTGCCGGGTCATCAAGCCAGCCGAAGCGAACGGGCGCGGAGTGATCCTGCGGTTCAATGAGACGACCGGCCGCGAAACCGTTGCCCAGGTCACGTTGCCGTTTCTGCCGACGATCCAGGCCGTGGTGGAAACCTCGCTCACGGAAGAGGATCGCCCAATTCGACCTTCAGTTACCGGGAGTAACTCGTTCGCCATTACCCTCCGCCCGTTTGGCGTGAAAACCTTGCGGGTTACCAGTGGCGAACCGCCCGGTAGTGTGAGCGGATTGAAAGTCGAAGCGCTGGCCGACCGGCAGACTCACTTGAGCTGGTCTTGCGACCACCCCCAACTGAGCCACTTCGACGTCTTCCGAGATACCCGCCCCGATTGCGCCCCGATCTTGCTGAACCGCGTCGGACAATCCCCCACCACCTCGTTCACCGACCTGCCTCAGCTCAACGCGGGCGGCTGGATTCGCACTGCGCTTGAACCGGCAACCACCTACTATTACCGCGTCGTGCCCGTGGATCGCTGGAACAACCCGGGAAACCCGGGCGGAGTCGTGCCGACCGCCACCTTGACCACCGCCCAATCCAACCTGCCGCCCATGGCCGTCGAGGGTTTGCGCGCCGTACCCGTCAGCCCGCTGGCACGGTTCAATTTCGTGAACCTGCTGTTTCGCACCGCGTGCGAATCTGATATCGCGGGGTACGAAATCCACCGCTCCACGGAACGCGGGTTCGCGCCGACCGGCGCAACTCTGATCGGCCGGGTGAATAGCACCGATGCAATTCCCGGCTCGGCTACTTATGGCCACACGGTCATAGATTACGCGGTCAAGGATTTCGACCACGCGATGTTCGCCGATACCAATGTCACGGCGGATACCACCTATTTCTACCAGGTGCGCGCCGTGGATAATGCCGGCCAGGCTGGCCCCGCGTCGGTAGTAGCGATGGCACGCACCAAGGCCCTGCTGCCAGCCAGTCCACTGAAGGTTTCCGCCTCATCGGTTTACGCCCCGGAATACGGACCCGAGGCAGCCGTGGACGGGGATCCCGATCCGCTCACCGCCTGGGTGGCCAAGCCGTTCGGCGGCGGGACGCGGGAGGCTCCGGCTGATACCTGGTGGGTGGTCGAGTTTCCCCGTCGCATCGCCTTGAGCGGAGTTACAGTCGTGGGAGACGCCCGGCCGGAGATTCCCATTCAGCGCCGGCTGCGGGTTGAATATCGTGAAGGCTCGCGCTGGCGGGTCGCCGCCGAAGTCCAGGACGCGACGGAAAAGACCCTGCGGTGCCGGTGGCCGACTCCCCTCCAAACCGACGCGCTGCGTCTCTTCGTGCCGGCGGCCGACCTGCCCAAGTCCACTCGCCCGGAGATCCCGGATGGCGTTGTCCGGGTCTGCGAAGTGCTCTTGCTGCTGCCGAACGGCCGCGAAGTCGCGCCCGAACAAGCCCTCAGTCCCTAGTAGACAATCCCATCAATATTGCCTATCGCAGCATGATGACTTCCAAACAACGTCTGATTTGCGCGCTCGAGCGTCACCAGCCGGATCGCTTGCCCGTCACCACCCACCACCTCATGGATTTCTTTCTCAAGCGCCAGCTCGGGGGCGCTTCGGCGCGGGAATTCTTCGACCGTTTCGGCCTCGATGCCATCCACTGGGTCGTCGCGCATCGCCCGGACGAAGCGGCGGGCGAGTACTACGACCCGATCCAGAGACCGCCCGGTTTTCTAGAGGCACGCCGAATATCGACCGACCACTGGCGAGTGCATCCTGAGGCAATCCCGGGCCAGGAATGGCCGACCACTCGGTTCCTGTTTCACACCGCCGGAGGCGACCTCTCCACGGTCCTCCAGTCGAACGAGCACACTACCTGGGTGACGGAACATCTCATCAAAGACAAGCGCGACATTGACTTGCTGGGCGAATTCATGACCGCGCCAAAGTGCGACGTAGAGGCGGTGAACCGTGAAGCCCAGACGTTTGGCGAGCGCGGCATCATCCGCGGCCATGTATGCTGCTTCGATGTGTTCGGCCAGCCGGGAACTTGGCAGGACGCGGCCTGCCTGGTGGGGATCGAACGGCTCATCCTGGAAGCGCACGATGATCCCGCCTGGGTGCATCAGCTCCTGCAAATCCTCCAACGCCGTAAGCTCACCTACGCCCGCTCCCTGCCAGGGGCAGCCTTCGATGTGATTGAGTTCGGCGGCGGTGACGCCTCCTCCACGGTCATCTCACCGCGGCTCTTTGACGAGTTCGTGGCGCCCTACGACGCTCCGATCATTGCCGCGCTCCACCAAGCGGGTCAGCGGGTGGTCTATCACACCTGCGGCGGGATGATGGCGATCCTGGAAAATATCGCCGCGATGAAACCTGATGCGATGGAGACCTTCACCCCGCGCGCCATGGGTGGCGATGCGGATCTCGCCGAAGCCAAGCGCCGTATCGGCGACCGCGTTTGTATGGTCGGCGGATGGGACCAATTTCATTTCTTCAACGGTTCCACGCCAGAGGAAACCCGGGCCGAAGTTCGGCGCTGCTTCGCTGCCGCCGGCGCCGGGGGAGGGTTTATACTTTGCCCCTCTGACCACTTCTTCGAAGCGGACTTGACGTTGCTCGAAGCCTTCGCGGATGAGGCCCGCCGTTGTGTCTATTGAGGCGTAGAAGTACTATGAACACCCTAATGAAAAAGAGAACCCTGAGACTCACACTGCCTGTCTCTCAACGGGTGGCCCACCGATCACCGATGTGGCTCACGCGGCCAGGGGCACAGCGGCTCCATTCCTGTTGGGCGATAGCATGGCTCCTGGCGTGTTCCATCGGAGCCGCCCCGGTCACGATTCAAGTCGAGCCAACACCCTTCTTTCCCAAACCGGCAACAGGCCAGCCGTTGCGACAGCAGGCCAGGCTTTGCCTCGAGAATCCAGGGCCCGCCTTCGCCGGCACCGCTGAGATCCGGGTGGGAGACAAGCAGGCGTACATTGAAGATCTCGGCCAAGTGCCTCCCGGCAAGTCCACCAACACCATTCATCTGCTCGATGTCCTTGCGTCTGCGCCGGTGACGGTAGCCGTACTTGATCGGAGCAGCGGTCAGCTTGTGGCGAAGCACGAGGTGTTATGGCAGCCGCAGAAGAAGTGGAGCATCTACTGCGTTTCCTATTCCCACCACGACCTGGGGTACGGCAACTATCCGCATCGCCTGCGAACGGAGATTCGGCATGCCAACATCGAGCGCCCCCTGAAGTATTGCGCCGAGACTGATGCGTGGGATGAGGACAGCAAGTTCCGGTTCATGATCGAAACCAGCGAACCGATCACCAGCTTCCTGGCCAGCCACAGCGAAGCAGACGCCATGGAATTGGGGCGTCGCATCCGCGAAGGTCGCATCCAGGTGGGTGGTATGCTGGCCACCGTCAATACCGAGCAACTAAGTCACGAATTGATGGCCCGCCTGTTTTACCTCACCGGCCGCCATGCGAGGGATTTGCTCGACGTTCCCGCGAGTCGAACCGCCCAAATTGACGATGTCATTGGCCTCACCTGGCCGCTGGCCACCTTCTGCAGCGCTGCGAATATTCCCTATTTCTTCCATGGGCCCAACGGCTGCGGGCATTGCCTCAAGCCGGCCGAACTCGAGCCGGTGTTCTACTGGCAAGGGCCAGACCGGGCCAACAAGGTGCTCGTGCGGTCCGTCGATTACGGGGGCTATGCGGGGGACAACCTGGGCGACGGCAGCGCCGCTCACCTGGAGAAATCCATTGCCAGGCTGGGTGTCAAGTGGCCTTATGACGCCCTCCTGCTGCAGGAAGGGACAGACTTCCAGTTGGTCACCATGGACACCGCAAACAAGATTCGCGCTTGGAACAGCCAGTTCATCTATCCGCGCCTGATTTACGCAACCATGGACATGTTTTTTGACGCTGTCGCGCGGCAGATTGACCCGTCAGGAATCAAGACGTTTGCCAAAGACGGCAACAACCAATGGGCGGACCAGGATGCCACGGATGCGTGGCTCCTGGGACATGCTCGCAGGCTCGGCGAAACCATCCCGACCGCCGAGAAGTTCGCCACTATCGCTAGTGCGGTAGCCGGTGGCAGCTATCCCTGGACCGACCTGTACCAAGCCTACCACCGCCTCCTGCTTTATCATGAACACACCGATGCCATCGATGGCATCGCACCCCAGCGCGAGCGGATGCGCCAGTATGAAACCGAACAGGCCGAGAATCGTGAAATGGTCCTGGAAGGAGAGGATTCTTCTCGCCAGGCCTGGGAGGGCGCTCTGGAGACACTGGCCACTCGTGTCACCACCAAGTCCCAGCACACGGTGATTGTTTTCAACTCCCTCCCGCGCGCCCGAACCGATGTAGTTCGTTTTGACCCCAAAGGCCTGGGCAGTGCCTTCCAGATCACCGACGCCTCGACCGGACAGAAGGTCCCACACCAATTAATGGGGGATGGCAATTGCCTCTTCGTGGCGACAGACGTTCCTGCGACCGGTTACCGGAGTTATTCGCTGCTTCCAGTTGCCTCCTCGGCGAAGCCCGCGGGGACAGTCAAAGGGAATCAACTGGAAAACCAGTTCTACCGTTTGACATTCAATCCGCGCACCGGGGCTCTGGCCAGTATTTGGGATAAGGAATTACGTTTGGAACTGGTGGACCAATCGGCGCCGCACCAATTCAATGAATACCTTTATGAACGGCTCGAGAAATCCGCCTCGCAAGTTACTTCGGTCTGGTACCGAGTTGAATCGGCGGAACTCTCAGCCGTATCCGGACCAGTGGCCGACCTCATGACCATCACCGCTGCGCCCAAAGGCGTGGAAAGCCTGACCCAAACAATTGTGCTCTACCACAATCTGAAGCGGATCGATTTCGGGCTGGATCTGACCAAATCGCCTTCGGGTAGAAAAAGCCGCCTGAACAACATGCAGTTGGTGAACAAAGAATCCGTTTATGTGGCGCTGCCCTTGGCGGTTCCGGATTTTCGCTTCAGGCATGAGCTGCCCGGCGGGGTCGCCGAGCCAATCCGCGACCAATTTGACGGCTCCTGCACCGCTTATTACGCCGTCCGTCATTTCAGCGACGTGTCCAACGATCGCTTCGGGGTCACCGTCTCGCCGGTGGAAAGCTCCCTGGTAGAGTACGGCTACCCACGGTCCTGTCCGATCGTCGGCGGCCGCGAACAGGCGTTTGAACGGGAGATGCGCTACCCCGCCACCAGTCGGCTGTACCTATATCTTCTGAACAACATGTTTGATACCAACATCCGTTGGGACCAACCCGGCCCCATTCACTTCTCCTGGTCGCTCCGCAGCCATGCCGGTAATTGGCAGCAGGGCAACGCTGATCAATTTGGCTGGGATGTGCATAATCCTCTGCTGGCCCGGCGTGTCACGGGAGAAAAGACAAGTCCCCTGCCCGCCAGCTCCAGCTTCCTTAGTATCGATGCCCCCAACATCGTTTGCACCACTCTCAAACCCGCGGAAGCCAACGGCACCGGCTACATCCTCCGGTTCCTCGAAACCCAGGGCAAAGAAACCACCGCCATGGCAACCCTGCCTTTCCTGCCTGCGATTTCGGCCGCCACCGAGACCGACTTGGTTGAAAATGACCTTCCCCACTCACTCGCAGTTGAGAAGGGCTCGAAGATAACGCTCTCGCTGCGGCCGTTCGGAATAAAGACCATTCGCGTCGTCTGCGCCGGAGAGAGCGCGACGGTGATTCAGGGGCTGGCAGCCACTGCGATTTCCGACATGCAAGTGAAACTCGCCTGGCAACCACAGGCGCAGATCAGCCACTATCGCATTTATCGCGGGAGCACCCTTGATTTCAAGATCTCCCCGCTTCACTTGGTGGGTCGCTGCGCCAACACTGAATGGCTGGACCAACCACAGCTCAATTACGGTGGTTGGATCAATAACCGCCTCGAACCCAAGACGGCTTACTACTATCGCGTTGCGCCTGTGGACCGAGCGAACAACGAAGGGCCAGCCTGCGCGCCCGTTGCCGCGACCACCCTGAACTCCCAGGAGGGGAACATGGTTCCCTTGCGAGTTCAGGGCCTCCGCGCGATCCTGGTGAGCCCCCTGGCACCGTTCAACTTCGTCAACCTCCTGTTTCGCACCAGTTGTGAGTCGGACGTGAAGACCTATGAAATTCATCGATCAAACCAGCCCGCTTTCCAGCCGAGCGACACCACGCGCATCGGCTCGGTGGACACGGCCGCGATCATCAAGGGTTCGAGCGCTTACGGTCATGTCCCCATCGATTACCGAGCCGGCGATTACGATCACCTGATGTATGAAGACTCGGACGTGCAGCCGCACACCCCCTATTACTACCGAGTTCGCGCGGTGGACACGGCCGGTCAGCCGGGACCCTTCTCGGCTGAGGCGAGCGTCCGCACCGGTGCTGCGCCTCCTCCGCCCATCAAAGCCACTGCCTCCTCGGTCTATGCGCCCGAATACGGTCCCACTGGCGCGGTGGATGGTTCCCTGGACCCACTTACAGGCTGGGTCTCTCAACCCTATGGCGGCGGCACCAAAGCCGCGCCGAAAGATACCTGGATCGAAGTGGAGCTTTCGCACCCGCTCCAGTTGTCCGGGGTAATTGTCGTTGGTGATGACCGGCGTGAAATTCCACTTCAGAAGCGGCTTCGCGTCGATATACGCGATGCCTCCGGTTGGAAGCCCGCTGCTGAGGTCGCCAACGCCACATCGAAGACGATCCAATGCCGATGGGACAAGCCCAGAATCGCTGAAGCGATCCGCGTGTATGTTCCGGCTCCCGATTTGCCCAAGTCCGAGCAGGTTGACATACCGGACGGAGTGGTGCGCGTTTGTGAGCTCATGGCACTGCTGCCCGATGGAAGGGAAGTGGTCCTACCTGATCTTCAGTAGAATGCAGTGCCTTCAAAAGGTCGGAGCGCCGGTGGCGGATGCGAACGGCTTATTCCAGACCGCGTCAACCGGGTTGTCGAGACCGCGCCTCTTTTCATGACCAGTTATTTGAGGGGTAACTGTTCAGGCGTGGTCGCACCTCCGGTCTGACGGTTCATGGAGTCTCCGGCTCCGTGGTCTTGGGATAGGGAAACTCCGGGCCAGAGGCCCGGCAACCGTCAGACCAAAGTCCACGCTCACCGCTCCCCAGCTTGAGAAATCCGCCAATTTGTCACCTGGCGTGGAAGCCGCCACTACCATGATGTTTGGATTGGTGAATGAAGCCGGGTAAGTAATTGAAGCACCAATGTTTTCGCATCGTTTCCAGCAGTGGTAACCAAAAGAATGCCAGAGCTCTCCAGTGCTGTCATGGCGGTTTTGTATCAGTGAGCAGTGGTCGGTGATCGGTGACTGAAAAAACAGGGGCTTGCGAGGGGCGGGGTGGGTGCATTGTTTCATTGCGACCAGTGAGTCCGTCCCAAAGGCGGGCCTTCCGCAGAGCGGGTTGGTCGTTCCGTTTTTCAGGGCCAACGCCTGATGTTGACATTGGCGCCGGGTTTGATGGCTTCCCACAATCCCCGCAGGCGTTGCTCGTGGAAGTTGTCGCCCGGCGAGGCTGGGTGGGGCGGGTGAAGGAGGGAAAGCAGAAAGCAGAAATGGTGGGTGAGATGGCGAAATGCCGGATTGCGACGGTTGCCGATTGCGGGGAGCACGATTTGTTATGCGCAGAGGCACGTTGATCGCCAAATATGAAAGTTTGCCCGTGGTGGCGCAAAAGCAGGTGAAGACGTTCATCGAGTTTTTGTCGCAGAGGACGCCGACCAAGCCGGTGCGGGCCTCGAAGCGCCGGTTCAAATTCGATTGGGCGGGCGGGTTGGCGGATTTGAGAGGCCGGTTCACCGCCGTTGAGTTGCAGCACCATCTCAACGAGCTGTATTCGTGAGCGTTCGGCTGCTCTGAAAGGGGCGCCGTCCCTGCAATTTAACTTCTCGCATGTATTGCGATGGGGTGATCTGAAAAGGTTGCCCCGATTGTTTTTGCCCTGATGGGAAACCCACTGACGGCGCTTTCGGAGAAATCGCCCTACCCACCCTGACTGCACGGAAGAAATCAGCGCGAACTGCCGTTCGCGGCTACGAAGTGGGCGCCTGGCCGACTGGGCCGGGCGGTTTGGAGGCGTCCTGGGCGGCGGCCTCCAGAGGGCGTGATGTTTCTTGAACTAGTCGCGGATAGCGCGGTCCATGCCGCTGTCAGCCGCCCGGGCGGCCTCATCGGAGGAACTCTTTCCCTCTTTGCACTGCAATAGTCGAGATTGCTCGCAGCTTGCGAAGGAACTTTGCGCCTTTTCGCGGCTGGTTCCACTTCGGCTGTTCAGGCCAGTTCGGGGAAGGCGGTCTGTTTGTCCGGGGTGCCCCCAGACCACGCCGAGGGAGGGGGGAGAGCTGGGGTGAATTCGGTATTGCCGGCTACTCCACTCGCATAGCGCGCGGCATGGCCCGCAGCGTGGCGAGTTCGCGTCAACCAGCAGAAAACATCCCCTGCTCGACTCAGCTCGGCTTGTCTGGTGCGACTAATCTACGGCTGACCCCTGCTATGTTTCCGCATCCGGCCAGAGACTCTCAAGCTGCATTGTTTTGAAACGACTTAGCCGCGTGTGTTTTCATTTGCCAGTGAACCGGGGTGGAATACTATCCAGCGCAAGGCCACATGACTGAGGGTAGTGCAACGACCACTGACATCTGCCACCCGCCCGGCGACGGCGCGGGCTCCTGTACCAACGCCAGCACCCACGCCAAATTGACTGCAAACTCATGATCTGGATTGCGCCATCGGAGAAGGATACCGCTACTAACACGCTGGAGAAGCGCCTTTGGGATGCCGCCGACCAGCTCCGTGCCAACTCCGGCCTCAAGCCCCAGGAATACTCCGGCCCGATCCTCGGCCTGATCTTCCTGCGCTTTGCCGAGGTCCGCTTCATCGCCCAGCGAGCTAAGTTGGAAACACCCTCACCCCAGCCTCTCCCAGGGGGAGAGGAGATGGGAGAGGGCCGGGGTGAGGGTGCCGCCCGCCCTTCACGCCGCGGTTCGCGGGTTGACGATCCGGCGGCTTATCATGCCGAGGGCATCCTCTACCTGCCCGCCGAGGCACGGTTCGATTACCTGCTCAACCGCCCCGAAGCCGAGAACATCGGCGCGAAGGTCAATGCCGCTATGCGCGACATCGAAAAGCACAACCCGCAGCTCGCCGGCGTCCTGCCCAAGACCTTCAACCTGTTCAGCAGCACCCTGCTCAAGGAATTGCTCAAGAAAGTCTCCGAGATTCCCGCCTCGATGGACTACGACGCCTTTGGGCGCATTTACGAGTACTTTCTCGGCGAGTTCGCCATGAGCGAAGGTCAGGGCGGCGGCGAATTTTACACCCCCAGCAGCATCGTCCGCCTCCTCACCGAAGTAATCGAGCCGTACCACGGGCGCATCCTCGACCCCGCGTGTGGTTCGGGCGGCATGTTCGTCCAGTCCGCCCGGTTTGTGGCGGAACATAAGGCTGCGCCACCCTCAACCCGGCCTGCCGGCCACCCTTCTCCCACTGGGAGAAGGGCCGGGGATGAGGGGGCTCAATACACGGGCGACCCAGCCCGAGAATTG
>SERZ01001641.1_pt1 | contig 12316 bp, 10 predicted proteins | sample 3171461 | NCBI WGS metagenome assembly SERZ01 (sample SAMN06051861, study PRJNA518727) | freshwater metagenome | biome: subpolar coniferous forest; feature: holomictic lake; material: water; isolation source: holomictic Lake 227, 6 m depth | place: Canada: near Kenora, Ontario | collected... | reverse complement strand
GCTCAACCGCCGTCAGGAACGAAACGTTCTGTGACCAAGCGCCCTCACGGCCCGCGCGATCCCAAACTTTAACACGCCAGCAAACAGGCGCATTCGCAGACAATGGCTTCCCGCCATACGTGACAAAAAGCGACTCTCCGGACATCACCTTGCCCGAATCCCACAAATCCGGATTTTCTGCCCTAAAGCTGGACGTCGAAGTAGCCACCTGTATCTGGTAGGCCGTTTGCAGATCGCCCTGCTGACCGTCCTTAAAACACCACGAAAATTGCGGACGCGCATCCGGCACAGGGACCCAACCCGGTTTTGCAAGCAAATCGCACATCAGGTCATGCGGGGTCAATGCTCCTGCGAAACCCACACTTAACACAGAAAACCCCACCACTATCCACCTTGTCATTCTCATCCGTTTGATCTCCACTTAAATTATCTCCCACTGATCACGATCTCGGCATTCTCCAAGCCTTCAGATTCGGCCTTGAGCACCATCTTCCCTGTCTGCCCAGCTTTCGCTTTAACGATCACTTGGCAAAGCCCATTGAAAGCCTTACGCTGCTTCGCTTGGAAGGGCTCGTGGCTGGCAGCATCTCCATTGCCGACCGCGACAATTTCGCCGGGCGCAGCTATCGTGAATTTCACGAGATTGTGGCTACGCGGCACGAGGAGTCCATTCTTGTCGGCAATGGTCACCGTCACAAAGGCCAAGTCCAGGCCGTCGGCTTTGATCTTGTCGCGATCCACAGCAAGCAGAATCTTCTTAGCTTCGCCCGTGGTCTTGACCTTATCCGTGGCCCACTCCTTACCCTTCTTGTAGGCAACCACCATCAGCTCCCCTGGCGCATATACGACATCGTCCCAACGCAAGCGGTATTCAAACTGTTGCTTCTGCTTCCGGCCGAACGATTTTCCATTCAGGAACAATTCAGCCTCATCTCCTGAGGTGTAGACGTGCACAGGCGTCACCTGCCCAACGCGTTCCGACCAATTCCAATGCGGGAAAATGTGCGCCATGGGAAATTCCGGACGCCAGCGCGCCTGATAGCTGTAGAACCGGTCCTTCTTAAACCCGCAGAGATCCAGAATGCCAAAGTAGCTACTCGCGGAAGGAACCTTCAACTTGCCGAGTGCCTCGAGTTCCTTCCTCATCGCCTCTTTCTTTACTGGATCAGAGAAATTGAGGAGGTTACTGACATCGGAATTATACGGCGTCGGTTCACCCATGTAATCAAAACCAGTCCAGACAAACTCGCCCATGAAGGCCCGATTCTTATCAAGCGCGGCAAACTCATCGTCAGGAGGACAGGCCCAACCTGGCGCATCAACATCATAGGACGAAACTTGAAAATTTACTCTCGAATCAGTTCCTCGGTTGATTGGAAAGAAATATTCGCCTCGCGAACTGATGCACGACGATGATTCACTCGAAAGCACAGGCCTCTTCTCATTTCCGGCATAGTTTAAAAATTTGGAATAGTGTCCTAGATTATAATTGAGCCCAAAAACATCGACTGCATGTTGGAACCCGTTATACCCTGCACCTGCACTGTTACAACCTGCGATCACCGGACGCGTCGGATCTTCCGCATTGACGATATCACGCAACATCTTGGCCATCTCAGGTCCCTTCTGCTCACGTATTTCATTACCGATACTCCACATAAATACACAAGGATTATTACGATCACGACGGACCATCGCCTTCAGGTCCTTGGCATGCCATTCATCAAATAGCCTGCTGTAGTCATTCGCCGTCTTGCCACCTTTCCAACAATCAAAGGCCTCGACCATCATGACAATGCCCATGCGGTCACACAGCTCAACCAGTTCCGGCGCAGGCGGATTATGGGACGTCCGGAATGCATTGTTACCCATCTCCTTCAAGATCTCCAACTGACGCTCCATCGCCCGCGTATTGAAAGCCGCGCCAAGCGCACCGAGATCGTGATGATTGCACGTGCCATACAACTCGACACGACGTCCGTTCAGCTTGAACCCGTCACGCGGAGTGCACTCTATGGTGCGAAAACCGAAAACTTGGTCAACGACATCTACGGTCTTATCGCCGACCTTCACGCTCACACGGGCGACATAGCGATTGGGCGACATGATATCCCAGCGCTTCGGCTGCGTGACCGTGGCAACCAAATCAAATATGCTTGTCGCGCCCGTCGCAATCTGCTTTTCAACAACCGACGATGCGGCTACTATTTTACCTGCCACGCCATCGGATCCAGCCTCAAGAATATTGACCGCCACAGAAACCTTTATTTCCTGCCCGCCTTGGTTATCAACATTCACCGCCAGCTTGGCCTCTGCGCTCGCATCGGTCACTGATGGCGTTGTCACAGTGACACCCCAGTGTCCGACATGGACCGGTGCGGTCTTGACGAGCCATACGTTTCGATAAATTCCGGCGCCCGGATACCAACGCGAGCCCCATTGGGTCGTATCGAGCTGTACAGCCAGAACATTCTTTGCGTCAAATTTTACAAAGGGAGTCAGTTCGAGACGGAACGAATTGTAGCCGAACGGCCACGTCCCGACGTATTCACCGTTCAACCAGACCTTCGCATTGGCCATGGCTCCATCAAAATCGATAAAAATCCGCTTCCCCTTGTCAACATCCGCGAGCGAGAAATGCTTGCGATACCAGCCGATGCCCTTCCACGGCAACTTACCCGTGTTATTGTCGAGATCATCACGGAAGGGTCCCTCGATGCCCCAATCATGCGGCACATCCAACTTTCGCCACGCAGAATCATTAAGATCAACCCCATACAAAGCTATTCCAGGTTCGGGTTTGTTTGATCCATCGGGCATAGGGCCAAACCTTTCGAACAACCACTCCTGATTGAAACTCTCTCTTGTTCTAGTCGATGTTTCATTCGCCATCACGGAATGGATCACTATCATACACCCGATCATCAACATCCTAGTAGCTGTCTTCATCATTACCCCTATTAATAGATTAACAAGGGGGGTATAATAGCAGATGGAGGATTAGAATGGAAGACGCAGATATGCCTGTTTGAAAATCTCACTTGTCCACTGAACATCCTTTAGCTGTTGACGACATCAGGCCAATCATGGCATCATTATGCTTTTTAAGAAGCAGATAAAAACTATGGCACACATCTTTCTATATGGCCCTCCGGGGAGTGGTAAGTCAACCCTCGGGAATATCCTCAGCGAACGACTGGAACGAAAACTCATTGACGTGGATCAACTCATTGAGGCCAATGCACGAATGGTCATTCGTGATATTTTTTCATCGGAAGGCGAAGCAGGATTTCGTTTTCGCGAACAGCGAGCTCTAAAAGATGCCGCGTCCGATATCGAACCCTGCATCATCAGCCTGGGCGGCGGGGCCTTGCTAAACCCTGAAAGTCGCGCCTTTGCAGAATCAAAAGGGACCATTCTCTTTCTAGATGTTAACGTATCTATCCTGGAACAACGTATTGCCAACAAGCCTAACCAGCGTCCCTTGCTTGCTGTCCCGACAGACTGCGCGCAACCCATTGCGCCAGGAAAGGGAAAACCGATTGCACAACTTCTCTCAGAGCGGGCAGGCCATTACGGCTCCTTCCCCCGTCGGGTCGTGGTCGGAACAGGCTCCCCTGAAGAGATTGCTGACCATGTCCAAGCAGAACTTGGCCTCTATCATGTCTCGGGCATGGGCAAAGCGTATGACGTCGTGGTTGGAGCAAATCTAATCGACCATCTTGGTCAGCATATTGAATCGCTGAACATGGGCAAGAAAACTGTTGTTGTCGGTGACTCAAACACGATTGCTCTCTATGGCCAACGCGTGATTCAAGCCCTTCAAAACGTCGGAATTATTACCTCAAGTGTCGCCATCTCTGCTGGTGAATCGACCAAAACCCTTGCGACGATTTCAACGATTCTCAGTGCATTTGCAAAGGCTGGGCTTGAACGCAATCACACGGTCATCGCTTTGGGTGGTGGCGTGGTCGGCGACCTCACAGGCTTTGCTGCATCAATGTGGATGCGCGGCATCCGTTGGATCAACCTGCCGACCACCTTGCTCGCAATGGTAGACTCAGGGATCGGCGGCAAGACCGGCGCAGACCTGCCTGAAGGCAAGAACCTCGTAGGCGCCTTCCATGCGCCTACTGCGGTCTTCATCGACACCTCGACACTGGGCACCCTGCCTATTTCGGAACTCCGTTGCGGACTAGCAGAAACCATCAAACACGCCATCATCGGTGACCCCGGCCTGATCCCGTTGCTGGAGCGTTTTGCCTGTTGCAAGACAGCGGATCCATCACGTCCCTGCGTTGCTGCAGCTGATGCGGCAAGCCTTATCCCTCTCGTATCGCGATCATTGGCAGTGAAAGTCAAGACGATCATCAAAGACCCTTATGAAAAAAACATCCGGGCCGCATTGAATCTCGGACACACCATTGGACATGCAGTTGAGCATCATGCCAATTTTACCATGTTGCATGGTGAGGCCGTAGCCATCGGAACGGTTGTTGAGGCGCGCTTAGCTGAAAAGGTAGGCCTTGCCGCGCCTGGATTTGCAGATCAGGTCACCGAGATTTTTGATTCTGTCGGACTCTCGACCTCCTTGCCTCAAGGCCTCTCCTGCCATCAGCTCATGGATGCCATGCTGCGCGACAAGAAGACAGCAAACGGAAAGATCCGTTTCTCGTTGCCCGCCGCGCTCGGGGATGTCCGCATCCATCAGATCATCGATGACACGATCCTACGGCAATTGTAACCTCCTTATTTCAATATGGAAATCAGGAAGGTGATCTGCTATACTTCGAAATATGAAATTGATTCATACCTATTTGAGCGTTCTTACAGGGTTATTCTTGTCATCTACCCTGTATGCTCAGGTTTCAACAAATGAAGTTCCTGTACCTTCAGACAACACCGTCACGCAATCGACAGTCAACGCAGCCGCAGAAACGCCTGTCAACGGAGATGTGGCCGTATCATCACTGAGTCCAACAGGTACTCCCTTTAATAGTAGCCCCTATCCCATTATTTTAGAAAAGATGCCCTTTGGCACGCCACCTGATCCCACGGTGCTGAATGCAGCAGCGACCACTATGGACGAAGCCAAGATGAAGGTTGAACAGCAAAAGCTTGCAGAAACCTTTTCATGGACAGCCATCAACATCACGCCTGATGGAAAGACGGCCATCGGGTTCACTGACCTCTCCGCAAAACCACCCGCCAACTACTATATGACTGTCGGGGAATCCGCAAATAATTGGACCGTCCTTGAAGCCGATTACACCTCTGAAACCGCCACCATTGAAAAAGGTGACGATGCAAACAAAGTGCGCATTTCACTTAAGTTTGGAAACAAGAGCCCTATCGCACCAACCACGCCAGGAGCCTCGCCAACAAGTCCACCACCCCTTGTCGCTCCCGCCATCACCCTATCCGGACATAGTCCTGATCGCCAGCCAGGCCCGTTACAACCCATCGTCGAAACACATGTTCCGCCCCTTTCTGCTGAGGGACTCCGACTCTCCCCGACAAGAAGTCACTCATCCCTCCTGACCTCTTATCGCGACAGATTAAACGAACGGCTGAAAGTTCAAGAAAATCAGAGACAGGAAACGGATCGCAAGCAGAAGGAAGAATTGTCTAAAATTGTAACCGATGCCCTCCGCAAACAGCAAGAGGAAGCCAGCGCAGCTGCTACACAGCAGCAGCAAGGCGAAGGACAAGTCCAGCAAATTGAAACACCCGTTCAATAAGTAATAGCCATGACTGACGCGCCTTTTTCTCGCACAGAACGCCTACTTGGCTCAGAAGCCGTCGCCACCCTCAAAACATCTCATGTCGCTGTTTTTGGCATTGGCGGCGTAGGTTCGTTTACTGCTGAAGCCCTTGCACGTTGCGGCATCGGCAATCTAACATTAATTGATGCCGACTTTGTCTGTGCGTCCAATATTAACCGTCAACTCATTGCCCTCTACAGCACCATTGGGAAACCCAAGGCAGAGGTGATGTCGGCACGTATCCGAGACATTAATCCCGATGCGCAAGTGACTGTCTATAATCTATTTTACAACGCTGAAACAGCCTCTGTTATTGATCTTGCCTCATTTGATTACATTGCGGATGCAATTGACACCGTCGATGCCAAAGTTGAACTCATCGTACGCGCAAAGCAAGCGGGTACGCCTATTATGAGTTGCATGGGAGCCGGCAATAAACTAGACCCCACACGTTTTGAAATCGGGGATATTCATAAAACCTCGGTCTGTCCACTCTGTAAAGTCATGCGCAAACGTCTCGCCGAACGTCATATTGATACATTAAAGGTTGTCTATTCGAAAGAAAATCCACAGCCCAGCTCCACAGCCGATATCATTCCTGACACCGACACGCAACTGCCTAAACGTAGAAAGGTTCCCGGCAGTATCGCCTTTGTCCCCTCAGTCGCCGGCTTAATCCTTGCCGGCGAAATCGTCAAAGACTTGTTGAAGGCATGAATTGGCTTTGCAAATGCCCCCCTTTTTACGCTATACTGTTGTCACGTTTTACTGATTAGTTTAAGGAGTGATTATGGATCCGCTATTAGACATGTTGAAAAAAAATGCACGGGAATCAGATGCCGTGCTGGCTAAAGAACTGCGCACCACCGAAGCAGATGTCAAGGCGCGCATTGCCGCCTTTGAGAAGGAAGGTGTCATTCGCGGATTCCGCGCACTTATCAATCCGGCGCGCATCGACGACACCACTGTGCACGCTGTTATCGAACTGCGCATCCGTCCGGAACGCGAAGGCGGGTTTGACCGTCTTGCCGCGCGCATCAGCAAATGTCCGCAAGTGGAATCCATGTTCCTGATGTCCGGCGGCTTCGACTTACTGCTCTTCGTGAAGGGCAAGAATCTTCAGGAAGTCGCTAATTTTGTCAGCGCCAATCTCGCAACGATTGACGGCGTACTCTCAACGGCAACCCATTTCATGCTCAAGACTTATAAGGATCAAGATATCCTGATGGAAGGTGAACACCATGACGACCGACTCCAAGTCAGTCCCTGAACAATTTATTGCTCCGCATCTGCGTGATATACCCAAGTCGGGAATCCGGGATTTCTTTGACATTGTCGCCTCCCGCAGGGATATCATTTCACTGGGCATCGGCGAGCCTGATTTCCAGACGCCTTGGCACATCCGTGAACGTGCGATGTCCTCCATTGAACGCGGTTTCACACGTTACACCTCTAACCTCGGTATGCCGGAACTCCGTCAGGCCTTGACGACCTACATGAAGCACGCTTTCCATGCCACATATGATTGGAAAAGTGAAGTCCTTGTAACTGTCGGGGTCAGTGAAGCATTGGATATTGCCCTGCGCGCTGTCCTTTCACCGGGCGATGAAGTGCTCTACCACGAACCGTGCTTTGTCGCGTATGCGCCGCTGATCCGCATGGCCCATGGCGTGCCAGTTGCTGTGGATACCTTCCGCAAAGATGATTTCCGTTTGACGGTTGAAGAACTTGAAAAGAAGGTCACCCCGCGGTCACGTGTCTTACTGATTAACTTCCCGAATAATCCCACAGGCGCCTGCCTGACCAAAGCAGACACGGAAGCACTGGCCGACTTTGTGATCAAGCATAACCTGCTCCTGATCTCCGATGAAGTCTATTCCGAACTGACCTACGAAGGCGGACGTCACACCATGGCCTCCATCCATCGCATTCGCGACCGGTTGATCTTCATGAACGGCTTTTCAAAGGCATGGGCCATGACAGGTTTCCGTCTTGGCTATGTATGCGCCCCTGCTCCACTCACCGACGCCATGATGAAGATTCATCAATACTGCATGATGAGCGCACCGACGGTCAGCCAGCATGCTGGCATCGAGGCACTGACTTCCGGAGATGCCGACATTGTCGAGATGCGAGATTCCTATCATCAGCGCAGAAATTTTCTTGTTGCGTCCTTAAACGAAATGGGACTCGACTGCTTTATGCCGCGCGGTGCATTCTACGTCTTCCCGTCGATTCAATCGACCGGCTTGACCGCACATGAATTTGCCATGCGCTTCCTGAACGAGTATAGCGTGGCTTGCGTACCGGGCAACGCCTTTGGCGCCTGTGGCGCAGGCTATCTTCGTTGCGCGTATGCCACAGGCATCGATCAGCTCAAGGAAGCCATGTCACGCATGCAGACGTTCTTGAAGAAGCTATAGAATTGCGTTATTGCCTTATTGCGTTATTGCCTTATTATTCCAGAGTTAACGTACCATTGGATCGTATCGGAAAAAAAAGCGACGCATATCGAAAGCGAAGCGCTAATAACGCAATAAGGCAATAACGCAATAAGGCTCGTTGGATCGCAAGCGGAAACCATTCGACACAAGTCGAAAGCGAAGCGGTAATTCTCTTACCGATTGAAGGCACGGCGGGCGATGTCGTGGCGGTATTGCGCACCGTCAAAGTGAATGCACTTAACCGCTTTGTAGGCGCAGGCGACTGCGGTCTTGAGGTCAGTACCCAGCGCGGTGACTGCCAATACGCGTCCGCCAGCGGTGACAACCTTGCCGTCCTTGAGTGAAGTACCCGCATGGAAGACGACTGAGCCTTCAACCTGTGCGGCCTCAGTGAGCCCCTTAATCTCGGTTCCCTTGACGTAGTTTCCTGGATACCCGCCAGCGGCCATCACAATCGTCGCTGCGGCCTCCGGGCGCACCTGGATGAGTCCATCATGCAGGGTGCCATCGATGCACGCCTGAAGCGCAGGAATCAAGTCCCCAGCGATACGCGGCAACACAGCTTCGGTCTCAGGATCACCAAAGCGCGCATTGAATTCGAGCACGTTGATACCCTTCTTGCCAATCATCAAGCCTGCATAGAGCACACCCTTGTAGACAATGCCGCGCTTTTTCAATTCGCGTACCACAGGCAGAATGACCTGTTCCTTGATGAACGGAATCAGGTCGTCGGTCACGACAGGCGCAGGCGAATAAGCGCCCATGCCGCCCGTGTTGGGTCCCTGGTCATTGTCAAATATACGCTTGTGATCCTGCGACGAGGGCAAGAGCACGGTGTGCTCGCCGTCGACGAGGGCCAGAATAGAAGCCTCTTCGCCTTCGAGAAAATCTTCGATCAACACCTCTGCCCCGGCCTTGCCAAAGATGGCCTCCACGAGCATGGAATTGATGGCATCAACTGCCTCGGCGCGCGTCTGAGCAATCACGACACCCTTGCCTGCGGCAAGTCCGTCAGCCTTGATGACCACCGGCAAATCGAATTGATCCAATGCATCAATCGCTTCAGCGGCATTCGTGAACCCTAAGGAACGCGCGGTGGGGACACCTGCGGCGGTCATCACGTCCTTCGAGAAGAGCTTGCTGCCTTCCATGCGAGCGCCTGCCTTGCAGGGACCAAAGACGCGGAAGCCTTCCGCGTTCAACGCATCCGTGATCCCTAAGCAGAGGGGCACTTCCGGACCGATGACTGTGAGATCCGGCTTATTGACCTTGGCCCACGCCACCAGCGCAGGGACATCCTCCGCTGAAATAGGCACGGACTGCGCAACCGTGGATGTGCCTGCATTTCCTGGGGCACAGAACAAGGTTGGTTTACAGGAATCCTGAGACAATCTCCAAGCGATGGCATGTTCACGTCCGCCACCTCCGACAACTAAAATTTTCATGGAATAAAGATACCCTCTCCCTTCACCTAAATCAAGCAGATTGACATCGGTGTTAGGCGGTTTAGACAGATTTTAGACAACTTGCGCAAAATTTTGAAATTTTGGGGTTGCGCCAATCTAAAGTGTCATGGTATATTACCTGTGTTGCCCTGATTAGCATTAATAGGGTAACGTACTACCGGGCTCCTTAGGGAGCCCTTATTTTTTCTGGAGAAACAACATTATGGATCGTGTTGCTGTATTTGTTGATGCGGGTTATTTGTATGCACAGGGATCATCTCTATTGGCAGGGAAGAAACTTCCGCGAGGATGCGTTGTTGTTAACTATTTGATCATTGTTAAAGAACTCGAACAATTTGCGAAGACACTAACTGACCTTTCGTTGTTGCGCATCTATTGGTACGACGGAACCTCAACTGGTCCGTCGACGTCTCATCTCACATTGGCGCATCTCGACAATGTCAAAGTTCGACTTGGTTTTGTCAATAGTGTCGGGGAGCAAAAAGGGGTGGATTCTCTCATTGTAACCGATATGATAACGCTCTCCCGAAATCATGCAGTTGCAGATATAGTGTTACTTTCTGGTGATGAGGACTTACGTGTCGGAGTACAACAAGCACAAGAGTTTGGTGTACGCATTCATCTCATAGGAATCAAGCCAAGCAGAGGCAGTCAATCGCTCTTTTTGTTGCAAGAAGCAGACACCACTCATGAATGGGATAAAGACATGGTCACCCGATTCGTCTCAATCCGTGCTGACGAAATCACTGGAAACACAACCTCTGCAAAAACTGAGCCCCTGCAAATGCCACAGGAACCCTTACTTGATCTCGTTGCTCACGAGGTTTTCCAGACTATCCCCAAGGACGACATCAGTAGCATACTTGCAACATACAAACAAAACAGACAGATTCCAGCAGAACAAGACAAGTTGTTGCTTGGTAAATGTCGCTCACGTTTAGGTCACGACTTGAATAGCTTGGAGAAAAGAACCGTTCGAGAAGCTTTTTATCAAGTATGCCTCTCGACTCAAAAATAACACCGTTTTTTCTTTGTTTATTAGAATGGCGCACGGAGAGAGCTCAGGCGTAGGGTTAAATGCGCCTGCCCAAGGTATAGGTATACTCTTTCGTAGTTCCAAAGACAATTCCATCCAGACTACTAAGTCCTATAAAATTTCAGCCTTGCACACAAGGCACCTTACAATAGGTGGTGTTCTATCAGCAATAGTGTGAGCTGGGCATACTAAGTGACCGTTGCCACATTTTTGACTTCCAGCTTTGCTACATCCTTTAACCGCACATTTGTCAAATACCGTCCCGTTTTTTATGCATTTGTCGGTCAGTGATTTGAAAAGTAACTTCGACTCTCTCTGATCCATTTTCCCTCCTTTTTTATCGAGCAGTTGAACTCATCCTTTTTGTGTGAAACAGTTTTCCTCACAAAAATCAAAAACCAATACTCATTTGAACTGAATACAGCTTGCTATCCAAGATAAAAAGCCTATAACTAATATTAAGACAACCCCTATGATTATATAGCGTTTAGTTTCTGTGGAACTCCTCTCTTTTTCTATACGAACCTCTATTTCAGAACGCAACAACCTGGCCCTTGACATGACAGGAGATTTTGGATTGTTCTGGATGAATTCTTCTATGCCGCGCAGCGCAACGCTTGGTGTCTTCACATTTTCAATAGCATATAACAGGACTTCGTGTTGCTGTACTAGTTTTAGACGTTGTTGCTCAGCATCTTTTTGCTGTTTCTGGAAGTCTTCTGCCTTTACTGACAATTCATGAAGGGCGTCTTTCACAACCCCAATATTAATCGCTTGGCTATATTTAGATACGCAATTCTTTGCGGCCTCTAATTGTTGAAGCGGGTATTGCATTGCCATTGCCTTAGAATATAAAGCTTCGCAATCCAAAGCTAATTGTAATATGTCCCAAAGCGATTGAGTCATACGAATCAATCCGTCTTTCGCTGCAATTGCATTTACCTCTTTTGTAATCCCATTACATATTGTACATGTTGCTTTTGCTGCGTATTCTTTTATCGGGACTCCACCGCATGATTTACATCTCCCATTCCCTCCACATGTTATACATTTTAAATCAAAGGAGGTGCCAAACTTTCTTGTTTGCTCCGAATTTGGCTCAGCCCTCTGATGTGCAGGCACTGGTCCTCTTAACCCTTCCCTTGCAAGTTGTCCAGTTCCGTTACATCTTTTGCAACTGCCTGTTGCATTGCAGACCGTGCAAGCTTTTTTCTGCTGTTGGTCAACGAGACCCGTACCCGAGCAACTTGAGCATGGTTCAGGAAGCAAGGGCAATGTCTTAAGGTAACGCACGGCTTCAGAATTCGGATAACGATTGATAACCGACTTAAACGCCGCGAGAAATGTCTTAGAATCTCCTTTGCTTCCATTATGAAGTGTATAAATAGCCATGGCATGTGACACAATTTCAGGATGGCTATCAGATTTAGCAAGTTCCAATATATACGCAAGCCCTTCCCCATCTGAATACTTCTCTTGAAAACTCTTTAACATATCCAGTGACTTTTGATAGTCAAATGCGTAACTTGAAAAAGTAATAATGCATACGATTGAAATCAACAGACCTCTCATATTCTAAGCCCTTTTTATTGCCTATAATCAGAG
>SERZ01001635.1_pt1 | contig 12329 bp, 11 predicted proteins | sample 3171461 | NCBI WGS metagenome assembly SERZ01 (sample SAMN06051861, study PRJNA518727) | freshwater metagenome | biome: subpolar coniferous forest; feature: holomictic lake; material: water; isolation source: holomictic Lake 227, 6 m depth | place: Canada: near Kenora, Ontario | collected... | reverse complement strand
CCCCTCCCCGTCATCGCGAGGCCACTCCCCCACCCCGTCATCGCGAGGCCGAAGGCCGTGGCGATCCATGTCTTTGTGCCTGCATGGATTGCCGCGCAACGCTTGCAATGACGGCCAAAGTGCATGGATTGCCGCGTCGCTACGCTCCTCGCAATGACGGCCGCTCATGCGGGCAGGTCGTGCACCGAGCTGACTCCCAGCGCGGCATCCAGGTAGTGCTGGTTGCGGCTGGCGGCGCGGAGGGCGTTGAGCAACTGCGCTGTGGGACTGCCCTTGAGCACATAGCCCAGCGCACCGGCGTTGAGCATGGCAGCAGCACGTTGCACGTCGGCGTGGGCTGAGAGGCCCACCACCCGGGCGCTGGGCCACTGGGCCAGCAGCGCGCGCGTGGTGTCGATGCCGCTTGAGCCCGGCATTTCGATGTCCATGCACACCACGTCGGCACCACTGGTGCCAAACTCGCGCAATACGCTGGCTCCATCGGCCACCTGGGCCACCACCTCGACGTCGGGCTGCATGTCCAAAAACATGCACATCGCCTCGCGAAATGCATCGTGGTCGTCGGCCAGCAGGACGCGCAGCTTTTTCATCCTATTGATCTTTGCGGAATTCACGACGCACGCGGTCGTCATCGCGCCACCTCGTCATCGCGAGGCCACTCCCCACCTCGTCATCGCGAGACCACCCCCCCACCCCGTCATCGCGAGGCCGAAGGCCGTGGCGATCCATGTCTTTGTGCCTGCATGGATTGCCGCGCAACGCTTGCAATGACAGCCAAAGTGCATGGATTGCCGCGTCGCTGCGCTCCTCGCAGTGACGAAACGGTGGTTCATGCCTCCTGCCCGGTAAGCGCTCTGACGTAGGCCAGCAGGTTGTCCATCTGCAGCGGTTTGTAGAGGATGGCGACGCCCTTTTGCGTCATGCTGCGGATCAGGGCGGGATCGGTGTCGCCGGTGATGATGAGTGCGGGCAGTTCCGCGCCAAACGCCTTGCGGGCGGCATCGACCAGATCGATGCCGGTCTGGTCGGCCGAGAGCCGGTAGTCGGTGATCAGGATGTCGGGGGCCACGCCACCAAGCGCCCTGAGCAGCGCGTCGCCGCTGGCGGCTGCAACCACCTCGTGGCCCGCATTCTCCAGCGCCATGACGACGGCGCGCAGCACCTCGGCATTGTCTTCGGCCACACCAACGCGCTGGGCGGGCTGGGCGGGCTGGGCGGGCTGGGCGGGCTGGGCGCTCTCGCGGCCTGCGCGCAGCTCGATGGCGAACATCGAGCCGCGCCCAGGCCGCGAGCGTACACGGATCTGTAGCCCCAACAACGCCGCAGTCTTGGCCACGATAGCCAAGCCCAGGCCACTGCCGCCGGGGCTGCCATGCGACTCGATCTGGCTGAACTCCTCAAAGATCACCTCAAGCTTGTCGGATGCAATCCCCATGCCGGTGTCCCAGACTTCAAGCCAGGTGCGCCCGTCGTGCTGGCGGCAGCCCATCAGCACGCCGCCGTGCTCGGTGTAGCGGATCGCGTTGGTGAGCAGGTTGCCCACCATGCGCTGCAACAAGGGGGCGTCGGAGAACACCTGCCGCCCAGAGCTGCGCCAGCGCAGTTGCAAATGCTTGCGGTCAGCCTCTGGCAGATGCTGCGTCACCAGGTTGTCCATGAACGGGTCGAGCGCAAAGCGCGTCAAAGCGGGTGTGACCACACCGGCGTCGAGCTTGCTCACCTCCAGCAGGTCATTGAGCAGGCGCGACAGGTTGGCGCTGCAGGACGCAATGCGGTGGACCAGGTCAAAGGTATTGGGCGTGGCCTTGGTTTGCAGCACTTGAACGTACAAAGACAGTGCCGCCAGGGGTTGCCGCAGGTCATGGCTGGCAGCAGCCAGAAAGCGCGACTTGGTGTTGTTGGCACGCTCGGCGCTTTGCTTGGCGGCAAGAAGTTCGCCGTCCATGCGCTTGCGCTCGGTGATGTCCAGCGCAATGCAACCCATCAGCGGCACCCGGCCTTGGCGCTCGATCAGGAAAAGGTGCGACTGGTACACCCCCACGCTGCCGTTGGCGCCCAGCACTTCTTCTTCAATCGTCTGGTAGCCGCCCTTGAGCGCGCGCCGGTCCTGGAGCGCCATTCTTTGCATTGCGAACGGGTTGAAATCGGCGCGATGGTCCAGCCCATGGGTGTTGGCACCAAAAACAAACTGCTGCGCATAAGAGTTGACATGCAGGAATTTGCCCGTCAAATCAGTCACAAAAGCCGCTGCGGGCAGGTGGTCGATGAACTGGGCAAACATGGCCTGGTCGTCCACCCGCGCCTGGCGTGCCTGCACATGGCCGGTAATGTCGGTGCGCGAGATCACAAGCCCCGGCTGCTCGGTGCCCAAGGGACTAGCAACCAGATGAAACCAGTGCGGTCCGTCGGCCAGGTCAACGGTGTATTCCATGATGAAGCGGGGTTGCTGGCCCTTGAGCACAGACTCGATGCCCTCCAGCGCCGTGGTTGCCTGTGCCTCGGATATGCCGGTGGAGTCTGCCCGCAGCGACCAGAGGTAGTTGCGGCCAATATCCGCCGGCAAGGTGTGGCCCTGGTGCGTGAGCACATGGTCCTGCACCGATTGGCGCCAGGGCTGGTTCATCTCCACAATCACCCCGGCCGAATCGAGCACGGCAATTTCGGCATCGACCGAATCGATGATGGCGCGCACCGAGGCTTCGCTGCGCTCCAGTCGGGTTTCGCGCTCGCTCAAGCTGCTGAGCAACTGGTTAAAGCCGGAAACAAGTTCTCCCACCTCGTCGTGACTGGACACGGGCAGTGGTTCCAGAGGGAGATTGGCAACCGAGCGGCTGACCAAGTTGCTGGTGGCAACGGTCAGGGGCAACAACGGGCGCCGCACGACCAGCCAGGTCAAGGCAACTGCCAGCAGCGTCATGAGCAAGGCGGCGACGATCAACCGATTTTGCGTTGCCGCAATCGGGGCAAAAGCGGCTTGCAAGGGCTCAGTTGCAATCAGCACCCATTGGGCAGCGGGAATGGCCTTGGCAGAAGAAATCACCGCGATACCCGCCGAGTTGGTACTGAAGCCATGGCCCTCAAATCCCTGCAGGTAGCGGTCCAGCATGGTGTTGACGCCGGTGGGGGGCAGTGCCTGGAGCATCCGGCTCTTGTCGGTGGCCGTAACGATGATGCCGTGCTCGGGTGCAACAAGGATAAAACCACCTCCTGCGCCGAAGCTGTGCTCTGCAATCTTGTCCACAAAACTGCGGATGCCCAGGTTGATGACCCCTGCGAGGGTGCCAATCACCTCACCCTTGTGATTGCGAATGGGTACCACCAGGGAAAAGACCGGAGTCTTGAGCGCCTTGCCAAGCACCGGGCGACCCACTCCCACCTTGCCCAGCTTCAGCGCAGCGGAAAAAGCGCTCCTCTCCATGTAGTTAAGACCCAGCCGTTTGGCCGACAGCGGTACATCGGCCACCACCGTGGCTTGGACATCGGTCATGAAAACGCCGCCATTGAACATGCCCTGCAAGGCTTGGTGCCGCTCCAAATGCGTCTGCAATGCGGGTGAAGCCTCCAACCGATCCGGGGCGTACTCTTTGGCCACCGTTTGCAACGCCTGCATACGATCCACCAGCGCGTCGTTCACCTGGTCCGCCGCGATGGACACGGTGGAAAATTGGCGCTCGCCCAGCATGGTTTGCATGTCCTCGCGCAGCCAGGCTCTGGAAAAAAACGCAAGCGTCCAGATGCTGATGAGAAACACGCACAGTGTCAGCACTGTCACCCGTGTCCTGAGTGAGCGCCAGGGAATTAACTTGGACATCTCCAACCTCTCCTATTTGCCAACGACTGCCCAGCGGGGTAAATGGGTCGCTTCACAAGCCTTGCAAGAGGACATGAAGTCTGGTCCTAGACAAAGCCCAGGGCTGACTCTACCGATGACTCTTCATCATAAATGCAATCTTTAGCGCCAGTCTAAGCCAGATCAAAACGCGTGCGACTTTTTGCGATTTCGCAAGCACCCCCCGAGCGCCTAGCCGAAAAATGCAGCCATGCAGAAGTAGCCTCGGTGCGTTGGGCGCTGCGTCTCCTGCCTCGGTGGGGAACCGGTGGAATGAAGGCTCCTGCTATTGGCGCAGCCGTCGTTTTGGTGGCTGCTTGTTCAACCTGGAAGGAGTTTCATTATGGAAAAACTTGCTCTTGCAACCGGTCGGTTCTTGCGCGATGAAGAGGGCGTCACTGCCATTGAGTATGGCTTGATTGCGGCGTTGGTAGGTGTGGCAGCGATCGCAGGGCTCAACGAGCTAGGCGGAAAGTTGACTGCCTTGTTCAAAGATCTCGGCACATGCATATCTGGTGGAACTTGCCCCTAAGTACTGTCACGCAGAAATAGCGCAGTGGCGCGCCGTCAAACGTACCGCCATTGCGTTTTCTTCTCGGGCTGCAAGTGCAGCCAACAAGAACAATAACGGAGTTTTTTCATGCGTCTCGACGTGTCACCTGCGGTCTGGCAAATGTGGTGTTTGGCTGCATTGGCGCTGACCATGCTGATCGCGGTCGAAGCCGATCTTCGTGCGCGGCGGGTTCCCAATGTGCTGGTGCTGCTGGCCCTGGGCACCGGCACCGCGCTCAACGTGCTCGGGCCTGCCAACGGTGGTGCCGGTCCGTTTGCTTACTTTCCCGGTGCGCTGGGCGCAGGCGGGGTCTTGCTGGGTGCAATCACGGGCCTGGGCCTGTTTTTGCCCTTTTATCTGTTGCGCGCCATGGGCGCGGGCGATGTCAAGCTCATGGCAGCGATCGGGAGTTTTGTCGGGTCGGTGGAGGCGTTGAGCCTGGCGCTGTGCGTTCTTGCCGTGGGCGGCGTGCTGGCCGCCATTCGCATGCTGTGGCTGCGCCAAACGCGGCGTGTTCTGGCCAATGTGATGTTGGCGCTGGACAGCTTGAGTGGCTTCAACGGCCAGCGCTTTGATCCGGTCACTCAGACAGCGGACAACATGCCCTACACCCTGGCCATCGCCGGGGGGCTGGCGAGCTATGTCTATTGGCGGCTCGCCGGGGGCGCGCCGTTCGTGAGCGTCTAGGCCATTTGCCTGACCTGTTCCACCATGAACGCTGAAGCCACCCTGCTGCGCACGCCCGATCCCACGGCGCTGCGCACCACCCGGCGTCACTCGGACGCCGAGGAGGTGCCCGATGCATTTTTGGTGGAGTTGCTGGCACGCCATCTGTTCAGGGTGGGCAAACTGCCGTTGTTCCAGATTGCACAGCGCATGGGGCTGAGCCGCCAGCGCGCTGAGGTTTTGCTCGCCCACATGCGCGACCTGCATTGGGTGGAGATTCCGCACCGAGGCGAATTTGAGGGCGATGTGAGCTATTGCCTGACCGACACGGGACGAAAACAAGCGAGTCTGGCCTTTGAAAAATGCCAGTATGTCGGCCCGGCGCCGGTGACCTTGCATGAATACGCCAGCACCGTGCGCGATCAGCGCGCGCACCTGTCGCCCACCACGGCCACGCAACTCCATGCCGCCATTGGCGATCTGGTGATTGAAGAGTCCCTGCTGCCCAGCCTGGGCAGCGCCCTGAACTCGGGCAAGGCGATCTACTTCTACGGCCCCAGCGGCAGCGGCAAAACCTATTTGGCCGAGCACCTGGTCAAAACGCTGCAAGGCCATATCTGGGTGCCGTACGCCATTTATGTCGATGGTGACGTGATCCGCGTATTTGACCCCCGCATTCACCGCGAGGTTGAGCCGGGGGCCGTGCCCGAGCGCGGCCTGAGCCGGGGTGCTGCGGGCGATGCCCGCTGGGTGCGCACCGAGCGACCGGTGGTGATTACCGGTGGCGAACTCACCTTGCAAATGCTGGAGCTGGAGTTTGACGCCGTGAGCCGCCTGTATGTGGCACCGGCGCAGATGAAGGCGAACAACGGCATTTTTGTGATTGATGACCTGGGGCGCCAGCGCGTGGGCGCACGTGAGTTGCTGAACCGGTGGATCGTCCCCCTGGACCGCAATGTGGACTACCTTGGCTTGCACACCGGCGCAAAGCTGAAAGTGCCGTTTGATGTGACGGTGATCTTTCTTTCCAACCTGGCCCCCGAAGACCTGACCGACCCGGCCTTTTCACGCCGCCTGGGCTACAAATTTTTGATTGGCGAAGTCAGCAATACCGCCTACCGCGAGGTGGTGGCGCAAGCCTGTGCGCGCGTTGGTGTGACGTGCGATGCCGAGGCGGTGGACTTTCTGGTGGAGCAGTTGCATCCAGCCAGCGGGCAAGCCTACCTGCCCTGCATTCCGTTCGATGTGATCAGCAAGATTGGCGACCGCGCCCGCTACCTGGGCGAGACGCCGCAGCTCAGCCCAGCTCTGATTGAGTGGGCATGGCGTTTGTATTTCGGCGTGTCCGATCAGGCGCAACAACAAGCAATTCAAACCATTGAAACCGGGGAATACCAGAAATGAAAAGCACGCGCGCAATAGTCATGATCCTGCTGTCACTGCTGGTGGGTGCGGTGGCGGTGGTACTGGCGTCCCGGTGGGTGGGCCAGCAAAACGCAGATAACTCAACGCAGGTGGTGGTCGCAGCCCGCGACCTTGATCTGGGCGCGCCGATGAACGCGCAAATGCTGCAGGTGATCCCCTGGCCCGCTGGTGCCGCACCCGCGGGCTCGTTCACCGACGTGAAGAAGTTGGAGGGTCGCGTGATTCGCACTCTGGTGTTCAAGGGCGAGCCGATATTGGAAGCCAAGTTGGCACCCGAGGGGACCAAGGGCGGATTGCCCTCGGTGATTCAGGATGGCAGACGGGCCATCAGCGTCAAGGTCAATGAAGTGGTGGGCGTGGCCGGTTTTGCCTTGCCGGGCAGCTTTGTCGATGTGATGGTGAATACCCGCGACGACAAGGAAAAGCCGGTTTCCAAAATCGTATTGCGGCGCATCCTGGTGCTGGCCGTGGCGCAAGAGGCCAACCGGGATGAGACCAAGCCCAAGGTGGTGAATGCCGTCACGCTGGAAGTGACGCCGGAGGACGCAGAAAAAATTGATCTGGCCCGCAGCATAGGCACCTTGTCGCTGGTGCTGCGCAACCCCATCGACCGCAAGGACCTGGAGACCGCTGGCGTGCGGCGCGACGACTTGCTCAACCAGGCCAGCACCCCTGCCCCGGTGCATGTCCCGGCCCCCGTTCGCGTTGCCAGCAACACGCGCCCGAAAGCGGACGTTGCGCCGCGACCGGTGCCCAGTGTGGTGACCGTCGAGGTGATCCGGGGCGTGCAAAAAGCCAATTCCGAATTCTGATTTGCAAGGAAGCCCCATGAACACCACTTCCCCCAGTATCGAGTGCGCCGTGATGGCGCGCATTGTCGGCTTGCGCTGCGCACGCAAGGTTGCAGCGTGGTTACCCTTGGCCTTGATCGGTTTGGCACTTGCGTCGCCGGGACATGGCCAGACGCCCCCTGCGGCCAAGGCACCGCTGCACGCCGCCGGGCAGCCGCAGCCAGTGGCCAGCAACACCAACTTTGCAACGGTGGGGCCGAACCTGGAACTGGTGATCGGCAAGTCCACGCTGATGCGCATCCCGTCACCGATTGAGCGCATTTCGGTAGGCAACCCGGCCATTGCCGATGTCTCGCTGATCAGCCCGACTGAACTGTATCTGCTGGGCAAAAGCTATGGCTCGACCAATATCGTGGTCTGGCGCAAGGGCGCAGAAACCACGGTGATCGATGTCAACGTCAGCATCGACGCCGAGCGCATGGAAAGAAAACTGCGCGAACTGCTGCCCGAGGAAAAAGGCATCCGGGTGCGCCCCGCCGCTGATTCGGTGATCCTGACTGGCGTGGTGTCCAGCGCCGCCAAGGCGAAATACGCCGAAGACATTGCCGAAGCCTTTGTGCGTGACATCAACAAGAGCTTGGCCCTGCCAGTGACCGCCGGCGACACCAAGGCCAAGGCCGGTGCAACCATTGCGGTCGGGGGCGGGAGTTCGGATGCCGGTGGACGCGCTGGCAGCGCCAAGGTGGTCAATTTGTTGCAGGTGGCCCAGGCGCAGCAGGTGATGCTGGAGGTGAAGATTGCCGAAGTCAGCAAGTCCCTGATCGACAAGCTGGGCTCGAGCGTGGCGATGCGGCGCACCAACAATAGTGGCGACAACGTGTTCTCGATGCTGACCGATTTCCTGAGCAAGGGCGGCGGCCTGGTCGAAGCGCTCAATGTCGGCAAGACCGCGATCAGCATCGACGCGCAGAACGACGATGGCCTGGTGCGCATCCTGGCTGAGCCCAACCTCATGGCCATCAGCGGCCAGTCGGCCAGCTTTCTCTCAGGCGGAAAAATCTTTATCCCGGTGAGCCGAACCACCGAGGGTGGCGGAGTAACCATCACCCTGGAAGAGAAGGAGTTCGGCGTGGGTGTGCGTTTTACGCCAACGGTGCTGGATGGAACACGCGTCAATCTGAAGTTGATGACCGAGGTGTCGGACCTTTCGCAAGCGGGCTCGCCCTTTACCAGCATCAACGGCGTGGTGTCGATCATTCCATCCCTGACGGTGCGCAAGGCCGACACCACGGTGCAGCTCAACGACGGGCAGAGCTTTGTGATCGCAGGGCTGATCAAGAGCAATTCGACGGCGGCCGTCAAACGCCTGCCTGGCCTGGGCGAGCTGCCGGTGCTGGGTGCGCTGTTTCGCAGCAGCGAGTTTGAGCGCGATCAAACCGAACTGCTGTTCGTGGTGACACCCCGCCTGGTCAAACCGCTCGACGCGGTGCCGGTTCTGCCCACCAGCAACCACGTGGACCCCAGCCGCAGCGAGTTGCTGCTGCAGGGGCGGCTCGAAGGCGCTGCGCCCGATGCAGCTACCCCCTAAAGGAGAAGCAATGAACAAGATCGCAATCACCCTGCTACTTGGTCTGCTGGTGGCCTGTGCCAGCGTAACACCCCGTTACGACAGCAAATTTGGCGACGCCGTGCGCGCCGCCCGGCAGGCCCAGACCCTCAACCCCGACGCCCCTGCCGCAGGCGATCAGGCGCTGGGCATGGATGGCAAGACCGCAGTACACGCGCTGGAGCGCTACCAGGATTCGTTCAAGACGCCGCCCAAGACGTTTGAAGTCATCAACATTGGCGGCGCCTTGTCGGGCAACTGAGCAGGAACTGCCATGACCCTCAAAGTATTAACCATTTGCACGTCCGAGGCCGATCTTGCATTGCTCAAGGCCCCCGATCCGGACAACAGTAGCCTGGTTTTTTCGGCCCAGGTTGGCTCTGTGGAAAGCGTTGCCAGCGTGCTGCAAAAAGACCCGCCGGATGTGCTCTTGCTGGACTTGCCCAACCCGGACGAGCACGCCATGGCGATGATTGAATCGGCCCTGGTGATAGCGCCAGCAACGCACACGGTGCTGGTGAGTCCGGACCGCTCGGTCGAGTTCCTGTTGCGTGCCATGCGCGCAGGCGTGCGCGAAGTGCTGCCCGCCCCCCTGACTTTGGCAACCGTGCGCCAGGTGATCAAGCACGCGCAAGGCTACCCCCTGCTCAACGGGCGGCGCCCAAGCTCCACGGGCCAGGTGCTGGCCATGGTGCAGGCCAAGGGCGGCTCAGGGGCAACCTTTCTGGCCACCAATCTGGCTTACGCCCTGTCCCTGCAAAACAAGCGCGTGGCGCTGATTGATCTGAACCTGTATTTTGGCGATGCTGCCATGTTTTTGGGCAACGGCAGCGCGCTCTACAGCGTGGTTGATCTGGCGCGCCAGGCGCACCGCATGGACTCCACGTTGCTGGAGTCGTGCATGTTCAAGTTCAGCGACAACCTGCATGTGCTGGCCGCGCCCGAGTCGCCCGAAAACATCAATGAAGTGACCACCATCGGGCTTGAAAAAATCATCGACATTGCGCGCAACCGCTACGACTTTGTCATTCTGGACTTGAGCAGCATGCTCGGGCCCGTGTCCATCAAGGCGCTGGACCTGGCTGACAGCATTCACCTGGTAGTGCAGCTGAGCCTGCCCTTTATTCGGGCGGCCAAACTGATGGTGGGGGTGTTCCGCGCCCTGGGCTATGCAAGCAGCAAGTTGCACGTGGTGGTCAACCGGTTTGAGAAAACGGGCGACATTGGTCTGGCAGATGTAGAAAAGGCCACCACGCTCAAAGTACAGCGAACCATTGCCAACAGCCATAACGCCGCTAACTCTTCGGTCAACCAGGGCGTGCCGATGGTGCAACTGTTCCCCAAGAATCCGGTTTCGCTCGCGCTGCAGGATTGGGCCGAGGAGCTTGCTCCGGCGCAGGCCCCGGTGAGCAAGGGATGGCTGCGCGGCCTGATGCGATTTGCCACCTGAATGCGATACCACGATAACCCACTCCAATGAGGCGCTGACACCATGGGCTTACGCGATCTGCTACACGATACGGGACCAGCGACTGGACTGGGCGATGCCCGCTATGCAGCGCGTCTGCAGTCCACGCCCGAGTATTACGAACTCAAGGCGAAGTTGCACAGCGACTTGCTGGGCCGCATCGATCTGGAAGTGATGAGCAGCATGACACCCGAGCGCCTGCGCGAAGAGCTGGGCTTGCTGGTCGAGAAGCTGATGGCCGAGTCTGGGGCAGCGCTTAACGCCACCGAGCGCCGCAGGATGGTGCTGGACATTCAGGATGAGGTGATGGGCCTGGGCCCGCTGGAGCCGTTGCTGGCAGACCCGACCGTCTCGGACATTCTGGTCAACGGCCCGAAAAAGGTTTACGTGGAGCGCCAGGGTCGTCTTGAGCTCTCCCCGGTGGTGTTTTCCGACACAGCGCACTTGATGAAGATCATCGACAAGATCGTCTCGCGCATTGGCCGCAGAGTGGATGAATCCAGCCCGATGGTGGATGCACGACTGCCCGACGGGTCACGGGTGAATGCGATCATTCCGCCGCTGTCGCTCGATGGGCCGTTGCTCTCCATTCGCCGCTTTGCAGTAGTGCCGTTGCGCGCAGAGGATTTGATTCTGAACAAGGCGCTGACCCCCGAGCTTGCGGCCTTGCTCGCTGGCATGGTGCGCTCCAAGATGAACATCCTGATATCGGGCGGGACCGGCACCGGCAAGACCACCCTGCTCAACGTGTTGTCTGCCGCCATACCCGTAACCGAACGCATCGTGACGATTGAAGACGCTGCCGAACTGCAGTTGCAGCAGCCGCACGTGGTGCGACTGGAAACCCGGCCGGCCAATATTGAGGGGCGCGGCGAAGTGAACCAGCGCGCCCTGATGCGCAACAGCTTGCGCATGCGGCCAGACCGCATCATTGTGGGCGAAGTACGCGGCGTTGAAGTGGTGGACATGCTGCAGGCCATGAATACGGGGCATGAGGGCTCCATGGCCACGGTGCACGCCAACAGCCCGCGCGATGCATTGACGCGGCTGGAGAACATGTCGGGCATGGGCGGTGTTGCCATTCCCACCAAGGTAATGCGCCAGCAAATCAGCTCCGCCATCATGGCCGTCGTGCAAGTCGCGCGCCTGACCGATGGCAAGCGCAAGGTGGTGAGCCTGCAGGAGGTTGTCGGCATGGAGGGCGATGTGATCACCATGCAGGAGATCTACGCCTATACCCAAACCGGCATCAGCGAAGAGGGCACGGTATTGGGGCACTTTGCGGCGACCGGCGTGCGCCCCAAGTTCATGGCACGCCTGAAGTCTTATGGCGTAAACCTCGCTGTGGAAACCTTTGACCAAAGCCGCACTTATGAATGAATCCGCAGGCGCAAGCTCTTCGCTTTTTGTTCTTCTCGGTTTTCTGGCCGTGGTGTTGCTGCTCGAAGGCGTCTATGTCTATTGGAGCGATACGCACAGCCCCGAAGCCAAAAGAATCAAGTTGCGGCTGCACATGTTGGTTGTGGGTGAACAGGATACAGCGGAGATTCCGCTACTCAAGCAACGCCTGTTGAGCAACTGGCCTGAGTTGCATCGCCTGCTTGCCATGGTGCCCCATATAGCCGTTCTGGATAGTCTGCTGCTGCAAGCGGGCTCCAGAAGAACGGTTGCGCAGTTGCTGGCAGTCTGTGGGGTGGGCGGGTGCATCGGCATTGCGTTAGGGCTACTGATGCACTGGACATGGCTGTGGGCCGGGGGATTGGGCGCGGGTATTGCCGCGCTGCCGCTGCTGCGTCTGGCCTGGCTGCGCGAGCGCCGGGTGGAGAAAATTGTGGAGCAGTTGCCCGATGCGCTCGATTTGGTCAGCCGCGCCTTGCGCGCAGGGCACGCGTTTTCGGCAGCGCTGGCGATGGTGGGCACACAGGCCCAGGAACCGATTGCGGGCGAGTTCAAAAACACTTTTTCCGAAATCAACTTTGGCACTTCCACCA
>SERZ01001633.1_pt1 | contig 12356 bp, 8 predicted proteins | sample 3171461 | NCBI WGS metagenome assembly SERZ01 (sample SAMN06051861, study PRJNA518727) | freshwater metagenome | biome: subpolar coniferous forest; feature: holomictic lake; material: water; isolation source: holomictic Lake 227, 6 m depth | place: Canada: near Kenora, Ontario | collected 2013-06-25... | reverse complement strand
CTTTTTTACCAAGTTTTTCGACCTCATGAATAGCAAATGCATCTCTAATATCTTTTTTATCTACATTAGGAATAATTGTTTTAGCTTCTTCGTAAACTTTATTTACAATATCTTCTATTTTCTCATACCCTTCTTTTGCATAATCGGCAGCAATCTCACCAATTATTTTAACCATTTTAGGAGTTAAGACAAATCCAGAAACACCAGCCTGTTGAATACCTTTTTCTTTTAAATATTGTTCATGTTCAGCTTTTGCTTGCTTTAAATCTTCAAACAATGAAGCTCTTTTTGCCTTATGGTCAACATTTTTATCTTTTCCTTGTTTTCTAATTTCTTGAATTTTCAACAAGGCTTCTTTTTGTCTTAATTGCTCTTCTAGCTTAGTTCTTTCAGCTAAAGCTTCATCTCTTTCTCTTAATGTTTTATCAAGCTCTGCCCTTACTTCATCAGGAATCTTTCCTCCATAAGAATCTTTAATAAAGGCCTTTTCTCTTGAAGCATTAAATCCTGCATCTACTGTAACTTGTCTAATATTACCCACGTCAGACCAATCTTTACCTGATTTTATATTTGCTTCTGTAAATGCATCCTGCCTATCATTTATTTGACCTAGCTTTCCGATTATTTCTTCTTTTTCTTCAGGAGTTAATCCTTCTTGCGCTAATTGTGTTCTTAATTCTCCTTCTGCTGCACCTAATTGATAACTATAATATGTCATTGCTTTTGCCTCATCCTCATTAACACCATGATTATCTGTTGAATTTATTCTATTAACAATCTCTAATGGATTTATTATACCATCATCTACTAATTGCTTCCCTTCAGCAAGCACCTCTTGGTCTTTACCTATTTTTGGCAATGCCACTGGATTTAAACTTAATTCAGTCCTAGTAGCTTTTGAGATAACATTTTTAGTTCCAAAAACTTTTGGTTTTTGAATATCTATTTTAGATAAATCAATAGCCTTAGCACCTTCTTCTATAAATGATTCTAATGCTCCATCTATAAGATATTGCTTTAATTCAGCTTCTGTAAACTTTTTTTTGCCAATATAATATTCACAACCTGCCATTATAATTTATTGATATGATGATCAAATTGTAATAACTCTTTTGTTTCTAATGCTATTTTATATCTTGCCAATAAATCACCATAATGACCTACTGCTTTTCTTTGAATTTTTAAAAACTTCAATAAAAATTGAGCAACTACAACATCTTCATCTTCGGCTTCTTCATAAAAATCTTTATATTGATTATAAACATCTAATTCTGTTTGATAGCCAATATCAAGTGCATCTCCAATAGATTGAATTTTTTCTTTAATTGCATCAATTTTAGGAACATCTGCAACATCGCCCATATCATTGATAAAATCAACAATAATTTGATAATGCCCTAGCTCCTCCTCGCTTTCCCCTAAGAAATACTTTTGACTACCAAAATATCCAAGTCTTTGTAAATTGTTTGCTAAATGCTTCCAAAGATTTGATTGATACAATTCTACTTCAATTGACTTTTGCAAACCATTTTTCATTTTTGCAGAAAGTAGTGATTTTGCTAACATATTTTTTCTATTTTATTATTTTCTATTAATTGCTTAATAATGTTATCAAAGTTATTATTAATTAACTTCTCTATTTCATTTTTCCTTGCTATTTTACTTTCTGGTAAAGATTCATATAAATCTTGAACTGTTTTAAGCTCTACTGATTCTGGCTTTTCACCTGTTGGTTCTGGCTCTTTAGTACCCGAAGCCTGTTCAGCCTCTGTAATAATTCCTTCTTTTGGTTCAGATTTAGTTTGTCGAATCTCTCTTTCAATTCCTGTTTCTGGTTCATTTTCGTATTCATGTAATAAGTTTTCTACGTTATCTATTAATTCTTGGTCTTGTTCTGGAGTTAAATTAGACTCGCCATTAAGAAATTTATTCAAAGACTCTTCATCCATAGGTTCCCCTACTTTTTCCGTATCAATTCCTTGAATATTTCTAATTTCATCTATTGTCAATCCTGCTTCCCCAAGTCCTTTGTCGTATATTGGAAATATATTATCTTCAATACCTTTTTCAATGGCATCTAAATATCTATTTGCTCTTTTACTAGGAACACCATCAAGTATATCTTGAACAGTTGCATCCATTTGAGCATCTGACATTCTTGTTCCAAGTTCAGTAGGTACATCTAAAAATATTCCTTTACCATTAAGTTCATGAAATAAATCTTGAGCAGTTTTGCCCCTATCGTATAATGTAGGCTTTGATTCATCTATTACACCATCCGCCTCAGCTTTTGAATTATATTTAATTGTAACTCTATTACCTTTAGGTGTTCTTTTAATAACATTATTAGATGAATCATCTATCTCATATCCCATTTCCCTAGCTCTAGCCCTTAATTCATTTAATTTCTGCAAACCTTCAGAACTATTTCTTTGCCTTTTATCTTTGCTAAAAAATTGTTTAGTATCTTGTACTAATGAATTTACTTTTAAAACTTGGTCACTAACTTTTGTTAATTTTTTTCTATCCTCTATTTTTTTAAGTCTTTCGCCTTCAGTTAAACCAGTTATAGTAGCAATTCTCGTTCCAGTGGTTTCAGGCGGCTCTTCTCCTCCTGCTCTAAATGTTGAAACTTTTTCAAATTCAGCTTGTTGATTTGTTGCTTTTTCATGTGCAGCATTAGCTGCTTCTTGATTAGCTGCTTGTTTTGCAATTAAATCATTTAATGCTTTTTTATTTTGTTCAATAATATTATCCGCTTGAGATGCTTTAAATTCTGCTTCTGCTTTAGCGACAGGATCGGTAGATTTAGATGCTTCATTTTTCATATCAGCAGAAAAACTTTCTGCTTGAGCAATCCTATCACCTAATCCTCTTTTCTGTATTTCAATTGGATCTATTTGCTTATATATTTCATCAGCCTTTTGTACAAAATCATTTTTAATTTCATCAGGAATTTCTGGATGGTCAGCTACATCTTTATTAAATGAATCTTTATTGGCAGTAATTAATTCTGTAATATTTTTTACATTAGCCGCTTTTGTTAATTCTGCTGCTTTTTTAATAAGATTTTGCTTATCTTGTACATCTACTGCTTTTCTAGCTTTTATTGTTGCGTCTAAAGCTTGAATATTTAATTCAGCAGCAGTTTCAGGCATATTATGAACAGCAACAATACTTTCAGGAGTTGCATCTAAAAAATTAACTAATGAAATGCCTTGTCTTAATTTATCTATCTTTTTAATAGTATTATTAAGCTCCATGTGCGTAAATCCTGTTTCGCCAATATGCTTTAAACCAAAAACAGTAGCAATACCAGCTCCATTTATCATTTCGTCTGCTGTTGGAAGTCTTTGCTCTTGTACTCCTGCGGTTATAGTAGGCTGAACTAAACCATAAGCAGCCATATCATTTAATAAACCTATAGCTTGACCTGTGGCTACACCTTTTAATCCTTGTAATCCCTTTTCCTCTAATTTGCCAACTATTCCTTTTGTAGCCAATTTACTTCCAAATCCTAATGCATTTGTCAGTACTGCATTAGCCCCTTCAGATAAACCACCCTTCAACGAAGCGACTGCCGACTCCCCAGCACTTTGTCCTTTATTAGCAGCTTCTCCATAAGAATTAGTAATACCTTTTATTACCATTGCTTTGGTAAAATTATTATTAACTAATCCTCCCATTTTAGTTAATAAATTAGATATTGCAGGAGCTTCTGCTTCTGGAGCAACCATTGCCATCGCAATATCGGGAGTAAATCTAGATATGCTAGAAGCTAATTTTCCTAGAGTTGTATTCGGAAGTTCATTATATTTTAAATCTTCAGATAATGCGCCTGTAATGCCATTTAGTCCTAATGATATCTTTCCGAATGGATCTTCTTTCCATGTTGCATTTTTTGCCGCTTCTGTTTCTTCCCCTTTTTCATTATATAAAGCAGGAGCTTTACCATAAGCACCATCTTGTCTAGCCATAGACGCAACACCATGAAGCATCGTCATACCAGCTTTTGCTGTATTATCAACTACATTTTGAACTAAATTAGTCCATGAGCCATCTCCGTAAGATGAATAATTTGGATTTACTTCTTCCTTTTGTAAATAACCTTTTTCAGCAAATTCTTTACCCCTTTTAAGAATATCGTCTTGAGATGGTAATGTTGACATGATATGGGAAGAAGGAGTGCCACCATCTTTTTTTTTTACAACATCATCAAAAGCAGAAAAGTCTATATTTTTAGACTCGCTTTTTGCGCTTTTTACAGCATTATCAAATGCGGAAAAATCTATTTTTTTCGGAGGTTGACTTTGTTCATCAACATTTAAATCTGATACTAAATCTTCTTGTGCCATATTATTTTTTTGGTATTCTATCTCCTAATAATTTTATAGCTGTTGCCCTATTAACTTTATTTGCTTGCATAAATGCTGCAATACCTTTTTCTATTATTGGGGAATATCCACCATCCTTTGAAGGCTCAACAAATCCCGGCTGACGGCCTTTTTGTGGCTCTGTATTCCATTTTAATTGAGCATCAGCCATCGCTTGTCTATCAAAAGTTCCTATACTAGGATCGCTTATACTTTGAACTCTTCCATTTTTTACTATTGCATTAAAGCCTTCATGGTTTAAAAGTTTCTTTTCAACCCCTGCTGCCGATAATGCATTGTACACATTTGCAGGCATATCTTCTTTTCTTATGAAAACATTTCCATCATAAGGCTCACCATTTTTAGTCACTAATCCATTTTCTATTCGTTTATCTTTAGCTATTAATGCACCGCCAGATCCAATAGCATCAAATAAATTAGCCATTGGACCAGTAGCTGCGCCTTGAGCTGCTTTATTTAACCCTATATTTTGCTTTGTTAGTACATCTTTATAATTTGCTCTTGTCAACCAATCAGGCTCTCTTGATGTCGCTGTTTTTCCATGCGAGGTTATACTTAATCCTATTGCAGCAGCAATTTGAGGTGGTTTTGCATTATTTATATTTTGACCGGGATATAATTCGTTAAATTGGTTTTGATAATCTCCAATTTGACCATTTTTTATAACTTTATTGGTTATATTAGTAACTCCCGGAATTGTCTGATATGCTAATTCACCTTTGCTTCTTATTACATCTTTTGCTTTATTATCAAAAGCTGATGTGGTTATAACATTATTATATCCAAAATCAGGTGAGTTTGGATTATTAAAATCTTTTGGTCTTATATATTGTTTATTTTCACTTGGAGTTAATCCTGCTGTTAATGTTTTAGAAAACTCTGCTTCATTAAATGGCTTAGTGAAATTATATTGATAAGGATCTAATGGTTGAAATTGAGGATGATTCATTGGTAATCTTGCTCTTTGAGCAGCTTCCAAATAACCATCTGGAACATCTAATCCCTTTTGCATGGCTTGATAAAAATGCTCTGCATCTACTTTGTCTGTAGCTGCTAATTGCTTAGATTGACTAATGGCAGCCTGAGTTCCTTTTAATAATCCATTATATTGAGCCTGTGCATCTGCTCCGTATTTAGCAGGATTTAATATTTTATCTCTATTTTGTAAATAATATTGTCTTGCCTCTCCTAATTTATTTAAAAAAACATCTGTGTCTTGATTTCTCATTCCAGTTGATGTCAATTTATTTTCATAATCCTTATAATACTTATCAAGAGCTTCTTTTTTAGCTGCTTCATGTTGTATTAATTGGACAGCCATTGCCGCAGGCTTAGAAGAAAAATCTATATTTACTCCTTTCTGATATGGGTTAAATCCTAATAATCCTGTACTTGCCATTTTATTATTTTCTTATTGTCCTAGATAGGGTGTGCGACCTGATAATCGATATGCAGAAAAATCAGGAGCCTGATTTACGGCACCTCTATTTGCTATAAATGTATTTAATTTATTTTGGTTTATAGATTGGTAATCTACAGGAGGTTTAATAGTTGGATTAGCATAAGCACTAGCCATTCCAATATTAGCAGCATTACCTAATGCACTACCAACCATTTGCATACCTGCATTTGCTCTTTCATTTGCTGCTTGAGATTTCATTTGTTTTACCTGCAACATTCTATTGTATGGAGTCATTTGATTTACATCAAAAAGATATTTATCTTGAGCTGTTTTCGCTTGAGCCGCTTGTCCATATTGACCAAAAGCAGCATTTCTTTGCGCTTCAGCAGATGCGCCTAAATTTCCTAATTGATTTTGCTGTATTCCTGCTAATCTTCCTATACCGCCAATAGCTGCACCTCTACTTTGAAGAGCATTAATTCCTTGAGCAGTTGACCTTATAATATTACCTGCTCCTATTTGATATTGTTGAGATTGATAAGGATTTTGCTCATAACGGCCTCTAGCTTGTTGATAGTAATCATTTAAAGATTTACTTTCTTGAGCTAATGGACTATTTTTAGCCTGTGCTTCAAAATCTCTTTCTGCCTTCCCTCTTCCGCTAAATAAAGTTTGACCTAACCCTAAAAGAGCTTGACTTCCTGCCGCTACTAATCCTATTGATACTGGCATAATGTATATTTTAATTTTTTAACTTTATCTACTTTAAATTCTTCCTCTTTCATCCCACATTTCTTCAGCCAATTAATGGCTCTTTCGTTCCTATCCCACATATAAGATTCAAATTCTCCGTCAAATTTGTCTTTAATTATATTAAAGACTTCAATTAAATTCTCTTTTTTTCTGTGGTTCTTATTGATTCCGAAACTAACTAATATGTTTTTATAACAAAAATAAAAGCCAATTACTTCATTTCCAATCTTCAATTCATTAAAAGAACAATCTCCAAATTGATTATAATCCAACAATTTTTCATAAATACTATCAACTAACTTTTTAATTGACTTATGTTCATCTTCTGGATCACAATATTTACTTATTTCATTATCTTCATCAAATGCGTATAATATTAAGTCGTAATCTATCATCTATTATTCAAAGGTGAGTTAATATATTTAACACTTGCGCTGTTCAAATATACGAAAGTATTGGCATTTGCTTTTTCAAATTTTATGACCATATAGCCACCCTTTAATGAAATACCTTGCAGCAAACCTCCTTGACTATTAATATCCCTTAAAAATGATGCATGATATTCTGATTCTAATACCTTAAAATCAAACTCTTTTAACAGACTTTCTTGCCTAGTTGTACTATAGCTATCCATTTGAGTATAAATTTCAGGGCAATCCCAAATAGTATTTCCTGTTTCCATAACAGAAATCCATGTCTTTTTATCTAAGGCAGCCGAGTTAAATACAGTAGTTATACTTGCAGGATATTGAACTCCATAAAAATTACAATAAACAGTAGACTTATGTTCCCATGCGCCACCGCTTAAAAATGAATATAGAGTTACATTAAGGCTGCCCATCATTTCTGGATGATAAGAATAAAATGACTCAAAAGAGTTTTTAGCCTCGTCAAAGGAAATTGTATATGGATCTTGATGAAATATTAAACTCATTATATACAGGTTGAATAATTATAAATTGAATCATACCCCGGAGTAATAGAATTTATAACAACTAATGTTGCCGCTTCATCAGGATTGCCAGAAGTATATATATATTTAAAGTTTTGGTTAACATTTCCTATAGCAAATACATTATTATGGGTATAAGTATTGTATTGCGTTGTAACTGATACATTAACAGTTTGATTAGATGCTAATGCAAAATCAGAACTAAGAAGTACAAATACATCAACACCAATTGTTTCAGTATTTAATGCAGGAGTAATGCAATTAGTTGGCAATAACGAAGCTGTAGTCGTTGTTGTTGTAGGTGCATTTGTCGTTGTTGTTGTAGTGGTAGGTCCAGCAGTTGTTGTAGTAGTCGTTGTTGTTGGTCCAGCCGTTGTTGTGGTTGTTGGCCCAGCAGTTGTTGTAGTAGTCGGTCCAGCAGTTGTTGTGGTTGTAGTAGTCAATGGCGGACAAGGACACATCACACTAGATATTGCACCTGTTAAATCTATAGCTAATTGAGGAATAGCTATAGATAAAATTTTATACCAAATAGTATTACTTGAAATATTATAATAAGTACCAATAGTTAATACTGAAGATAGTGGCGATTTAACTATTGTGTAAGAAGTTGGAGAATCGCACCCACCTACTATTGAACAATCGTAAACTTCTGCACTATAAAAATTATAAGCATTTGTCGTAGTTGATGTTGATGTCGTAGTTGTAGTAGATGTTGTAGTTGAGGTTGTTGTAGTTGTTAATGGAACTGGATCAATGTTTAATGTCAATGAGTTAGTACAAGTTCCAACTGATGTAATAGTAACATTAGTACATAGGTCATTAACAATAAAGTTTGCGCCAATTAAAAGTTCCGTTAAAGTAGATGTATTTGGGGAAATAGTTCCATTATTTGTGGTTAACGTAAAGTCTGGCCCCAAACTAGCACCTTGCCCTGAATTTAATTTTACAAATATATCCCTCATTTTATATGCAATTTATGTAATTATATGTTGAGTCGCTTGATGGAGAAATAGAATTAATTATTACTAAATATGCACTTTCATCTGCATTACCTGAAGTAAATATAAATTTATGATTACTTGTAATTGTTCCATTTGGACATATATTATACTCTGGATAAGAAGCATATTGAGTTACAACAGTAACATTTACAGTTACAGTAGATGTCAATGTATAATAAGCGGTTAGTCTTACAAATACTTGTACTCCTATTGTTTCATTATTTAATTCTGGAGTAATACAATTATCTATTTTAGGAGAAAGCGTGGTAGTTGTAGTGCTTGTAGTTGTAGTTGTCGGAATAACAGCAACTAAATGACAAACTCCACCGCTAAAAACACAATCAGAGTATCTATTAATCTCTTCCATTGCAATGATATACTTATTGGTATAAGCATCAAATACACCATAAATGCAAGGATTACCTGTATAATTATAAACACCATTATTTAACTCTTGTCTATATGAAGGTAATTTAGCTGCAAAAAAGGCATTTGTATTATAAATAATACTTAATGGAGTAATTCCATCTTGACTTAACCTAAGAACAACACCCCTATAATTATCTACAAAATAATCAGAAAAGTTATTCCAAGCTAAACTTGTTCCTGCATCTCCAATTCCATAATCTCCAGCGTAATATTGAATCTTATTAATTAATTGGTCAGTATTAGCCTGTAATGGATTATTTGCACTATCCTTTATAATTTGAGTTAAAATTGGCACATTGCCAACTTTAAACTTTTGATAAACTTTTAAATATCTATCCCTAACATGAAGCCTAATTACATCTCCAAAACTCCTATCATATTCATCAAGATTTTCAAAATAAAATCTATTGATATTATTTAAGTTAGTATTAGCTTGATAAGCTTGTCCAAATCTTATCATTGTTGGATAATAAACTTGAGCAGCATTTTCATCTACAACAGAAGGCCTACCATTGCTATTTGTAACTAGATTATATGTATCGTTAAAACTAGGTTCTATAATCTCTATTTCAGCATTTTTATATACTACTGTGTTTAATAAAAACCCAGTCATTTGCAAGTCATTATAACCAGAAATATTTGTAACAATCCACATTTTACTATTAGGAGGAAGTTCTATAACCTTATCAATAGTAAAGTTTACTGTAGTTCCAGATAGTATTGTATTAAACTCACTATCTAAAATTGATAAATAATATTTTGGAGAAAACGGAATAGTATTTGAACAAACAATAGCATAAAGGGAAAAATCAACATTACCGCTACTATTTTTAATAATAGAAAATTGTCCTTTTAATGATATTTTTTGACTTTTACTTGTAAGTTTATTATAAAAAAATTGATCAGTATCAGAAAATGTAGGATAAACAGATGGGTTATTTAAGCTAATTATAACACGACTACCTGAATATACTTGTGATTGTATTTGAAATGAAGAATTATTTATTGCAGGAATAGTAGGAACATTAATATTTAATAATTGATTAAGCCATTCAATATTTTCATTTCCAGACTGAAAACTATATTCATAATTAAATGAAACTACTCTTTTCCTCCAAAATAAATCGCCATTTGTTGAAGATATAATTGCAGGAACAGAAGTAGGATTTGCTGCACTTTGTGTCTGTTCAAGCCCTATATGATAGGCATTATATGTACCTGCATTTCCAATTCCAAAACATTTTCCAAATTCAAAAAATGTACGCTGAGTTATTGTCGCGTTATTTTTATAATTATATAAAAATATTTCATAGTGTTGAAAATCTTCTAATCCACAAAAAGAAAATGAACCATTTGCATTTGTTGGACTTGTTATATCATTATAAGGATATTTTATTTTAAGGAATACACCTGTTTTTGTATAAGTATTATAATTAGGAGCAAGTGGATTAGTTATTGTATATTTTATCGAGTATTCGACTCCAACTATTTCATAATCTACTACTTTTAATGAAAATGGCTCAACTGTTGAATCAAATCTTTTTAAAAATTTAATTCTATCTCCAGCAGTATAAGTATATGAAACTACATTTGCAGTAGAGCTAATATCTAAATTATAAGCATCAATATTTCCAATTCCTATATAAGCATATCTCAAATCTATTGAAGAAGAAGTGGCAATGCCTTCATGTGCCGATTCGCTTACCCAAAATAATCTTTTATTATAAGTAGTATTATTAGACCTTAAAACTTGATAATAAGAAGCCTCTAAAGGAGGTCTATTTTTTATTTGAACATAGGGCTGACAAAACCTACTTCCATTCGATGCAGGCGTGTTATATGCTGCAAGAGTATCCGTTTGACTTCCAATAGTTCTTCCTTGTGCATCAAAATATTGAATTGCATATTGATAACCAGAATCCCATGCATTTGCAAATACAGTATTATCTACAATTGATGTAGTGTATTTTACACCACTTGAGTATAATAAAAATCCATTAGCATAGGACATTGTTAAAATATTCCCATTTAATGAATTTAAAGACCAACCTTTTACTATTAATAAATTTTTAATACTATTCAAGACAGTTGAAACCAAAGGAGTAACATTTGTATTTGTATATGAAATACCAATATTAACTCCACTTAAACTAACAACATTGATATTATAAATACCTGCTGCATTGTTTAAAGTAGTTACATTTCCTAATGTATTTGTTCCTGTTCCATAAAGGTAAACCTTCATTTCGGTTCCAGACATTCCACTATCTCCACCTTTACAAGTAGCAAAAAACAATAATCCGCAATAGTCAAAATAAAAACCATTGCTATTAGAATTTATTGTTGTAGTTAAATCCATTTCAGTTTTATTGTACCCTTCAGTAATTCCCGCATATAACAATATGTTACCATTTGCTAATTCTGCTGCATTTGCCTTTTGTGGAACATAATCCTGTAATTGAGTAGTTTCTATTACATCTTGCTGAAAATATACACTATCATTATAAAACTTAAATGTAAAAATGTCATTATCTAAAATTCCAAGTAAGCTTTTATTAAATAATGATATTAAGAACCAATCACTTGTAACACCATTATTTGTTTGTCTAAATGCAATTTCTATACCCTTTACATCTCCTCCTCCTGTTGAAACAGAAATTGAAATCCTTGAGTTTAGTGTAAAAGTATTTTCAGTTAAATTTTGTGTTGGTTGTTGCGGTAATGGAACTATACTCTTTGAACTCCATACAGATTTTTCATTATTATCATAAACATATCTATATGAGAATTGATATAAAGAGTTACGAAGATTATTAATAGTTACTGTTTCATCGTTTTCATAAACCACTTTTGGTGGCATTACTGGCGGTGCTTTTATAACTAATAAATATTCATATTTCCAAGATGTTCCATAATTACCTTCAACATTGATATATTTAGGAGGATTTAATCCATCATTAAAGTAAAATAAATCTCCTTCATTATCTCTATAAAAAATATTGATAGATAAAACTTTATAAGATGGGTTAAAATTTAAAATATCAATCCCATCGCTATCTGTTTTGCTTTCAAATACTTTTATTGTAGCATCTCTATCTACATCATAGTATAAAATACTATTAAAACCATTGCTATTCCATAAACAATAATAGGCTCTATTTCTTACCTTATCTCCATGAAAACCAATAATTTTATTATCTCCTAATGGTAACGTATATGGCAATATATAATTACCTAATATACTAGCAACTACTCTATCTGCTCCAGATCCTTCACTATCTTTTGTAACATTTAAAGCATCAATGTAATCTCCATTATCTATTCGATAATCAGCTACATCTAAGTTTAACTTACCATTAAAGGGATTATTTATTATTGGCATCTTATATATTAAATATTTTTATTATGCTTTCACTGTCATT
>SERZ01001632.1_pt1 | contig 12357 bp, 13 predicted proteins | sample 3171461 | NCBI WGS metagenome assembly SERZ01 (sample SAMN06051861, study PRJNA518727) | freshwater metagenome | biome: subpolar coniferous forest; feature: holomictic lake; material: water; isolation source: holomictic Lake 227, 6 m depth | place: Canada: near Kenora, Ontario | collected... | reverse complement strand
CAAAGGTCCGCCTGCTCGGGACCGGGTTGTGGGACGATCCGTCGCTGGCCAGTCTGCCCGGCTTGAACGGAGCCTGGTTCGCCGCGCCGGCGCCCGGTGCCCGCGCCGATTTCGAGGCCCGTTTCGAGGCGCTGTATCATCACAAGCCGCAGCGTTTGGCGACCGTTGCCTATGATGCGACTTCGTTGGCCGCGGTGCTGGCCCGCTCACCCGCAACCGCAACCTATGACGAAGCCAGCCTGACCAATCCCAGCGGCTTTTCCGGAGTCGACGGCATTTTCCGGCTGCGTACGGACGGGCTGGTCGAACGCGGCCTAGCGGTGATCGAGATCGCTCCCGGTGGCGCGCGCGTGATCGACGACGCTCCCGCTTCGTTCGAAGCACTGACCAATTGACGCAAAGGGGCGTAACTGTACCGGATCAGTATGGTTACGCCCTGCCCCCGGCTTTTTCGTGGTCCATATAGGCGCGCAGCACCGCATTGATTTTAGTCTGGTACGGCTCGCCCGAAGTGCGGAACCAGTCCAGCACATCGCGGTCGATACGAATGCTGATCGGCGCCTTGCCCGGCGGCATGACGACGCAGGCATTCTTAAACCAATCCTCGATCTCGTCTTCACGCATGATCGGGGCGGCATCGGGATCAGCCGCAACCGCCGCTTCGATCTCCGCGTCAGTGAGGGCGTCGACCCGGGCCCAGTCCGTCTTGCCCGGCCTCGCATCCTTCAGTGACCGTCGTATGATACGTTCTTCGCTCATTTTTGTCGGCCCTCCGTGCTGAAATCAGGCGCCGCACCGCGCCACGCCATGTATAAATAATGGTCAATACTTGTCCATCGACCATGCCGATGGCTTTGGTTCGAGGCTCTCCTCCGGCGTGAACCGAATATTTCTCAATAACTAAGCCTTCCCAAAGCCGTATGGCATCTTCAAAGTCAATGCCGTGCTTTAGTAAATTGCTCTCGCACTTGCGCTCGTGCCAATCAAAATCCATAACGCATGTCCTCTACTGCAAGAGAATTGCCTCTCCGTTTCCATGGCGTTTCCTCCCCCTGAATTTTTTCCCTCGGTTCATTGCCGAGGAGATTGGCGCATTTTACGCATATGCATTTGTATATACACCGCCACGCGGTCCGGCGCAAGCCTGCGGTGACGGGGAAGCCGCGGCTATGTTATGAGGGCTGATCGCAACGGCTTGCCAGGGTGCCGAGAATGCCGCTTCAGACCACCGCCGGATCGGTTGGCGTTGAGCTTTCAGTGATCATTCCGACCTTTAACGAGGTTGATAATGTCGCTGCGCTGGCCCGGCGTCTGGAAGTCGTGTTGGCGGGCGTTGCGTGGGAGGCGATCTTCGTCGATGACGACTCGCCTGACGGCACGGCGGCGGAAGTACGGCGGATCGGGCGCGACAATCCGCACATTCGCTGTCTTCAGCGCATCGGCCGGCGCGGCTTGTCTTCGGCCTGCATCGAGGGCTTTCTTGCGTCGTCGGCACCGTATCTGGCCGTGATGGATGGCGATCTTCAGCATGACGAGGCTTTACTGGCGCCGATGCTGGACTGTTTGCGCTCTGAACCGGTCGATATCGTGGTCGGCAGCCGCTATGTCGGCGGCGGCGGTATCGGCAACTGGGATCAAAGCCGGGCACGCATGAGCGTGTTTGCGACCCGGCTCAGCCGCTTGGTGTTGAAAGCCGAGCTTGGCGACCCGATGAGCGGCTTTTTCATGGTGCGGCGTGAGGCGATGGAACGCGCGGTGCGCAAGTTGTCGGGCGTCGGCTTTAAGATATTGCTTGATCTGTTTGCCTCCGTGCCCGAACCGTTGCGATTTCGCGAGTTACCCTATCAGTTTCGAGAGAGACAGGCTGACGAGACTAAGCTTGATATTCGGGTTATGCTTGATTATTTGATGCTGCTGGCCGATAAACTGATCGGACACACCATTCCGGTGCGTTTTTTCTTGTTCTCGTTAGTTGGAACGGTCGGAGTTTTTGTTCATCTATTGGTTTTGATGCTGGCCTATGGCCCGCTCGGGGCCAGCTTCGCGACCGGGCAGGCGGCGGCAACTTTGGCCGCCATGAGCGGTAACTTCTTTTTGAACAATTACACGACATATCGTGACCGCCGCCTGAAAGGCTGGGGGCTGGTCCGTGGTTTCTTCTCATTCAGTTTGGCATGCAGCGTCGGCGCCGTCGCCAATGTCGGGATTGCCTCGTACCTGTTCAGCTCCAGTACCGCATGGTTACTTTCGGCCTTGGCCGGAGTCTTGGTCGGCGCCGTGTGGAACTATGCGGTGACCGCAGTCTATACTTGGAAGAACTAAAGAATTAATCCGACCGTGGCGCCGCTCATGCAGGTGGCGAAGGTGCCGGCCAGAATCGACCTGCCACCCAACGCGACGATTTCGGGGCGGCGCTCCGGCACCATCGCGCCCAAGCCGCCGATCACGATGCCCAGGCTGCCGAAATTGGCAAAACCGCACAAGGCATAGGTCACGATCAGCCTCGAGTGGGCTGATAATGCCCCATCCGGCAACGCGGCCAGGTCAAGGTAGGCAATGAACTCGTTGAGAACGGTCTTGCTGCCCATCAGGTTGCCGGCGGTGACCGCCTCGCTCCAGGGCATGCCGAGCGCCCACATCACCGGTGCGAACACCGCGCCCAGCACGCCCTGAAGCGTCAGCGGCGCAATCGCCATGTTGGCCAGCGTAACCAGCGCCACCAGCACCAGCAGCATCGCGACGATATTCACCAACAGGCCGACGCCGTCCCCGGTGCCCTTGACGATGGCGTCGAGGGCGCCGTCCGAGCGCAGCTTGTCATCTAGCGCGAAACTTTCGTCGTCAGCGGGAGCAAATGGAACCATTAGCGCCCCCACCGCCAGCGCAGCGGGCGTACTGATCAGCGATGCAATCAAAATATTGCCGAGCGCATTCGGAATTACAGGACCGAGAATATTCGCGTAAAGCGCCATCATGGTGCCGGCAACCCCGGCCATGCCGCACGTCATCATCGCGAACAACTCACCGCGGCTCATGCGGATAAGATAGGGGCGGACCAGTAACGGCGCCTCGATCATGCCGACGAAGACATGGACCGCCGCCGCGAATCCCAATGCGCCGCCGATACCCATGCTGTGCCGAAGTATAAAAGCAAAGGCCGAAACAATGCGTTGCAGAACGCCCCAATGAAATAACAATGAGGCAAGCGCCGAAATGGTCAGTACCAGCGGCAACGCTTTGAACGCGAGAATAAAAGAGGCGCCGGGGCGGGTTTCCGCAAAAGGTAACGGGGCGCCGCCCAAATATCCGAAGACGAAGCCGGTGCCGGTGTCGGTCGCCTTTTGCAGCGCCTCGACCGCGTCATTGAGTAACAGGAAGAAGCCGGACGCTCCGGGGAGTTTGAGCAACAACAGGGCTAGTACAAGCTGCAACGCCATGCCGGCTACAACCGTTCGCCAATTCACCTGCCACCGCGCCTCGCTGAGCAACCAAGCCAGTGCCGGCAATCCCGCCAGTCCGATCAAGCCCTGAAACGCCACCTTCGTGATCCCCCCGTCCGCCTCCCCTCACCGCATGGTTTTGATCATTTCGGCGCGGGGCATTTCGGCGATTTTGGCCGCTTCCGGGGCGGCGGACGGCTTGCTTTCGGCGGCCATGCGCACGGCGATCGGGTCGACCCGGATCATGATCTGCTTCCACTCCGACATTGTGACGAAGCGATAGCCGTTCGCGCGAGCATATTGCAAAATCTTGGGCAGCGCGGCAACCGTGTGGCTTTTGGTGCTGTGCATCAGGATCACCGCACCGGGCGAGATATCGGCAATCACGCGCTGTGCCAGCACATCGGGCGGGCTGCCCTTCCAGTCACGCGAATCGACGCTCCACAGAATGGTTTCCAGCGCTTCGGTTCGCGCAATGGTGGTGGTCAGCGTGTCATAGTCGCCATAGGGCGGACGGAACCACTTGACCGGAATCCCGGCTCCGGCCAGCATATCGTCGGTTTGGCGCAATTCGTCGAGCTGGGAGTCGGCATTCAGGCTGGTCATCATCGGGTGACGCCAGCTGTGATTGCCGACCTCGCTGCCGTTATTGACCATTTGCTGAAGCAGTTCCAGATGATGAGGAATCTTGTTCCCGATCACGAAGAAAGTGGCGACGGCGTCATATTCGGTCAGCAGGCGCAGAATTTCCGTGTCGTTGCCGAGAACGGGGCCGTCATCGAAGGTTAGTGCCAATACTTTCTGTCCGGTCTCTTGCAAGGCGCGTTCAGACAGGGTGAGCGGGCTGCCGGGATAAAGATGCGAGGCGTAAAAGGGGGCATGGCCGTGGCGGACGACATAGCTGGTATCCCCGGCCAGCGCACGCCCGGTTCCCGTCAGCAATCCACCGGCGCCAAGCAGCAGGCCGCTGCTCAACCGGTTGAAGTCCCGGCGATTGATCTTCATCTCTCCCGCCATCACAGCGCCCTCGCTCTTAAGCTTCGTCCCATGAACAGCAGCGGTCTGCCCTGCCATGCCCGGACCTTGTGCTCGGTAAATCCGACCCGGTGATAGAACCCGACATTGCGGGCACCGGGGCCGGTTACCACATGCAGGCCGGGTAATCCAGCCTCACGGCACTCCAGGGCAAAGCGTTCGATCAGCCGTGCACCGATTCCCACATTGCGTCGAGTGCCGAAACAATTCACATGCAAATGGGCAGGATATTCCACAAAGCAATCCTCGAACAGGGCATAGGCCGGCAGGGCGGCATAAATCCCGGCCGCGGCGGCACTATCGCGGCAGCCGGTCAAATAGCCGGCAATGCCGCCGTCCGCATCGCGCCAGAACCAGACGTCCCGGCGGCAATGCTCAAGATAGTACGCGGTCCAGCGCTCGAAGAAGCCCCGGCGCTCGTCGGCCGCGGCAAACTCGGTGCGGACCGAGGACTCGAAGAAGATCGCCTCCAGGGCGGCGAGCGCCGGACCCGGTTCGGCCAGATCACTGAGACGAACCAGAGACTCCGAATCGCTCGCCGGGCCGTTCATCATGGCCGGCTGGCCGTTTGCCGACTCTGCGCCGCCACCGTGCGCGGCACCAGCATGAAGTAGCGCCCGCGCGCCTTCATGACGCCGGCGGCATAGGTGGCTTCGTCGCCGTGACCCCAAAAGTAATCCCCGCGCACGGCGCCCTTGATTGCGCCGCCGGTGTCCTGCGCCATCACCAAAGTGCGCAATAAGCCGCCTTGGATCGGAACATCGTGCAAATCGATCCACAACGGTACGCCGAGCGGGATATAGGACCGGTCAACCGCCAGACTGCGCCGGGGCGTCAGCTCGGTCGCCGCGCCCCGGGGATCGCCCGAGGGCCGCAGCTTGAAGAAAACATAGCTCGGGTTCAGGTTCATCACCCGTTGTGCCTCTTGCGGGTGGTCGTGCAGCCACTTGCGGATGATGTGCATATTCATCTGCTCGGGCGTCGCAACGCCCTGGTCGATCAAATATCGGCCGATCGGATAGTATTTCTGCCCGTTTTGGCCGGCATAGTTGATACCGATGCTGGAGCCGTCGGGCAGCCGCACCCGTCCCGAGCCTTGAATCTCCATGATGAAGGCCTCGACCGCATCATCGACCCACAGCAGCTCCAGCCCGCGCCCGGCCAGCGCCCCTTCCGCGACCCGGGCCCGGGTCGGCAACGCGCCGCGATGGTTGGACGGCATGGCATAGAGCGGGACATGGTAGCGCGGGGTGCGCTCCATGCTGCCTTGCAGCTCGCTTTCGTAATAACCGGTGAACAGGCCCTCCTGGCCCTCGGCCGCCAGCGGCAGCGGCGTGAACCAAGTCTCAAAATAATGGCGCGCCGCGATGCCGTTACCGGACGGCAGTTGCTTGGCTGCGGTACAAGCCGGCTGCCAGTCCGACGCGCGCCCGGCCCGGCCGTTGGTCAGCTCGCGCCCGCCCAGCGCCTGAAAATATTTGCAGGTGCGAAGAAGGGCCGGAACCGCTTCGGCGTGGTTGTCGCGCGACCAGCCGGTAAGAACTTTATAATCGGGGGGCACCGGGCCGCCATCGTCGCCCGTGACCGCGGTCTCCGGCGTGGCGCACCCGGCCAGCGCCAGCATTGCACCGACCAATATCGCCCGTACCACCGGCAGTCGCAGCGTTTTGCGTGCCCGTACATCCGCTCCCTTAGCCATCACCATTCCGTCCGTCGGTTACTCGTTAAGGAATGATTACGCCGGATGCAGATATTCGTCAACCAAGTGTGGCCGTCCCGCAAGTATTCATCAATATCCGGTAGGTTGTCGGGCTTGATGGGCCATACCGAGTCGCGGTCCGCGGCGTCCGAAGCGGCCGGAGGAGTCGACTCGAGGCGGTCTTGCGCATCGGGTCGGCTTGATGCCTGCGCATCGGGTCGGCTTGATGCCTGCGCATCGGGTGATGTGACAAGCGGCCCGCGGAGTGCTAGAGTTAATCAGCCGTTTCCTCGAAGACCGGAACCCGACATGACTCCAGGTGCGCGCATGCAGGCGGCGATTGAGTTATTGGCCGAAATCGCGGTGACTCCGCGACCTGCCGATGCTGTTGCCAGTGCTTTTTTTCGTGCTCGACGCTATATCGGCGCCAAGGACCGCTCCGCGGTGGCCGAGCTGACTTTTGCGGTCTTGCGCCGTCATGCCCGGCTGCGCTGGTGGCTGGCCAAGGCCGGCTGTCCCGAGCCGGAGGAGGCGCGCGCCCGGGTGATCGCCAACGCCCTGTTGGCCGAAAAGCGCAACCTCGTCACATTCGAAAAGCTGTTCGACAGCGGCGATTTCCATCCGGCCCCGTTTACCGAGGCCGAGGGCCGCTTGGCCCGGGCGCTGGAGCATCACACCCTGGAGCATCCCGAGATGCCCGAGGAGATCCGGGTTGAATGTCCGGATTGGGCGGAACCGGCGCTGCGGCGTTCGCTCGGCTCCCGCTTCGGGGTCGAGATGCTGGCACTGACCGGCCCGGCGCCGCTTGATCTGCGGGTCAACCCGTTGCGGGCCGGGCGCGAGGCGGCGCTTAAAGATTTGGTTTCGGCCGGGATCAAGGTACAGCCCTGCCGGTTGTCACCGCTCGGAATCCGGGTCGAGGGACGGCCGCCGATCGCCGCGCTGGAGCTGTTCAAAGGCGGCGCGATCGAGATTCAGGACGAGGGCTCGCAGTTGGTGTCGCTGCTGGTCGATGCCCGCGCCGGCCAGCAAGTGGTTGATTTCTGTGCCGGGGCCGGCGGCAAGGCGTTGGCGATGGCGGCGGCGATGGATAATCGCGGTCGGGTCATCGCCTGCGATGTGCTCGGCAATCGGCTGAAGCGCGCGGCGGAGCGGTTCCGTCGGGCCGGTCTGCATAATATCGAGACCCGCCCGCTCAGCTCGGCGCGCGACCCTTGGGTCAAGCGTCACAAGGGCATGTTCGATCGCGTCCTGGTCGACGCGCCCTGTACCGGCACCGGCACCTGGCGGCGCAATCCCGATGCCCGCTGGCGCCCGCTCGGGCCCGGGCTTAGCGAATTGGTCGGCTTACAGGCCGAAATTCTCGACAGCGCGGCCCGGCTGGTCAAACCGGGCGGCCGGCTGGTCTATGCCACCTGTTCCTTGCTGGCCGAGGAAAACGAGGATCGCATCACCGCTTTCCTGGACAGCCATCCCGACTTCGCACCGTTACCGATAACCGAGCTGTGGCCGGCTTTGTTCGGGACACCGTCGCCGCTGGAGGGGCCATGGCTGCGCCTGACCCCCGCCCGCCACGATACCGACGGTTTCTTCGCCGCGGTGATGATTCGGACCAAGGCGGAAAAGGTACCCGAGTCCGAAGAGGCGGCCATGGAAGATGTCGTAGCGGAGGCGACAGCGGAGGCCGAACCGGACGTCATGGCGGAGGCCGAACCGGGGTAAACCCATGGTGCTGAACACCGACCATCTGCATCGCTGCGTTAATACTCTTGATTCGGCGCTGGTGCTGTACCGGAAGGCCGAGCCGAACAGCGTCGAGCGGGAGGTGTTTCGCTCGGCCATCGTCAAGAATTATGAATTGGCGCAAGAAACGACGCTGAAGCTTTTGCGCCGTGCGTTGCGGGAATTCGATCTTGGCCGGAGAGCACTGGAAGCGATGACCGCGAGGGAAGTTCTGCGCCTATCGGCACAACACGGGCTGATTGAGCCGAGCCGGGTCGAGCCTTGGTTTGCCTATCGTGACAACCGCAACAGCACGGCGCATGAGTATGGCGAGCATTTCGCCAAGGAAACTTTGCTGTTGCTCCCCGCTTTTCTGGAGGATGTAAAAGCGGTCGAGCAGGTTTTGCGCACCCGGTTCGGTGTGGAGGCGTGAACGGCCATGCCTCAGCTGAATAGCTCCGCGCTCGACTTGCCGGAACGGTATCTGAAAATGGTTCGGGAGCTTTTGCATCGTCTTGTTCCCGATGCTGAAGTAAGGGCCTTCGGTAGTCGGGTGACCGGGACGGCGGACGAGGTCAGCGATCTTGATCTGGTGATCGTCAATCCTGCCGGTCCGGCCGAAGAGACGGCCGGGCTTGCCCGCTTGAAATCGGCTTTTATTGACAGCAATCTGCCGATCCGGGTCGATATTCTGGATTGGGCACGGATTCCCGATAGTTTTCGCGCCGAGATTGAGCGGGCCTATGTGAAGTTGCAGGAAGGCCGCACCCGATGGTGCTGATCCGGCGGGCGCACAGTGCCGATGCGGCCGACATTGCCGGTGTTTTTGTCGAAAGCTGGCGCTCGACCTATCCGGGGCTGATCCCCGATGATTATCTGGTCGGGCTGTCGGTGCGGAAATCGACTTTGCGCTGGTATACCGAACTGACGCAAACCGAAGAGGGAGCCAACGGCGTGTTCGTGGCGGTCGACCCGCCGCGGGGCATTGTCGGATTCGGCAGTTGCGGGGTGCAGCGCACTCGGTTTTCCGATTTCGAGGGCGAATTTTATACGCTTTACCTGCTCGACGGGGGGCGGGGGCGTGGACTCGGTCGGCGCTTGCTGGCGGCGATGGCGGGCGAATTGGTCGGGCGCGGGTATTCCTCGGCATTGGTTCGGGTGCTGCGCGACAATCAGGCCCGCTGGTTTTACGAGCGGATGGGGGGCGAGTGGATCGGCGAGCAGACAATTTACCTGGCTAAAACCCTGCTGCCCGAAATCGCTTATGGTTGGCGTGATCTGACCGTGTTGGCACGCTTGCCGGTGAACCCGTCCCCGGGGTAGCAATGGGCCTCCCGTTGCAGTCCGGACCCGGTGCCATGTCAAGCGATCGTATCCTCATTCTCGATTTCGGGTCACAAGTGACCCAGCTTATCGCCCGTCGGGTCCGCGAGAGCGGGGTCTATTGCGAAATCCACCCGTTCACCCTGAGCGCCGAGCGGATTCAAGCCTTCGCACCCAAAGGCGTGATTCTGTCGGGCAGCCCGGCTTCAGTGATGGACGAAGGCGCGCCGCGCGCACCCGAAGCCGTGTTTGAACTCAAAGTGCCGGTGCTCGGTATCTGCTACGGCCAGCAAACCTTGTGCCATCAATTAGGTGGCCGGGTCGAGGGCAGCGATCACCGCGAGTTCGGCCGTGCCTTTCTGGAAATCCGCGAGACCTGCGCGCTGTTCGAAGGGGTTTGGCAGGTCGGCGCGCGCGAGCAGGTTTGGATGAGCCATGGCGACCGGGTGACCGCGCTACCGCCGGGCTTTCGGGTGGTTGCGGACAGCGAAGGCGCCCCTTTCGCCGCGATTGCCGACGATACCCGCCATATTTATGGCGTCCAGTTTCATCCCGAGGTGGTTCACACCCCCCATGGTGCGCAGTTATTGACTAATTTCGTTAATCATGTGGCCGGCTGTCGCGGCGACTGGACCATGGCGGCGTTCCGCGAGCACGCCATCGCCCGAATTCGGGCGCAGGTCGGCACGGGCCGGGTGGTGTGCGGCTTGTCGGGCGGAGTCGACAGCGCGGTCGCCGCGGTCCTGATTCACGAGGCGATCGGCGAGCAGCTGACCTGCATCTTCGTCGATACCGGGCTGATGCGGATGGGCGAAGCCGACGAGGTGGTCACTCTGTTCCGCGACCATTACAATATTCCGTTGATTCATGCCGAGGCGGCGGAGCTGTTTCTCGGCCGATTGGCCGGGGTCACCGACCCGGAGCGCAAGCGCAAGATCATCGGCGCCACCTTCATCGATATCTTCGACGCCGAGGCCAAGAAGATCGAAGGCGCCGAGTTTCTGGCCCAGGGCACGCTTTATCCCGACGTCATCGAGTCGGTGTCGGTGACCGGCGGTCCCAGCGTCACCATCAAGTCGCACCACAATGTCGGCGGCTTACCGGAACGGATGAAGCTGAAGCTGGTCGAGCCGCTGCGCGAACTGTTCAAGGACGAGGTGCGCAAGCTTGGGCGCGAGCTGGGCCTGCCCGAAGCGTTCGTCGGGCGCCACCCGTTCCCCGGGCCGGGGCTGGCCATCCGTATTCCCGGCGAAGTCACTCCGGAAAAGCTCGATTTGCTGCGCCGCGCCGACCGCATCTATCTGGAGGAAATCCGCAACGCCGGACTTTACGACGCGATCTGGCAAGCGTTCGCCGTGCTGCTGCCGGTGCGCTCGGTCGGCGTGATGGGCGATGGCCGTACCTATGATTATGTATTGGCGTTGCGCGCCGTCACCGGCACCGACGGCATGACTGCCGACTATTACCGCTTCGATCATGATTTTCTGGCGGGGACCGCAACCCGTATTATTAACGAAGTCCGCGGTATTAACCGCGTTACCTATGATATTACCAGTAAGCCCCCCGGTACTATTGAATGGGAATGATAACCGTAATTGGTGCGCCGCAACATTGCTCTGATGTGCTCAGTTAAGATTTGCGTTAATTGCATAACAGCGGGCTAAGGGGGTATGGTAATTTACATTGTGTAATCGCAATCCACGCTTGATTTGTGTGGTACGGAGAGGTGAGGATAGCGGCTCTCACATTAACCGGTTTTTCCGATTACTCTAAAAGGCAAAACACCGGCGGAATGACCGGTGAACAGGGAGAGGCGGCCATGAAGTGCAGCGAAACCATCGAGACCGGATCCGCGATGCGGCTCCGCTTCTCCGAACGTATGACCTTTAACGACCATGTCGAGATGAAACGAATCTCCCGCTATGTCGGTTCCAATCGTGTTGCGCGGGTGAATATCGATCTATCGGCACTCAGCTTCATCGATTCGGCGGGGCTCGGCATGCTGCTGATTCTCGGCGAGACCCTGCGCGAAAGCGGGGGAACCATGGTTCTGGAAAGTCCGCAAGGCCAAGTGGCGCGCGTGTTCGCCGCCACGAAGTTCCTTCAGTGGTTTTCCCCCAAAGCGCCGGCTTCGTGAAAAACCGCGTTGTCCGTCACTCCCGCCGGATCAGAGTTCCGGCGCCGCCTTCGGTGAAGATTTCCAGTAGCAGGGCATGAGGCACCCGGCCGTCGAGTACAACCGCAGCATCAACCCCTTGCTCGACCGCGGCGACGCAGGTTTCGATCTTGGGAATCATGCCGCCCGAGGCGGTGCCGTCGGTGATCAGTGCCCGCGCCTGCTCGACCGTCATGGACGGAATCAGCGCCTTGTCCTTGTCGAGCACCCCGGCAACATCGGTCAGCAGGAAGAACCGGCAGGCCTGAAGTGCGCCGGCAATCGCCCCGGCCGCAGTATCGGCATTGATGTTATAGGTCTCGCCGCCCTTGCCGACCCCGATCGGGGCAATCACCGGAATAATGTCCGATTGTTCAAAGGTCTCCAGGATATCGGGATTGATGTGGTACGGCTCGCCGACAAAACCGAGGTCGAGGATTTTCTCGATATTGCTGTCTTCGTCGCGCTTGGTCCGCCGCAATTTACGCGCCTGGATCAGTTGGGCATCCTTGCCCGACAAGCCGACCGCCCGGCCCCCGGCTTCGTGAATCATCGACACGATCTGTTTGTTGATCGAGCCCGACAGCACCATCTCGGCGATCTCGACGGTTTCCCGGTCGGTGACGCGCAGGCCGTCCACGAATTCGCTCTTGATTTGCAAGCGCTTCAGCATGTTGCCGATTTGCGGGCCGCCGCCATGGACCACCACCGGATTGATCCCGACCTGCTTCAGCAGCACGATGTCGCGGGCGAAGCATAAGCCCAGTTCCTCGTCACCCATGGCGTGACCGCCATATTTAATGACGAACGTGCGGCCGGCATAGCGGCGCATGTAGGGCAGCGCTTCGGAGAGGGTTCGGGCCTTGGCCAACCACTCGTCGCGCGAGGTCGGCTCCGGCGAAGTCTGTTTGGATTCGGTCATGACGCTCTTTTACCCGAGCCTTCCCGCTTTGCCAATGAGATTTGATGTCAGGGGGAATGAA
>SERZ01001626.1_pt1 | contig 12402 bp, 17 predicted proteins | sample 3171461 | NCBI WGS metagenome assembly SERZ01 (sample SAMN06051861, study PRJNA518727) | freshwater metagenome | biome: subpolar coniferous forest; feature: holomictic lake; material: water; isolation source: holomictic Lake 227, 6 m depth | place: Canada: near Kenora, Ontario | collected... | reverse complement strand
TCGCCCTGAGCCTCGTCCTTCTTGGCATAGGCCGAAAGCACGCGGGCGAGCTGGCCGCCCGGTGCCTGCAGCACCCCGGCGATGCGCGTCGCCGGCGTCTTGATCATGCCAAGGAGGCCCGCACGCAGTTCGTTGAGCGACGGCAGCTTGGCAAGCGCCAGCACACCGTCGGCATTCAGAACCTGACTGCCGAGACCGGCTCCCAAGATCGAGAGCTTTTCGTTGGCCTTGGCATAGTCGGTGGCCACCTTGGCGGCAGCCACCGGATCGCGCGAATACGCGATCGCGGTCGGACCTTTGAACAGTCCTTCCAGGTTCTCGAACTGGGTGCCCTTCAGGGCGATACGGGCCAGCCGGTTCTTCGTGACGTTGAAGTTGGCGCCCGCCGCACGCATCTTGCGCCGCAGGTCGGTCACTTCCGCGACCGTGAGCCCATTATGGCGAGTGACCACCACAAGGGACACGTCCTGCACGCGCTTGGCCAGCGCGGCAATCGCCTTCTCCTTCTGTGTCCGATCCAAGAGATCGCCTCCGTACCAGTAAGTTGCACCGATGGGGCCTTGCCGCTCGACGGCGCCGCCCCGGCTCAACCTGTCCCAGAAGTTCTCGCCGTCTCTCGCCCCGGCCCTGCGGCCGGGAGGTCATCCGGTGGCAACTCCCGTCTCGGCGGGCCAGCCATTTTAAGCCGGAGCGAACTCCGGCACCCGCGGTCTCGGACAGGGTGGGCAGGGGTATCCCGCTTGCGCCGGACCGCCTGCCCGTTTGCCGCCGCCCCCCGAAGGCGGCGACGGCAAAAACACGTTGTTACGCCTGGGTTCCGATCGTCGTGAGGTCGAGCTTGACGCCCGGCCCCATGGTCGAACTCAGGGACACCTTCTCGATATAGGTGCCCTTGGCCCCGGCGGGCTTGGCGCGGTTGATGGCACTGATGAAGGCCCGGACGTTTTCGAGCAGGGCCTCTTCGGTGAAACTGGCCTTGCCGATGCCGGCATGGATGATGCCGGCCTTTTCGGCGCGGAACTCGACGTTGCCGCCCTTGGCCGCCCTCACCGCATCGGCGACGTTCGGGGTCACGGTGCCGAGTTTGGGGTTCGGCATCAGGCCGCGCGGGCCGAGGATCTTGCCCAGCTTGCCCACCACCGCCATCATGTCCGGCGAGGCGATGCACCGGTCGAAATTGATCTCACCGGCCTGAATCTTCTCGGCGAGGTCTTCGGCGCCGACGATGTCGGCACCCGCCGCCCGGGCTTCGTCGGCCTTGGCCGCCTTGGCGAACACCGCGACGCGCACGACCTTGCCGGTTCCGTTCGGCATCAGCACCATGCCGCGCACCATCTGGTCGGCGTGGCGGGGGTCGATGCCGAGGTTCATGGCGATTTCGACGGTCTCGTCGAACTTGGCCTTGGCGTTGGCCTTCACCAGCTTGACCGCCGCGTCGATGGCGAGGAAGCCGTCGCGGTTGATGCCCTTGTAGGCCGCCTTGAGGCGCTTTCCGATCTTGGCCATGGTCTTACTCCACCACCTGCAAGCCCATGGAACGGGCGGAACCGGCGATCATCTGCGCCGCGGCCTCGACATCGTGGGCGTTGAGATCGACCATCTTCTTGGCCGCGATCTCGCGGCACTGGTCCCACGAGATGGTGCCGACGAAGCCCTTGCCGGTGGTCGCCGAACCCTTGGCGACGCCGGTGGCCTTCTTGATGAAATAGGTCACCGGCGGGGTCTTGGTCACGAAGGTGAAGGAGCGGTCTGAGTAGGCCGTGATCACCACCGGCACCGGCATACCCGTTTCCAGGTCCTGGGTACGGGCGTTGAACGCCTTCACGAATTCCATGATGTTGAGGCCGCGCTGACCCAGCGCCGGCCCGATCGGCGGCGACGGGTTGGCCTTGCCGGCCGGCACTTGCAGCTTGATAAAGCCTGTAACTTTTTTCGCCATCTCGACACCTCGTCAAGGCAGCCCCCCGATGGGGCCGCGGGTGCGCGCGGTCCGGCTCCCCCTGGACTTTATGGGGACGGCCTCCCGCGCCAAACTCATGTTGGAAGCGGAGACTCGCTGCGGGACCGCCCGTCCCTCCGCGACCCGCTCCCGTGCCGGCTCAGGTTTTCTCGACCTGGCTGTATTCCAACTCGACCGGAGTCGAACGCCCGAAGATCGACACCGCGACCTTGAGCCGCGACTTCTCCTCGTCCACCTCTTCAACGGTGCCGTTGAAGGAGGTGAAGGGGCCGTCGCTGACCCGGACCTGCTCGCCGATCTCAAAGACGATCGAGGGCTTGGGCCGCTCGATGCCCTCCTGAACCTGATGGATGATCCGTTCGGCCTCGTTCTGGCTGATCGGCTGGGGCCGGCCGCCGCCGCCGAGGAACCCGGTCACCTTCGGCGTATTCTTGACCATGTGCCAGGTGTCGTCGGTCAAATCCATCTTGACCAGGACGTAGCCCGGAAAAAACTTGCGCTCGGTGTTGACCTTGGCGCCGCGGCGAACCTCGATCACCTCTTCGGTCGGCACCAGGATTTCCTCAAACTTTTCAGCGAGGTTTTTCTGCGCAGCCTTCTCCCGGATCGCCTGGGCGACCTTCTTCTCGAATCCGGAATAGACGTGGACGACGTACCAGCGAGCAGCCACGGCGTCAGCTCCCCAAGCCGAGTATCTGGCGCACCCCGAATGCCATGACCTGATCGACCACCAAAAAGAAAATGGCCGCCAGAATGACCATCACGAACACCATGGCCGTGGTGACGAGCGTTTCCTTGCGCGACGGCCAAGTGACCTTGAGCGCTTCACGCTGGACTTCTCGTGCGAATTCTACGGGGCTTTGCTTCATCGTCTTGTTTGTTATGTCAGCGGTTTAAGAAGATTGGCGCGATAACAAGAAAACCCGACCCAGAGGCCAACCGGGCGATCGTTCCGGACCCGGCGGCAGCTGGCAGGAGTGGAGGGGCTCGAACCCCCAGCCCCCGGTTTTGGAGACCGGTGCTCTACCAATTGAGCTACACTCCTAACCCATCTGACCGTCCCGATCCGCGCCCCCGGTTCCCCGTAACGCGAAAAGACGCCCGCCACGGTTCGATTGACCAACCGTGCCGAAAAAGCGTCGGCTTTTGTAGCGGCTGCCACTCGGCTTGGCAAGGGGAAGTTTCGTAAATATGTCGGTCCGGCGCTGGCAACCGCCCGCTCCGGTCAGCGCGTCCGCGGCGATTCGATGGCCGGCCGCGGCGCCTCGCCATGGCCGGGGATGGTCATCCTGACATGGTGCTCGACCATCACCACCATCAGGAAGCCGACGAAGAACAGGGCGGTGATCGCCGGGGTGTCGGGGTGGGCGTGAGCTTCGACCAGCAATTCTTCGGTCACCAGATAGAGCAGCGCGATCAGGCCGAAGGCGTAGCCGGCGGTGATCACCGCCGGCGGCAGGCCGCCGACCATCAGGCCGAGCGAGGCGCCGATCGGCAGCATGGCCCCGATCACGACGCTGAGACCGACGATCGCAGCCGACGAATAGCGCACCGCGAGACTGGAGGTCAGCGCCAGTCCGAGAAACAGCACCTCGAGCGAGAGCGCAAACAGCAGCAGGAAGCCCTGGGCCGCGCCGGCGACAAAACCCATGCCGATGATCAGGCCGTCGATCAGGGTATCGAGCAGCACCGAGACGATGAACGACGAAGCCTCGCCATAATAGTGATCGAGCGCCTTGATGCCCCAGGTGGCACCGATGCCGAGCACGCCGCCGATCAGAATCGGCAGCGAACTGTCCTGGTTCATCAGCTCGGGCAGCAACTCGCCGGCCGCCGCCGCGAAGACCACCCCGGCCGCGAAATGCTGAAAGGCGCTGACCGCGCGCGGGCCCGGCTGAACATTGACCGCGATCACGGCGCCGGCAATCGCCGCCATCATTGGGATCAGGGTATAGATCAGCATCGCTCAGACTCCTCCCGGCAGTGTGACGCTCACCATCAGACCGCCCATCGCCGACCGGGCGAACTCGACCGCACCGCCATAAAGCGCGCTGAGGTCGCGGACGATGCCGAGACCGAGCCCCGAGCCCGGCACGGTCTCGTCGAGACGGACGCCGCGGATCAGCAGCGCCGCCTCGCTGCCCGCGGGCAGCCCCGGCCCGTCGTCTTCGACCGTGAGCACGATCGAGCCCGGCCCGGCCCGCCGCGCGCTCACCAGCACCCGGTGCGCCGCCCATTTGCAGCCATTGTCCATCAGATTGCCAAGGATTTCCTCGAGATCCTCCTGTTCGCCGGCAAAGGTCAGGGCCGGCGGGCAGTCGATCACGATCGCCGGGGCGCGCTCGGCGTGGAGACTGGCCAGGGTGCGGCCGAGGGCGGCAATGGTCGGCGCCAGTTCGGTCCGCCAGCCGGGCAACCCGCCTGCGGCGGCGGCCCGCGCCCGGCCCAGGTGATGGTTGACGTGGCGCAGCATGTCGTCGAGACGACCGCGAATCCGGCCGGCGACCGCGGCGTCGAGGCCATCGACCTCGTTGCCGATCACGGCGAGGCCGGTCTTGAGAGCGTGGGCGAGATTGCCGGCCTGGACCCGGGCACGGCCGACCACTTCGGCGCTGTGAGCGAGCAGATGATTGAGATCGTCGGCCAGCGGCTGCACCTCGGCCGGCACCGCGGCGTCGAAGGAGCCGCGGCGGCCGGCGCGAATCTCGGCCAGTTCGGCACGCAGCCGGGCCAGCGGCCGCAGCCCGACGGCCACCTGGAGCGCCGCCGCCAGGGTCAGCACCAGCATCAGCACCAGCAGCGACAAACCAAGGGTGCGGTCGAATTCGGCCCGCGCCCGGTCGACCGCGGCCCGGGATTCCGCCGCCGCCAGCCGGAAGCGGGCGGTGGCCCCGGGCAGCTGCACCGAGCGCTCGACAACGATCACCGGCACACCGTTCGGCCCGATGGCCTCGTGGCGATGGAGGACGCCATCGGGCAGCTGGTCGCCGGGCAGGGCCAGGGTGACGTCCCAGAGCGAGCGCGAGCGCAGCACCGGCGCGCCCGCCACCGCCACCTGCCAGTAGAGGCCCGAGAGCGGCCGCTGGAAGCGCGGATCGCTGAGCGGCCGCTCCAGCACCGGCCCGCCGGCATCGTCGAGGCCGAGTCCCGCGGCCAGCTGGTCGAGGTGGTTGCCGAGTTCGAGATCGAGTCTTTCCCGCAAATGGCCGGCAAACAGGCTGGACAACCCGACACCGGCGACCGCCAGCGCCAGCGCGATCGAGACCGCGGCTCCGGCCAGCAGACGGAAACGCAGGGAATAGCCCGGCCTCATCAGGGCAGGCCTTCGGCGGACCGGGCCTCGGGCGGCGGCTGGATCCGGTAGCCGAGACCGCGCACGGTGGCGATCAGGCCATCGCCGAGCTTCTTGCGCAGCCGGGCGACGAAGACCTCAATGGTGTTGGAGTCGCGGTCGAAATCCTGGGCGTAGATGTGCTCGGTCAGCTCGGTCCGGGTCACGATCTGGCCCTGCTTCATCATCAGATAAACCAGCACCCGGTATTCGTGGGCGGTCAGGGTCACCGGGTTGCCGTCGAGACTGACCCGGGCGGTGCGGGTGTCGATGCGCACCGGGCCACAGGCGAGGTCGGCCGAGGCGTGGCCGTGCGCGCGCCGGATCAGCGCCCGCACCCGTGCCAGCAGTTCCTCCATGCGAAACGGTTTGGTCAGATAGTCGTCGGCGCCGGCATCGATTCCCTCGACCTTCTCGTGCCAGTGGGCCCGGGCGGTCAGGACGATCACCGGCATCGCGACCCCGGCCTTGCGCCAGCGCCGCAGCACGGTCAGGCCGTCGACCTCGGGCAGGCCGAGATCCAGCACCACGGCGTCATAGGGCTCGGTTTCGCCGAGAAAGCCGCCCTCCTCGCCGTCGCGGGCGAGATCGGTGGCGTAGCCGGCGCGGCCCAGGGCCTCGATCACTTGGGCGCCCAGGGCCGGATCATCCTCGATCACCAGAATCCGCATCATCGTCACCGTTTGCGCACCGACCGGAGCGCGCCGGTACGGGCATCATAGCACAGCTTGAGAATCCGGCCGTCGGCGGTGCGGACCTTGACCTCGTAGATGATCGGCGGCTCGTCCTCGCCGTGGCCGCGGCCGCCCCAGCCGTGATGGCCCTCCTCCAGTTCGACATCGATCACCTCACCCGGATAGTCGCGCCCGACCGAGGCCAGGATTTCGGCCAGCGGCCGGGTCTCCCCGGCCTCGACCGCCGCGCGGGCGCGGTCGTGATCACGCTCGCCGGCGCCGGCACCCGAGGCGACGGCAGCGAGCACGGCCGCAATGGCCAGAACGCGGGACAGGCGATGAAACAGCATGGCCGGATGCTAGCCCCCCGCAGCTGAACCGGAGATGAACGGCGCGCTCAGGATCGGTTCAGACAGCGGGTGTCAGGATGACGTCATGTTCATCCCCAAGGGAGACCCGTCATGATCCCGAAAATGGTTCTTCACACCCTGGCCGCGATGGTGCTGGTCACCGGACTGGCCGGCGCCTGGCAGATCTGGGCCGGTCCCGGCTCCGGCTTCGCCCCGGTCGCCGGACAGCAGGAGGGCAGCCGCCATGACGACTGACGCCCTGACCGGCCGGCCGCTGCCGCTGCCCTCCGCCCGCACCGTCAAGCTGGTGCTCCATGCCCTGCTCTCGGGCGCCTTCCTCGTCGCCTACGCCAGCGGCGACGAGGATACCTATGCCATGCATCTGGCCGCCGGCTATCTGACCCTGGTCGTGCTGACGCTGCGCCTCGGCGCCGGGGCCGCCCTCGGGCGCGGCCATATCCTCCAGCTGCCGCGGCCGGGCCGGCCGGGCGATCTCGTACGCCGGCCCTGGTCGGCGATGCCCTGGCTCAGCGCGCTGCTGCTGGCCGCGGTCGCGGTTGCCGGCATCAGCGGCATCTTCGCCGACCAAGTGCCGAGGAGCCTGGTCGGCCACCTCCATGAGGGGCTCGGCGAAGCCGCGATCTATGCCGCACTGGCGCACATCGTCTTTGCGCTGGCGCTCTGGCTCCGGGGCCGCATCGCGCAGGCCGCGCGCCGGACCGGCCCCGCCCCCGCTCGTCAAGGATGACCGCCATGATCAGAAAAAACCTGTCCCTGTCCCTGCCCCTCCTCCTGGCCGCCGCCCTCGCGGCGCCGGCCTCGGCCGGCCCGGCCCAGGACCGCCTCCTGGAGAGCCTGCGCGCCGAGGCCGGTCAGGCCGAGCCCGGCTTCACCGGCTTCTCGGCCGAGCGCGGCCGGGCGCTCTATCTCGGCCCCCATGCCGGCGGACAGCCGGACATGCCGGCCTGCGCCGCCTGCCACACCCCCGACCCCGGCCGGGTCGGCCAGCACGTCAAGACCGGCCGCGAGATCGAGCCGATGGCGGTGCGGATCAACCCGGCGCGCTTCACCGACCCGGCCCAGGTGGAAAAGCGCTTCTCGCGCGACTGCCCCAACGTCCTCGGCCGCGCCTGCACCGCCCGCGAGAAGGGCGACATCATCCAGTTTCTCTCCAGCCCGTGAGGTCCGTGATGCGTTTCCTGCCGATGCCCCTGCTCTGTCTTCTGCTCCTGACCCTGGCCGTGGCGGCTCCGGTCCGGGCCGACGGCCCCGATCGTGTCGCCCCGGTCAGCGACCCTCTGGTCCGCAAGGAATGCGGCGAATGCCACATGGCCTTCCAGCCCGGCCTGCTGCCCGCCGGCAGCTGGCGCCGGATCATGCAGACCCTGTCCGATCATTTCGGCGACCGCGCCACCCTGCCCCCGGATCAGGTGGCCCTGATCACCGCCTATCTCACCGCCAACGCCGGTGAGGGCGACCCGGCGCTGAGCCGGATCACCGAGCAGGGCTGGTGGCGCCACGAGCACCGCAAACGCTGGACCGACTGGCTGCGCGCCGAGGGTTCGGTCAAAGCCAAGGCCAGGTCCGACTGTGCCGCCTGCCACCGGGACGCCGAGCGCGGCCTTTACGAGGACGATTGAACAACCCCGGCCACCGTGGCCATATAGGTACATTCATGGGCGCAGAAACCCGTAAGGCAAATCGACATGGTGTTGGCGCTTATACCGTCAAGCACAATTCGGCTGTAGTCTTGGCCCCGAGAGACCGGGACGAGTCCGGGTCCGCCAGGACCACGGCCCGCTCCGGGCGGGCGCGATTTCCTGGTTTTTTTCGGGGTATCGGCACAGGGTTCGGGTCAGGTCACGGGAGGGCGCCCTTTATGTCGGTTGAGAATATCACAAGTGCGGTCGCGGGCGGCGATCAGGTCGAACTGATGGCCGGGCGCGCCGCAGCGGAAGGTCTGGTCCCGAAATATCTGCGCGAGGTCTACACCTGGGCCTATCTCGATCCGCTGGCTCTGGCGGTCTTCGACCATCGGCCGATCGTTTCCGCGATTCTCTGGGGCAATTACGGCCGGCTGTTCCGGGCGGTGAAGGCCGAGGTTCGCGAGGGTGACCGGGCGATGCAACTGGCCGCCGTCTACGGGCCGTTCTCCCCCGACCTGATGACCGCGCTGGGACCGACGGGCAGCCTCGACCTGATCGAGGTAGCACCGATCCAGGTCGAGATGACGCGCAACAAGCTGAAAGGGCACAAGAACGCCCGGGTGCTGCTCTGCGACGCCACCACGCCGCCGCCGGGACAGTACGATCTGGTGATCAGCTTCTTCCTGATTCACGAGGTGCCGGAGGATTACAAGGCGCGCATCGTCGAAGGCGCCCTCAGCCGGCTCAAGCCCGGAGGCCGCGCCGTGTTCGTCGATTATCACCGCCCGGCGCGCTGGCATCCGCTGCGACCGGTGATGACCAAGGTCTTCGACTGGCTGGAGCCCTTCGCCAAGGCCCTGTGGACGAAAGAGATTTTCAGCTATGCCGGGGCCGGGTTCCCCGACATCGTCTGGCGCAAACAGACCTACTTTGGCGGCCTCTATCAAAAGCTGGTCGCCGAGCGGCGGCCGTAATCCCCAAGGGAACCGGCGGTGGCACCGGCTTTTTTCCTCGCGGACGACAACGACAGTTGACAGAGAGAGGAAAAACGCCATAGTGCCCCGCCATCGCTGGCCGACGCGATGGACCCTGTGGAAGGGTGGCCGAGTGGTTAATGGCAGCAGACTGTAAATCTGCCCTCTTAGGAGTACGGAGGTTCGAATCCTCCCCCTTCCACCAATAGGTTAGCTCAATTCGCGGTGCGGCCAGCGGACTTCGCGGGAGCACCGCGGGAGCACGGCGCTAGATCGAATCGAACACGGCCGGCAATCACCGGTACGAGATCGCCCTGGAGCGCGGCGAGACTCACCTGCCCATGATCATCCGCACGCCGGCCAGTCTCGATCGGGCGGCCCTGGAGGATAACGAGGCGAGCGAAGGTGCCCTCGGGAATAGCTTCGTCGATGTCGCCGAGCTGGTGTGGCGGAAGCTCGATGGTGGGATGACGCAGCAGGAAGTCGGCGACGAGCTGGGTAAGGGTCGCGGCGACGTATCGAACCATGTCGCCCTGCGGAAGATCGCCCCCGAGGCGTGGAAAGTGGTTGCCACGACTGCCCGTGGAGACGTGGCAAAGGACGGTGATGGTGCCGTGGCAAAGAATGCCACGGACGTGGCATTCACCGAAACAGTCCTCCGACCCATCCTCCCCCTGACCGCCGCGCAGCAGCTCGATCTCGTCACCCGGCTCGCATCCGGCGCGATCCAGAAATCCCAGTTCAAGACCCAAGCCGAGAAATTACGCGCTCGGAATGAGGCTGGGGCGCGGATCATCGCCGAGCTGGTCGGGGTCAAGACGCTCTGTTCTCCCGCTCATTTTAAGCTAGATTGGCCCCTTGATTGACCCCCCGAGCAACCTAGCCAGGTACTATACTGACACTCACCTTTTAATGTAGCGAAAACTATGGTTTTTAATAAGCATTTCAGAATGCTCAATATCCTCACCATCTTCCGAAAGCGCAAGCTTGAGAACGTCAATGTTGCAAAAAGGATAAAGCAAGAAAAGGCCATCAGGGTTTGCCGCTAACCCAATCGACTCAAGGTAAGGGTATGCGATAGAAGCTGCACGAATAATATCTTCACGCTCAAGCATGTAATGATCAAGCTCGTATAGTATTGAAAACTCAACCATTCGCCTGCTCACCAACACTTCTTGCACAGTACCTGTGTTGGCTTCCGACTTCGGGGCTAAGCAATACGCCTGGTCAGGATTATTGATAAGAACCTTCTGGGCTCCCCCTGCAATAGCAGCTAACCACCGATATCTCGGCCCGCTAATTTCATACTTTTCACCATTTCGGCGAGCAGTGAAAAGAATTCCCAAGTGATCAGGGTAAAGATTATAATACTTCCTTGCCTTTGCAAAACATCTCGGGTTGCAATCAAACTCGTTCGGCCAATACGGGTTCGGCAGGCAACTTGAAATCGGAACCAATAAGCAGTTTCCGTTCATGACAGACTCGGCTTTGACCGTTGGCCCAGCCAATAGCCCAAGCGCACCGTCGATGGTCAAATCCGACGTCGCGTCGTATTTGCCCTCAATCGCTCCAGTAGCCACGCGCATGTAGCGCTGACTCTGCCGCTCCGAGACGGACGTGTTAGCCTTCAGCCAGGGAAGCCACCCTCCATGCCCCACCTGCTTCTTGGCCTGGAGCAACAGACGACCACACTCAATGGCGTTTTCAATAGCAGTGCGAGCCGCGTCCTGAGCGGCGTCATGGTGGCGGTTGATAGCCGAAGCCAAGGCTGGCAGTGTCGTTATCTCATTCATCGTTATCACCATCTTTCTGGTTGATCTTCGTCTCGATAGAAAACAAGTTTTCGTCCTGGGGTGCCCCTACGCCGCCGCCGCGTGCCCCACCCCCAAGCTCTCGATCACCCTGCCCCCGATGCTCAACCCCGACCACGGCGCGTCCCCACCCCGCCGTAGCCACCGCCGCGGTTCGTCGAGTGCCGGCGCACCGCTGACCCGGATCACCGCCGGGACCGCATCCGGCAGCGCGCTGACGGGTTCCTTGAACCATCGGCGACCATCGGCCGTGATCCAGACCGTCACGCCGTCGATGGTGACGGTGCGTGTGGTGGTCGTGCCGGTGGCCGATGCCGTGAACGCCGCGATGCCGCCAACAGGGTCGGCAGATGGCCACCGGCTGGGGTTGATGTTCGCGGCGGTGAAGCTGCCGGTCCTCGCGTCGACTGCACCAGCTGCGCCGAGAGCGGCCGATGCGGTCGACTCGGACCCGCCGAGAAGGATGACGAGTGCGCCGTTGACGCCGACAGCACCGAACCCGGCCGATTTGAACTCTTTCATCGATGCCGAGCTGGTGCCGACGATGCCGGTCGCCGTCATGGTGAACGGCTCGATGGTGTTCGCAATCGACAAGACCACCAATCCCAGCTCTTCCCACTTGTCGATATCCAGCGGACCGAGCCATACCAGTGCGGCCAGAGCCGGGAATGGGTGCCGGATTGAGACCCAGACGACCGAACTCTTCCGAGACCCTGTCCGGCGATACCGGAACGCCGCGAATGTCCGGCAAATCCCAATATGAGATTCACTATTGGGATTTGCCGGACATTCGATGGCAGATTTTAGCAGTTCGCACATGGCCGGATGCGTGGGTAGTGATCAGTGATAACGAAAGAAACTCCGGGGATGCTGCAAAGGCTGGTGCCGGGGATATGAAGTCCCCGGCCGGGGACTTCACAGAGAACATGCTCCGACCTATCCTCCCCCTGACCGCCGCGCAGCAGCTCGATCTCGTCACCCGGCTCGCGTCGAAGGCGCTCGTAAAATCCCAGTTTAAGACCCTGGCAGAGAAGTACCGCGCCCGCAACGAAGCCGGCGCCTGGATCATCGCCGAGCTGGTGGGAGTCGATAAGGCGCTGGTCGATGAAGCCCTGGCCGAAATCGCCAAGGGCGTCTATGACGACGAATGGGTGGCGAACGGCTACTTGAAAAACAGTGCAGCAGCAAACACGATGGCTAGCAGCACCATAACAAGAACGGCATTCATCAACAGCTCTTTCGAAGTTCGTTCGCTCGGAACTTCGATATTAATGTCGTATGTTCCGCTATCGTCCTTCTTTTTCGCAATGGGTTCGAAGTCTGATACTCTCATGGTGGCTCCGTGCGGCGAAAATACGTTGATTTCTACGTATATCAACGTACCATAAAAACTTGCGCCGCGAAATGACCTTGAAAGGGTAATGCGCCGGCCTTCACCCGGTCGAGTGTCCGCTGGGTTCGAAGGCTGATGCCGGAGTCACTGGCACGGGTCTCCGCTGGTAACTGTGCAATTTGCACCGTTACATCTTTCGCACGGCGACCCTCTGCCAACACCTCTCCGGTTGTTTCCTCTGCCGCCGCCTGGACCCGCTTCTGGGTCGTAGCGGCTTCGATGGCTTGGGGTGCGGAATAGTCACGCTTGATCCGGGCGGCGAG
>SERZ01001625.1_pt1 | contig 12409 bp, 8 predicted proteins | sample 3171461 | NCBI WGS metagenome assembly SERZ01 (sample SAMN06051861, study PRJNA518727) | freshwater metagenome | biome: subpolar coniferous forest; feature: holomictic lake; material: water; isolation source: holomictic Lake 227, 6 m depth | place: Canada: near Kenora, Ontario | collected 2013-06-25... | reverse complement strand
CAAAAGCTCTTTGGAACAGATTGATCTGGGCTTACTCTCTATTCTTGACGAAGTGTCCAAGCAACAAAAAAGCGGCAAAACAAACGACCAGTCAATGTTGGATTTAATCTCCAGCGAGGACTTACGACATCCAGATTCTATAGGCTTCCGTGTTTTCGGACCGGATGGAAAGTTGCGCTACGGCATAAAAAATATCGTCAACCGTACTGCTGACTTTTCTCAACGTGATGATTTCAGGCAACTAAGAGATGCACCAGAAGCGAAGATGATTGTCACGGCGCCGTATAAGAGTCCTTTATCACAATTACAGTTGATCGCTGTTGCACGCAGGATCACCAATCCCGATGGTACTTTTGGAGGTGCAATATATTCTGTAATCCCATTGCAGATCATTGTAAGGAAATTTTCTAATCTGAATCTAGGACGAGGGGGATCGGTAGCGTTTTATCACACCAGTTTTCTGCTGGCGGCTAGGTTTCCAGAAGTCAAGGTCGGCACTACCAGCATATCGGAACAACTCCGCGCCGTTATTGTTTCCGGCGCCCAATCTGCTAATTTCAGCAACTTGTCCCCAGTAGACGGCATAAAGCGTACTGGGCATGTGCAAAAAGTTGGCGAGTTTCCCTACTATATTTCTCTTGCGTTTGCCGATGATGATTGGCTGGTTGAATGGAGGCATAACAGAAACGCCCTCATTCTTTTAGGCATAATCTTGACAGGGATACTTATGTTTGGGATGGCGACAACCCTCCGTCTTCTTTCACGTTGGAAACAATCTCTGAGTAAACTGTCTGAGGCCATGCCGCAAATCGTTTGGACTGCAGATGCAGATGGCAGGAACACCTATTTCAACCAACAGTGGATGGATTACACAGGCTTAACCTTGGAGGAAAGTCTTGATCACGGATGGAATAATGCCGTTCACCAAGACGACCAGCAACGGGCCTCGGACACTTGGGAAAACGCCGTAAGGAACAACAATGCCTTCTCCCTTGAATGCCGATTGCGCAGACGAGATGGCATATATCTTTGGTGGTTGATTCGAGGTGCCCCATCCACTAATGGAAAAGGAATCATGGAAAAGTGGATTGGCACCTTTACCGATATTCAAGAAATCAAGCAGTATCAAACCGACCTCTTCGCATCAAAAGAAGTCGTCCAGGCTGCAGCCGAATATCGTTTCATGTTTGAAAACATGCTAAATGGATTTGCATATTGCCAGATTATTATCGAGCAAGATAAGCCGCGGGATTTTATTTTTTTGAACGTCAATTCTTCATTCGAGAAGCAGACAGGATTAAATAACATCATTGGAAAAAGAGTTTCAGAAGTATTGCCGACCTTTCTTCAATCCGATAGCGAGCTGTTCAAAATCGTAGCCCGCGTGTCACAGAGCGGCAAAAATCAACAATTTGAAATATACATAAATTCCTTGCAGCAATGGTTATGGATGTCAGTGTACAGTCCTGCAAAAGGTTATTTTGTAGCGATCTTTGATGTCATTACAAAGCGCAAGCAGGCCGACACCGAACTTAAAGTCGCCGCCATCGCTTTCGAATCCCAAGAAGCCATGATGGTTATTGGCCCTGATGGATTAATTTTGCGAGTAAATAATGCGTTCTCAGTTATCACTGGCTATACCCAAGCAGAAGTCATAGGCCAGAATCCAAGCAAACTTAGCTCTGGTCGTCATGATAAGGAGTTCTATATCAGCATGTGGAAGATCATTAACAGCACTGGGGCATGGCAAGGTGAGATCTGGAACAAACGTAAGAGTGGTGAAGTCTATCCTGAATATCTTAGTATTTCTGCCGTAAAAAATGACGATGGTATTGTGACCAACTACGTCGCCAGCTTTACCGATATCACAATGAGTAAAGCAGCCTCAGAAGAGATTAAAAAACTTGGCTTCTTCGATCCACTCACTCAGTTACCGAACCGTCGTTTACTCTTCGATAGGTTAAAACAAGCCTTGGCGTCCAGCTCTAGAAGCAATAAGCGTGGCGCAGTTGTATTCCTAGATATTGATCACTTCAAAACCCTAAATGACACGCTAGGTCATCATGTAGGCGATTTACTTCTCAAAGAAGTGGCTATTCGACTGGCTCACTGCGTCCGTGAAAGTGACACGATTGCGCGATTAGGTGGAGATGAGTTTGTGGTGCTTCTCGAAAATTTAAGTGAAGACCTAATTGAAGCGGCCTCTCAAGCAAAAGATATGTGTCAAAAAATCCTGCACTCGTTGAGTCAGCCCTATTTACTGGATATTAATCAGCATTACTGCACAGCAAGTTTAGGCGTAACGCTATTCGTTGATCATGAAGCTGACTTAGAGCAAATAATTAAACAAGCTGATATAGCAATGTACCAATCCAAGTCTAATGGCCGCAATACCTTTAGTTTTTATGATCAAAAAATGCAGGAGATAATCACTACCCGCGCTAATATGGAGTCAGGCTTACGTCAAGCCATATTGCAAAAGCAGTTTGAGTTGTATTACCAGGTACAAGTAGATCGTAGCGGCAATCCAGTGGGCGCAGAAGCATTGATACGTTGGGGACGTACTAAGCGTAAGCTAATTCTCCCCGTGGAGTTTATTCATTTAGCAGAAGAAACTGGAACTATTCTACAAATAGGCCAATGGGTGCTGGAAACAGCCTGCCAGCAGCTCGGGATATGGCGACTAAATCCTCTCTATCGAAATTTGATACTGTCGATAAACATAAGCGCCAAACAACTTATTCAAGCAGACTTTGTGACACAAGTTAAAGATGCGATGGAACGTCATGAGGTAGACCCATCGAAGCTTAGGCTAGAGCTGACTGAAAGTATCATGATCAATGATTTTGATACCATTATTGCAAATATGCAGGCTTTGTTCTCCTTAGGCATAGGCTTCTCCTTAGATGATTTTGGAACAGGCTACTCATCGCTGCAGTATCTAAAAAAATTACCCTTAACTGAATTGAAAATCGACAAATCATTTGTCGACGATATAGCAGTCGATAAGAGTGATCTCGCGATTAGTCGGACTATTATTGCCATGGCGTATAGCTTAGAGTTGAGTGTAATTGCAGAAGGTGTCGAAACTGAAGAGCAAAAACAATGCTTGATGGATTTAAATTGTATGTATTTTCAAGGGTATTTGTTTGGAAAGCCCATGCCGATAGATAAGTTTGAGGCGTCGCTTAGGAAAGCATAAAAAAATAGGGTGCTTATTAAGCACCCTTAAAAGGAGTTGAAGCATTACAACTGTCGTTAATTTACTGTTTCAATGTGACATCAATAAGACATTGAATACTCCATAGCGGACGGTTGTCTTTGTGGTTTAAATTAAGCTAAAACGAGGTAAGTCGCTAGAAGAAAACCAATGAAAGCAATTGAAAAAGTTAACAATGGAACTAGCCAGGTAATGGCAAGTTTAGGAACATCGATTGGAGGAAGTGACTTCACATAGAGGTGATGGTTTAATTGAGCGCCTAGCGTTATTGCGGCACCAGTGATTATCAAAGTAATGCCAAGCACCTTTGATAGACCGTTGTTTTGATGGAGTTCACTTAATGTGGTGCTAGATGCCGAAAGTAGTGATAAAAAAAGACCAAATTTAGCGACTACAAATCCAAGAGTCATAACTGTTATGCTTGACCTTACCCAGGCCAGCAATGTGCGCTCTGCTGCAAAAAATACTCTTGGATCTGAAGTGGTCATTATGATTGGCTTTTCGTTGCGTTCGTGATTGTCGCGCCAGCTTTATTTTTTTCTGAGTTACGGTAGCTTTCAATTAGCTCATAGATACCCATGCCAATCAACATAAATCCAAGAAAAATAGCACCTTTAATGCTGCCAAAACCTAGCAACACAAATGCTGGCGCTGGGCATATGCCGGATAAACCCCAACCTACTCCAAATGCTAAGCCACCAAGAACTAAGCGTTGATCAATGATACGTGATTGGGGTAAATTCATCGAGAGTCCTAGCAGGCTATCTGTACGCTTTTTAGCGATACTAAATGCTATAACCCCTACACAGATAGCGCTACCCATTACAATCGCGAGTGATGGATCCCATAATCCCCCGAGGTCAAGAAAAGCTAGCACTTTAGCTGGGTTAGCCATGCCAGCGAGTACCAAGCCAAGCCCAAAAATAAGTCCCGCTAATGCTGAGAAAAATAGCGAATAAATTTGTACTAAATGTTTTTTCATGGAACTGTTGTACCTAATTTAAACAGCTAGAACATGCCGGACAATAAAAACTGTTAAAAACCCAGTTCCCATAAAGGCCAGTGTCGCAATAATTGATCGTGGTGATAAACGTGATATGCCGCATACGCCATGACCGCTTGTGCAGCCAGAACCATAACGCGTACTAATGCCAACAATAAGTCCTGATATAGCTAACAAGCCATTGCTAGCTTCAATATTGATATTTGGGAAAGTGTTAACAGTGGCCCAGGCTAGAGGAGCAAGAATTAAGCCGATAATGAAGGCTACGCGCCACCCTATATCGTTGCGCTGCGGTCTATATAGGCCGCCCAGTATTCCGCAAATACCAGCTATGCGCCCATTTAGCAATATGAATAAGGCCGAGGCTATGCCGAGCATTGCTCCGCCAGAAATCGCAGACCAAGGCGTGAAATTATTCCAGTCAATTAACATATGAATTTACTCTAGACACATTTAAGAAGCCAGAAACCTAGGTAGTCGCTGTTGGGATACATAATAAACTAAAGGCTCTGACTCTAGTTAACGCAACGTGATGCGTTTTATATTGATTTCGGCGTATTAAACATCATTTTTATATCGGCTTCTGAAGTCATGTGGTCAGATACTTGGCCGCATACCAACTCGCAAAGTTCGTAAACGCTAGGATTGGCAATGCTGTAATAGACGCTAGTGCCACGAGCCTCTCTTTTTACTAGCCCACTTTCGGCAAGCATTGATAAATGCTTTGATATATTGGCTTGAGTACCCCCTGTTATTTCAGTTAACTGGCTAACATTTTTTTCGCCATCTTGAAGCGCGTTTAATACCTTTAGTCGCATTGGTTCTGCGAGCGCTTTGAAATACTTAGCCACATATAGTAATGCGCGATCATCTAGTTTGCTCATACCTTATTCCAGCTTGGTTAATTTCATTATTATACACGGTCAATTAATGTTGACTATAAAGTTGTATGAATATATAGTTATATATAGCTTGTTGGCATAGCGTTCAAAGAGTACTCTGTAATTTTAAAAAATAAAATTTAACAGACTTTAAAAGGAATTGCAGTTGATTAAATCTAGCCCATGGAAGTTTGTTTTATTATTAGGCCTGTCTACTTTAGCTAATGCTACTCCCTTAGTCACGACAAAAGTTAGCCAAACAAATGGTGAGTCTACTGCAACTGTCGAAGGAGTTGTTGAGGCGGTAAAGAGCAGTCTAATTTCCTCTCAGGTTACAGGTAGCATCACGGCTTTGCCAGTTAAAGTTGGTGATTACGTGAAAGCAGGGCAATTACTTGCACGTGTTGATGCTCGAATGGCAACACAACAAGCGCTAAGCAATCAAGCTCAAACTTCAGCAGCACAAGCACAACTAGAAGCTGCAAATAAAGAGTATGAGCGGAAGCGTCGCCTGTTTGAAAAGCAATATATCAGTCAAGCTGCATTAGATCGCGCCGAGTCCGATTATAAAACTGCGGTGGCACAGACTAAGTCACAACTAGCTCAAGCTGGGATAGCTGGCGTACAAAGTGGATTACATAGCATCAATGCACCATACGCTGGCGTGGTAGCTGAAGTGTTGGTTGAAGTAGGTGATATGGCATTGCCAGGACAGCCATTGGTTAGAATGTACGATGCTAGCGAATTGCGTGTATTAGTTAATGTACCGCAAAGTCAGTTGGGGCTAATTAAGCAGCAAGCCATGGTTAAAGTAATTGTTAGTGGTGCCAAGATAGCTGAAAATACTTTTAACATTACTCAATATACAGTTTTGCCAACCGTTGATCCGATTACCAATACGGTGAAGATACGTTTATCTCTGCCAAAAAATCTCAAGGCAATCGCCCCAGGAATGTTTGCCCGTGCTACGTTGCCTTTAAATGCTGCAGAAGGTAAAGTCCAGCTTTATATACCACTTAAAGCAGTAATTAAGCGGAGTGAATTGGTAGCAGTCTATGTGGTTGATGCACAAGGTAGGCCGCAATTAAGGCAAGTTAAACTTGGACGTGTACTAGGTAATAATGTTGAGGTTTTTGCGGGTTTGCAACTTGGTGAAACATTGGCAGAAGATCCAATTGCCGCAGCGAACTTTAAGTAGGAATACACGTGTCTACAAAACCACCAGCACAAGATAATTACCAATTGGGAATATCTGGACGAATTGCACGTTATTTCCAAGCGGCGCAAATCACACCCTTAATAGCTTTGGTTGCGCTATTGCTTGGCTTATTTGCGTTAGTAGTCACGCCGCGCGAGGAGGAACCACAGATTAATGTGACCATGGCAAATGTGTTAATTCCATTTCCAGGCGCTTCCGCTAAAAATGTCGAGCAGATGGTATCGGTTCCCGCTGAGCAGGTCCTAGCGCAAATTGCCAATGTTGAACATGTGACTTCAGTGTCACGTCCAGGCATGGCAATCATTACGGTACAGTTTCAAGTAGGTGTGCCACGGACAGAAGCGCTTGTGCGTTTATATAATACAATCCAATCTAATCAAGATTGGCTCCCCAAGAATTTAGGTGTTGGTGATCCTATCATTAAGCCTAAAGGCATAGATGACGTACCTATACTCACTGCGACCTTGTACAGTAAAAATAATCTGCAGGGAGCTTTTGAGTTAGAGCAAGTAGCGCACAGTCTTGAGGCCGAGATTAAGCACGTGCAAGGCACGCGAGAAGTTGCAACACTTGGTGGCCCGGGCCGCGCGGTCAATATTGATATAGACCCAGTACGCATGGCCAATGCTGGAATTAGTGTTGCCGATATGCGACGCTCATTGCAGGCAGCTAATCTAGGAGCGCCGTTAGGTGATGTAACCAATACCAATCAATCGATAGCCATTGAAGTTGGCAAGTATTTTACTGATGCAAAAGATATATCCGAATTAGTGGTTGGTTTACATGATGGCCGCCCAGTTTACTTAAATGAAGTTGCTCAAATTCATGATGGTCCACCACCAGCAGAGCGTTACGTATGGTTTGGGGAAGCCAATAATTCTGCTGAATATCCAGCAGTTAGTATGACTGTTACTAAAAAGCCAGGTCAAAATGCAGTGGCAGTAGCAGATGCTGTGATTAAGCAAATAGATAGTTTAAAGAATGTACTAATCCCCGCTAGCGTCGAAGTAAAAATAACGCGTAACTACGGTGAAACTGCTGACGATAAAGCACAGAAACTCATCCATAAGCTTATATTTGCAACATCCGCAGTGGTTTTGCTGGTGTTTTTTGCCTTAGGTAAGCGTGAGGCCGCAATTGTCGGCACGGCTGTCGTATTAACTCTAATGGCGACTTTATTTGCATCTTGGGCATGGGGCTTTACCCTTAATCGCGTTTCATTGTTCGCTCTAATTTTCTCCATTGGAATTTTGGTCGATGACGCTATTGTGGTTGTAGAAAACATCCATCGCCATATGAAGCTAAAACCTGAAGCACCACTCACCGACATTATCCCTGCAGCTGTTGATGAAGTTGGTGGACCAACAATATTAGCTACTTTGGCAGTCATTGCGGCTTTATTGCCAATGGCATTTGTCAGTGGATTAATGGGCCCATATATGAGTCCGATACCGATTAACGCGAGTATGGGTATGCTCATTTCTTTGGCGGTTGCTTTTATTATAACGCCTTGGTTATCTCGATTATGGCTGCGACATGGTCACACACAAGACGCGATGACTAAACGCATTGCACCACTATTTACACGGATGTTTACGCCATTTTTAAGTGAGAGTGATGGACAGAAAAATAGACGGAAATTGGGCTTGGGTGTGTTGTTATTGATTCTGTTGTCGCTCGCATTACCGGTTGCCCAGTTAGTGGTCCTGAAAATGCTGCCATTTGACAATAAGTCCGAATTTCAGGTCGTGGTCGATATGCCTGCTGGCACACCTGCTGAAAGCACTGCAAGTGTGCTACATAAAATGACATCATATTTATCTAATGTGCCAGAAGTTAGTAACTATCAAGCTTATGTTGGACTTGCAGCACCGATTAACTTTAATGGATTGGTTCGTCAGTATTACTTGCGTAGTGGTGGGTCTGTTGGTGATATTCAGGTAAACCTAGTTGATAAAAACCATAGAAGCGATAAAAGTCATGTTATTGCTGGTCGGGTAAGGCCTGAATTACAGAGGATTGCGGATGCAATGGGGGCTAAAGTGAAGGTAGTAGAAGTACCTCCAGGTCCACCAGTCATTTCTCCATTGGTCGCTGAAATATATGGACCGGACGATGGCACGCGGTTGCAATTGGCGAGACAAGTTCGACAAGTATTCGATACCACAGCAGGCATTGTAGATAGTGATGATAGCGGCATTGCTGATGCTAAAAAAATAGCCCTAGTGGTTGATAAGAAAAAGGCTGCGTTACTTGGTGTTTCGCAAGCGTCTATTGTCAGTACTTTGCGCACAGGGTTAGCTGGAGAAGATGTGACTTATCTTCATGATGGTACTAAATATCCTGCTGGTACACGCTTAAGATTGCCTGTGTCAGCCCAAGGTGATATTGAGGACTTACTTAAATTGTCCGTAACAACTGCTGGCGGTAAGTTGGTGCCGATAAGAGAGTTAGTAAGTATTGAAGATAGTCTGCGCGAGCAGCCCATTTATCACAAAGACTTATTGCCAGTGAATTATGTGCTGGGTGATATGGCCGGTAAGCTTGATAGTCCATTGTATGGAATGTTTGGCATGCGCAAAGCTGTGAGTGAAATAACAACACCATCAGGGTCAAAGTTAGGTGAGTTCTTCATTCAGCAACCGTCTGATAATCAACGTGGCTACGCGATTAAATGGGATGGGGAATGGCAAGTCACTTATGAAACCTTCCGGGATATGGGCGCAGCCTATGCGGTTGGCCTAATTCTAATTTATCTCCTAGTAGTTGCTCAGTTCGGATCGTACCTAACGCCCCTCATTATTATGGCACCAATCCCTTTGACTATCATTGGCGTTATGCCTGGCCATGCATTGTTGGGAGCACAATATACGGCCACGTCAATGATAGGCATGATTGCACTAGCTGGCATTATCGTACGCAACTCCATACTACTTGTAGATTTCATTAATTTGGAAGTGGCCTCAGGTAAGCCTTTTAAACAAGCCGTTATTAACTCGGCCATCACTCGCGCTCAGCCAATTGTGTTGACTGGCCTGTCTGCGATGTTAGGTGCATTTTTTATACTTGACGATCCCATTTTCAATGGACTCGCCATTTCGCTGATTTTCGGTATCTTTGTATCGACCTTATTGACGCTGATTATTATCCCGCTACTGTACTTCGTAGCTTATCAACATAAATATAATTAAATATATTAGGAGCAATGACATGACATCTTGGAAACTTGTACGCATATTTGCAGGCTTATTAATACTGTTATCCTTAGGATTGGGTGTGGTCGGAAGTCCGTTCTATGTTAGCCAGTATTGGTTGTTATTTACCGCATTTATTGGATTAAATCTTTTTCAAAGTGGACTAACCAATTGGTGTTTGATGGAAAACATATTACGCAAACTTGGCGTACCTAGTGGTTGCTAGTCGGTTGGTGGTAATTGAAAATTCGAAGGCCTACTAATTATGCTTAATCTTAAGCTGCGCTCACACGCTTACTTATTGACGCTGACATTAGCTATCACTAGCCAATCAGCCTATGCGATTGACTTACTGGATGCCTGGCAGGCAGCGCAAAATAAAGATCCCAGCTTTAGTGCTGCGCGTGCAGGTGCCGCGGTGGGTAAGGCTAGAAGCGGACAAGCTAAAGCGCTTAAACTGCCTCAAGTGACTGCTTCAGCTGGCACAGGCATGGTCAATGCATACAATAAAATTGGAAATGCACAGTTTTCAGCTCCTGGTATGGGTGGCCCATATAATAACGCTAGTTTTATTACCCAAACTGATAATGGTGTAGATCTGCATTGGAATATCCGCGCTGAACAACCTTTATATAACGCCGAGCGCGACACTCAAGCACAGCAATTGAATAAACAAGCAGAGTTTGCCGATGTAAAGCTTAGCGCTGAACAGCAGGAGCTAATTTTACGCGTAGCTAAAGCTTACTTTGATGTACTACTTGCAGAAGATTCTTTGGTGGCGCTTAAAAAGCAACGCCAAGCAGTTAGTCAGGCTTTAGCCGTCGCTAAGGGTAGGTTTGCTGAAGGTGATGTTGCTATTATCGACACACATGAGGCGCAAGCACGTGAAGATGCACTTGTTGCGCAAGAGCTAGAGGTTGAAAGCATTCTTCAATTAGCACAGGCCGTATTGACTGACTTAACAGGAAATGCTGGGGACGCTCTGGCAAGACTTGCCGATCAAAGTAACTTGCAGCAATTAAATGAAGGAGAGCTTAAGAGTTGGCTAGCGTTAGCGCAAAGCAATAGCCCATATCTCCATATGCAGCAAATTCAGCAAGGCATAGCGCATGACGAAATTGATAAATATCGACTTTCAAACTCCCCCGTACTTAATCTAGTTGCTCAGGCAGGGGGCGCGGATTTACGTGGCAGTAATAATGATTCAACGCTCAGTAATCATTCTGTAAGCGTTGGTGTGCAGTTGACCATGCCGCTATTCACTGGCGGTATGCGGAATGCTAAATACGAAGAAGCTGTAGCTTTAGAACAGCAATCAATGGATCAGACTGAAGTAATCAGGCTGCGTGCTGGTCAGCAAGCACGCATTGAGTGGCTAGGTGTTTCAGTGGGTAAAGGAAAAATTAGAGCAATGGAGCAGGCCTTACATTCCTCTAAAGTGAAGTTGGATGCTACTAAGCTAGGTCGAGAAGTTGGTGACCGCACCATTTTAGATGAACTCAATGCAGAGCACGAGTTTCATATTACGCGCACTGAGCTTTTTAGAGCACGTTATCAAATGTTATTGTCCTATCTGAGCTTGGCAGCAACGGCAGGCATATTAGATGAAAAACGTTTGTTGGAAGTGAATGCAGTATTGGAAGTAAAGCAGGCTGAGTAATTAAAATTAACAAAATAACTAATCAGTAGGTAGGGATGAGAAGATGGCACATATCGTAATAATGGGCGCGGGTATTGGTGGAATGCCAGCTGCTTATGAATTAAAAGCTGAAATTGGCAAAGAACATAAAATTACCGTAGTGAATGCGGTGGATTACTTTCAATTTGTCCCTTCCAATCCATGGTTAGCAGTGGGATGGAGTAAGCGTGAAAAAATTACTTTCCCGATTCGTCCTTATCTTGAAAAGAAAGGCATCAATTTTATTGCCCAACCGGTAACGCAGATAGATGCTGACAATAACACCTTGCAATTAGCCAATGGAGAGCAGCTTAACTACGACTACTTGGTGATCACTACTGGGCCCAAGTTGTCCTTTGAAGAAGTGCCAGGCTCAGGACCTAACGGTGGCCATACTCATTCTATATGCTCGGTAGATCATGCTGAAAAAACCTGGGAGGCTTATCAGGAGTTTCTTAAAGAGCCTGGTCCTGTCATTATTGGTGCGATGCCAGGTGCTAGTTGCTTTGGTCCTGCGTATGAGTTCACCTTTATTATGAACACAGATTTGCGCAAAAAGAAGAAGCGTAACAAAGTGCCTATTACCTATGTGACCAGTGAACCATATATCGGGCATTTGGGCTTGGGTGGTGTAGGTGACTCCAAAGGAATGTTGGAGTCAGAGTATCGTCATAATGATATTAAGTGGATTACCAATGCAAAGGTTACCAAAGTCGAAGCAGGTAAGATGTTTGTGACGGAATATGATTTGCACGGCAATGTTGTCAAAGAGCACGAATTGCCATTTAAATTCTCGATGATGCTACCTGCATTTAAAGGTGTAGATCCGGTGGCTGCTGTTGAAGGTTTATGCAACCCTCGTGGTTTTGTATTGATCGATGAGAATCAGCGTAGCAGGAAATACCGCAATATTTTTGCAGCCGGTGTTTGCGTGGCCATACCGCCAGTTGAAGTTACCCCAGTACCAACCGGAGCGCCTAAAACTGGCTACATGATTGAATCTATGGTTACAGCCATCGTACACAACATTGCGGCTGATTTAGCTGGGAAGGTTGCTGATGCAAAAGCTAGTTGGAATGCAATTTGTATTGCGGATATGGGCGATACTGGTGCTGTTTTTGTGGCTTTACCGCAGATACCTCCGCGCAATACAAATTGGATTAAAAAAGGGAAGTGGGTTCACTTGGCTAAGATTGCATTTGAGAAGTACTTTA
>SERZ01001623.1_pt1 | contig 12414 bp, 10 predicted proteins | sample 3171461 | NCBI WGS metagenome assembly SERZ01 (sample SAMN06051861, study PRJNA518727) | freshwater metagenome | biome: subpolar coniferous forest; feature: holomictic lake; material: water; isolation source: holomictic Lake 227, 6 m depth | place: Canada: near Kenora, Ontario | collected... | reverse complement strand
ACGCACGTGAATCTTTGGAGGAGGCTGCCAGAAAGGATGAACCATGCACCACGCTCCCATCCGACTGTGGCGGAGGTCTCCTCGGCAGGCAAGCGTCCGTCTTTATCAATATCTGTTCCGAACGCCATCTGCACATTGTTGGACGACGTAGCCGTGAAGGTGATCTCGGCCTTAAAAAATCGTGTCTCATCTTGCCGTGGCGGCAAGGGCACGTCGGTTGATGCCTCCCATCCAGCGTATGGCGGCGGCTGGTTGGTGATGGCGGTAGAGGTCGCCTGGGCGCAGAGTGAGACACCAAGAAGGATAGATGATAATGCGAAAGCAGATCCCCAATGGGGGGTGGGAATGTCTTGTTTATGGTTTTTGCACTCAACTTTGAATCGGTTTTCTTGTCGTGTCATGCGTGTGCCTTTTCTAAGGAGACTACGCTATAAAAAGGGTGCGTTCTCCAGTCCATGAATCCTACAAGGTACCGGCAAGCACCTCCACAGAAACACGAGATCTGGAGGCGCGCCGAATGGCGCACCTCCGTGCATCTCGCTCCTGTGTAAAAAAAACTTTGCCGGTTTTTGTAGGAAGCTTAAATGCGCGTCAGCGCAAAATCAATTTTATAAACCCAATTCCATACTCAAACAAATCCTAACCAATTTGAAATAATTAATACTGTAACCTCTTCTCTTTCTAAATTCAAGTTCGTAATTTTCGATTAACTTTTCTTAACTTTTCTTAACCGAGTGTATTACATAAGGAGGGGCCGATTAGGTACAACTGTATCGTCACTTTAACACCTTACGAAGACGCTTCATCGCCTCTTCGACATTCTCGCGGCTATTGAAGGCGCTGATCCGAATATAGCCCTGACCGCAGCGACCAAACCCTGCTCCGGGCGTGGTCACAATTTGCGCGCGCTTGAGGAGCATATCGAAGAATTTCCACGAATCCTTCTGAACATTCACCCACAGGTAGGGACTGTTATCGCCTCCTGTGACCGCGTAACCCAACTCGATCAGCGTCGCGCGAATAATGGCGGCATTTTGAAGATAAAAATCAATCAGTGCCTTAGCCTGTTCTTTGCCGGCCGTGGAATAGACAGCTTCGGCTGCGCGTTGAATAGGATAGGATACCCCGTTGAACTTCGTCGTATGGCGGCGATTCCACATGGCGTGCAACGCAACAGCCTCCCCCTTCTTCGTATAGCCCATGAGCGACTTCGGAACCACCGTGAAGGCACAGCGCGTACCCGTGAAACCAGCAGTCTTTGAAAAACTACGAAACTCGATGGCCACATCACGAGCCCCCTCGATTTCATAAATGCTATGCGGCAACTCAGGATTACGAATAAAAGCTTCATACGCGGCATCAAAGAGAATCAGCGCCTTATTCGCCTTTGCATAATCAACCCACTTCTTGAGCTGTTCGCGTGTAGCGGTAGCGCCGGTTGGATTGTTCGGGAAACAGAGATAAATCACATCAACGGGTTGCGCGGGCAGCTCCGGGACAAATCCATTCGCCTGCGTACAGTCCAGATAAACAAACCCTTTGTAGCGCCCCTTCGTATTCTTTCCGGTACGACCCGCCATCACATTCGTATCCACGTAGACAGGATAAACAGGGTCTTGAATAGCGATCGTCAGTTTGTCAGCAAAAAGTTCCTGAATATTCGCCGTATCACACTTCGCGCCATCACTGACAAAAATTTCATCCGCCGCTATGTTCGCACCCCGTGATTGAAAATCATTGACGGCAAGCGTTTCGCGCAGAAAATCATACCCCTGCTCAGGCCCATACCCACGGAACGTTGAGCGCGTGGCCATTTCATCAACAGCCTTATGCATCGCCTCGATACACGCCGGAGGCAATGGTTCCGTCACATCGCCAATACCTAAACGAATGACCTTCTTGTCAGGATGTTCACCTTGGTACGTCTTCACACGCTTTGAGATTTCAGAAAAGAGATAAGACGCTTGGAGTTTTGCGTAATTTTCATTAACACGAATCATGATGTTTTATTTCCTTTTGATGTTGCATGAACAGGATCAAGAATCCATCTGCCATTATACCAGAACCATTGCTCAGGATTACGGTGAATAGCCGCATCCAGTCTCTCCATCACCGCCTCTGTCAGACGCTGAATTTCCTGATCCTTATCCCTTGTTGGATCGGGATAAAGCGGATCAAAATTGACAAATTCATGTTTTGTCCATCCTTTCCGCATAAAGATTGCCGGGACAATCGGCACATTAGCCGCAAGAGAAAAAGAGGCCATACCCCGTCCTAAATTGGCAACGCCGCCCAGGAATGGGATGGAGAGATCTTTTCTGCGCATCCGGACATCCGGCAAAATCGCAAACACCTGTCCATCCTTTAAGTTCCGAATAACTTGCTTCAAGACACTGCCTTCACGTTCCAACATGCGTATGCCTTTTTCGCGTTGACGCATGATCCACGCATTAATATATGGATTCCTCTGTCGCGCAGCAATACTGAAAATATTAAGTCCGTTATAACTACAGGCCCACCCGGCCATGTCCCAATTACCCATGTGCGGCACAGCAAAAATGATACCGCCGTGTTTTGCGACCAGCGCCTTGGCAAGGGGCATTTTCTCCTCAAATCCAATCACATGCTCATTCACCCATTCCTTGGTGATATGCGAGGCGCGCATCATCTCCACCACATTAAAGGCAATATTTCGCAACGAAAGCCAAGCGATCCTCCTGATCTCTTTCTCCGGCAGTTCAGCCCCGAATACGGATCGAATACGGCGAGTCACAACTTTTCGCTTCATGCGCACGACATGAAACAAAAATGCGGCAACACCCCAGGCAATCGCCAAAAGCACACGATAGGGAAGGATGTTCACCAAACCCGCAAACATCCACAGCATTCCGTATTGAAGTCTATTCTGTATATTTCTAACCATAAAAGAGGTTTTTATATTATCACAAACGCCTCTGTTAATTCGAGTACGGATTTTGATTTTCTCGAATCTTCAAAAACGCGCGGCCACGGGAAGGTAACACCGTCGACAGCGTGCGCATACATTCGTAATCCAACTGTCGCCGAGAGCAATAAATTGCCTTTGAAACACTGAAAAAATGATATTTTTGTCAATGACATTATCAGCTCTATCATCTATACTCATATATTAAACAATATGAATTTTCGGACATGATTACAAGATTTGCATAATTTAATGCAGTAAAATCAATCACAAACCGGAGGGGATTATGTTGAAAAGTAATTATGAAAAGTTGTTTGGATTCGCAAAAGTTGCTGTGCTTTCTTTAAGCGTGATCTGTACGGCGCAGACTATGGTTCTAGCCGCATCAGGGACCATCACCGGCGTGAATCAAAGGCCGTGGATACTCAACGACAATGGGCAGTTAAAATCCGAAACAGAGTTGATAGTTCACAATACCGGAGGCACAGAATTTGAAGCCTGGGTAAAAATCACTGTGCCGGGCAAAGCGGCCTATATGGAATCCCTGGGTAAACTGGTTGTGGGCAAAGCCACAAAGATCGTGCATGTGCTGGAACTGGCTAAGGACGGCGACCGTGTCACGTTTGCGCTGTATGACAACAAGGATGGTGCCGGCACAGCTCTTGACACTCAAACGTATGCCCAGATGAAAATTCGTCATTGGAGATTTTACGTTGGACACAACTCACATTTGGACATTGGTTATACCGACTATCAGGAATATTTAAAGGACACTAAATGGCCAGGGTTCTGGGACAAGGCTTTGTTGAAAGACATGCCGAATTCAGACACGTGGTCTGACGACTCAAAAGTCCGGCTGGAGGTAGAAGGTGTGTATCAACTGGACACCTCCCTTCGTGTCCGAAGCGCAGACTGGTTTGAAATCCTGCGGGAACGGCTGCAGCAGGGACGCTTCGCTTATGGCGCAGCATTTGCCAATAATGCCCATAGTAACTGGGGCGCGGAAGAGTTGGCACGATCGGCCTACTTCTCGGAACGTTTCTTCAAAGATAAAACAGGGGTGGAGTCCACCAAAAACATCATTATGCGCGACGAGCCCACGCTGAGCTGGGGCGCCATCGATGCCATGGTGGAGTCAGGAGCAAAGTCGTTTGCAATCCATCACAACTCGGATCACAACCCCTGGAGAGGGACAGCGGTTTACCCCGAGATCTTCTACGCCCAGGGCAGAAACCCAGCCAACAAACTGCTGGTCTGGAATTCGCCTGTAGAAAACTATTGCATCGATGAACTGAAGTTCTGCGAAGCAAACACCCCTGATGTCATCTCCCATATCACGACCAAACTGATGGGATATCAGAACAGCACCAAGTATCCCTACGACGTGGCGATGGTGAACTTCACCTTCCGCGGCGACAACTGTCCGATGAGCCATCAGGTCTACCAGAACCTCAAGGCCATCAACGACAAAGGCTACGTGTACCCCCGGATTATCAATGCAAATTACAATACGTTCTTTGATGATGTCGCCACAAACTGGAGTGCCTCGATTCCAACTTACAAAGGGACCATCGAAGACTGGTGGAATTTTGGCGCCGCCTCCACCGCGTATGAGACCGGACTTAACCGGGTCAACCACGACAAGCTGAGTTCTGCCGAACTCTTTGCAACGTTGGCCAGCGTGGTTGTGCCGAATCGACGCTACCCCTACGAAACCTTGGCCAACGCGTATGAGAACATGATCCTGTGGGACGAGCATACTTGGGGATCGCCACGACCGGCAGTAGACGAACAGTGGCGCTGGAAACGCAATACAGCCATCGCCTCCGATGTTGCCTCAAGCAAGGTTCTCACCGACTCGCTCGCAGCTCTTAACAAAAACATTCCAACCACGGGCAAAACCATCGTCATCCACAATACGCTGTCGTGGGAACGTTCCGACGTGGTGACGCTCAAACAGAGTGATTTGCCAGCCCATCTGAACATCACTGATGTGGAGTCAGGCAAAACGGTCAACGATCAGAAGATCGACAACGGCACGTTGGTGTTTGTTGCCGCGAACGTGCCAGGGCTGGGCTACAAAACATTCCGAGTAGCATCCCGTGCCGATGATCCTGTCTTTACAACGAGCGTCAAAACAACAGCCAACACGCTTGAGAATAACTTCTTCAAGATCACCTTCAACAGCGCGGGCAATATCACCAGCATTCTGGACAAGCAGAACGCAAACGCGGAAATGGTAGATGCTTCAGCACCCTATCCATTGAACCAGTATGTGATCTTCAAGGAAGGCACCTTAGTGGGCCAAGTCGCAACCGCTACCGTGTCGACCTGCGTCGGCGCTATCCAAGGCACTATGATGGCAGACGGCGCCACAACAGGATTGGACAGCTTGAATCGGAAAGTCATTTTATATGACTCATTACCACGAATTGATTTCTGCAATGATGCGGTCAAAGGACGTCAGTTGGCAAATGTTGAAATGGGATACTTCTGTTTCCCGTTGAAGGTGAACAACTTTAGAATACGTCATGAAATGCCGACCGGCGATATGCGGCCTGGTATTCATGCTGACATCAACAATCCAGAGAGCGAACAGTACTATACATCTTCGACCGCCTTTTACACGATAAATAAATGGGTTGACGTCTCCAACCAGAAGGACTGGGGAATTACCTTTGCCTCGCTTCAGGCACCCCTGCTCTCGTATGGCAAACCGGAATTAGGCTGGTCAAAAAAAACGTGGGACGTGAACTACAATGCGGACAATCCATGGATCTACAGCATGGCCTTCAACAACGAGTGGCAAACCAATTTTCAGAAGACACAGCCCGGGCGGGCAATCTTCCAATACGCGCTGCGCAGCCATGCGGGCGGAAGCTGGCAGGCTGGAAATGCTGAAACCTTCGGCGCTGAAGTCGCCAGCCCTCTTAAGTCCTCTATAATTGCCGACGCGCAGGCCGGCCATGGGTTCAATAAAGCCAAGGGACAATTCATCGGCATTGACAAAAACAATGTCGTGCTGACAGCAGCAAAAACGGCAGAAGCCAATGGTGACGGTCTTATTCTGCGCTTCAACGAGATTAAAGGACTTTCAACCTCCGTCAAGATCGATCTGAGCTGGTTCGCGCCAACATCCGTCATTGAAACCGATCTGATTGAGAACGACAAGACGCCTCTGGCACTTACCCGAAATGCAGTCACCTTGACCATTCAGCCATTTGGTTTCAAGACGCTCCGACTGCTGCGAGGCGCGATGCCTGAGCCAGTCAGCGGCATGGCTGCCACCTTCAACACCAACGGGTGCCAGGTGACGTGGAACGATATGCCCAGTGCGTCGCACTTTGAAGTCTTTCGCAGTACGAGCAAGGACTTCAAGGCAGGCACAGGGACTTATGTGGCCTCCGTGAGTGTTAACCATTATTACGATCCAGCCTTGAGGTCCGGGCTGAGCCGGACGTATTACTACACAGTGCGGACAGTAAACGCGGGCAGGAAAAGTTCATTCCCAACACCGGTACAGGCAGTCAATGGAATCCTGCCCGATACCTTGGCTCCTTCAGTGCCCGTACTGTCTGGCCAATTGTTGCATTCAAGCAAAGTAACGTTATCGTGGCAGCCTTCAACCGACAACTACGCGATAAAAGGATACAAGGTCTTTCGAGATGGAAAACAGATTGCGGATCTTCCAGAGGAATTCAACAGTTGGCTCGACACAACCGTTCGTCCAAACAACACCTACCGTTATACCGTGCAGGCATGCGATGTGAATCACAATCTCTCGGCAGCCAGTACCCCATTTGTGCTTGCAACGCCCTGCCCTATCACCATTACGCCGGAGAATATCGCACCCGATGCTGCCATCTCAACATCGAGTGAATTCAGTAGCGAGTATTGCGCCGCCAATGCGGTTGATGCAAACGTCGGAACGGGAAGTGGCGAGTGGGCATCAAAGAGAGAGAAGACCCCCTGGATTCAACTCACATGGAGTAGCAGCAAGACCATTGACAAAGTCATTTTGTATGACCGATTCAATAAAGACGATAATGCAACCGGAGGCACGTTGAGTTTCAGTGACGGAAGCCAAATCAGTGTTACGGGCATCCCGGCCAATGGGGAGGGAAAAGAGGTGCCCTTTACCGCCAAAACCGTTACCTGGGTCAAGTTCCACATCACAGGCGGAGTAGGCCCTAATGTCGGCTTGTCGGAAATCGAAGTCAATGTGAAGCGATGAAGGAAGAAGGCATAATGTTAGAGTAAGCGAGACCGACATACGGGCGCAGTTTCGATTTGTTTGCAACTTCAGTGGAATGTTAGAATGGCTGGGTTGGTGGAATACTGGAATAACGGGAACGAAAATGGCCCGCTCTCTGAAGGGATGCGCTTTGTCGCGTCCGACTACGACAGAGCGTGGCCCTCCATAGGCATGTGTGTCGGCATATGCCGTAGAGCCGCAACTAAACTCACCTTATGAACAAGTCACAAATAAATCGAAACTGCGCCCACCGATTGACGCTTTGTTTTTTTTGCTTTTCACAAAAAGTTATGGTATTTTTGAGACGATTTCTTATAGTAAATAAGGGGGGAATGAACATGATGAAAATCGTCTTATTGGGCGGAGTCCTGTTGACGGGGGCGGCCCTTGCCGTTGCTGCGGCGAAACCTGAGAATCTGGCGCTCAAAGCAAAAGTCGTGGCGACTTCTGAGTTTAACGGGCAATACGCGGCAACAGGTGTTAATGACGGCATCATTCCTGAAGCCGGGCGCAATAACAGCGCGGGCAAAGAGTGGGCCGTGAAGGGCAACAACCATCCAGAGGGTGTTACGCTGACCCTGACATGGCCTTCTCCCGTGTCAATCGCCGAAGTGGTTTACTACGGGCGTACGTGTTATGCGGTCGAAGCTTTTAAGGCATGTACCGTCTCTGTTGACGACACGAAGGATTCAGTGCTCATGGCGGACTTAAAAGCGGGGCACGGCCCCCAGCGGATGAGACTGAAGCAACCTGTTATGTCAGCCATGTTAAGACTGAAGTTTACAGGGCATCACGAATGCCTGAACCCTGGCGCAGCAGAGATCGAAGTCTATTCCGTCCCCCCCGACGAGAAGGCACTGGGTACGTTCATCGCGATGAAACCCATGTCCCGTGTCGAAACCATGCACTACGTCGAACCGGTGATCAAGGAGACGCCAGCACTGGCCGAAAAGCTCTATGCCGGCAAGCTGGGGTTTGAAAAAATGTTGTTAGTGGAACGGAACCCCTATCACATCAGTCATGTCTATGTCTATCACGTCGAAGCCTTCAAGCCTGGCGGTGGCATCCACATCTTCACACCCGATGCGCAGGGCGGAAAACTTGAAAAGATCTTTGATGCAGACGGCGGCATGGTGATGGACTGCACGCTTTCCTATGACGCAAAAGAGATCCTCTTCAGCTATAAACGAAAACCGACCTTGACCGAACATAATGGTACCAGCGGACATCTGAACCACATGACGACAGACCGGGATGCGAAATACCAGGTGTTCCGCATGAATCTGGAGGAGCGAAAACCCGTCCTGTTGACTGACCACTGGTCCAACAACTTCAACCCCTGCTGGCTGCCGGATGGAAGGATCGCCTTCCTCTCTGATCGTAAACTCTCATTCGCCTATTGCTTTACCAGCTCCTCGCCGTTGCTCTACCGGATGGAGCGGGACGGCTCCAACGTGTTCAAGATGTCGCATGGATACCTGAATGATTTCACGCCTAGCATTCTGAATGACGGAAGGGTCATTTACAGCCGCTGGGAATACGTTGACAGGCCGGCATGCCCGATCCAGAGTCTATGGACCCTGCGGCCCGACGGTACGAAGCTGGAAGGTTTTTTCGGTAATCGCGTCCTGGAACCAGGAACCTTCATGGAGGCCCGTTCAATCGGCAACACCCGCAAAGTCCTCTGTGTGCTGACCGGACACAACGGATCATGCCGCGGTGCATTGGGCATCATTGATCCCTCTTTCGGCGCAAACGCGCAGAAAGGCATTCGGAATATCACCCCTGAGATCTTCATTCCGGATGTTGAAGGGAACAATAGAAAATCCCACGGCCCCTACGGAAACGAACTGGTCAACAAAGGACCTTACGAGAATCCCTTCCCGATTGACGAAAAATACTTTCTTGTTTCCAACCTGGGAACCATCCTCTTACGGGACTATGACGGAACCGAGTGCACCGTGGTGAAAAGACCCGTTTCAAAAATGGGATTCTTTTCTCCGATTCCGATCCGCACGGCAAAAGTTCCGCCCGTCATCACGTCATCGTTGCCTAAAGGTGAACACGAACCCTGGGGTACGGTTGTGATGATGGATGTCTACAACGGTCTTGAACCCGATGTGGCGCGCAGCGAGATCAAACAGCTGGCCATTGTCGAGGAGATTGAGAAGGGCGATTTTGCTCCTCACACAGGCATTTATGGCTACCAGTTCCCGTTGGTCTCCTGCGGTGCGACCTACGCGGCCAAGAAGCTCTGGGGATACGCAAAGGTGGAGGAGGACGGATCTGCCCATTTCAAGGTTCCATCGGGAGTCCCCTTCTACTTCCTAGCACTTGACAAAGAGGGACGTGCCGTCCAGCGGATGCGCTCGTTCACCCACTTTCAGCCCGGCGAGAAACAGAGCTGTATCGGATGCCACGCAGACAGAAACTATGCCTCTCAAACGGCCAAAACCAGCACTCGGGCAATCGCATCCCTGCGTCCGCCGGAAGCTCTTCTGGAACCGGAGTGGGGACGAAGAAATTTTGACTACTCCTCCATTGTCCAGCCGGTATTGGATCAGCACTGTATCAAGTGCCACAATGCGCGCGAGCAGCCCGGTGGCGTTGACCTGACCGGTGACAAGACCGACTTCTGGAATGTCTCCTACGAGCATCTTGCACGAAAAGGAACGCATGGCGAGAAGGATCCTTTTCAGCACGGGGTCAAAGATCTGGAAGCCGTCGGACAGAATCCCTACGTGAAATGGATTTCCAGCATTAATGGCGCAGAAAAGAACATCCTCATGATCAAGCCACGAACCTGGGGCGCTTATCCCAGCAAGCTGACAGCGATCCTCCTCAGTGGTCACATGGATAAGAACGGGAAGAAGCGTTTTTCCATGGATGAACGCTCCATGCGCCGCATCTTCGCTTGGATGGACCTGAACGTCCCCTACTACAAAGATTCAAAAACAAACCATCCCGATGTGCCAGGCAGCCGGATGATGCGCCCCGCGCAATTGGACAAGACGCTTGAGGATGTAAGAAAGAAACGTTGCGCTGAGTGCCACGAAAAGATTCCGCGTAAATTCTATACACGCATCACCCAGATCGAAGACAACAACTTTCTCCTAGCACCGCTAGCAAAAGCTGCGGGCGGAACAGAGGCCTGCGGCAAGGTGGTCTTCGCCTCGAAAGACGATCCGGATTACCAGTCGATTCTGAAGACCTTTGAGCCCATTACCCAACTGATGAAGGAACGCCCCAGACTCGACTTCCCGGGCGCGAAGTATATCCCCCACAAGAACGCGCATCCTCAACTGCCCGGCACAACCTGCGAGAAGCCGCCGGATGCGTAAGCGGGTGCTCTTTCGTCTAGCATAACTGAAAATTAAATAAGGGAAATGTTGCCATAAGGCACACGTTGTGTTATATTTTTAACATGCATCACTACCAATGGAACGCTGAGAAGAATGCACAACTCAAAGTTGAAAGAGGAATCAGTTTTGAACAAGCTGTGATGCATATTGAAGGCGGTGATCTTCTGGATGTGTACGAACATCCAAATCAGGCACGGTATCCTGGTCAGCAAATTCTGATCATTCGTGTCGGCAATTATGCCTACGTGGTGCCGTTTACAGAGTCGGCTGAGGGTAGATTCCTGAAGACCCTCATTCCCAGCAGGAAAGCAACGCGCGAATACTTAGGAGAAGGCAATGCAAAAGATTAAGTTGGATAAAGAAGAACAAGACATGTTGGACTCGTTTGAACGCGGCGAATGGAAACCCGTTGCAAATCGTAGTCAAGAGATTGCGCGTCATGTCAAGTACGCAAAAAACACGCTTGCAAAAGACAAAAGAGTTAATATCCGTATCTCATCCAAGGATCTGGAGGAACTTCAGGTCATCGCCGTTGAAGACGGTCTGCCATACCAAACCCTTATGGCCAGTGTACTGCATCGCTTTGTCTCGGGTCGATTCATGGAAATATCAAGCCGAACCAGAGCGTCGCAACGCTAGTGCGCGACGAGCCAGTTGTCGCCAACACCGATGCTCACATCAAGAGGCACGCCAATATCGAGCACCGTGGTCATGGCGTTGCGCACAAGCGTGCGCACAGCGTCACCGTCAAAACCAATACACTCCTGGCTAAGTTAACGGGCAAGCCATTCTGCTGCCTGGTCCAGTGGCATCCTGAGCGCATGACCGATGCCCCAGACAACACCGCCTCTCGTGCGATCGCCTTAACCCGGCATTAGAACAGTTAAATTTGTTGTGTAGTCTCTCACAGAGGTATGAAAAGGCCGGTCGGGCGCATTTCCGTTTCGGTGCAAATACTGGGAGTATAGGCGTCCTCGCCTGTACAGCGAAGCTCCTGGTGTATGAGGCTTACGAACTGATAGTCGCTTCGACAGGTACTGTACGGTCATAGAACAGGCGGGGACGCCTATTCGCCCAGCTTTTTTGCTCAGGTCAATGAATCGGAAATGCGCCCGGCCGGTCCGTCACTAACGTTCGGAAGGTGACAAGTCCATATAATTGTGGCATACTATACATCGAAATGATTGAAGGTGACCTCCCGCCGAGAGCACAGCGTCTTGTACTTGACTGGGCAGACAGGTATAAGGACGAGCTAGCAAATATGTGGAAAACCCAAGATTACAAGAATCTTCCAGGATTGGAGTAATGTAAATGAGTGCGGACATGAAATATCCGAAGATCCGTTCTGTCAGAGCAGAAGCGGACAAAACCCTCAGGGTTCAGTTTGATAATGGCGTAGCCAAGCTGTACGACTGTAAGCCACTGTTAAGCACCGAACCATTCAGTGCCTTGCAAAATGATGCCATGTTTCGAAAGGTACACGCAGACACCCACGGGTATGGGGTGATATGGAATGATGAAATTGACCTAGCAGAGTCCGAAATCTGGATCTATGGCAAAGAAGCCGAACGACCCAGCGTACCGGACGCGAATACGCGCCGGTAGTTGCGAGACGTTAGTGCGCAACCAACCAGTTGTCACCGACACCGATACTCACATCGAGCGGCACGCCGATATCGAGTACCGTGGTCATGGCATTACGCACCAACGTACGAACCGTATCCGCTTCCTCGCGAGGCACATCAAACAGCAGTTCGTCATGGATTTGCAAGACCATCTTCGTCTTTAACTGACGCTCTCGCAATTCGCGATGTACGCGCACCATGGCCAGCTTAATAAGGTCTGCTGCAGTC
>SERZ01001621.1_pt1 | contig 12416 bp, 6 predicted proteins | sample 3171461 | NCBI WGS metagenome assembly SERZ01 (sample SAMN06051861, study PRJNA518727) | freshwater metagenome | biome: subpolar coniferous forest; feature: holomictic lake; material: water; isolation source: holomictic Lake 227, 6 m depth | place: Canada: near Kenora, Ontario | collected 2013-06-25... | reverse complement strand
ACCCGTGGATATTGGCGCACTGCCCTGTTCGAACTGTCAACTGGTTCAGGAAGCATGCTGGAGAGTACGACCGGGTGCTTTACCATATAGGCAACTCGCCTTTTCACCTTTATATGTTTCGGCTGCTCGGGATTGTGCCGGGAACGGTGGTGCTGCACGATTTTTTTCTGTCGGATATTTTTGAACATCGTGACCTGTCGGGGCTGGCTCCGGGTAGTTTTTCGGGTGAACTTTACCGGTCGCACGGATATCCTGCACTGAAGCAGTTGTTTGCGGCTGATGATGGATGGGGTGAAGTTGTGGCGACATATCCCACAAACTTTGTTGTGTTGGAGCATTCGTCCGGGGTAATTCTGCATTCGGGATATGCGCTGTCGCTTGCGGCCCGTTGGTATGACCGGTACCATAGTAACCGTCTGGCGCTTTTGCCGCTTATGCGCTCACCTGCTGATACCGTTAACCGCGCGGATGCTCGCCGTAAACTCGGTCTAGGGGAAAATGAAGTGGTGGTGTGCAGCTTTGGGCTGCCGGATGCTCACAAGCTGAGCCACCTGCTCGTTGAGGCATGGAAGGGTTCCATCCTTATGGATGACGATGGGTGCAGGCTATTGTTTGTTGGTGAACTTTTGGATAACGATTATTGCCGGCAGTTTCGTGAGCTTATTAACCAAAGTGGTGACCGGATAGGCATGACCGGCTGGGTACCGCTTGAAGTGTACCGGCAATATCTTTCTGCTGCTGATGTTGGGGTACAACTGCGTACGATGTCGCGTGGTGAAAGTTCAGCTTCGGCGCTGGATTGCATGAATTATGGTGTTGCTACCATTGTGAATGCCAATGGTAGCATGGCGGAGCTGCCCAAGGATTGCGTGTTGATGTTGCCGGACGAAGTTACTGTGGATGAACTGAGGGTAGCGCTGGAGACTCTTCGCGCTGACGCTGCATTGCGGGGGGAGCTTAGCCGAAAAGCTAGTGCCTATATCCATACTGAGCGCTCGCCTGCTCGGATTGCTGAGCAATATGCTTCGGCTATTGAGCAATTTTCGCAGACACCTGAAGCCATCCGATATAATCTATTACGGCAGCTTGCTTGTGATAACACTCTGCCTGATGATAACGATACCGTTAACGCTCTTAGACTGGCTGTTGAAAAAACTTTTCCTCTGCAATGTTCACGACCACAGCTGTTTGTTGATGTTTCGACGCTGGTGAGTGAGGAGGCGCAAACCGGTGTTCAGCGGATGGTACGAAGTGTGGTTATGGAACTTCTGGAAGATTTGCCTTTGGGGTACCGGGTAGAGCCGGTTTATCTTGTTCAAGGTGAGCATGGGGTTGTATACCGCTATGCACGGCAATTTACCCTGAGCCTGCTTGGTGGCAACGGGCAATTGCACCCATCACTCTACGATGAACCTATACGGGTGTCTGCGGGAGATATATTTTTTGGGCTTGACTGTTGTTATGGTGTCCGGCATGGGCAGCGTTTTGTTGAAGAGTTTAAAGCTGCTGGTGGTCTTGTATTTTTTATGGTTTACGATTTGCTCCCTCTCCGGTATCCGCATTATTTTTTGCCGGGTATTGAAAAATTGCACAACGAATGGATGGAAGTTGTTGCCTTGGGTGACGGGGTGCTTTGCATTTCGCAAACTCTGGCGGGTGATGTCAAGCGGTGGCTGGAGAGAGCTCACCCGAAACGCTACAGGCCACTTCCAATAGGTTGGGCCTATCCTGGTGTTTATGCTGAGGGTGACCTGAGGAATAATGATGGTATCGGCGTTCCGGGCGGGTTTGCAATTGACCTTTGGAAAATGGAACAGGTGGCCTCCATTCTGATGGTTGGAAATCTTGAGCCCTACATGGGGTATGGACAGGTGATGAAAGCGTTTGAACTGCTCTGGATGACTGGTGTGGAGGTGAATCTGGTGATTGTGGGCAGGAAAGGATTGATGGGTGAAAAATTTGATGAGCGCATTGTACAGCATAAAGAGCTTAACCGGCGGCTATTCTGGTTCAGTGAGCTCAGTGAGGAAGCCTTACAGAAGCTCTATGGCGTGGTTGATGGCCTGGTAGTAGCTTCTGAGGGTGAGGGATTTTGCATACCGCTTATTGAAGCAGCAAGGCACGGATGCCCTATACTTGCACGTGACTTACCGGTAATCCGTGAGGCAGCGGGTGAACATGTTACCTATTTCAAAGGAGATTCAGCGTTGCACTTGACTGATGTGCTGAAGGTTTGGATTGAGGGCATTACGGATGACTCGGTACCACAGTCCTCTGCTATACCCTGGCTTACCTGGAAGGACAGTGTTGGGCAAATGCTGAATATTGTAACTGAGAGCAGACATAAAAACTGGATATACAATTTAGAACCCAAGCAGCAGCCGCAACTTCTGCTTGATGTTTCGGCGCTGGTTGGAAATGACCTGAAAACCGGCATCCAACGGGTGGTTCGCAGTGTGGTGATGGAGTTGCTCGAACATCCGCCTGCGGGGTTACGGGTAGAGCCTGTTGTTATGGAAAAGGGGGATTTCGGCATGTATTACCGTTACTGGCGATCATTCTCTTCTGCTTCGATTGCGGGACAACATACAGGGTTCTGTGACGAGCCGGTTAAAGTTAATGCGGGAGATATATTTTTAGGACTTGACCTGTGCCATAATGTGCGTTTCGGCAGGGAATGTTTTGAGGGGTTCAGGCAATCTGGCTGCAAGGTCTATTTTGTGGTGTATGACTTGTTGCCGCTTTTGTTCCCTCACTTTTTTCCACCGGATATTGACCAGCATCATAGTGAGTGGATGAGTGTTGTTGCTGAAGGTGATGGTGTGCTCTGTATTTCGCAGGCTGTAGCTGACGATGTAAAGGCGTGGTTTGATAGGACACGGCCTTTGCGAAAACGGCCATTTACTATAGGCTGGTTCCATTTGGGGGCGGATATTGAACAGAGCTTGCCTTCGAAGGGGCTTCCTGAGGCTTTTGAGAAGGATGTAGAAAAGCTTGCTGCTGCTCCGACAATACTGATGGTTGGAACGGTGGAGCCGCGCAAGGGATATGATGTTATGCTGAATGCATGTAAGATTCTCTGGATGACGAGGATGCGGGTGAACTTTGTCATTGTCGGCAAAAACGGTTGGATGGTTGATAAACTTGCCCGGCGATTGACAAAGACCTCTCAGAACGGTCAGCTCTTTTGGTATCAGGGACTAAGTGATGAGGCACTGCAGAGGCTCTATGCTGTGGCTGATGGGGTTGTGATGGCGTCTGTTGGTGAAGGGTTTGGCTTGCCGCTTATTGAGGCGGCTCAGCATGGCCGACCTATACTGGCGCGTGACCTTCCGGTTTTTCGTGAGGTTGCGGGTGAGCATGCGACTTATTTCAGCAATGATTCTCCGCTGCATCTTGCGAAAGTATTGAAGCGATGGGTCGGAGAACTTAAGAGTGGCTCAGCTCCAAAATCGTCGGGGATGCCGTGGATGACCTGGAAAGAAAGTGCTGAGCAGATTGTAACCATGCTTGCGAACGAAAACGACAAGAACTGGCTTTACAAGCTGGAAACTGCGCAAGAGGTAAGTGCTCATGCAAATCAGCCTTGTTTGAAAACGATTGCTGTTGATATAACTCCGGTTTTGCCTGGTGGTGAGAACGGTGGAGCAAAAGTGTTTGTGCTTGAGTTGCTGCGGATGCTTGCAGGCATGAAGCCTGACACGAAGTTTATACTGCTGACCAGAGAGAGCTCGCATGATGAGCTGGTATTTTTGGACCAGCCGAATATGCAGCGGATGATGGTACTGCAGGAACAAAGCAGTATACCTATAAAACCGCTTACAGGATTTGCCCGATGGGTCAACTATACGGTAAATGGATGGAAGAGAAGCTTTGAGAAGCGCTGGAACAAAAGAAAGCCTCTGGTTAGCACCATGCTGCGGGATCTTAATGTTGATCTGCTTTTTTGCCCGTTTACTTCGCCACACTATGCTGAACCGGGAATACCGGTGGTATCAACCATTTATGATCTGCAATACAAAACGTATCCGGAGTTTTTTGACGCTGCTGATGTTGCACATCGTGACCGTGTTTTCATGTCTGCTGTCCGGGATTCGACGGTACTGACGGCGATTTCGGAGTATTCGCGCCAGTCGGCCATTTCGCAAGGGTCGCTAGACCCTTCGCGCATCAGAACGGTTTACCTGCGTATGGCGCACCGTATTTCGTCGCCTGATGCTGGTGGTAAAGAACTGCTTGATCGGCTTGAGCTTGCGCGTGGGCGGTACTTCCTTTACACGGCCAACTTTTGGAAGCATAAAAATCATGAAGTGCTTTTGAGGGCTTTTGAACTTGCTTCGCGGGAAGGGCTGAATAAGGATATCAAGCTTGTCTGTACTGGAGCTCCATCGCAGCGCCAGAAGGACATTATGGAGCTTGCGCAAACTTTGGGGATTGGGCAGAGAGTAATTTTTCCCGGGTACCTGCCGAATAATGAGCTTGCACTGCTTTTATCGAACTGCACTGGATTGATTTTTCCTTCGCTCTATGAGGGGTTTGGTCTGCCGGTGATTGAGGCTATGGAGGCCGGAGTACCGGTGGCTTGCAGCAATACGCGCTCCTTGCCTGAAGTTGCTTCGGATGCGGCTTTGTTTTTTAACCCGACTTCGCATGAAGAGGTGGCCTGGGCTATGGTTTTGATCGCCAGAGATGAAGCGTTACGGGTTCGCCTGGTTGAGGCCGGAAAGGAAAGGGCGGCTGATTTTTCGGACCAGAAGCGAATGGCGCGTGAATATTGGGATCTTTTTGAATATGCCCTGCATCCTGATAAAGGAGTGTTGGGTGGTGCGTGGACAGGATGGAATGAGGATGGGAGGCAGTTTGCCGCACCGGATGCACGGCTGAAATTCAGTATTGTGACACCATCGTTTAATCAAGGTGAGTTTATTCGACGCACGGTGCTGAGTGTTGCAAGGCAGCAGGGGGTCGCAGTTGAGCATGTTGTTGTGGACGGTGGAAGCAGCGATTGCACTGTGGATGTTCTTCGCGAGTTTGGACCTTTGGTGAAATGGGTTTCGGAGAAGGATAAAGGACAGGCGCATGCGGTCAATAAGGGAATTGTCGCCACTGATGGTGACATTATTGGGTGGCTGAATTCTGACGATATTTATTATCCGGGCGCTCTCAAGCGTGTTGCAAAATATTTCAGGGAACATCCTGACATTGATGTTGTCTATGGTCAGGCTGATCACATTGACGTGCATGACTGGGCGTTTGAGGATTATCCGACGGAACCGTGGGATTTTGAGCGGTTACATGACACCAGCTTTATCTGCCAGCCTGCACTCTTTTTGCGCCGACGGGTGATTGAACAACATGGTCTGCTTGATGATTCGCTGCATTACTGCATGGATTATGAGTACTGGCTGCGGCTTGGACGGGCCGGTGTGAAGTTTGGGTACCTGGAGGAGAAACTGGCTGGATCGAGGCTTTATGCCGACAATAAGACCTTGGGCTCGAAAGTTAAGGTGCACCGCGAAATTAACGACATGTTTAAACGTCGGTTTGGTAAAACACCGAAGCGGTGGCTGAAAAATTACGCGCATATCACGATGCATGAACGGTTTGGGGGACGCCTGACGTCGCTGACAGAGTTCAATATCAGGTATTTTTTTGGTAAATTGCGGTGGAGATAAATAATACAACAAAATAAACCGGGCGTAGTGGCATGAAAAAAGCATTGATTACTGGTGTAACTGGCCAGGATGGGGCATATCTTGCTGAATTTTTGTTGAACAAAGGCTATGAGGTGCATGGTATCAAGCGTCGCTCGTCGTTATTCAATACTGACAGGATTGACCACCTTTATCAGGATCCTCATGTCAAGCATCTGCAATTTGTGCTGCATTATGGCGATTTGACTGATTCGTCAAATCTTACACGGATTATCCAGCAGGTGCAGCCCGACGAAATATATAATCTTGGAGCTCAGAGTCACGTGGCGGTATCGTTTGATGAACCGGTGTATACTGCTGATGTTGACGGACTGGGAACGCTTCGCATTCTGGAAGCTATCAGGCTGCTGGGAATGACAAAAAAAACCCGATTTTATCAGGCAAGTTCTTCTGAGCTTTATGGACTTGTTCAGCAGGTTCCACAGAAGGAGACTACCCCGTTTTACCCAAGGAGCCCCTATGGGGTTGCCAAACTTTATGCTTACTGGATTACGGTCAATTACCGTGAGTCGTATGGGATATATGCATGCAATGGCATTCTGTTTAACCATGAAAGCCCGCTGAGAGGCGAGACTTTTGTTACCCGCAAGATTACCAGGGCTATGGCGCGAATAAAACTTGGTCTGCAGGATTGTCTTTACCTTGGCAATCTTGATGCGTTACGCGACTGGGGACACGCGAAGGATTATGTTGAAATGCAGTGGCTGATGCTCCAGCAGGAAAAAGCTGAGGATTTTGTGATAGCTTCAGGTGAGCAGCACAGTGTGCGGGAATTTGTTGATGCTGCGGCTCAGGAGGCTGATATTTCGATTACCTGGCAGGGTGAGGGTATTGATGAGAAGGGATACGATACGGAGGGCAACTGCATTGTTGCGGTTGATCACCGGTATTTTCGTCCTGCTGAGGTGGATACTTTGCTTGGTGATGCATCGAAGGCCAGAAAAAAACTTGGATGGATTCCGAAAATCAGCTTTTGCGATCTTGTGGCTGAGATGATGCGTGAAGATCTGAAAAGTGCCCGAAGGGATGAGCTGGTTAAAAAGCATGGTTTTAATACGTATGATTATAATGAATAGAAGTTCAGTTCTGAGGGCTGAGGGCTGAGGGGAGAAAGTTTTGGGGTAACATTCTACTTGCTGTTATGAATAAAGGGGAGAAGATTTTTGTTGCGGGGCATCGGGGGATGGTGGGTTCGGCCCTTGTGCGGTGCCTGGAGGCTCGGGGGTATGGGAATTTAGTAGTCAGAACCCGGGATGAGCTGGATCTTATGCGGCAGGGTGATGTGGAAAAATTTATTGTGGAGGAAAGGCCGGATTATATTTTTTTGGCTGCTGCGAGGGTTGGCGGTATTCATGCGAATAATACTTTTCGGGCTGATTTTATATATGAGAACCTTATTATTGAGGCCAATATTGTACATGCTGCATGGAAGTCGGGGGTGAACAGGCTGCTGTTTCTTGGGTCGAGCTGTATTTATCCGCGGGATTGTGCCCAGCCTATAAAGGAGGAGTATTTGCTGACGGGTCCGCTGGAACAGACGAATGAGCCTTATGCCTTGGCTAAAATTGCCGGTCTTAAACTTTGTGAGAGCTATAACCGACAGTATGGCACCAATTATGTATCGGTGATGCCAACCAACCTTTACGGGCCGAACGATAATTATAACCTGCTTGAGAGTCATGTTCTTCCTGCTCTGATAAGAAAAGCGCATGAAGCAAAAATTAGGGGAGACAGGCAGCTGACTGTATGGGGAACCGGAACTCCGAGGCGGGAATTTCTTTATGTGGAAGATATGGCTGAGGCTTGCGTTTTTTTGATGGAACAGGAAGTAACGGATGGGGTGTTTAATGTTGGTACGGGTTGCGATGTGACTATTGGAGAACTGGCTGAAACGGTTATAAGGGTCGTGGGGTTTGAGGGTTCAATTACTTTTGATACTTCGCGACCTGACGGCACGCCTCAAAAGTTGCTTGATGTCGGCAAAATGAGGGATCTTGGGTGGGTGGCAAAGACCGGTTTGTTTGAGGGAATTACTCGGGCTTATGAGGATTTTCTCAAGAGTCACCATAGCTAGACTTCAGTAACTTTTTACTCAACGCAATGAGAGCTTTATTATGTGGTATTTCGGGGCAGGATGGAGCGTATCTTGCTCGTCTGCTGCTCGAAAAAGGATATGAGGTTGTGGGCAGTTCGAGGGATGCCCAGATGAGCAGTTTCGGCAACCTTGTCCGATTGGGTATTAGGGACCAGGTGCGTGTTGAGTCTATGGCGCTTAATGATTTCAGGAGTGTGCTGCAGGTGGTGAGCCGGATTCAGCCGGATGAAATTTATAACCTTGCCGGGCAGAGTTCGGTTGCGTTGTCGTTTGAGCAACCGGTTGAAACACTTGAAAGTATTTTATCGGCCACCATTAACCTTATGGAGGCTATCCGGTTTTTGGACAGGCCTATCCGCCTCTATAATGCCGGGTCGGGGGAATGTTTCGGGGACACGTTGCGGGAATCGGCTTATGAAGATACTCCGTTCAGACCACGAAGCCCTTATGCTGTTGCGAAGGCTGCTGCATTCTGGCAGGTAGCCAATTATCGTGAAGCTTACGGGCTGTTTGCCTGCACGGGGATTCTCTTTAATCATGAATCGCCGTTACGCCCTGAGCGGTTTGTTACTCGAAAAATAATTGCTTCTGCTTGTCGTATTGCTGGCGGTAGCGGTGAACGGCTTCGGCTGGGCAATACCACGATTCAGCGTGACTGGGGATGGGCTCCGGAATATGTTGATGCGATGTGGCGGATGCTGCAACAGGAACGGGCGGAGGATTTTGTAATTGCGACCGGTAAAAGCCATGCTCTTGCTGAGTTTGCTGATCTTGCTTTTCAGTATTTTGGACTTAACTGGCAGAACCATACTGATATTGACCCTTTGATATTTCGACCGACTGATATTCCGTATGGTTGCGGAAATGCCGGAAAGGCACTCAACATGATTGGCTGGAAAGCTGAGACGGATATGCCGGGTGTTGTAAAAAAAATGATTGAAGCGCAGTTGGAAGGCTTCAAATAAGAACAGCTATGTTATGATGTATCCAAAAATTTCGATTATTACTCCTACCTATAACTCTTCTAAACATCTTAAAGCATGCATTTTGAGCGTAGCTCAACAGTCTTATGCCAATAAGGAGCACTTGATTGTTGATAATCTTTCGACTGACGGGACTCTTGAGATTATCAAAAAATATTCGGAACGGTACCCGCATATACGGTTTATTTCTGAAAAAGACAGTGGTATTTATGATGCCATGAACAAGGGTATCGGACTCAGTGAGAGTGAATGGCTCTATTTTTTGGGAAGTGATGACGTGATGTTTAGTGAACATGTGCTGACTGATATGCTTACGTGCCCTGAAGCTGAAAAGTCTGACGTGATGTATGGTAACGTACAGTGGGGGAAAAACGGGTATGATTATGATGGTGAATTTTCAAATTTCAAGCTTATTGAAAAAAACATCTGCCATCAGGCTATTTTTTTTCGAAAACGGGTATTTGAGCTTTTAGGAAAATTTGACACGACCTACCCGACTATGGCGGACTGGGCTTTTAATATCCGGTGGTTCGGGAATGACAGTATTAATCGGACCTACATAGATAAGGTTATAGCGGTATACGATCCTTATGGATATTCTGCTAAAAATTTTGATCACCTGTTTTTAAAGGATAAGGAGGCGCTGATCAGGATGCATTTTCCTGAGCCTTTTGTGGCTATGCTTTATTCGCATGTCAGTATGGCGTTAACTGATAAAGATAAGGAGATTAAACAACTTCGAGAGCAACTTGAGGAGAGGGAAAGTGAGCTCCATTCACTGTATCAAACGTTTGCGGGCCAGTTAATCCGCACCTATAAACGCCTGAAAAAACAGTTCAGCTGAAAACTGATAATAATGCCCCCATTTAAACTTCGCCTTTAATGACCGAACCATCATTTTTTTCGGTTACTGAGCGTGCTTTGCAAGGGGCACCTGGAAAGGTCAAGATGTTTGCGCTTCGGTTGCTGAATGCTTTAGGCAATACCTCGTTTTTCGGGCACAGACTGAAGCGCGGTCCGGTGATTATCTGCCCTTATGTAAAGCCCGGGGATATGCAGAAGGTGCGTGATGCTTTTGGGCTTGAGAATCGACGGGGAGCAAGATTGCCATTCTTTTTTTGGCAGGATAAAGAGATGATTGGTCCTGAAGCGGCGTTTCAGCATTGCTGGTCGCTGTTTCCGGATCAGGATGTGATTATTATACATTCGGATATGTCGCCGATGCAGGACGATATGGGTAATTTATGGTATGAAAAGCTGCTTGACTATGCGCTGCAGTTACCGGATGCAGGGGCTGTGGCGTGCGACCTCCTTTTTCCGCATAAAACAAGCCGGAATAACTATGCAACACAGTGTGCGGGGGGAATAATTACTGAGCAAGGACAAATCGCTCATAATGGTGGACCGGAACATGATTATGATGAGCGGTACCGAGGCGTTCGCATTGCTGACTGGGTTACTTTTGGGGGAGTATATCTAAGACGTGCGGCTCTGGATAGGTGCGGCAGTTTCGACAAACGATACCAGTGGGCTTATGTAATGGATGTGGATTATTGCATGGAGATGCGATTATCGGGCTGGCGGCTCTATCAGGTGCCGGTGAATCTTATCCATGAGGAAAATGGCACCACCCGTCCTTTACTTGAGCAACCGGAATACCAGGCTAAGGTGGCCAAAAACCTTGAGCTTTTTTACATGAAGTGGTCTTCGCGACTGCCATCTCTTAAAAAATAGCAAAGAGCTTCCTATAATGAATTGAATAGATGTGCAACGGTTTTAATGCTAACCGGGTGTGCGTAGGCGTGAAATATTTTATAGTTTGGGGTCATATAGATGTCATTGATGTCTGTGGGAACATCCTGGAAGTATTGCATCTGTTCGTCTGCAACAAAAAAAGCATTGACTCCTGAGTGAGCGTTGCAGCAGATAAGGGTGTAGCCGTATTGTTTAAAAAGATCAACGAATGACTGAAGGCTTGCGCCGGAGTAGTCGGTATAGTCCCATTCATGGGTGTCGTCCAATGCAATGCTCCATTTGATTGGAGGGATAAAACGTGCATTATATTCAACAATAAAAAGTTTCGGCTTGACCTTGTTTTGCAGAAGAATTTCAACAAACCACAGATCGTTGCCGTCAAGATCGAAACTCAGAATATCTATATCTGGCTGACCAAGATTTTCCAGACCTTCCTGGTAGAGTGTGTAAACATTTTTTGATGTTACCCAGTCCTGAATGTAGGAGAACTTGGTTTTGCTGACCTCCTGCAGTGTAAAGGCCAGCCGTTCTCCACCGACCCAGAAACCTTTCCACTGCAGTGATGCGAGCAGAAGTGTGTTGCATTCGAGGCCATTGCCTACACCAAATTCGCAATAATAACCTTGTTGCAACCCCATACGCCTGCAGATTTCAAGGGTAATGCCGTCTTCATCGGATTGGCTGAATACCTTGCGGCCAAATTTATTGAGGGGGTTTTTGGATTCAGATACTCTGCGGGTTACTACGCCTTCAATGAGCAGGTCATAGATGCCTAATACCAAGGGTGAATGAGCTAAATGATCGGGTAGTGGAGACGCATGGTGTTCTGCCTGGGGTGTGTTTGATGCCAGTAATCCTCGATATTCTTCGGAATTGACAATAATATCAACCAGTTCCGATGCGCTCTTGCCTGATTTGAGATATGCATCAATAATATCCTGATTTTCGGGCGCTCGATGCAGTAAGAGGCTATAGAGATGCTCAACTTCTTCTTGTGTGATGCCTTGTGGTATGTCGGAATCCGGTTGTCTGGATAATTTTGAGATGAATGCTGCGATCATTACTCTTTTTTGGAGTGGTTAACGATGAACAATATGCGCGTTATGTGCTTACAACATACCTATTCCGGATGAAAGCTTCAAGGCTGGTTCGACATCCTTGAGTACAAATACCATAATAAAATACGATTTGCATGATCTTCAGTTGAAAACACCAGGATGAATGGTTTCACAAATAACTGCGTACGTATTACTCTTTTCAGACGGGACGCTTTGTTCTATATTTATCGCTTACCTTCGAAGTGAAGATTTATGGAAAATATGTCTGCGAATACATCATTGAACACACCGGGATATACGGTTGATAACCCTGACCACTTAAGTTGGTGGCGGGACAAGGTCCGCAAACTTGCTCGACAGAGTAACATCGCTGCTGATACTCGAGTGGCGATCGGTGTTGTGACGTATAATAATAGCGAACTAGAGCTTAAAAACTCACTTGCGTCTGCTGAAATATCGTTGAAATCAGCTGGTTTTGGTGCTCAAGGGGCAATGTTTATAATTGATAATGGAGCATGCTCAAAAAAACATACCAACGGAATGGATGTTCTTACCCGTATAGAAAGCAGAGGAAACGTGGGGTTCGGAAGCGGGCACAATATCCTTATGAAGGAAGCTTTTAACTCCGGATATGAACTGTACATCACCGTGCAACCTGACGGGTTGCTGCACTATGATGCGACTCGGGCTTTGGTAAAAAGCGTTAAGGCTTCAAAAGGAAACGCTGTTGTAGAGGCATTGCAGTTTCCCGCTGAACATCCTAAGCCTTATGACACGGTGAGCTTTGAAACCCCTTGGGTGTCGGGTACAT
>SERZ01001618.1_pt1 | contig 12446 bp, 7 predicted proteins | sample 3171461 | NCBI WGS metagenome assembly SERZ01 (sample SAMN06051861, study PRJNA518727) | freshwater metagenome | biome: subpolar coniferous forest; feature: holomictic lake; material: water; isolation source: holomictic Lake 227, 6 m depth | place: Canada: near Kenora, Ontario | collected 2013-06-25... | reverse complement strand
TGTTCGTGTTATTTTCATCAAGATTGACCGCTGGAAATCCTCAAAGTTGTCGGGCAATAAGATCGAAATCATGTGCGCCTGTGATCTCAACCGAAATGAAGTCGCCAGCTTTAGCCATTTTGGAGACGTTGCTGATGAACGTCTCACCGTCTACTTCAGGAGCCTGACGTGCAAGACGCGCGATCCATTCGCCTTTTACTTTTTTGCGAAGCAGCAGCGCTGTATCTTTCTTGCTCTTCAACGCGGCCATCCTGTTTGTAACAATTTTCTTCTGTAAGGCCATCACACGTTGGCAACGTTCCTCAACAACTTCAGAATCAGGAGCATCCCGATCAAAGGCTGCCGTGCCTTCCTCTGGTGAATACCCGAAAACGCCGAGATGATCAAACTCGGAGGCTTCTATCGTTTGAAGCAAATGTTCGAAATGTGCATCTGTCTCGCCAGGGAAGCCAACAAGGCAGGTGGTTCGCAAGGTTACGCCAGGAATAGCCTGACGCAACCGTTGGGTTAACCCTGTTGTTGCACGAATCGCAGGTGAGCGGTTCATGGACTTTAAAATGTCAGGATGTGAGTGCTGAATCGGCAGATCTAAATAACGGCACACATGTTTAGCCGTATTGAAAAGTTCAATCAGTTCGTGGGTCACGCCCGCAGGGTAACCATATAATATGCGCAGCCAGAAGTCCCCCTCTATTGCATCGAGTCTCTTGACCAGTTCTACAATCTGCGGTTTATTTGCGCGGTCAACGCCATACATCAAGGAATCCTGTGAAATCAGATTAAGTTCCTTGACACCTGCTGAAACCATTGACGAAGCCTCTTTCAGAATGTCGTCGCTATCCCGTGAACGGAATGAACCACGGATCAAAGGGATCGCACAATAAGCGCATCGGTGATCACACCCATCTGCTATTTTCAGATAAGAGAAGGGGCCTCCCGTAAAGAGCAAGGTGGGATAGAGCGGATTATAAACCTTCTTTGCGTCCCCGGCTTCGGCAATGACCCCTACCCGCTTGCCAGCGCCAACTCGCAAAACGACAGCGCTGATCTGTTCAAGCTCATCAATGCCCAAGAAAGCATCTACATTCGGGAAAGCTTTTTTTAGTCGTGTTCGATACCGTTGTACCATGCAGCCTGTGACAATCACCGCCTTGCATGCACCCTTTGTTTTGTGTTCACAAGCGCTGAGAATAGCCTCTGCAGCCTCTTCTCTCGCAGCCTCAATAAAGGCGCATGTATTGACCAAAATAATGTCAGCCAACTCAGGCGACGGGGCAAGCGCAATTTGGCCAGCCTTCAAATAGCCCGCCATCACTTGCGAATCAACCAAGTTCTTCGAACAACCAAGACTGATAAACCCAACCGAAACTGACATACTTATTCCGCTTTAAATTGCTTCGTTTTGGGTTCTTTACCACCCCATAGACCTACATTCTCAGGTGCCACCAGATAAAGTGCAAAATCTTTTCCAAACTTGTTTTTCATGCCTGGATGCTCCTCTGCGTATTTTGCAATGAGTGTTTCATCCTTACAAAGTGAAACCTTTCCTGAAAAACGGATATACATTTTACCATTCGCCGAAGTTGTACAAAGTTCTACAGCCGAATTAACCATCATCTGTGTGCTCATGTTCTTTTTCAGCGATGTAGCAATCGCCAGCTTATTATCAATCAAGCAGGTAAAACGAATTGGGCGTACACAGGGGCGATCCGCATCGGCGGTTGCCAAATAAAGAATGTTATTCGTTGCCATAAAAGATGCCATTTCCTCAAGAAACGCATCCTTTGTCTGCCCCTTGACAAGCAAATAACTCTGTCCAACTTTCTTTTCCTGCGCGCTTCCCATGAGTGCACACACGACCATTCCAGCAAATACCAACTTTTTCATAATGATCTCCTGTTAATGTCGGCTATGTTAAACTGTTTCTTTTCGAAATACAAGCCCCCAGCAATTCTAATTATGAGCATGACAAACTGTAGTAGAGTATCTTTTTCTTACCATACTTTAATCAACAGCAGACCAGTTCCGGGATTTTCGAACGGACCCGGCGTCGGATTTGACTCGTCACGCGGTTTCCCGAAATAGTCGGTACCCACTTTGAGAGGCGTACCATCGGGATTCTCGTACGCCGCGTCAGGGATCTTCGCCTTACCCAACCGTGCCGTGGTTACCATCGACCTTTTGCGCGTTGTGCTCCATTCGGAATTGAAGTTCATCTCTAAATAAAATCCCTCCGGCTTTTCCGCCAGCTTAACTGCTTTCATGTCATAGCCTGGCACAACAAGCGACTCGGGCACTTCAGCCCAATGTGTCTTTTCCATACCCAAGTAGATGTTACCGGAACATCGTGACGGCATAGCGTCAGCAGGAATATCGATCTTCGTTCGCGTCCTGAGAAACAAATTGTTGTAGAGGCGGTCGTCCCCGCCATTAACAGGTTGTAACCCTGCGATTTCTGTCGAGTGTACCTTATGATAGGGCGTAATCCTTACGCTCTTACCGCCAGCACACGTGCGCAGGAGTCCCCCCCAGAACAAATTATGAACATAAGCCCCTCCTTGCGAAACGTTGTAGGTAATCCGGTTTACTCGCGGTGAGAGAAAAAGGTTGTTGTCGATCAGGTACGGACCGTGGTTGACTTCCATGTGCAGATCCACAAATGAATTATCATGCAGTAAATTACCTGACACACGCGCTCCTTGCGCCATCCAGTCCAACCAGATGCCGGCCTCGCTACGGTAAATATGGTTACCCTTGATGACCGTATCAATGGCACCATGAAACTTGATGGCCGCCATTTCCATTCCACTAAACCGTTTTCGCACGTGGATGTCATGGATCACGTTGCCTTCAATCACACTGAAAGCCGCACCCATGCTGCCCACGATGCCGGCCTGCTCGCAATCCGAAATGTGATTGTTTCTGATCAGATGATGGCCCACGCACTCTTTGCTCCAGCCACCCGCCAGCGCACGTTTGACCACGCCCGTAAACCACTCTTTCCCAAAGGTGCGATCCTTGCCGTCGTCGTACTTGCCAAGACTGATTCCGACACAGGCCGAATGGCTGATGGTGTTGCTCTCGATAATCCAGCCTTTGCTCCAGTGTGGTCCGATCAGCCCCCTCTGCTCAACATCTGGCGGTGCCCACGGCGTAGCCGCATTGCACAGCGTAAAGCCGCGTACCGTGATGTAATTGCGCCCCGGCTTGTCTGGATAGAAGACCGTTTGGCGGACGTTGATCTCAACGACGTGTTCGTTGGGGTTGATCTTCTTGAACTGTGCCCAGATCGTCGTGTTCGTCGTGTCCACCTGCCCGAACCAGAGCGCATTGGTTCCAACTGGTTTGCGAACGTCCTCCAGTGAGTCGGCCTCCAACAACCACTCGCCCTTCAAATAAACCGACCCTGGATGGTGCTCCTTTTTCTTAGCATCAAACCATCCGCCTTGAATCAATTCACGGTATGGATTGAAGTCGCCAAAGAACAAATCGGGCAACGTCACCTTCCACGTATCGTTCTCCACGTTCACCCAGCCTTTGATCACTTCGGAGCCGGTGATCGTCGCCAGCTCGCCCGGTGCCGCTTGATAGGTGATGCGCTTAGCATCCGATTCGCCTCCACGCGGAGGGTTGATCCGCTCGCGATAAACCCCTGCGTGAACAGTGATGACATCACCCGGCTGCGCACGCTCAGCGGCATGTTGGATCGTGCGGAATGGAGTTACCTGAGAGCCGGAGCTGGCATCATTGCCAGTGACGGCAACATGCAACTCCGCCGCGTGCATCGCGACCAACGGCGCAAACAGCAGAGTCGTAAGGAGAGTAAGAGCGTGTTTCATAGCGGCATCCTTTTGTATAAATTGTTACAGTTTTTAATCAGGTAATGCTATAAGTTTATCCGCCCAAAGTGCCGCATGGTTGCGCAGGCCGAATTCCGAAAAATGGCAATTCGTCGCGCTGATTCGGTTCTCGCCTCTGAGCGTATCAGTATCCGGACCTTCAAGCGCGACCCCGTCCGCCCACAGGCGGACTTTAGCCTTGCGTGTCTGCCAGCCTCCTACCTGTGCAACCATCCATTGGAAACTCCAACCTGCGTACAGATTACTCTGCTCAATGAGTGTCTTCAGCCGGTCATAGTACTCCTGTTCAAGCGTCGTCCCGTCGGCCTCGCCCTGGTGCCAAAGCACGCACCGGAACCCCTGCGGACCCAATTGCCGGATGCGCGTCTCCATCCAGTTGAACAGTAGCCCGCCCGGTCGCCACATCGCCAGGCTCGTGCCGCCATGCCCGGTAACCGCAAATGCGATCGGCACCTTATAGCGCGCATAGAGCGCATCACCCAAGGGTGGATAAAAACTTCCGCCGCTCCCGCCGCCGTGCGCGCCAGGCTGGGGATCGTCAGCCAGACGCCACCCCAACCCGCTAAAAGTTGAAACCTTGCCGCAGGCCGGCTGCAGCCGCTTGCTGCCACTGTTGATCGCGTTCGACTGTCCGGCCGTAACAAACACCTCACCCACGCCGAAATGTCCGACCGCCTGCCGGGCGACCACCTGCCCCGCCTTCACTGCACGAAGTTCGCAACGATACCAGCCACCTGCCGCAACCGTAACCTCATCACCGAAACACCCGGTCTGCGCAGAGAAGGTCAACGCACGCCACATGCCGTCGCCGATCCGGCACTCAACTCTGTCGCAGGCAACCCTCATGCGTCCTGTGATCCAGACCCAGCCTTCCTTCACTGTCTGCCGCTGGAAGACCTGATACTCCGAAGGACTCAACACCGTCATCGAATTCGTGTATGCCGATTGAAATGCAAAGAGCTTTTTCTCAACGTCCGTCACAGACCCCATCTTCCACCGAGTCGAGATCGTCTGCCCCTTGCTCACGCTCCAGGACTGAAGCTTCGCTCCGTAACAGACCAGAGACCCCTCCATGGCAAGCACCTGACCGGAAGCGTGAAATTTGACCGCTTGCGCACGGCACTCATCATCCTGATGATAAAGCTGGTACCCCTTCGCCGTATTACTGCTCCAGGCCATCGCGTCAACCAGCTCATTGATTTCCGCAAATAGGCGAACGCCTTTCTCCCCCTTACCCGTCACGGACAACGTCAGCCCCGTTTCCGCGAACGTATAGCGGAGCGTTGCGTCCGACCCTTCGCACACGAGTACATGCGGTTCGGGTTGCGTAATCGTCGCGCACAACAGGCGGCGCGTGCGGCTGCGAATGCCCGCACCGCTAAACTCCATGCCCGTACAAAGGTCGAGCGGCGTCTTGATCATCACCTGCTTCCCAACCTTCAGAAGCCCCAACAGCCCAGTCGGCTGGATAATCATCTGATACGTGGCGTTCGTCACAAAAAACTGCCCGTCCACCTTCACCACCGCCACGATCCCATGGCGGGCTTCCAAGCCTGCCCCTCCCGCATCCAAATTTTGCGCTGACGGATCCTTCCGCTCCGCCTCAAGCCCAGCAAGCGCCACCTTCCGTTCCAAAACATCACAGACCTTCTCAGCCCAAAGTTCACCGTGCTTTTGCAGTCCCTTAGCCGAGAAATGAACATCCTTGCCACCCTGTCCGCGATACTCCCCCTTCAGCGGATCCGTATACGGTCCAGCGAACGCTACACCCCGATTGATCAGTAAATCCTGTCCTTTGGTGTTTCCGACGCGCGCCACCATCCAAGGGAAGCTCCAACCCGCCCTCACCTGGCTCTGCTCAATCATCACCTGCATGCAGTCCGCATACTCCTTCGCCGGCGTGGCACAGTCGCTCTCGCCCTGATGCCAGAGCACCATCCGGAATCCTTGCCGACCAAGCTGGAGGATGCGCGTCAAGGTCCACTCGAAAAGTCCACTCTCGATGTCGGGGTTCCACTGCTCCACCCGCGACGCGCCCTGTCCCGTGACCGCCAAGCCGATCGGCACCTTGAGCCGAGCCGCCAGCGCATCGCCGAACGCAGGCCATGGACTCCCCTTGCCACTCCCGTCATGCGTACCGGGCTGGGGATCCTCCGCCACCCGCCACGCCGTTCCGCTGAAGGTGGAGACCTGTCCCGTCTTCGGCTGTTGGCGTTCCTCTCCAGAGTTTGTGGAATTCGACTGACCTGCCATCACAAAAACTTCGCCCACGCCCACGTGTCCGATGGTCTTTGCGGCGACAACGCGATCACCTTTCATCGCACGCACCTCGCAGGAGTACCAGCCCCCAGCGAGCGATACGAATGAACCCGAAAAATTTCCGGTCGCCGTGTCGTGCTCGATCTTTTGCCAAGCCGCGTCGCCGCGACGGAATTCAATGCGATCAACCCCCCCCTTCATTTTACCCGCAACGCGGATCACGCCCTCCGCCTCCGTACGCCGCTGAAAGACCTGCCAGTCCATCGGACTCAAGAGTGTCAGCGCCTCGGCATATACCGGCGGAACCGCAAAGATCGCCTTCTCCTCCGCTGTCGCAGGCGCCATGCTGAAACGGATCGTGCGCGTCTGCTTCGACGCCACACGCAGACAACTCATCGGCAGACCATAAAGTGTATCGATCCCCGCGACCTTCAACACCTGCCCCTCTTGAAAATATCGGACCTCCTTCACACCCCAGGCCGACATTGCTTCCCCGCCAGACACGATTACACATCCCGCTTCCCGAGAATCAGACAGGATTCTTTCAATATTCGTATTCATCTTGACGAAGAACTTCATGTCCCGCTTCTTCGCCGTGATGCTGAGTGTCAACGCCTCCGCCTCAAAGTCATATTCCAAAAGCGCCTCCTCGCCCTCGCAGACCAGACGGTTGGGTGCAGGTCGAGTGATCGTCGAGCAAGCATGAAGAGAGGCCAATCCGAACAGTTCCTTCTCTACATTAACCGTCATCGCGTTCAAAATAAAGACCGTTTCTTTCAGCGTCAGCGTATTCAACAACCCAGTCGGCGGAACAATCGCCGCATAAGTTTTGCCAGTGACCACATACTGTCCGTTACTCAAAACAACGACTGCAGGCTCCGTCGCCGCTTGGCCAACCGTCCCCCCACTCCATCCCATCACTAAAGCCAATACTGTAAAAAGTTTTAGCCTCATTTAGCTTTCCCTTGGTCCTTTGTTGCACGCTGCGAATCAGGGGTTGGAGGGCTGTATAACTCCACCTCCCAAATGCGCGAAACATCGCCTTTCGACCGAGTAATCATCAAGCGAACCTTCGCCGTCTTCACAGGCGGGAACGTGCGGTTCCAAGACGGGTCACGGTTCCCGCGCACGGCCATGCCAAGAAGCTCTTTCCACTCCTTGCCATCTTGCCACTGGAAAACGAAGTCGGCGATCGGGGAGGACACCGTACCATCGAAGTAACCAGAAATAATCCGTGCCGCGCCAAGGGTAACCTGCTCCTTCCAGGTGAACTCAACCACGTGGGGCGGTTGGCCAGTGCTCAGCCAACGGCCGGCGTTGTTGGTTAATTCTGCCATGCCATCATTGAGCAGTGCCACCGCAGAAGCAGTATTTAAGCCACCCGGCACGGATACGGTGGCAGCGCGTGCAAGATTCGGCCCGACTGTTGCGAGCCATGCCGGCGCGGAAGCAACGGGCTGGTCTTTCGGAACCGGCTTGCGCTTCGGTTCAGCGCCGTTATCGTAATCGGGGTTCGTGCCGGGCTTCTTCCCGACTCCACATCGCATGAGCTCTTGAAGTTCGCTCAAGTAACGCTCGTAGATCTTTCGTGGTACCACGTTGTGCTTCTTGCAGAGGCTCGCAGCCATCCCGACGACCTCGCCCATACAGCCGCCGGTACGCATCACACGGACCGCACCGAGCGCGTCGTGCTTCGTGCTGATGTCGCGCCCAGCCATGAAGAGATTGCCGATGCTACGCGAATAGAGACAGCGGTACGGAATCCAAAAGGGTCTTCTTTCCTTGCAGGCAGGAAACTGCCCGAAAAGGGCATGGGAGATGAAGGCGTCACCTTCAAAACCCTTCTCATAGTTTGGATCGGGAAGATGAAGATCATTGCTCCAGCCTGTCGGCGCACAGCCATCCGGAAACTTCCGGTCTTTCTTCAGATCGTCGAAGCACAGTACCACGTCGCCCAGCAGTCGACGCGATTCGCGTTTGCCGAGGATATGTGCAGACCAGTTGAGTGTATAGTTGGGTAACACCTTGTCCACATTCTTGAGCGCGTCCCAGGCACCATACATCGCACGAAAATTCCAGTCGCGCACATATTCCATCTCCTGCATCGGATCGCGGTCAAAACCGCTCTCCCAATACCAGCCCCCCAGTTTATCCGGATCAGGCTTCGTTTTATGGCGTCCGGGAAAGGGCTTGTCCGACAGGTCAAGCGCCCAGGGACAACGCGGAAATGAGACGGCATCCTGGACCGGGGTCACGTTCCAGAGATTGCACGGACCCATACGGCCTTTCGGCTCAAGTTCAGAATCCGCCCTCGCCAGCGCACCCACCGCCGCATCGCCGGTGCAGTCGGCGAACCAGCGTCCCGCGATGCGCACGCGGCGACCTGTGTTGATCTCCTGCGCAATGACAGCGCGGATTTTGCCGCCGTCGGTCTCAGCCGCGTTGACGCGCTGTTCAAGAAAAAGGCAGATGTTCGGCTCGCCTCGGACAACAGCAAGTTTCTTCTCGTCCTCATAAAGCTCAGCCGTGTTTGCCGGACCATAATGCGCGCGACGCGGCTGCTCCAATTCCGCCACCACGTCGCCGATGCGCGGCCACGGCTCCTTGTTGCGCGCTCCTTGCAGCCAAACGCGCACCTCCGAACTGTTATTCCCGCCGAGGACCGGCCGATCCTGGATGAGCGCGACCTTCAATCCCAGCCGTGCCGCCGAAAGGGCCGCACACGTCCCGGCGATGCCGCCGCCGGTAACGACGAAATCAAATTCCCCTCCTGCCTCGGGCTGCTCAGGAAGACCGAGGCACTTCCGACGGAACATCGCCATCTCGGGATCCGCATTCGGCGGAACAAGCTGCTCATCACGTGAAAAAAGAATCGCATCGCATCGTCCTTCGAAGCCGGTGAGATCGTGCAACGCCACTGCGACATGACCTGCCGGTAACTCAACAGCTCCGCCTGCCTGCCAGTGCCACTGTGCACCCGAAATCCCGAATATCGGTTCCAGTACCTTACCATTGACGATTACCTGAAACTTGCCGGGTGCGCCAGGCGCCTGCCACTGAGCGACCCAGTCCTTCGTGCGTACCCAGACATGATAGTTTCCCGCAATCGGGACCTCTATCTCGGTGGTCGCATCGGTGACGGGTCGGCCCAGTCCGTGTGCCAGTAGATAGGGCGATCCCATTTGATCCATGAACTGAGGGTCCACAACCCAACCCCCACGTTTTGCGAAACTCTCCGCTTCGATGAGGATATGAGATCGACCAGAGCTCTGAGATTCGTTGGCCGACATTGCGGTCAGCGGAGCCGACAGCAAGATGGTGAGAAATAGGAATGCGTTCATTGTTTTCATGTCAATATTCTGCAGTATTTAACGCGCATGTTTCTGAATGAAGTCCACGACGGGAGTCGGATCCGGCAAGCCATGCGGGTGGTGATCTTCGCCTGCGCGCATGATCAACTGAAAGGTGCCGCCCAACTTTTTATACTGCTGTTGCATGACCCCTCCGTTTTCCACGTAGGGAACGACGGTGTCCTTCTCCCCGGCCACATAGATGATGGCAACCTTGTCGGCGATAAGCTTGGGCGTGAGGTCGACGGGATTTTCCTTGAAGGCCATAGCCTCTACCTCGTCCTTGAAGTTGTAGACTTTCTGGAGCATGGCCCAGTCATTCTTACTGCCCAGCCCGATTCCCAACTTTCCTCCCGGCCAGCTTTTGAAATCGCACACCGCCCGGTCCAAATAGAGGCAGGAGACCTTGCCAGGATTAGCCGCAGCCCAGCGCGCGACTGGCAGTCCCTCGCGACTCAGTCCCATCAAAGCGACGCGCTTGGCAAGCCCGTACTTCCGGGTCATCACCTCATACGTCGTGTCCCAGACTGCGTTGGGATCAGGCGCGCCAAGAACCACGCCAGGGGACGCGCCTACAAAGTGAAAGCCGCGCCGCACAAGTTCCAACTGGGTACGCGTCATGTTGGCGACAGGAGCGGAACGCACGTCCTGAAAACTGCCGAGCACCCAGGGATTGCCCGGCAGAGGTTTTGCGGGCGTGAGAACAAGCGCGTTTACTTTGCCGTCCTTGCCAACGCGAACAGCATGAAGCGAAAAAGCCGGATAGTTAATCGGCTCTGCAGGATATGTCTCGTCGGCATGTAACGCAGTGAATGATATGAGGAATAGGACGACGAGGAGTGTAGTTTTGAGATATTGCATGTTCAGTTCCTTTGTTTTTTGTGTTATTTTTTGTAGATGGGAGCACCCATATTGATCGAGGTTGGTGTTTTTACAGATGAATTAGCAATGCCAGCCTGTTCCACCAGAAAACGATTTCTCAATTCCGCAAATCGGGGGCCGCAGTTATGACCGAGGAGCGGCACGAGATCAAGCTGCTTGGGGCAGTTGAGTGTGTTGTAAATGGAGAGGACTGTCATCGCAGGACAGGCCGTATCAATCAGACCGCTACTCATGAGCACCGGCACCTTAACAAAGCGCGCGAAGTTCACGGTATCGTAGTAGGCGGTAGCGGCGACAATCTTCTGATTCGGCGTTTTCCGGTCACGATCCATGATCAGGTAGTTGGGGGCAGCATCAGGCCGTCCATAGAGCGGTCCCGTGTGCTCGCCGAGCGCGGGTGCGATGCTGACAACCGCCGTGACACGCGGATCGAGTGCGGCGGCGATGATGGCAAGCCCGCCGCCCTGACTCGCGCCCGAACTGATGATCGCCTTGTGGTTCCAGTCGGGATGCGAGGTCATGTAGTCAATGCCACGGATCATGCCGAGAAAAACCTGACGATAGTAATACGTCATCCGATCATCGCTGCCGAGGTAGGGATAGCCCATGAATTTTTTCCACCGGGCTTCGTCCTCGGGCGTCCGTTCAAGCGGCATGTCGTGTGCGCTCATATCGAGCGCAAGAAAGCCGAGCTTCGCGTTGGCGATAACCCACCGCGATTCCTTCAACCCATTCGGATGCACACCCATGCCCGGTTGCGAAATCATGATGGGCAACGAGGTGGCGCCCTTCGGCTTGGCGAGGTAGCCGTGCGAGCGAAGACCGTTAATATTGGCGAAACTCACCTCGAAAAGTTCGACATCAGGATCACTTTGCGAGACTGGCATGATCTTGGGATCAAGAGGAATCTTGGTCAAAGCTGACTTCTGGTCGTTCCAGAACGCTTCAAAATCAGCAGGCAGCTTGGCGGTGGGTTTGATCGTGTAAGGATCAAAGACTGCACCTGCCATGCCCGTGCCCAGTTTGTCTGCATTGTCCTTGGGCGTCACCTTGAGTTGCAACACGCCTGGCTGGTCCAGTGTGCCTTCCACGATGGCTTTTCCTGATGCGAGAGAGAGAGTCCCTTGCCCCAGTAGCCTGGCACCATCCAGCGTCAGCACCCACGGGAGTTCTCTGACGGAGGCCGGGGCGTTGGTCGCCATCGTCACGTGGAAGATGACCTTTTCTCCAACTTTATAAATGGCATCCTTCCGGTCAGTCGTAACCTTGAGGAAGGTGTTGGGTTGTACTTGCGTTCCAGCCGCGTGTGCCGTCGCGATGGCTAGCTGGGACACCAACAGGGTGGCAAGCAGAGTGGCAGTGGATTTCATGGAAGCGAACATTTTACTTTGTTTTTCCCTTCTGATGTTGGGCTGGCGGCAGCCTTCGAGTTATCCCCTTTGCCTGAGAGAATCTCCACGATCAATTGTTCTGTCAGTTCATTTGGGTGGCCGATCCAGGCGATCCGGCCGTCTTTGCCGACCAAGAAAGCGGTCGGGATGGTATTTACGCCGGCGGCGTCCAGCCATGTCTTATTCATCGCGCCAACTCCAGAGGGGTCCACATTATCCAAGGCGACAGGGTAAGTCATCCTGTCTGCCATTTTGGTTACGAAAGCTTTCACGGGTGACTGATTCTTCCCTTCTACGTTCTGTCCGATGACCACCAATCCTTTATCCTTGTACTTCAGGTACAACGCGTTGATGTGAGGGATGCTGTCCACGCAAGGCCCGCACCAGGTTGCCCAGAACTCGACCAGATAGGCTTTGTCTTTCGAAAACTCCGTGACCGGCGCTCCTTTAATCCACTCTCCGCAGGTCAACTTCGGTGCGGGGTCGCCCATTCTGAGCGTAATCACTTGCTTCTGTGGGGACATGACCGGGAGCTGTCCGGCCTTGTAGTTTACCAAGATCGATTTCTGTTCGGCTATGAATTCCTCATCATACTTGTCCGGCTTGGCACCTGCCACAAGGGCGATGACCTTCTCTTGCAGTTCGACGGCCTTTCCCTTCTCGCCTTTCATGAACGTTGCACGGGCGAAAACCGTGAGATGGCT
>SERZ01001617.1_pt1 | contig 12455 bp, 9 predicted proteins | sample 3171461 | NCBI WGS metagenome assembly SERZ01 (sample SAMN06051861, study PRJNA518727) | freshwater metagenome | biome: subpolar coniferous forest; feature: holomictic lake; material: water; isolation source: holomictic Lake 227, 6 m depth | place: Canada: near Kenora, Ontario | collected 2013-06-25... | reverse complement strand
CGCCGGATTTTGCGCGAGAAAGCCGCCGTCAACCTGCTGGAAACGTGCGACCGCGAGTGGCAGGCTGAATGGGGGCGCCTGCTCGGGTTGACCGGGGGGTTGAAGGCCAGAAAGGAAGCCAGCCCGTGGGTGCGGGAGCGCCGCGCCCGGATCCTGTCGTGCCTGCCTGCCTCACACGAGGACCTGGCGCCGCTGGCCGGCCAGTTAGGGCTGGACTGGTGATAAATGAGGCTTCCCACCGGCCCGGCTATTTAGGATGATGGTTCGTTAGTAGCAATTTATGAATAGAGTGATGAAGAATCTGGTTCTGGCGCTTTCAATGGTGACGGCCGGCACGGTGGCTGTCGGGGCGCAACAAGCTGCGGTTCCCCCCCCGACCGCGGTGGCACCCGCCGCAGCTTCGGGGCCGAAAATCCAGTTTGCCACACCGATGTATGACTTTGGCCGGGTCAAGTCCGGAGATCCGGTTACCTACACGTATGTGTTCACGAACACAGGAGACAATTTGCTGATCCTTAACAGCGTGCAGCCGCAGTGTGGTTGCACCGCGGCCGGCGACTGGACGAAACAGGTGGAACCCGGCAAAACCGGCATTATTCCCATCAAGTTCAACACTGCGGGCTACAACGGTCCGGTCTTCAAGCAGGTGACGGTCACTTGCAATGTCATGGGGCAGCCCACGATGTTCCTGCAATTCAAGGGCTCGGTTTTCAAACCGTTTGACGTCATCCCCCCTTACGCGGTGCTCACCGTGCCGCCTGACACGGAGACCGCCTCCATGCTGGTGACCATCACCAACCACACCGAAGAACCGCTCATCATCTTGTCGGCCGAGAGCAATAATCGCATGTTCTCCGCCCAACTGATCACTAATCAGCTCGGCAAAGGATACCAGGTGAAACTCTCAATTGTGCCGCCGCTGTCGCGAGGCAGCGCTCAAAGCCAGATCAGCCTCAAGACCACTTGGACCAACACCCCGGTCATCGTCGTGACCGCCGTGGCCAACGTGCAGCCGGCGATCATGGTGATACCTTCTTACGTCACGCTGGCCCCGGGACCGCTGCCCTATGCAGTGACCAATTCCGTCATGATCCAGAACAACAGCACCAACCGGCTCGAGTTGTCCGAGCCGGCCGTCAATGTGCCCGGTGTGGCAGCCCAAATCAGGGAGACGCAACCGGGCAAGTCCTTTATCGCCCTGCTCGCGTTCCCGCAGGGATTTCAGTCTCCTGCCGGTCAACAAATCGAATTGAGTGTTAAGTCGAACAATCCGAGGTACCCGGTCGTCAAGGTGATCGTGATGCAACTGCAGCGCCCGCCGACGGCAGTGCTCCCCGCGCCCGCGCCGGCAGCGGCGCCCGTAGTGGCTCCGGCACCGCCGGTGAATCAGCTTCCGCTGGTTCCGCCGCCTAGCACGCCGGTGAGGCGGGTATCGTCGGCCGTGGCTCAACCGCCGCCAATGCCGCCGCCCCGGCCCTCGGCTACTCGGTGAAACAGTTCTGGCAGGAAGGCGCGCTGGTCGCACTGGTCGGCGTTGCTCTGGCTTTTGCCGCTAACGCCCTCTCCTCCCGCGGCCTGCAATTGACGAAGAACTATTTCCCCGCGACCAGGCTCACTTCGCCCACTCCCGCGGTCGCCACCAATGCGCCTGGCGCCGCGATCGCCAAGACCAACTCGCCCCTGGAGTTGCTCTCCGCCCGCCTGCGCGACACCGGGCTGCAACTGGCCGACAGCAACCAGGTGGCGCAGTTCTTTAGCGACCCCGGTCGGGAGCGGGACGAGGTCATCTTCATTGACGCCCGCAACGATGAGCATTATCAGGCCGGCCACCTCCCGGGCGCCTACCTCTTTGATCGGTTTCACCCGGAGGATCACCTCACCAACGTGCTCCCGGTCTGCGTGACTGCCCAGCGAATGGTCTTCTACTGCAACGGCGGCGAATGCGATGACAGCGAACAAGCCGCTATCATGCTGCGCGACAGCGTTGGCATACCCAGGGAGAAGCTGTTCGTGTATGGGGGCGGTATCACCGAATGGGCTGCCAACGGTCTGCCGATCGAGCTTGGTGCGCGCCACAGCGGCCAAATCACCAACCGGGTCAAAACGGCGACCGATGTCAAAGCCATGGACTTGAAGCCATGAGCGCGCTGCCATTACTTGGAAAACGCTCCCCCGGGGACATCGCCGCGCGGTGGGCAAGGTGGCTGATGGGCGGCCTTTTCATCTACCTGGGCTTGAGCAAGGTCTTCCATCCAGCCGAATTCCTGGTCTTCGTGCGGCAGCAACTCATGGTGGCCAACCCCTCGCTTTCGAGTCTGATTGCCGTCAGCGCGCCGTGGCTGGAAGTCCTTTACGGTCTGTTGTTGCTGACCGGCCTGGCCCGGGAGGCAGCGGCGGTGTTGGCCCGGTGGTGGCTCGGCGGTGTCTTTATTTATATGGGGCTGCACAAGGCTCTGCCGCACCCGGAGTACTTCCTCAAGCTCGTCCGACAATACGACCTGGTGGATACCCCTTGGCTGTTAAACTCGATCGGCGCGGCGCTCCCCTGGTTCGAGGTGTATTGCGGCGTGCTGCTTCTGGCCGGCGTCGCGGTCCGAGGGACTGCCCTGAATCTGGTCGCCATGCTGGTGCCCTTCACCCTGATCGTGCTCAAACGGGCCCTGGTGATTGCCGCAACCGAACACCTGCCCCTCTGCGCCGTGAAGTTCGACTGCGGCTGCGGGGCCGGGGAAGTCATCATCTGCCACAAACTGGTCGAGAACGCCGTGCTCTTACTGCTCTCGGCCTGGCTGCTGACCGGTCGCGGCCATCGACTTTGTCTGCGCTTCAACCTCTTCCGGGAGAAGCCATGCAGCCTCACCGCCAGGTCCGCGACCTGAGCTGGGGACCACGTCATTCCCTGATCTCTTGTTCGGCTGCTCCCGCAGGGTCCGGGCGTTGAATCTGCCTGGAAAGGCCCAGGACCAGGCCCGCCACAATGGCCACGCTGCCCAGAAGCTGCCCCCAATGGAGTTTCTCGCCGACCCAAAGCGCGGCGAAAGCCACCCCGAAGACCGATTGGGCAAAGATCGTGAGCGCCGCCACGTTAACCGGGCATTCGCGAATAACGATGAACCAGACGCTGTAGCCGATGGCCGTGCAGATGACCGCCAACCCGAGCAGCAAGCACCAAGCCTGGAATGGCAGCGCTCGGGCCGATGTGAGCGTTGCCGGTCCGTCGATCAGCAGATTGACGACCGTGCCGGCCAGCAGCGCCAGGGCCAGCATCTTCATCACGCTGGCGCGCCCCACAATCGGCTTGCCGATCACCGAACCCGCCGACTCGCACACGAACGAGGAGATGAAGATCAAGCTCGGCACCAACCCGGTCCATTGGAAGTCCTGGCGCCACACGCCATTCAACAAGACCACTCCGCACATGCCCAGGGCGAAGCCCACCAAACGCCGGGGGCCGATGTGCTCCCGCAGGAACATCGCCGCCGCCAGCGACGCGATCAACGGCTCTACCGCCATGAGCACGGCCGAATTACCCGCCGTGCCCATTTGGTTGCCATAGACCTGCAACCGCTGCCCGAGAACGACCAGGATGAGCCCCATCAAGCAGGTGTTGATCAGGTCACGCCCGCGGGGCGCGGGTCCCGGCAGCCAGGGCCACACCAGCAGCAGGCAAAGCCCGGCCAGCCCAAAGCGAAGGGTCACAATGCCGCCGGTGAGCAGATCGGGCCCCATGATCTTGTAGGCGGAGTACACCCCGGCCCAAAAGAAATTCATCACCAGCAGAATGATCAAATGCGAGCGCTTCATGCGCGCTTAAGAAAAGCAGAACCGAATCGTTTCGTCTCCAAAGTGGGATGCTCCTGTCGGCCGGGCAGCGGCTCCTCGTTCGCCGAGCCCCAAGGCTTGGGGCCCACCCGTCAGGGTGTCCGAAAGAGCCGCCCATTCCCCTGCCCTTTCACTTCGCGGGCAATTCGCGGAGTTTCACATTGCGGAACCAGACTTCGCTTTCGTGGTCCTGGAGCAGGAGGTGGCCTTTCACCTTGTTGCCGAAACCGGCCGTGGTCTTGAACTTGCTGGCGGCCACGGCCGCTTTGACCTCGTCGCTGCCACACTCGTACTGGAGCACCTTTTCCCCATTGAGCCAATGCTCGACGTGATTGCCTCGGACCAGAACGCGCGAGGAGTTAATTTCGCCTGGCGGCTTCACCGGTGGCGGGGTGGTTGGCGGCAGGACGGCGTAGAACGAAGCCGTGAGCTGCTTGCGGTTCCCCTTGTCCACACCCGTCGCGCGCTCGTCGTCGATCATCTGGTACTCATGCCCCAAGGCGGCATCACGCGTCTCGAGGATGAAATACTTGACCCCGCTGTTGGCGGCCGGGGTCAGCTTCCATTCCCATTGCAGCTCGAAGTCGCCGAAGTCGGCCTCGGTGATGATGTCGCCGCCACCCTTTTTGCCCCCGCCCTTGCCCAGGCAATGCAGCCAGCCATCCGCTATAGCCCAACCCTGGTCGGGGAAGGACTGTTTCTTGAAAGTGCGCCAGCCTTGCGTGGTCTTACCGTCAAACAGCAGCCGCCAGCCGGCGCTATTTTCTTCGTCCGTAAGCTGGTTGGCCGGGCCTGCCGAAGCCACTGCGGCGGCGGCGGCGGCGGTCAGCAAGACCAAGGTCCAGCATAGCCCTGCTGAGCGGGAGATCTTCATAAGCCCACAGCCTACTTCTTCCGCTTGGCCGGCTTCCTGGGCAGAGGTTTCTTCGCCATCGGACGGGCCTTCCCGGCGGTCTTCGCCTTTCCGGGTTTGGCTTTGACCACTGCCTTGGCAACGACTCGCTTGGCTGTGGCCTGGTGGACCGGCTTCTTGGCGGCCTTCTTCACAGGTTGCCTGGCCACAGGCTTGGCCGCCTTGCGGCGCTTGGGCTTGACCGTCTTGCGTGATTTGATGACGGCGGACGGGGCAGCGGCTTCAGCGGCCGGTTTACCCTCCTCGCGCCAGCCGTGCGCGTCACGCACCGCAATCATCGCGCGCAGGATTTCGTTCCAGGTGTTCGGCTTCATCATCACGTCGTTGGCGAACATGCAGCCGTCCCAGCAGATGTGGCGAATGGCTTTGGTCAACTGGCCATCTTCCCCATGCAGCCAATAGCTCGCGTGATCCGGAATCACCAGCTTCCCCTTAGGATCGTTCGGCAGGCAGTGATGGCCGGTCTTGTCGTGCGTGCCCGAGCCGTGGACGGTGGCGTCGTTTTGCGCGACGTGAAAATCAATCGTCCACGGGCGCAGCGCGCTGGTGAGCGTCTGCATCGCTTCGTTCAACCGGTGCGGATCCGACCAGTCCCAATCCGGCGGCAGGATAGCGTCTTCCGTCGCATTGTAGCCGAGGATGTACAGCAGCGTATGCGCCATATCGGCCTGAAAACCGAGCGTCTGGGGCCGGTTCACCTGTTCCAGGATGTCCACCATCCGCTTCCAACTGTGCATGCCGCCCCAGCAGATCTCCCCTTCCGCCGCCAGCCGCTCGCCGAAGCCCTCGGCAACCTCGCAGGCCTTGCTGAAGGTCTGCACGATCTTCTTTTGATTGGCCTCCGCGTCCGTGGCCCAATCTGCCACGCCGCTCGCCGAATCGATACGCACCACGCCGTTTGGCCGAACACCCAGCTCGCGCAGCTTCCGGGCGATGCGGCAAGCCTTACGCACCTGCCCGACAAATCGTTTGGCATCCTCCTCGCTGCCGATGGCGGAACCGCCCCCCGTCGGCGGCCATACGGGCGCGACCACCGAGCCCACCACAAAACCCTTCGACCGGACCTTGTCCGCGAGGCGCTTGAGGTCGTCGTCGTCAATATCGATGCTGACATGAGGCTCGAACAGAAAAAGATCCACGCCATCAAACTTGATGCCGTCCACTTCGGCCTGCGCCGTCAGGTCAAGCATGGTGTCGAGATCAATGCACGGTTCAGCGCCGGGGCTGCCTTTACCGACCAGGCCAGGCCACATGGCGTTGTGAAGTTTGGGATAGTTGCTATGACTATGTTGCTCGCTCATAAAGTTGTCCTTTCGTATAGTGCGTCAACACCTTGCGAAAGAACCTTCCGGCAGGCAATGCAAAAGTGCGCACAATTCCGTGCCGACCGAGGCGGGGCCGGAGCGCCGACTTGGAAGTCCAATGCCGCTCCCCAAAGGAGAGGGGGAATTATAGGTCAAATCCGAAGGCCGAAGGTCGAAGGCCGAAAGAAGGCCGAAACCCGAAGGCCGAAGCCCGAATCGCCCTCGGCCTCGGGTTTCGGTCTTCGGACTTCGGACTTCAAAGCTACTCGCGGGTCACCCTCCGCTAAACACGCTAAATGGGCCGACTTAATGAGGGTCCCGGCTTCACCTTGCGGGTGAAAGGCCTGTTCTGGCACGAGCTTGCCCCTTTTCGCGTTTTTAGCGTGTTTAGCGGGCAAAACAACATGCGCTGGAGAGACATTGCGTTGCTCGGCCTTTGGGCTTAGCTTCCCATTAATGTGAACGCCATATCGAAGTCCAACGACGCGATCCTAGAGAAGCTTTGCCCGGCCTGCGGGCTCTGCTGCAGCGGCGTCATCTTTGCCGACGTCGGTTTGCAGCGGCGCGATGATGCCGCCCGGCTTCGGTCGCTGGGCCTGCCCGTTAGCGTTCCCCGCTCCGCCCTCCGCCCACCACACTTGGCGCAGCCTTGCGCCGCGTTCGATGGCTGCCGGTGCCGCGTTTACGCCGACCGCCCGCAGTACTGCCGCGAGTTCGAGTGTGTTCTCCTCCAGAGCGTCAAGACCGGCCACACTCAAGCCGCCGCCGCCCTGCGCATCATCCGCACCGCTCGTGAGCGCGCCGACAAGGTCCGCCGCCTGCTCAACGCCCTTGGAGATGCCGATGAGCAGCTCCCCCTCAGCGCCCGCTTCCGGCGCGTCGGCAAGCGACTGCAAGAGCGGGGTTGGGACGAAGAAGCGGCGGATACGTATTCCCAACTTACCCTCGCTGTCCACGACCTCAATCTGCTGCTAGGCGACGCCTTTTATCCCGGCAGCGCGTCTCAGAAGCCGAAGTCGGGCGCTTTGCGAACCACGGTGGCCCTGGTTTGCGGGGCGCTGGCTCTATTCGCCACGGCTGGCTGGCTTTCAGCCGACCAGGTCGAACTGCAAAACGGCGACCGTTTTGCGGGCCAGGTGCTGTCGCTAAATAGCAATACCGTCGTCCTGCAAAGCGACGTACTCGGGACCTTGCGCCTGCCGCGCAGCAAGGTGGCCGTCATCACGCTGGGCACCGGCTCGGCGACCAGTTCCCCTGCCCTGCCCTTGTCCACAAACGTCCCCGTCCGACCGCCAGCCAGACTGCCGGCCAGGACCGCCACCAATGTGGCCCCTGTTTTCCGTCAATTGAGCGTGAGTACCAACCTCATGCGTCAAGTGCAGAAGCAGTTCCTCAGCGAGGCTGGTCCGGAAGCGAACGACAAGTTCAACGAACTACTCGGCGGCCTGATGAGCGGGAAGTTGGGCGTCGATGATATCCGCGCCCAGGCCCAGACCGCCGTTGACCAACTGCGCGCCCTCCAGCGCGAATCAGGTGAGGAAACCGGTCTGGCAAACAGCACCTACCTGACCATACTCGATCACTTCCTCAAAGAAACCGCACCCTCAGGATCGGCAACCAACGCGCCTGGTGCCTTGCCGAAACCCACACCCGAAGCCGACCAGGAGGAAAAGTAACCGAGCTAAAGTCCGGTCTCGACCGGATGGGGCAGCAGACTGTGTCCGGATTGGATGACGCAGCGCGTCGTGCCCGCCCACTAGGAGCGCTTCCCGTCCGGCCAGGTTTACCAGTAATGATGCACGAGCTTGCGGATGTGCCGGTCGTAGATTGAGCGCACCTGAGCCATCGTCGCCTCAGAAAGCGGGGCCAAATCCGCAGCCGTGAAGTTGTCCTCGGCCTGCGACGGACGCTTCGCGCCGGGGATGGCGCAGGTCACCGCATCGAACATCAGTATCCAGCGCAAGGCAAACTGGGCCAGGCTCATGCCCGGCGGGCAGATCGCCTTGAGTTCATCAATGGCTTGCAGGCCCACATCGTAATCGACACCAGAGAACGTCTCACCCCGATCAAATGCCTCGCCATGGCGGTTAAACGCTCGATGGTCGTCAGGCGTGAAGGTGTGATCTGGTTTTAGCTTGCCCGTGAGCATCCCGGAGGCCAGCGGCACCCGCGCCAGGATCCCAACTTTACGTTTCAGGGCTTGCTCAAATAGCAGCTCAGCCGGCCGATGGCGGAACAGGTTGAAGATAATCTGCACGCTTTGCACTTGGGGGTACTCGATGGCCTTAAGGGCTTCTTCCACCTTTTCCACGCTCACGCCATAGTAGCGGACTTTGCCCGCCTTGACCAAGTCATCGAGCACGCCAAAGACATCCGGCATATAATAGACCCGAGTCGGCGGACAGTGGAGCTGAAGTAAATCCAGGGCTTCTGTCTCCAGATTCTTGAGACTGCGCTCCACAAAGGCGGTGAGGTTGGCACGATTGTAGCCGCCCGCCGCGTGAGGATCCAGCCGCCGTCCGGCCTTAGTGGCGATGTAGATGGCCTCACGGTGCTGGCGGCGCAGTTGTGCCAACAGCCGTTCGCTGCGACCGTCGCCATAAACGTCGGCCGTGTCAAAGAAGTTGACGCCCAGTTCCACGGCCCGATGTAACGCCGCTAGCGACTCCGCGTCTTTGACCGGCCCCCAAGCCCCACCAATCGCCCACGCCCCAAAGCTGACGGCTGAGACCTTCCACCCTGTTCGTCCGAGTGCTCGGTATTGCATAGTTTCGAGTTCGGTTTAACTGTGGAACCCAAATTACTATCGCTTGATACACCATCGCGCGGCCCAACGCAAATCTACGCGTCTGAATTACTTCAATCTATTTGATTTGCGTCGGGGACCATTTGTCGCTACAAGCCATCCTGTACGTGGAATCAGCCCCGCGTTAAGAACGAGTTAAGCGAACAATCCATAAGCTCTATGCCCAAACGCAACGACATCAAGAAGGTCCTGATCATCGGTTCCGGCCCCATCATCATCGGCCAGGCGTGCGAGTTCGATTACTCCGGCACGCAAGCCTGCAAAGCCTTGCGCGCGCTCGGCTACCAGATCGTGCTGGTGAACTCCAACCCCGCCACCATCATGACCGATCCCGGCATGGCGGACGTGACGTACATCGAACCGCTGACGGTTGCCGTCCTGACCGAGATCATCGCGAAGGAACGGCCCGATGCGTTGCTCCCCAACCTCGGCGGCCAGACCGGCTTGAATCTCTCTTCGCAGCTCGCCAAGTCCGGCGTGCTCGCCGAATACGGCGTGCGAATCATCGGCGTGGAAGCGGACGCCATCGAGAAGGGCGAGGACCGTATCGTCTTCAAGGAAACGATGAAGCGCCTGGGGATCGACATGCCGAAAAGCGCCCCGGCTTTCGACGTCGAGGAAGCGGAGCAGGTCGCCGCAGAGCTGGGGTACCCGGTCGTCATCCGCCCGGCTTACACGATGGGTGGCACGGGCGGCGGCCTCGTCTATAACGTCGAAGAGCTGCGCCTTGTCGCCAGCCGCGGCCTTTCCGCGAGCATGGTGGGCCAGATTTTGATCGAGGAATCCGTGCTCGGCTGGGAGGAACTGGAACTCGAAGTTGTCCGCGACGCGAAGAACCAGATGATTACCGTCTGCTTCATCGAGAACGTGGACGCGATGGGGGTCCACACCGGCGACTCTTTCTGTGTCGCTCCGATGCTGACCATTGACCCGAAGCTGCAGGCGAAGTTGCAGGAATACTCCTACCGCATTGTGGAAGCCATCGGCGTCATCGGTGGGACGAACATCCAGTTTGCGCACTGCCCCAAGACGGGTCGGGTCGTGATCATCGAGATCAACCCGCGCACCTCGCGCTCCTCGGCGCTGGCGTCGAAGGCAACCGGTTTCCCGATCGCGCTGGTTTCCGCCAAACTGGCGGGCGGCCTCACCCTCGACGAAATTCCTTACTGGCGCGATGGCACGCTGGAGAAATACACGCCGTCCGGCGATTACGTGGTGGTGAAGTTCTCGCGCTGGGCGTTCGAGAAATTCAAGGGGGCGATTGACCGGCTCGGCACGCAGATGCGGGCGGTGGGCGAGGTGATGAGCATCGGCAAGACCTACAAGGAAGCGTTCCAGAAGGCCATCCGCTCGCTCGAAAACGGCCGCCACGGCCTGGGCTTCGCGAAAGATTTCAACCAGCGCCCGCTGGCGGAGCTGATGGTCCTGCTCAGCGAGCCTTCCAGCGAACGCCAGTGGATCATGTACGAGGCGTTGCGCAAAGGCGCAACCGTCGCGGAGCTCTACGCCAAGACCTACATCAAACCGTGGTTCATCCAGCAGATGCAGGAGCTGGTCGAGCTGGAGGAGAAGCTGCTCACGTTCCACGGCCAGGCGCTGCCGGATGACTTGCTGGCGCAGGCCAAGCGGGATGGGTTTGCCGACAAGTATCTCAGCCAGCTGCTGGCCGTGCCCGAACAGGCCATCCGCGACCAGCGCCAGCGATTGGGGATAGTCGAGGCTTGGGACGCGCTGCCGGTGAGCGGCGTCGAGAACGCGGCCTACTACTACTCGACCTACAACCGACCCGATACAGTGACTTCCAGTTCGCGCAAAAAGGTCATGGTCCTGGGGGGCGGCCCGAACCGCATCGGGCAGGGCATCGAGTTCGACTATTGCTGCGTCCACGCCGCGTTCGCTTTGCGCGACGCCGGCTACGAGACCATCATGGTCAACTGCAACCCGGAAACTGTGTCCACCGACTACGACACGTCCGACAAGCTTTACTTTGAGCCGCTGACGGTTGAGGACGTGCTGAGCATTTACGAGAAGGAGAAACCCGTTGGGGTCGTCGTGCAGTTCGGCGGCCAGACGCCGCTGAACCTGGCCAAGGAGCTGGAAGCGGCCGGCGTCAAGGTGCTCGGCACGACGCCCGACGTGATCGATCTCGCCGAGGACCGTGACCGCTTCCGCCAGATGATGGAGCGAATGGGCATCCCGATGCCCGAGTCCGGCATGGCCAGCAGCTTCGCGGAGGCACGGCAGATCGCCGCGCAGATTGGCTATCCGCTCATGGTGCGCCCATCCTTCGTTCTGGGCGGACGCGGCATGGAAGTCGTCCACGACGAAGAAATGCTGCGGCACTACGTCACGGCCGCGGTGGACGTGACCCCCGAGCGGCCGATCCTGATCGACCGGTTCCTCGATAACGCGGTCGAGGCCGAAGCCGACGCCTTGGCCGACGGCGAAGACGCGTTTGTGCCGGCCGTCATGGAGCACATCGAGCTGGCGGGCATTCATTCCGGCGATTCCGCGTGCGCGATTCCACCGGTGACGCTGCCCGAGAAACACATCCAGACCATCGAGGATTACACGCGGCGCATCAGCCGCGAGCTGAAGGTCTGCGGCGTGATGAACATTCAATACGCCATCTGCCAGGACAAAGTCTATGTGATCGAAGCCAACCCGCGGGCGTCGCGCACCGTGCCGCTGGTGAGCAAAGTCTGCAACGTGCCGATGGCGCGCATCGCCACGCAGCTCATGCTGGGTGCGAAGCTGAAGGACCTTAAGCTGCAGCGGAAAAAGATCCCGCACGTCGGCGTGAAGGAGGTCGTGCTGCCGTTCAACATGTTCCCGGAAGTGGACCCCGTGCTCGGCCCGGAGATGCGCTCCACCGGCGAGGTGCTGGGCATGGCGCCCACCTTTGGCTTGGCGTACTTCAAGTCCCAGGAAGCCGCGTTGTCCCCGCTGCCACAGAAGGGCACGATCTTCATTTCTGTGACCGACAAGGACAAACCTGCCATCCTCGACACCGCCCGCAGGTTCCAGGAGCTGGGCTTTCTGATCAAGGCGACCAATGGCACGCACAAGTTCCTGAATCAGCAGGGCGTGAAAGCCGAGTTGAGCTACAAGATCCACGAGCACCAGCGGCCAAACATTACCGACGAAATCAAGAGCAAACAGATCGACCTGATCATCAACACGCCGATGGGCAAGACGAGCGCCTCCGACGACGCCTACATCCGCAAGGCGGCGATCAAGTACAAAGTGCCTTACATGACCACCACTGCGGCAGCGCACGCGGCCGTGCTGGGGATCACTGAGTATCGCGCCGGCAAAGCCGGCGTGAAGTCGCTCCAGAGCTACCATCGGGATATCGGTTAAGGGTAGCGATTGTCGGCAAAAGCGAAGGCCGAAGCCCCGTCCATCGAAGGGTAAGGTCACTAATCGTCGGGCTTTGGGCTCCGCACGCCGCCTTCACCCAGTATAAGGCCTCACCAACTGAGGCAAACAACCCGTCCCACGGCAGCGCGAGCGTCCTTTCCGGGGCACAGTAGCTAGACCCTGCCTGAAAAGCCATTCCTGGGAGGGCGAGGGTCCTCCCAAATGCGGGGTTTTCGGATAACCTCTA
>SERZ01001615.1_pt1 | contig 12462 bp, 5 predicted proteins | sample 3171461 | NCBI WGS metagenome assembly SERZ01 (sample SAMN06051861, study PRJNA518727) | freshwater metagenome | biome: subpolar coniferous forest; feature: holomictic lake; material: water; isolation source: holomictic Lake 227, 6 m depth | place: Canada: near Kenora, Ontario | collected 2013-06-25... | reverse complement strand
GCTTTCCCAAAGAAAATTAAGTTCGGAATACATTATGTTGGCACCAAAGGGAGGGTCTGTGAAAATGTAGTCGATGGAGCAGTCAGCTATTTGAACATAGTTATTAGCAGATTGCTGAGTGATGATTTGACGACAAAGCATTAAATTCAACGCATTCAATAGCCTGTTTAATTTCCCTTTCAGGATGTACTCTGGAGAGACCTCAGACACTTGAGAACCAACGTATAATGTACCCGATAAGTACCTATTTACTTGGCTGAAATGGGTTGGTCCATATCTATTTAGCTTTGACAGTCCAAGAGTAGCCTGTTCAATAAAAAATTCGACATGCCCATCTCCGGCAATGGTAAGCCTTCGTGCCTGTTCGTATAAAATGGACAGTGCATAAAGCGCGCGCTTTGTATAGTAATGATGAACGTAGGTGATTCCTTCCCTCAAAGGTTCCCCCGTTTTGTCTCCTTTCTGAATTTTATCTGTCGGAAACCAGTACGGGATATCCATCCCTTCAATTTTCTGGATCAATGCCAGATCAAAATTATCAGGAGATTTTTCATGCCGTTTTCCGTCCACAGTATAGTTGATCAGCACCGGTACTGTTTTGGTTTGGGTAATGGTAGAGCCAGCATCCTGCTGGCTGGTCGTAAAGTTCGCGCTGGCATCTTGCTGGGAAATTGATAGCCTGCTGGAAGCAGGCTCTACATGTTTATCATAAAGGGTCCGTTTGGCTTTGGAGACACTTCTTTTGGTGTGGAGCGCGTGACAATGGGTACAGTTGAAATTATCTTTAACCTTGCCTGCCTGCTTATCCACTGCCTCATTCCAGAAGATGATTTCTCCCCCGCAGTCCGGGCAAACAAAGACATCACTCCAGACCACATAATTAATTTTTCCAACCGCTCCAGTTTCCGGGTGCCGTGTTTCATACATCCAGCCGCATTCCGCTTCGACTTCATTCAGAATCCGTTTTGCTTCTTTTTCAAATTCATCAACATCCACCGGCGTATTATAATTGTAGGCGATAAAGCTGGCGATGGGGGACAGATCGCCGCAGATAGCTTTTCGTGGACCCCATTGGGGTGTTTTGCCGAACATTTCCCGCCATTCAATTTCAATCCGATGCTTCAGTTCATTGTCCGGGTTGCCGCACATCTGGGCCGCCACACCGGTCATGCCGGTACCCGCAAAACCGTCAAATACGATATCGCCCGGCTGGGTATAGTGCAGGATATAGCGCATGATGGCCGGATGCGGCACTTTGGTGTGATAGCTGTGAGCATTGTAAATGGGGTTGTTCTTTCCTTCACTGACATCGCTGGCGTATGGTTCTGTCACCTGAAAATCCGGTTTTCTGCCGGGAATGTCGTCTTTTTCCATTTCCCATTCGGTAACAAAATCATTGATCCATGGATTGGGGCAGGCGGTGTAATAGGGCGGGTCGCTCAGGGCGATGATGTCTTCATCTTTGCCAATTGGGAAACCCTCCATCTGCTTGAGTTCCGGCAATTTCCCGCGTAATTCATTTCTGAAATATTCCCGTCTGTTTTCATCGGAATCAAACGACATTCCAAGGCAGGTCACCGGTTGGGCTGTTCGCTGACTTCCTGCATCTTCAGCGCCGGGAAGGCCTTTAGGCTGTGGTACTCGCGTTCTCTTCCGGAGCTGATTTTTGACATGTTTAGGTCCATCGTCCATAGTGTGATCTTTCAATCCCGTTACCCTTTCAATCCCATTCGTATTTTGCTTCGCTCAGTTGATAGGTTACATCAGACAGGTCAAAATAAGTGTCTTCATGTTCTTTTGTCAGATAGAGGCGATGGTTATCAATCATGCCGCTGCTGATTAAGATCAGTCCGTGATTCCGGGAAAAATCCTTCAGAACTCTGACGGATTGTTTCAGTTCGGGTTCCAGCAGAATCCCCATGTTATGGATAACGGTTGCGGGGATGTTTATCCAGGGGAATTCTTTCAGCCCTTTCTGCAGTATGTCCGTAATACATGCATCCAGACAAAAATATAGACTTTTCGAAAACGATTTTGACTGAGTTATTGATTGGCGGGGTTTTACAATACCGCCTTCTTCCGCTATTTTCTGATGATTTCGCAAACACTGCGCCAGTTCTTTTCCCATATCAACCGGCGACATCGGGTTTTGAAAAATGGGAAGCGAACGGATATCCGGGGCATCTGTCAACACGATTCCAATGTGGTTTCGCTGGGATTTCTGGAAGATTATCATGTCTGTCATCCGAAGCTGATTTCTGACATGTTCCCGCCCATCATCCACAGTTTGATCTTTCACTCCGGTTACCCTTTCAATACCATCCGTATTTTGCTTCGCTCTTTTCCTTCACAGAGCTTATTGATCCAGTCCGTTATGGCAGAAATGGCCTCGTTTGGCGTCAATGGTTTGCTGAATATGGATTTGATGTTTTCTGCGGTCAACTCGACCTTTTCAATGCCCTTGGAGAGTGTGGCAATCAGTTTCCGCAATTGGGGCGCATTGGCGACTGTCAGATCGCAGGTTCCATTTCTGAAATTCTCTACCAGTGCCTGTTCGTTTGCATCCAGCATATCCAGATTACCTGTCACGCTTGGATCTTTGAAGATGGAACGCATGGCCTTTATCCATTTATCCAGGATAACCTGAAGCTGTTCCTCAAGATCGGCCATTCGGTAAACCTGCTTTCCGGCATGGTCTTTCGGGTTGAAATCATGATAAGGCTCTTCTTTCACCCTGTCTTTGGTTACAGTTTCATCCCCTTCTTTCAGGGATGTGATGATATCCAGCCAGTTGGTATATTCCAAGGGCGATAAAAAATCGGCATCGCGGATGATGTCGCAAATCCGCTTATTGTCCGATGTCATGATCTTTTCTTGTTGTAGCGCCGATTCTCTGGATAGTCGGTATCGGGTGTAGCCGGTCAGATAGTAATCGGCATACCGGTCAATAAGGGCCTTCAACGTGGTTTCATACCGGGTGATCTCGGTTTTGTCGCTGGATGAGAGCTTTTGCGGCAGTTGATCAATGGCATTTTGGATATCAACAGTCAGCGACTGTTCATCCGGTGCCAGAAATGAGCGCGCCTGAACCAGATAGGTGACTAATTTAGAAAATTTCTGTGACCGGTCATACAGTTGTTCAATTTGCGAGCAAAGCTGGTAGGCAGAGAAAATCTCTTTCAATTTATCAGATGAAAAAGGGAAGTTTTTCAGTTTGCCGATAGTATTATAAGGCTGAATCTGGTCCAGGGTTGCCGAAAGCCGTTCAAGCGCGGACTGGTGAGCCAAAACCTGCTCCTCGGGAATCAGCGCAATGTTTCGGCATTTGATGCCGGTTGCCGCCAACGTTTTTGCCTTAACTGCCCGATCAACCATTTCCTTTGCTTTTGTAGCGATCTGAATATAGGTTTCACCTTTCTCCAACTCCACCGTCAGATCAGGCAAACCCAGGGATTCAAAAAGGGTTCTGATAGCCTCTCCCGGTATCTTTTTAGAGGATTTGACATTGGCAAAGCAGGACATGTCATCGTTGTTCAGCTTCAGCGCCTCATCAATAGTCAGGGCATTGATCATCCGGGTGCTGTTGATGGTGATTTCGATTTTGCCGGTAAATACCAGCGCAACCAGAACTACAAACTCCAATTGATATTCCAGATGATAATCCGATGAATACCAGAGGTTGTGTTTTGCATAATGACAATAGAGAATCTCGTCCCGATTTAGAACAACACTGCCTCCTTTTTCCGCCAGCTTTTCCAGGATGCTTTGAGCGAACCGTGAATTCTGGATATCAATCATGGTCCCGGCCCAGAGCCCCAGTCCAGTCAAAATCGCCTCGCCTTCGCGGTTCGCCTGGCCAGGTTTTACGATTCTGGTCAGGGCGTTTTTTATCATTCCATCGAAATTGTCTTTGCTGATCGGACGATTCAAATCCTTGAAAGCCGGATAGTGCGGATGTTTTTCATTGAAGTGGTTATTGAGCAGACGGGCGGCGACACTGCCGAAAATCTGTTCTTTTGTACTGCCTTCCGCTGGTAGTGGAAAAGACTTTAGGGGTTTGCTCTCGCCGTTATAAATGACATTGGTTTTTTCGAGATATTCGGTTTCAAAAAGGGCGGTAACACGCTTTAGCAGCGTATCCAGTTTGTCCCTGAATGCGCTTTTTTGATGGCTTGGGGCAGGTCCCTCCATGGATTTGGCCGCACCAAATAGTCGGATGGCGTTTTTGACGTCATCGCTCAAATCAGACATATCAAAATAGACTTCATCCGCCACTTCATTGATGTTTGTTTTGGAGAATATCGGACAGAAGAAAATATAATATTCCTGAATCGGCTCAGTGGTGCTGCGCTCGTTGGGATTGCCAAAAAAAATGTAGCCCAGGCGGTACGATTTCTTATCCAGCCAGTTCAGACTGTGCGCGAAAATTTTAAATCCCGGCCGATAGGCGTTCTGATTCAGCATGATGATATGCTGCATTAAATCAAAGAAATAGGCATCGGATCGTTCCGGGTCCCGTGAAAGCACCTGCTCCGCATAATCCTTGATATCCTGGTCAAAATTTCTTCCCCCCTCCACCCGAACATAGAATTCATGAGTTTGATCGTTGACATCAATGTATGAACCGCTGGTCGCGGTCACCAACTGCTTGGCGATGGTTTCGACATTGGCCAGAAGCAGTTCGCTATCAGTTACCCCCGGCATGGTGATGCAAAGGTCGTCACACAGGGACTTGGGGTTGGCGCCGTTTTTCTTGTTCAGATCATCACAGAGAATGGACAGGCACAGGGCATTGGCAATGGCGGTTGCTACCGGTTTTTTATTGGACCGCGCGCCAGTGAAATAAGCGTGGATTTTATCATGAATGATTTCCGAAATATCCTTGATCTTGCGGATATCCGGAATGTTGTTCATGGAACTGGATAGTTCTTTCCAGTAACTGTCGTATGTTATCAGGCCCGGTATCAGGGATGGCACATCGGTATCAATGATCTCTTCAAAATTGAGGCTTAACACCTTCAGAATTTCCCGCTGGCTTTTGCCGTGTTTAACCCGCTCAAAATGGTGGATATAACGTGGATGAACCGGGAACAATTCCACATATTCGTTGAAACGGTTCTGCATGTCTCCAAAGAGGTGAGAAAATCCGGACAGGTGCTGTCGAACAAGCGCCTTCTGATGTTCATTTTTTTTCAGCAGCCTTTCCTTGACCACAAAGGAGACATCTTCTTTGGTGATCAGAATATCCGCATATCGATCCTCAACCTTGTTCATAATCTCAGACTCATGCTGAAATTCAGGGGAACGATAGAGATACTCCTGTACACCAAACATCAGCTTGAATCGCGAATTGTCGCACATCTCACCCAGTTGACGCAGCAGCATCAAAGCATTGCTGAGAACATTGGGGCTGCGTCCCTTCAGATATTCCAGCAGTTCGTCAATGACGATCAGCAGATGCTTGTCTGGAAATGTCTCCTCAAATTCAGCCATCATCTGCTGAATCTGCACTTTCCAGGAAAAATTGGATGTCTCATCAAAGGTGAATTGAATACCAAGAGTTTCCAGAAATCGTTCAATATGGGCGAAGACAACATCCTTCAGTGGTTTGTCTGTTCCAATTTCGAACCGGAGCACCTTGTATTGACCGGCGAACTTTTTAAAATCCTCCCGGATTCCATCATCCTGCAGATGACTCAGAAGCGACTCATTTTCCGCAATGCTGGAGATAACCGCCATCAGATGGGATTTGCCTGTGCCGTAACTGCCCACAATCTGAATACCCAGGGTCTCTCCGGATGGAGCAACAGAGAGGTTTTTGACAATAATTTCCCGGATATCCTCTTTGATCTTCTGAGAAAAAACATATTGTTTGACGAGACTCTCGGCAATTTCCGTTTCAGACGATGTCACCAGTTTGACCACCGAGGTAATGGGTCCAAATTGGATCAGATCACGATATTTCATCAATGCTTTCTCCATCGATCAGTTGACATAGACTTCAAGATAATGATTTTGGGAAGGCAGCTTGGGAGACTTCATATCACCGGCGTAAACCGCCTGGCGAAATCGTAGATTTTTCATGGGGTAATTTTTAATCAAAATGTTGACTGGTGTCAAGAAAGATAACCTTGGGAAATAAAGGCTCAGGAGCTCAAGCGAAAGACTGAAGTCGGAAAACTGATGGTTTTCATGTAAAATATCCTTGACCTGAACAGCCATTTTCCTTAAATGATAATGTAATTGAAAAATCAGAATTCAAAACCCATAAAAGCGAGACAAGAATGATTCAAATTACCCTTCCAGATGGAAGCTGTAAAACTTTTGAAGCCCCTCCTTCAGGGACAGACATTGCCATGAGCATCTCCGAAGGTTTGGCCAGAAATTGCGTGGCCATGGAAATCGACGGCCAATTGGTTGATCTAAGCACAAAGGTTGAAACAGACGCCTCCATTCGATTGATTACCACCCAGGACCCGCAAGCCCTGTCCATTTTAAGACACAGCTCGGCTCATGTCATGGCTCAGGCCATTCTGAATGTGTTTCTGGGCGCGAAACTGACCATCGGTCCTGTGGTTGAGGATGGATTTTATTATGACATAGACATGGGGCCAGTATCGGAAGCTGATTTCCCCAAAATTGAGGCGGAGATTCAGCGTATCGTTCATGCCAGAATTCCGTTCCAACGCCGTGAAGTCTCAAAAGCCGAAGCCCTGGCCGTTTATCAGAATGAACCGTACAAGCTGGAGATGATCAGGGATTTGACGGATGGGACCATTTCCCTGTACGAGCAGGGGGATTTTATTGACCTCTGCCGAGGACCGCATCTTCCCCACACCGGCTTTGTAAAGGCCATCAAGCTCATGAAAGTATCAGGGGCCTACTGGAGGGCGGATCAATCAAAGGCTCAACTTCAGCGGATTTATGGAACAGCTTTTTTTGACAAAAAAGAACTTAAAGCCCATATTCAGTTCATCGAAGAGGCCAAGAAACGAAATCATCGAAAGATCGGCGCAGCGCTGGATCTGTTCAGCTTTCACGATGAGGCGCCGGGAATGCCTTTTTTTCACGCCAGGGGAATGGTTATCTGGAACGCCCTTCTGGAATATTGGCGCGCGGAGCACCGGGTGGCCGGTTATGTTGAGACCAAAACACCGATCATGCTGAACCGTGGGTTATGGGAGCGCAGCGGTCACTGGGAAAATTACCGCGAGAACATGTACACCAGCCAGGTGGATGAGATAGAATACGCCATCAAACCCATGAATTGTCCGGGAGGAATGCTACTTTACGGGCTAAAGCCCCATTCTTACAAGGATCTCCCCATACGCGCCGGAGAAATAGGACTCGTACATCGGCACGAGCTGAGCGGCGTGCTTTCGGGTCTTTTCCGGGTTCGCGCGTTTCACCAGGACGATGCCCACATTTTTATGATGCCAGATCAGATTGAGTCAGAAATCCTTGGGGTTCTGCAGTTGGTTGAAAGAATTTATCATACCTTCGGTCTGAGTTTTCATCTCGAACTCTCTACCCGGCCGGCAAAATCCATTGGAGCAGATGAACAATGGGAAGAGGCGACCAATGGATTGAAATCCGCGCTGAACGCGTACGGAAAAGCGTATAAAATCAATGAAGGAGACGGTGCATTTTACGGCCCCAAGATTGACATTCATATCAAGGATGCCCTGGGTCGCACCTGGCAGTGCGGAACCATTCAACTGGATATGGCGCTGCCGGAACGGTTCAATCTGACATATACCGGGAAAGATAACGAAAAACACCGGCCCATCATGATACATCGGGTGATTTACGGTTCTATCGAGCGGTTTTTCGGGATTCTTGTCGAGCATTTTGCAGGGAAATTTCCTCTGTGGCTGGCGCCGGTTCAGGTAGCGATGCTTCCCATCAATGATGAGCTGATTTCCCATGCCGAAGCGGTAAGAGACATGTTTGAGAAACACGGCATAAGGGTAGAGATTGATGGCCGAACCGAAAGCCTGAACAAGAAAATTCGTGAAGCCCAGATTAACCATATTCCGATAATTCTGACAATCGGCGCCAAAGAAAAAGAAACGGGAACCCTTTCCGTAAGAACCCTGGATGGAACCGTTCGATATGGAATGCTTCCGGAAATGCTTATTGAAAAACTGCTTTCAGCGATTCGTGAAAGACAGATTATCCAGTCGATGGATTGATAATATTTTTTTTACCGTGAAAACACTTTTAAACCACGAAATACACGAAACACACGAAACATGTAGGGGCGACCGGCCGGTCGCCCTTACCGTCTTCGCGTGAGAAGCGCTCTTGTAGCCGACGCTCTTGTGTCGGCTACAAGTTTTATATATTTTGGTCATTCTTGGGGGCGGCATAGACCGTGCCATGACCGTTTATAGAGGAAAATTCAATGAATAATAGCTCTGGGTCAAAGTTGTCGCAACGGTTTTCCCGGCTTACCCTGATCATTTTTTTGCTTTGCGCTATGCCTGCTGTGGACCTGCCAGTCCTCGCGAATGATCATGCAAACAGGACCTCAGAGCAAAAAACTGCTCTTTTCATGGAATCCATCCGGGATCAACCAGGCTCTCTTTATGCCTTCCTCAGGCAGATGCCCAAGGGCGGTGATCTCCACAGCCATCTTTCCGGAGCCGTTTACGCCGAATCCATGATCAGTTGGGCGGCGGAAGACGGATTGTGCATTGACCAAAAGACATTTCAGGCTATGTCTCCGCCTTGTGATGCGCTCACCGGTCGTCCAGAGGTAAAACAGGCTTTTAAGGATTCCGTTCTCTACCGGACGATAATCGATGCCTGGTCAATGCGCAACTGGCAGTATTCAGGCCAAAGCGGTCATGACCATTTTTTCGATACATTTGAAAAATTCGACATCACCACGAAAAAGCGACGGGGGAACATGCTGGCCGAGGTGGTCAGCCGGGCGGCGGCAGGCAGGGTCAGTTATCTGGAGCTGATGATCACACCTGAAGGCCGTAGTATCGGAAATCTGGCGGTCCAAACGGGATGGGATAATGATTTTGGCAGTATGAGATCGAAGCTCCTGGCACAGGGTATGAAGGATATCCTGGTTGCGGTCAAAAATGAAATGGATCAGGCTGAGACAGTAATGAGGCAGCAGTTGAAATGTGGCGGGGAGCAGTCCGATCCAGGGTGCGGCGTTGCCACACGCTATCTTTATCAAGTTTTGAGGGGGTTGCCGCGGGAGGTTGTCTTTGCCCAAATTCTCGCCGGTTTCGAACTGGCTGCCGCTGATCCACGATTTGTGGGTTTGAATCTTGTAATGCCGGAAGATGCCAATGTTCCCATGGCGGATTTTCCCATCCAGATGCTTATGCTGGATTACTTTCATACCGTCTATCCACAGGTGCAACTGACCCTGCATGGGGGAGAACTGGCTCCAGGGCTGGTACCTCCGGAAGGACTCCGTTTTCATGTTGGGGATTCGGTAAGAAAAGCCCATGCAATGAGAATAGGTCACGGGGTGGATATTATGTATGAAGATGGTTGTTTCGATCTTTTGCGGGAGATGGCCCGACGCGATATTCTCGTGGAAATCCTGCTGACCAGCAACGATGTTATTCTTGGTGTCAAGGGTAAGGAACATCCACTTAAAACCTATATCCGTTACGGCGTTCCTGTTGCCTTGGCGACGGACGACGAGGGTGTCTCACGTTCGGAGATGACACGGGAATATCAGCGGGCCGTTATGGATCAGGAATTGGGCTATCTTCAGCTTAAGCGCATGGCGCGTAACAGTCTGGCTTATGCCTTTATAGAGGGTGCCAGTCTCTGGAAAGATCGTAAATATACTCAGACCGTTGCTGCCTGCGCCAAGGACAAACCGGCGGCGAATCGGATATCTGGTTCTTGCGGCCAGTTTCTTGCCGAGAATGGCAAGGCGCGTCTTCAGTGGGATTTCGAAAAGGATATTGCTGATTTTGAGGCCCAAGTGTCGAAGTGGGATGCTAAACTTCTATGGAGCGGTACAAGGAAATAAATGGATCGAAAGCCTGATATTCATGGACTAATAGGACTGACCTCACTCGAAGCTGAAAGGATTCTTGGAGAAGAAGGTCCCAACGAACTTCCGTCATCCAAACAACGGGGGAACCTGCGCATGGCGTTCGATATCATGCGCGAACCGATGTTCCTTCTGCTGGTGGCCTGCGGCGCAATTTATTTGATGGTTGGAGACATGCAGGAAGCACTGATGCTTCTGGCCTTTGTCTTTTTCGTTATGGGGATCACCCTTTTTCAGGAGCGGAAAACAGAACGGGCGCTGGAGGCCCTCCGGGATCTCTCCAGCCCCAGAGCCATGGTTATCCGCGATGGTGCTCAGCAGCGGATTGCCGGTCGTGAAGTGGTTCGTGGCGACATCATTCTCCTTGCCGAGGGGGACCGGGTTCCTGCTGATGCTTTGGTGCTGGACTGCACCAGCCTATCAACCGACGAATCGCTACTGACCGGCGAATCTGTGGCGGTACGCAAAGTGTGTGGCGATGCCTCTTCACCTGCTGTGCAGCCGGGAGGGGATGATCTGCCCTTTGTTTTTTCCGGAACCTTGGTGGTGCGTGGTCAAGGAATCGCCCGCGCGATTGCCACCGGACAGCAGAGCGCCATCGGCAAAATCGGAAAAGCCCTGCAAACAGTGACGGGGGAGGAGACGCTGCTTCAGCGTGAAACAGGTCGTCTCGTGCGGGTTCTTGCAACGGCAGTCCTTGGGCTATGCGCCATTCTTATACTGGTTTACGGAATAACTCGCGGCGCCTGGCTCGATGGCGTGCTGGCTGGACTTACCCTGGCTATGGCGGTCATGCCCAACGAGCTGCCGGTGGTCTTGACGATCTTTCTGGCGCTGGGGGCATGGCGACTTTCCCGAACCAATGTTCTTGCCCGCAGCGCGCCTGTGGTAGAGACACTCGGTTCAGCGACTGTCCTTTGCGTTGACAAGACTGGTACCCTGACTCTGAACCGGATGACGGTTACTGCGCTCCACTCGGACGGGATTTTGTGCAACATCGGTGAATTCCGCAGCGACCCGCCGCCAGACACATTTCACGATCTGGTGGAATTCAGCATCCTCGCCAGTCAGCGCGATCCCTTTGATCCCATGGAGCGGGCAATCAAGGAATTCGGCGAAGCGTATCTCGCTCACACCGAGCATCTTCACGGTGATTGGCACCTTGAGAAAGAATACCCCTTATCTCCGGAACTTCTCGCCATGTCTCATGTCTGTAGAGCGCCGGAGGGGATGGACTATGTAATTGCAGCCAAAGGCGCCCCCGAGGCGGTCGCCGACCTCTGTCATTTCAGTGATAGTCAACAGGAAGAGATGATGTCAACGGTGACCCGGATGGCCGATGATGGACTTAGGGTGCTGGGCGTAGCACGCTCGTACTTCCGTGAGGCGGGTCTGCCGAGTCAACAGCACGATTTCACCTTCGAGTTTCTCGGATTGGTGGGATTGGCCGATCCGGTCAGACCGACTGTGGCGCCTGCACTCCAGGATTGCTACCGGGCTGGCATAAGAATGGTGATGATCACCGGTGACTATCCAGGTACGGCGCGGAGCATTGCAAGGCAGATCGGCCTTGTCCAACGGGATGAGGTCATCACAGGTCCGGAATTGGACATCATGAGTGATGAGGAGCTGCAAAGCAGAATTAGAACGGTCAACATTTTCGCCAGAGTTGTGCCTGAACAGAAGCTTCGACTGGTCAAGGCGCTCAAGGCAAGCGGTGAGATCGTCGCCATGACCGGAGACGGAGTGAACGATGCCCCGGCCCTTAAATCTGCCCATATAGGCATCGCCATGGGGGGACGTGGCACTGACGTGGCGCGAGAGGCATCTGATCTCGTACTCCTGGACGACGATTTTGCATCCATCGTACGCGCAGTAAAAATGGGGCGGCGTATCTTTGACAACCTGAAAAAGGCAATGGCCTATCTCCTTGCTATCCATGTCCCGATCGCCGGGATGTCTCTTATACCGGTGCTTTTTAACTGGCCGCTTTTATTCATGCCAATCCATATAGCCTTCCTCCATCTGATAATAGATCCAGCCTGTTCCATAGTCTATGAGGTTGAGCCGGCTGAGGCGGATGCGATGAACAGGCCGCCCCGCGATCCAAAGGAGGCGTTGTTCAGCAAGCGCGTCCTGCTGCTGAGTACACTTCAGGGACTGAGTGTTCTGGCAATGCTTCTGACTATATTTGGCGTCTGTCTTGCCCGTGGGCAGGGTGAACTTGAGGCCCGAACTTTGGCATTTACGACCTTGATAATCGCCAACCTTGGGCTTATGATGACCAACCGTTCCTGGACCAGCACCATTGGCAATATCCACCAGGCTTCCAATGCAGCTCTCTGGTGGGTAACCGGCGGCGCGGTTGTCTTTCTGGGTCTTGTTCTGAATATTCCATTTCTTAGAGAGATATTCCGATTCTC
>SERZ01001610.1_pt1 | contig 12491 bp, 14 predicted proteins | sample 3171461 | NCBI WGS metagenome assembly SERZ01 (sample SAMN06051861, study PRJNA518727) | freshwater metagenome | biome: subpolar coniferous forest; feature: holomictic lake; material: water; isolation source: holomictic Lake 227, 6 m depth | place: Canada: near Kenora, Ontario | collected... | reverse complement strand
CAATTATGCAAATTTGTGTTCCAGATTCATGATATCACGGAATGGCACCACCCCACAGAGGATATCGTCCGCATTTATCACCGGCAATGCGGAAAAAGCATAGCGGGTAAACTTTTCTTCCGCATCGCTGATGGAATCGCCTGTATCCAAACTGATAACCTGGGTACTCATGATATCGGAGAGCGGGGTTCTGGGTTCAGCCATTAGCAGTTCGGCCAGGCTGACAACCCCCATCAGCCGGTTGTCCGGACCTGCTACATATAGATAGTCCACTACATGGACATCCGCGGCCAGACGGCGAAAATCGGCAATCACCACTGCTGCAGGCATTTCAGGCGTCAAACAGATGTAGTGACTGGTGGCCAGATCGCTGATGGTGTGATCCCGCTTTTCCAGAATGGTCCCGATCTGTTCCGCATCTGTGGGATTCATGAGATCAAGAATTTCTTCCGCATCGGGTGTTGGCAATATTCCCAGAACATCCGCAGCCTGAGCCGGAGTCATGTCTCCTACCAGTTCAGCATTACGTTCCTTTGTCAGGGACGAAATAATGGCGCGCTGAACCCGCGGCTCAATTTCTTCCAGAGTGTCTGATGCATGCTCGGTTTCAAGTTCATTGAAAATGGCTATCCGCTGTTCTTCCGGAAGCTCTTCCAGAATATCCGCCAAATCCACAGGATGGATTTCCGGCAATGTTTCTTTGAGGATATTCAGCTTTACGTTGCCCTTGAAGCTTCCAATCTTTTCCGGAAGCCGCTGAACATAGCTCCAGGAAATGGTTTCCTTTTTAAACACTTCCGCCAGATGATAGATGAATTCGGCGACATAACTCAGCCCTATCCGTTTGATCATACCATACCTGCTGAAATCAACATCGGTTACATACATTCGACGGCCCCGCAGCAGCAGTTTAACGTCATATACAATGTCTATATCATTGTCATCCAGATCAATGACTTTTTTATCCAGTATATGGTCTTTCAACAGGACCTGGTTTTCTTCCGGCTCTCCTTCGTAGCCCTTGATTGACTCAATATCGACAATGACAACATCCCGACTGAAGCTGGATACCCGATTGACGGGAATCATGAGGGATTTATGACCGAAGGGACGGTTTACAATTATATAAGTCACTTCAGGCAGTTTTTCCTGTTCCACGATAATCAGATCATCCAGCTTTCCGATCTTTTTATTGTTCAAACGTACCTGATTGCCAATGAGATCGCTAAGAAAAAATACAAAGTCCGCATCAAAATTTTTTTTAATAAAGCTGTTCATGGCGATTCTCCCATCAGATCATGGTCACAAATTTGTAGAGCAGAAGACCTACCAGAAAAATCAGATACAGACGCAAAAGCAGAAGTGATGCTTTGACCCATCGGGACATCTCTACATTGGGTTTTGCATACTTGCGGTTAATCTCGCGTATCTTGGAAGAATTATTCAATAAAAATTCTTTCAGCATGGCGCCTCCTTATTATTTGAACATACTGGGAAACAGCGTGCTGATTCCATAAAGACTGGAGAGAATTACGATCACCACCACAATAAATGTGGCGACGATATTTTGCCAGAGGTTGTTGGTGTGTTCACCCATGGTCTTTTTATTGTTGAGAAGCAATATCAGAAATACCAGAGCTGCTGGCAGTAGCGTTACGGCGATAACCTGCACGAAAAGGGTGATCAGCACCAGAGGGGCGTTGGGAATCAAAACCACTGCGCCTGCTGTGAAGAGCGACAGAAAATAATTGGCATAGAACCAGGGGGCTTCACGGATTTTATTATTAAGAGAGTGAGCCCACCCAAACACTTCGCCAAAAGCCCATGAGCTGGCAAGCGAGATGCAGATGGCGCCCAGCAGGCCGGCGTCAAACAGGCCGATAGCCACGAAGGTTCCGGCGTATTTGTTGGTTTTGATTAACAACTGGGAGGCTTGAGCGGCATCATCAATGTTGATGCCTTTAAGGATTGTACCGGTAACAACGACGATAAAAATGGCTACGACTACGGTAAGTATAGACCCGACTAAGGTATCCAGTTTACCCCAGGGAATATCCTTTTCCTTCATGCCTTTATCCACCACGGCGCTTTGCTGGAAAAAAAGCATCCATGGTGCAATGGTGGTGCCGACATTGGCCATCAAATAAAAAAATAGTTCGTTATTGAAACCTCCGGGCGGCAGATTCGGGATCAATCCAGTGTGAATTATGTCATGTACTGACGGATTTACCATGAATGCCGCTGGAATATAGATCAGGTTCACGGCGCAGAAAACGAGGGCGATTTTTTCCCATGTCCAGTATCTGCCGTTAATCACCATGATTCCCATCAGTGCACAAACCCCGATAACAGTTATCAACGGTGAAATTCCGAATATCCGCAGAGCGGATGTCATTCCGATGAATTCGGTGACAAGTGTCAGCCAGTTGACCACAAGCAGGTCAAGGAGTGAAAACCAGCCCCAGAAGGCCCCAAAACCTGCGAAGATGGCCTCGCCATGTCCCCGTTTCGTTATGGCTCCCAGCCGGACGGTCATTTCCTGGACATAGTAGGCTACCGGTACCAGGATGACCAGAAACCAGATCAGACTGTATCCATACTTGGCGCCAGTTGCGGCGTAGGTGGTTATGCCGCCTGCGTCATTGTCGGCAACCATAACCACAATGCCGGGGCCTGAAAGGATAAAAAAAAGCTTGATCGCCTTCCATACCCTGCGAAATTTGTAATAGAATTTTGAAATATTGAACACGGAACACCTCAGATTATTTGAGATTTGGGACTCTCTTCGGGGAAACGCACTTGATTTTCTGTGATCCACTTACGTCAGGCTTTTTCAAATACTGCCGAGTCAGAGTCAGTCGCATGTTATGTGAAAATTGTTAAAAGAAAGTTAGTAACGTGTTAGAAGTTGATGAAATGATCATCCTTTCACTCGATTATCAAGTTTTTTGCCTCGAAAAAACATAAGTACTTGATTTAATAGGATACTGAAAAAAATCTTTGTTTTTTTAAATACAACAATATCAACATGTTACAAAAAAACTTGATAATCGAGTTTCAGTATCCATTTTCAGTTCGGCTGTGATGCAGTCATTTACATATTTCTAACGTAAATCTAATTCTGCTTGAATATTTCAGTAGTAAGTTAATGAATGAAAGGCCTGTGTTTTGTAAATTTCAAGAGATTGGTGACAGCAGGCATATCGCAGGAAAAAAAGGAAAAAGGAAAAAATAAATGAAAAAAAACGAGGTAGCGGTCAAATGCAAACTGGAAGCGGATGCTGTTGGGTCAATGCTTTCAGATCTGGCGGGAAACTTTAAAGAAGGAAAAGTGGTTATTCAGAAAGGGGCTTCATTTGTAACCCTGAGGCCCGAGGGCCAAATTGAGGTTGAAATTGAGGCTGTTGAAAAAAAAGGAAAACAGAAAATCGAGATACAGTTGAGCTGGAAAGAGGAGATTCTTTTGGACACTCCGGAAGACGAAATCAAAATTTCCGCTGAAGAGCCTATCCCGGCGCCATTGGCCGAAGAACCGGTGGAAGAAGAAAGCGGATTGAAAACAGACTGATGAATTCGATCCCTGAATGAAGAATTCTTATGGTCATTCCGGCTTTTGCCGGAATGACGGGGGACTTGCCATATATCGTGTTGAAAGTGCATTCAGCGTGGGCTGATGAAAGGTGTAAGATTAGCTTCGTGACACCACAAAGCCAGCTAATAAGGTGATTTCCAGCAATGAGTATATCATGATGTGGGTCTTTTACTTATTTTCAGACTTTCAATCAGGGTGTTCAGACCGACGAATTTCACGTTTAAGCCTTCATATTGCCTGTCCATAACCCGATCGACATCTGCTCCGACAACATAAGAATCGCCTTGCGGATAACGGTGACGGAAAAGCTTAAAGTTGCGGGGATCAAAATCCCGGTATGACCACTTGCATTCAATGGCAATAGGAGCCTCACCTCTGCGCGCAATGATGAAATCGATTTCATGGCCGCGCTTATCTCTCCAGTATTTTACATCTCGCATCTGCAATCGCCCCTGAATCTCATTAAGGACATAATGTTCCCAAAGAATCCCCATGTCATCGCTCCGAAGCTGATGCCAACCCCGATAGTAGCAGATGAAACCCGTGTCGAAACCATAGACCTTCGGCGCTGAGATAATCTCTGTGGCTTTATTTGTGCTGAACGGACGAACGATATGAACGACGTATGTAGCCTCAAGCGTCGCCAGATAATTGTTTATCGTCGTCCTGCTGACTTCGCAAGGCGAAGCAAAACCGGAAGCCTCGAAAATACCGCCGCTCTGCGACATCAGCAACTCAAAAAATTGCTGGAAAGAATGACGGCGTTCGATCCGGAATAATTCCTGGATATCTTTCGCCCAGTAGCTGTCGACCCAATCCTGAAAGTCACGTTCCGGCAAGGTGTTGGACAGGTAGAACGGGGGCAAGCCGCCGAAAAGAAAGCGCCTGTCCAGTTGTGTCTGCCCAAAATCAAGGAGATCAGGACTTACCATCGGAGTCAGCCATAAGGTTTCCCTGCGGCCCGTTAATGTATCACGAAATTTAGCAGATGCACCGAGTGTTGACGACCCGGTGGCGATGATGCGTATATCAGGAAAGTGGTCTGCCGCAATTTTCAGAATTTCGGAAGGATTACGAAGACGGTGGATTTCGTCAAGGGCGACAGTGCGTCCTTGCAGAGGCCGCAGGAAACCTTCGGGATCATCCAGCATTCCCCGAACCCTTGGCAGTTCGCAGTCGAAATACTCAATATCGGTCAAACTTTGGCACAAATATGTTTTTCCTGCTCGCCTGACACCGGAAAGCCAAATGACCGACCGCCGCGACCATGCGGCGGCGATTCGTTCCATCCAGAAAGTTCTGTTCATCATGAAATGATCATTGCATAAAGCGCTACTATATGCAATAGAGATTGCACATAGTAACACAGCGTCCCCCCCGATGCTCAGCACTTCCTACGGTCCAGCATGCTGGCATCCTTCATATTACCTCAAAAGTAGTTGACACTTTTTTTGATGGGCTAAAGTGGCCTTGATCATCATTTCAGTGGGGGCGGGTTCCGAACCCGCCTGGGCTGATGAAAATTGCCATATATTTTAGTGAAAAACCGATCCTTTTTTTGTTCCGCTTGCATAATGAGGAATAAAAATGGGATCAATTTAAAACCAGTTTTTGATGATTTTCATCACCCCAGGACTAGGGGTTCAAAAATACAAATTATGCCAGTTCGCAGTATCTTCTTTTCGAAAAATTTAAAATCGAAGCAAAAAAAGGGGGGGGGGTAGAATATATGGCATTCAGTGATTTTAAAAATATTAGTGAGGTACAAAAAAAGTATAATATAAAATACAAGGAAGCAATTTTTATCGAAACTCAGGAAATACAGCCGTCAGAGAATTTCGTGAAAGATATCGAGTTTTATAAAGAAAACATTGATGTGTTCAGTTCGGAGGCATCACGCAGTGAGGTGATTATTTCACCGATTTTGAGGGAAGTATATAAAAAATATTATAAAAAGTATTCTTTCTGGATTCAGAAAAGCATATTCTATGACGATATCCTTTGCGGAACACCCGATTATATTTTTTCCGAGAAGTCGGAACTGGGAAAAACCGTACTGGAAAAACCGATAGTTATCATAGTTGAGGCAAAAAGAAATGATTTTGAACAGGGATGGGGTCAGTGTCTCGCAGAACTTGTCGCCTCACAGAAAATAAATGATGATGCTGAATGCCCTGTTCACGGTATTGTGACTGACGGCAACTTGTGGCAGTTCGGAAAGCTTGAAAAAGACTGCTTTTTCAAAAATTCGGAAAGCATTACTGTTGATAAACTTGGTTTGTTGTACGGAGTATTAAACTATGTGGTTCAGACGGCTGGAGAAGCAGGACGCCAATGTAAAAAGCAGAATTAGAAAGCTAAATGATGAATAATATTACGATACGTTCGATAGCATTGAAGAAAATTGAAGGAGCCTGTCAATGGTATGAATGTCTGTACGTCAAAGACGCATAAAATTTGTTGATGTAGTCCTTGATGAGGATAGCGGCGATATTCTGAATTTTGCCGCTGATCGCCTCAGCCAGGCCGAATTGTCCCGGATGAGCGAGCAAGGAATAATCGTCGCCGCGAACCATCGCCTCGATGGCGGATTTCATGACAATCAGGTTGGTATAGCCTTTGAGAAGGCGGTATCTGCAGGCTTCCAGGGTCAGCGCGTTAAAATCAATAAAATCAATGAAATTCAGAAGAAAATTGACGTTGAACGCCCCTGCGTCTTCCGCAACCTGACTGTTGAAACCGCCGGCCGCAACACTCACTTTGTTTCTCAAATCAAGACTTACCCGTCTGCAAACTTGGGGGAGGCAGGCAAGCGCGACGCTGTGTTCCTTGAAATCTCCCTGTCGTTCGAATGTCACAATATTGCCGCTCCACTGCTCCTTGCGATTGAACCTTATGTCAACGGTAAAATTCGTATATTCACAGACTTCTTTTTCAATTTCCGATAAGAACCGGTTCATGTAGGAGGCGTTCAACCCGAAAATCGATATGGTTTGCAGTGCTTTTACATGGTATGGTGCATCAGCGTCTTCGCGTTTCAGCGAATGGCCTTTTCCCTTCAGGCGAACGCCACGACCGAACAGTTGGATAATTTGCGGCCCCTCGCTTTTTCCCATGTTCATCAGCCCCATGCTGGACACCCGCCACGAGTTCCATCCTTCGATGAATTTTTTGGACCCGATGAGGATGTTAATTTTGGATGCGGGTGACGAAATCCCGTGAAACAGGGATGTTGTAAAGAGATTGTCTTGAACGACCAGCTCGCCGCCCGTATCTTCTTCCAGTTTTTTGGCGTATTTGGGTACTCCGGGTGTATTGGTGGAGTTTCTTCAGCAAGACGGTTTCGTCGTTTTCCATATCCCAAAGCTGGGCGGTCGCCGGGTGTTTCTTGAGATTCGCTTCCAGGGTTTCGGCGGCCTGTTCATTGAGCCGGTCTTGCACGTTCCGCGTTCCGATATCTTTTTTTTCGTTGTCCGTAAGACTGCGGTATTCGAAGAAAATATTTAATTCTTCAGAGGTATGGACCGGTTCATGAGGGGAAAGCACGAAGTATTTGTTTTCATCCGCCTTTACATTGCCCTGCCCGGTCAAGGCTCCGGTTAGTTTGAAATGGACGGTCTGGCTGTTTTTATTAGGTCCGGCTTTAAAAGAAAATTTTTTAAATGTTTCCGATGATTTAATATAATATTGATCGTGGTTGGCCCAGTAAAAATGTGTCTCTTCGCCATTGTATGGTACGATGTATTTTTCGTTCTTGCCGAACCGTCGTTTGCTTATGAAATCGCCCTTGTCGTAATACCGGGAGAAGAAAAGCGCGAGATGGTTGTATATCTGGCTTTCGGTATCCTCAGATACCTGGACAGTATTCACCATGTCTTGAAATGACTGGTATTCTTGAATTTTTTCCCACCCAAATTTCTCCAGTATTTTCTTTTCCGCCGGGTCTGCGTGCAGCCATCCCTTGATACTTTGTACTCTTTTTATGCTTATCGTTTGATTGTAATACGATCATAACGAAAAAACAAACGAATTGGTCAAGACAGAAAGTAAAGGGTGGGTAGGGGACAGGTGGGGTGATGAAAATCATCCAAAAACTGGTTTTAAATTGATCCCATTTTATCCCTTACAATATAAGTGGAACAAAAATAGGATCAGTTTTTCACTAAAATATATGGCGATTTTCATCAGCCCAGAATCCGCCCCTACTCATAACGATTCCCTCCTTATAAACTCATATATTCAACAAAAATAATAGCAGTTTTACTATTAAATTGTTCCATATTTTATCATGATAAAATCATGATTTATATTATAATTATAGTGAATTATGTAAAATATAAAATATCTCTTTACAAACTTGAATAAAATATGTATTGTCGTACAGAATATGTACAAAAAAATACATGGCATTTACCCTCAGACATGAAAATGACCCCTTCCTCCTTTGGGAAAAGGGGTGGCGTTTTCACGGGGAACAGGATTACATGGTTATTTTCAAAGAAGAAGCTGAAACCAAGCGAATGATTTTCAATATCCGAGGCGATCTGGCGGATCGTCTGTTGTTGGCGAAAGAGGAAGCGCGAAGCTTTGGGAAACGACTGGATATTGAAACCACGATCAATAAGGCGATCGAAAAATTTTTACATAAAGCCGAGAAGCGAATAAAGGAAGAAAAAAAGAAACAGAGCCTCTTTCTTCAATCACTGGAGAAAAAAGTGGCTGTCGGTGTTTTGTCAGATTCAAAAGACACCGATGAGTTGGTCATTGCTGAGTGAGACCGGCAATGGCAAAACAGCGTAACCATCAACAGAAAGGAGCAGGAAATGAAAAAAAACGAGGTTAATGTAAAATGTAAGGTTGAAACGGAGGTAGTCGCCAATCTGCTTTCCGATCTGGCGAAAAATTTTCGGGAGGGAAAAGTGGTCATCCAGAAAGGGGGCTCTTTTGTCACCCTGAAACCGGTTGGACAAATCGAAGTGGAATTGGAGGCGACTGAAAAAAAAGGAAAACAGAGAATTGAAATTCAGTTAAGCTGGAAGGAAGAAATTCTCTTGGAACAGACAGAAGATGAATTTCGAATTTCCGGCGATGAACCCTGCCTGAATGAGGAGATTCCACCGGGTATTACCTCATAAAAAAATAATATCTGGCTAATAAATTCCTAATATTTCTTTGCAATTATTACAAAGTCATATTCTCATCACGGTTGAAAGAATACATCGTCCCATTTTTCACTCGAAAAGATGGCTTCGGAATTAAATTCGATTGAATGTAACCAGGGGATTTATTATGAAAAAAATTGGGAACAAGGAAGAGATCATTGTTTATGGAGAACGTTCCATACAGTTACTCCAACACGTCATTGACGGAATATCCAATAATCCGGTTAAATCTACAACCTATTCAATTGATTTTTCAAGGCTGAAAAAACTGAAAATCAGCGTCAAAAAGAAATTTGGACAGCCCTGTGTAAAATGCAAGATCAAATACGAAAATAAAGATGATATCCTGGTTGATCGGGTTGAGACTGCTGATTCGGATATCAGCAAACCAGATTATAGCATTCTGAAAAAGCGAATGGAAAAAACTTTTAAAACAATCGGTGACCGTCTGAAAAACGGGAGTATTCCTTCCAATCTGGAAACTGAACTGTTCTGCAGAAATGCCGAGCTGATGACCACATATCCGGGCTATGGCGACAACATGTATCCCGCATTTCTTGAACTTATCAACGAGTTTCAGGAAGCTTTTCATCAAGTCGATATTCAGGAATGCCAGACAAAATTCGCTGAAATTAAAGCGATGAAAAGGGCTTGTCATCATGATGAAAACTGACTGGGCGCATTCTAATGAAAAAGAAAAAATGGAATTATTGAAATCAGAAACAGAATGCATTCCTCCTTATCCAGAAAAATATTCCGAAGAGATCACGGAAAATGATGAAAAGTTTTTTGCAAAAATAACATCAATCCGTTTATCCCCGGAACAAACAGATCGGATTCTGACTCCTTCAGCACTCTATCCCCGGCAAAAGACTGTTCTGGCTGTCCACTGGCATCCCGAATTCATTCCTCTGGATCTGATCGAAAAGCGATTACACACTATGTTCCCCAATATGTGTACCCAGTTGATCATTCCCACCCAGCATAATGTTTTGATGACATTTCATGAATACGCAGGCGTTGAGGTGGATGCCTATTCACGGGGATTTAACCAGAAGGTTCAGTTGCTGCTTCATTTTAAAGCCGCAAAAGTGGAAACGGCGCATGTTCTGAAATCCATGTTATCATACACCCTGAAATATCGACAGAATCAACTGAATGATTTTATTCATACCCTGATCAAACCCAATGAAAAACGCCTTCAACAGGCTGCGGAAGAAACCGGTGCAACGGATGATTGCATTCGCTTTGTTCGCGTTCAAATTGAAAAATTGCATGAACTGATAGAACGTCATTACGACCAGTTGCCGACAGAGATGTTCAAGAACAAACTGCTTCGGGATTTTCTGGATGAATACCGTCCGGAATACGGTGACGCATGGATCAATCGGGCGCAAACCTTTCTCCACGCAGTCAAACAGATCGTCAAATCCCATTTTTCCATGCGATATTTTTACAGAACTTCCGAAATAATTGAAGAGGCCAGGTCCCTGGGTGGCAGAATCGTAATTCCCCACCCGGAGCAATTCTGGCCGATTCTTTTGGCGGATTACGATGTAGATGGATATGAAGTCTGGAATCCACAGTCCCGAAGATATACTGAATTTTTGATTTCAGTCCTTAATCGGACAAATAACCAGGTAACCGAAAGTCGAAAAAAACTGCTGCTGTTCATGGGCGATGACACCCATATGAGTGAAAAAGTGAGGGATCCAGATAAACAGGACCGGGAAAAAGTCGTCCGGGAAATTGGCGTTCAGCACGCATGGGAAGATATGCACATTCGAAAGGCGCTGATTACCGCCAACGTGAACCGAAGGCTGGTGATTGAGGAATATCAGGGTCGATTGGGCTGATGGGCGACGGATGAGATGTGAGGAATGAGGGTCAAGGAAGCAAGGAACGTCCGATCTGATCCAATGCGGTTAACGATAAAATAAGGGGGGCGAAACATGTCAGACATGGATAAATTTGATCATGAATCCATTCAGGACAGACAATCCATCCGGCAATACTTCAATACATTGATTGAAGGACTTGAAAAAGGAAGGATCATTTTTTCTTCTGAAAAAGACAATGTGGTGTTGAGTCCGGCAGGGATGATTCGTTTTTCGATTAAAACAAACAAAGAGTCTGGCAAATCAAAACTGACCATCAAACTTGCCTGGAATGATTCAACCGTTGAAAATTCAAAAGAAAAATGCAATGCCATCCAGATCGCGTCGTGACACTACCTTGAAAATTGATAAACTCGGGAAAAATTTCAAATTTCTTTGGACTGAAATTTCAAGCGGCTTAAATTTTGCGGCTGTGGCCAAAGCCCACTTACAATGGACTCCAACCGGAGTCCTTCTATGCAACTGAATATTCATAAATCCGTCACGATTCCAGATTCCGGCAGAATGGCCCTTTTTCATAAATGCCCGGAACTTGGACCGAAGATTTTATTTTTCAGCGGCGGGAGTGCGCTTAAAAAACTCAGTCAGGAGCTGATTCATTACACACACAATTCGATACATATCATTACTCCCTTCGACTCGGGAGGCAGCTCCGCCACATTGCGAACTGCTTTCGGAATGCCGGCAGTGGGCGACATTCGAAACCGTTTGATGGCTCTGGCAGACCAGACGTTTCAAGGTAATCCGGAAATATACACTCTGTTTGCTCACCGGCTGTCTAATCAGGCGGAGACCCAAGAACTCCACCGAATGATGGAAGCCATTGTCAGCGGAAATCATTCTCTGATAAGTCGCATTGCTCATCCCATGAGAAAAATCATTCGCCACCATATAAACATTTTCTATCAGAATATGCCAGCAGCGTTTGATTTAAGGGGCGCCAGCATCGGCAATCTGGTTCTCGCCGGTGGATATCTCAGCTATGACCTTCATCTGGATCCCGTGATTTACATCTACTCCAAACTGGTTCAAGTACGGGGCACGGTTCGACCGGTTGTCAACACGCCGCTTCATATGGCGGCGGAACTGCAAACCGGAGAAATGATTCTGGGTCAGCACCGGATAACCGGGAAGGACTGCCCAAACCTTGCGGCCAGGATTACAGACATCTACCTTACCTCAACGTTGAAACAATACAATCCGGTAAGCGTCTCCATCCGCGAAAAAATGACGACTCTGATACAGGATGCCGATGTAATCTGTTTTCCTATGGGAAGCTTTTTTTCCAGCATCCTGGTTAATATGTTACCAGATGGTGTCGGACGAGCCATTAACCTAAATCCATGTCCGAAAATCTTTATCCCAAACATGGGAAAAGATACCGAGCTTCTGGGATATACAATTATGGATCAAATCCATATTTTGCTGAAATATCTCTTGAAAGATTGTGCGGACAATTCATCCGTCAACGACGTTTTGACCTATGTTCTGATCGATAAATCGCGCATGGATTATCCGAATTCTTCAGAAGTTGACAGCTTGGACAAGCAAGGGATCCGAATTCTTGGCGTAGATATGGTTGATGCTGAAGACGAGGCGATTATCGATGAAAAAAAGCTGATCCCGATTCTCCTGTCTCTATCCTGATCACTTGAGTGGCATAAAATCATCATGCTGGCAAGCGGCAAGTAAGGTGAAAAAATAAGCATCAATTAACCAAATAATATTTTTTATAAACAATCGGGGATCCTTCAGGAAACATAAGCCAATATTACGCAGTCCCTTTGGGGCGCAATTATTTCACCTTAGCCTGACTAAAACTTGCCATGCCGAACAATT
>SERZ01001608.1_pt1 | contig 12501 bp, 9 predicted proteins | sample 3171461 | NCBI WGS metagenome assembly SERZ01 (sample SAMN06051861, study PRJNA518727) | freshwater metagenome | biome: subpolar coniferous forest; feature: holomictic lake; material: water; isolation source: holomictic Lake 227, 6 m depth | place: Canada: near Kenora, Ontario | collected 2013-06-25... | reverse complement strand
AGCGGTTACACCAAGGGACTTTGGGCAACGTACAGCCATGGTTGGATCGGCAACGACTGGGATTCCCTGAAGTCATCCTCCGAACTCAACACCGGCATTATCGGCGCCGATGTCCGGCTTGACGAACGTTTTCTGGTCGGTTTGTCGCTGACCTATCAAACCACCAACAGCATCCTGAGCTTCCAGGATGGCCTTAGCGATGCCAATGGCTACACGATCATTCCCTACGCGGCGCTGGCCTTGATGGACGGCAAATTGATTCTCGATGTCATGACCGGTTACGGCTCGGGCAACACCACCGGTTCACGCGCGCGCTCTTCGACCGCTCCGGTGTCCTATACTTTCGACAATGACCGCTGGATGCTGTCAACCAACGCCACGCTCAACAACACCTGGAACGACTTCGTGTTCTCCGAGAAACTCGGCTGGATGATGAGTTATGACTGGTCGGCGGCGTATAACGACAGCGTCGGCAACCTGTTTGCCCATCAGGCGACCCGGGTCGGCGAAGTCAGCCTCGGCTTCCGCGCCGGTTATACCGGGTGGGAGGGCTTCGAGCCCTATCTCGGCGCCACCGTTGCGGTCGATCCGATCATGGCGCCGGATAATGTCGGAACCACCGGAGACAAGCTGGACAACAAGGAAGTCATGGGCTTGATCGGCTTGAACTGGATGCCGACCGAGCGCCTGACCACCGGCATCGAAGTCACCAATGCTTTTTTCCGTGAAAAGCAAAACGCGACCACAATCGCGATCAATGGCCGTTTCGCGTTCTAAACAACCCGAAGTTGTCTGAACGATCGGGCGGGATGAAGACAGCACGTCTATTCCCGCCCGAACTTTTTCTGAATACCCTAAAGTATAGTGTGACACTCTCGCAACGCTTGGGTCAAGAGTCCGGGGTCTGCCGGCGAATCGCTTGACCGGCTGCGATCCACTGGACAAATATCGCCCTTGAAATCAAGATCGGGTAAGACACCGGCAACACGATGGTGTGAAACCCGCATGTAATTTACCTTACATTCAGGGGATAACCATGGCTGTTGTTAAAGTGAAAAAGACGGCGTCATATTTTCTGTCGGCTTGCCTTGGCGGTGCTTCGCTGTTGGCGCTGACGGGCGTGTCTTTTGCGGCGGATTCGTTTCCGATTGATTACTCGATTAGCTCGAATGGCTCGACCACGAGGTCCGTCGGTACCTTTTCGGACCCGAGTTTTGATTTTACCTCGACAACCACGTCTCAGGGCGGGTCGTCCTCTAGCAATCGTGTGACCGGTACCATTTCCGGAAACAGCTACGCATTCACGAGCACAGGGGCTTCATCGACGACCAGCGTGAGCGGTACGGTCACCGGCTCTACTAATACGACCCTGGTTGCCAATCAAACGTCTAGCACAACCTTTTCGGGCCAAACCTTCAGATCAACCAGCAACATTACTTTTACGAATCCTTCATCTAACATCGTGACGATTAACGGGTCAACGACTTCATCCGGGACTACGTCCAGCTTTAGCTGTACTTACAACAAGTCCAGCGGCTCGATTAGCGGGACCAGCGGTTGCTCCAGCGTTGTCGATGCGCTGAAGCTTTACGAGCAATACGCTACCTCTAAGACCAAGCAGTCTCAGGCGCAGGCGGCGGTTTCGGCGCAGGTCAACCGGACCGCGACCCAGATGACGGTCAGCATGATCGAACGCCGCATTTCGGCCAGCTTGTCTCCGGCCTTCGCCGCCGCGTTCCGTCCCGGCAGCGCGGATGACAAGAAAAAGCAGAAGCTGAGCGATGCCTCGGGCGTGCGCTCCACCTACGAAGACGGCATTGCCGGCATTTCGGCGGGCGACAGCGGCTATACCAAGGGCCTGTGGGCGACCTACAGCCATGGCTGGGTCAGCAACGACTGGGATGCGCAGAAGTCGAACTCCGAACTCGACACCGGCATCATCGGTGCCGACATTCGCATCAACGAACGCTTCCTGGCCGGTCTGTCGCTGACCTATGTCCGCACCAACAGCAATAATACCTTCGAGGACGGCGTCAGCGACGCGAATGGCTTTACCGTCATCCCCTATGCCGCCATGGGATTGATGGACGGTAAACTGGTTCTTGACATCATGACCGGCTACGGCACCGGCGATACCGGCGGCACCCGGGCCCGTTCTACCAACGCCTCGCGCTCTTACAGCTACGATAGCGATCGCTGGATGCTGTCAACCAACGCCACGCTTAACAATACCTGGAACAACTTCGTGTTTTCCGAAAAGCTCGGCTGGATGATGAGCTATGACTGGACCGGTGCCTATACCGACAGCGCCAGCACGGCGTTTGCCCAACAGGTGACCCGGATCGGCGAAATCAGCCTGGGCGCCCGGGCCGGTTACACCGGGTGGGAGCGGTTTGAGCCCTATGCCGGCGTCACCCTCGCCATCGACCCGCTCAATGATCCGGACAATGTCGGCTCAACCGGCAAGCGCTTGGATAATAAGGAAGTTCTGGGCTTGATCGGCTTGAACTGGATGCCGACCGAGCGCCTGACCACCGGCATCGAAGTGACCAACTCGTTCTTCCGCGAAAAGCAGAATTCGACCACGATCGCGATCAACGGCCGCTTTGCTTTCTAAACCGGTCGAATTCGGGTAAATACAGCCGGGCGGAGGCGAGAGATCAAACTCTCCTTTCCGCCCGGTTTTTTTGTGCGGAGAATCCCATCGTGACCGCTCTTACCCTGGTAACCGGTGCGACCGGCTTTGTCGGTGCCGCCGTGGTCCGTCACTTGTTGGCAGCCGGGACCAGGGTGCGGGTGCTGGCCCGCCGATTGAGTGATCGCCGCAACATCGACGGCTTGACGGTCGAAGTGGCTGAGGGCGATTTGACCGATCCCGCGACGCTGGAGCATGCGCTGATCGGTTGTGAGGCGCTGTATCACGTCGCCGCCGATTATCGCATCTGGGTGCCCGATCCCGACACGATCTATCGCGCTAATGTCGAGGGCACCCGGCACTTGATGCTGGCGGCCCTGGCCGCCGGAGTCAAAAGAATCGTCTATACCAGCAGTGTCGCCACCCTTGGCATCAACAAGGACGGCACGCCCGCCGACGAATCGACTCCGGTTGGAGTGGAGGACATGGTCGGCCATTACAAACGTTCGAAATTCCTGGCCGAAGAAGTCGTATCCGCCCTGGTTCGGGACCACGGTCTGCCCGCAATCATCGTCAATCCGTCAACGCCGGTCGGGCCGCGTGACATCAAACCGACGCCGACCGGCCGGATGATCGCCGATGCCGCAGCCGGCCGCATGCCGGCTTTTGTTGATACCGGCTTGAACATCGTTCATGTCGAGGACGTGGCCGCCGGCCACCTGTTGGCGTTCAAGCACGGCGTGATCGGACAGCGCTACGTCCTGGGGGGCGAAAACCTATCACTGAAGCAAATCCTGACCGAGATTGCCCGGATTAGCGGGCGCCGGCCCCCCTCCATCAGCCTGCCCTGCGGCCTGCTCATGCCGATTGCGGTGGTTTCCGAAGCCATTGCCCGTTTGACCGGCGGCAGCGATCCCATGGTGACGGTGGACGGGCTGCGCATGGCCCGCAAAAAAATGTTCTTTTCTTCGGCCAAGGCCGAACGTGAACTGGGCTATCGCCACCGTCGGGCAACCGAAGCGCTGGCCGATGCCGTTGCTTGGTTTAGAGACGTCCCTTGATTTAAGGACCCTTGCCTTAAAGACAGGGGTTACTTGTCTTAAAGACAAGGGTCCCGCTCGCTGAGAGGGACTTCGATCGAGAACACCGAACCGCTGCCCTGCCGAGTGCGAACCGAGATACCATGCCCCAGCAACTCGGCCGTTCTGGAGACGATCGCAAGGCCGAGCCCCATGCCTCGTTCACCTCTGCCCTCCGCACTTTTACGGATCGCAACGTCGAGTTGTTGAAATTCTTCGAAGATCGTTGCGAGTTGACTGTCCGGAATCCCAGTCCCGGTATCGTATATTTCGATATGCACGAACCGTCCACGCCGTCTGGCACCAAGCAGAACGCCGCCCCGTTCGGTATAGCGAATAGCATTGCCGACCAAATTCCTGAGAATCCGTTCAAGAAGAACCGCGTCGGTTTCCACTATAAACTGCGGAGACCGTACGCGCAGCCTAAGCCCGCCGCTGTCCGCATTCGACTGCATCTCGGCGCCGATACGCCTCAGCAAGCCGGCCAAATCGACGGCACGGCGCCGGACTTCGACCCTGCCCATTTCAAGGGCACCGTAAGCCATCAACTCGGAAAGCAGGCGCTCCAGCCAGCCGAGCGCATCCGTCATCATTGCGCAGGCCGCTGCAAGTCGCGGGTTGTCGCTGCTTTCCCGGGTCAGAGCCTCAACGAACAGCGACAGACTCATGACCGGTTGGCGTAAATCGTGACAAACGGTTGTCAATAGCCGGCTTTTCGCCTCACTCACCCGTTCCGCACACGCTTTTGCCGATTCGGCCTGAAGCGTTGCCTGCACGCGCTGGCTGACTTCGTGAGCAGCACAGGCAAGCCCCTCGATTACGCCGCCCTGGCCGAAGATCGGTTCCACCACCATTTCGAAATACTGGGGCGCGGGACGGCGCAGACTTTGGACTTCGATATCTCTGACCAGCCGCGCTCGGGTCTGCACCACATCCCGGTAAAAACTCCTCAATCGCTCCGTGGTGGCCGGGTCAAATAAATAATCGTCTGTCTTGCCAATGATTTCTATCGGGTCGTAGCCGACGCGATCCGAGTGTAACCATGTATAATAAAAATTGAGGTCAAGCGTGAAAACAACCGTTTGCGAAACGGCGGTAGTCAGCCGAAACTTTCTTTCGCTATCGGCAAGTCTTTTAATGGCTTCCCTTTGCTCGGTTATATCGATAACAACAGTATTGATACCGAGAGCACAGCCCATGCTGTCGAATGCCGGATAATAACTGACCTGCCACTGCCGCACTTGCGTCGGATTTACCGGGGAATGGCCCTCGACCACCTGATCGACAATCGGAGTGCCGGTCTCCAGAATGAGCCGGCATGCGGCTTCCATTTGGAAACTCAACTCACTTGGAAAATCGTTCAAAGGCCGGCCAAGGTAAGCTTCGGGCAGGTGACCGCTTATTGCCGCAAAATGCCGATTAATCATGATGTAGTGCAAGTCGGGACCGATAAAACACAATCCGACCGGTGCGCAATCATAGACAACCGGCAGAAACTCCTCGGCCGCTGTCGCATCCGTATGCCCGAAATCGAATTGGGTCCGCGGAAAGAAAGAACTAAAAGGGAGGGACATTACCTTCCCAATCGGCTGAAGCTAGGTTTCAGCGGTCAGGTTTATCGTCAAGCGACGCCTCCGTCAACCCGATAGCCCCCACCGAAACCGGAATTGTTATCAGCGCCAGCCGCGCGCCCGTACCGGAGCAATCTCCGGAACAACCGGAGGCAAGTTGGAAAGAATAAATACCGGCAACCGAAGCCGAGCCCGACGAATATTCGCAAACTCAAGAAGAGCGCTGTCGTCGGCAAGCTCGCATTGATCGACTCGCCAGCCACTTCCCTGCCTGATCACCATGAAATCACGCGACCGTAACCACCGCACCATGACTTCCGCAGACGCAACAACCGGCGGCGTCGGCTCCGGTCGTACAACAACCGGCCGCGGGGCTTCAGCTTTTGCAACCAATGTCAGACGCGCCAACCCCGCCGCTTTCGGCGGTTCGTCATTAGACGGGGCTTGCACCGGGCCTTGGGTTGCCGAAAGCTGAGGTACGGAAGTCTGCGGGGGGATTTCAGGTGCCGACGCAGGGGAACTCGGCTCCACGCTGAAGGGGGCCGGACCGACCAGATGACGAAGCTTACGGTAAATCGCAACCGCGCTTCTTTCCGGCAAAGCCGCAGCAATGGCGGCCCAACTTATGCCTTGAGCATGAAGTCGCAGAAGGTTGTTGCATTCTTCCGCAGTCCAGGAGGGCGGCGCCTTGTGCTGATTCAGACCGAGTCGCAGCACCATGGTTCCGACCGCCCGGACGGTTCGGTTCATCAGTTCGGCAATTTCGGCAACGGGGTGATGCTCTTCATAAAGCGCGCGCAGCCTGACCCGCTCTTGTTCCGTCCAGGTCGCGCGCGCGGCGCGCGCATTTTTGACGGAGGTTTTCGGGGCAACCGAGGCATCGGAAGGATGCTCAAGAAAAGGAGGCGACGACAATTCAAGCATCGACATGGAAAGCAATGAAATATCAAAGGCAGAAGCAGAAAGAAAATCAGTCACCAGACGGCTCATGCGTGGCGGTGGTAATTCTCGGATCATTGACAACATATCGGTTCTCCGTAGCGTGGTTATTGCGCTTTCTGCGCTGGAACTTTTTGCCGTGATCCGGTCACGTGCCAACGTAAATGCGGTTCAAGCATTTCGCTATCGAGGCCGGATACTTTCGTGTCTTCTGATGCTTGGAGTGTGCCACCCTTATGCGCCAGATGCTGTGACGTCCATCACAGCAAATAATTTTTCTGTAATTTGTTACCCGGCTGCCCTGGCCTCCAGAACACGCAGAACTTCAGCCGGATCGACATCATCTGCAATGAAGGCGCGACCGATACCACGGGCCAGCACGAAGGTAATGCGGCCGTCCTTGACCTTTTTGTCCCGGGCCATATGGGCCAGCAATTCCGCAGGATTCCACGGCAAGCCGCTGACTTCGGTCGGACCGGTGGGCAGACCGAGTTCGAACATATGGGCACGCACCCGCAAGGCATCCGCGGCCGGGCACAGGCCCAGATGCACCGACAGATCGAACGCCAGCGTCATGCCGAGCGCCACCGCCTCGCCGTGACGGAGCGTATCGTTGAAATCACACGCCGCTTCGAAGGCATGACCGAAGGTATGGCCAAGATTGAGAAGCGCCCGACGTCCCGATTCGCGTTCGTCGGCGCCGACGATTTCGGCCTTGGCCCGGCAGCTTGCCGCAATGGCATGGCGGCGAGCATCGGCGTCCCCGCCGATCACGGCGGGTGCATGCGACTCCAGCCAGTCGAAAAATCCCGGATCGTTGATCAAACCATACTTGACGATTTCGGCATAGCCGGACCGGACTTCGCGCGGGTCCAGCGTGTCGATCACGCCGGTATCGGCCAGCACCAACCGAGGCTGGTGAAAGGCGCCGATCAAGTTCTTGCCGTGACGGCTGTTGATCCCGGTTTTGCCGCCGACCGAGCTGTCAACCTGAGACAACAGGGTGGTCGGAACCTGGATGAAATCAAGCCCGCGCAGAGCCGTAGCCGCCGCAAAGCCGGTCAGATCACCGACCACGCCGCCGCCCAAAGCAACCAGTACGGTCGAGCGTTCAATCCCGCGGCCGAGCACCGCGCCCAGCAATTGCTCCAGATGATCGAAATCCTTGGTCCGCTCGCCCGCCGGCAGCACGATCGCCGGCCCGAGCCGGGTCAGTCCCTCGGCCTCAAGCGCATGCTCGAAAGCGGCAAGATGGGGGCGGGCCGCGATATTCTGATCGGTAATCGTTATCAGTCGTCGCTTATGGCCGATCGCCGCTGCAATCAGGCGCCCGGCCTCCGCCAGCACACCCTGGCCGATCACGATATCATAGCTGCGGGCGCCGAGTTCGACCCGAACCTTATCCTTCATGGCCTTGCCTTCGTCAGTTTGACTGCATCCTCGGACTCGGCCGGAGCGCAATGGCGCGGAAGGGCATTCCCGAGTCGGCTTTCAATCGCCACCAGCACCCGCTCGACCATTTCATCAAGCGCGCCGTCTTCGCTATCGATGGTCAGGTCGGCTTCCGCATAAATCGGGTAACGAACCGCCATCAGATTGGCCAAAATCTCCCGCGGGTCACCGTGCTTCAGCAAGGGGCGGTTGGTTCTGCGCGCCGTCCGGGCGACCAGCAAATCAAGTTCCGCCCGCAACCAAATTGAGAAAACCCGTTCACGCATCAAGGATCGGGTAACGCGGTCGATAAAGGCGCCGCCGCCGGTTGCCAAAATATGGACCGGCCGTTCCAGCAGACGACCGATCACCCGTCGTTCACCTTCCCGGAATTCGGCTTCACCATGACGAACGAAATATTCTTCAATCGTGCAGCCGGCCGCAGCTTCGATTTCAACATCGGCATCAACAAACGGAAGCCCTAAACGAGCGGCCAATCGCTTGCCGATCGCCGTCTTGCCGGCCCCCATCAGCCCGACCAGCGCAATCGTTCGGGGCAGGACCACCCCCGCCGGCTGCGCTCTCGCCTGCTGCGTCATTGCCAAGCCGTGCAGACTTCCGCTTTCCATCACCAGCCGGCCCGATCCTTCGACGACTACGTTCCGCGAACCCGCAACCGCAAGTAAGCGCACCACACACTGCGAAGCGCCGCCGGCGCCACCGGAAGAGAGCAAGATGCCAGAGTAGCAAACGATTTTCCAGGGAGAACCGGTGAGTACTATACTTTTCTTTCGATACTGAATCTCCGTGACGATGTTGGAAACTCCCCGCTATGATGCAGGGCATAGCGCTTAACCTTTTGATCCGGAGACTCGTCCCATGGACAAACGGAACGCGGTGATCGGTCTCCTGTCACTGCTGGTGTTGGCGCCGGTTCTGCCGCCGGCCCTGCCGGCTCGGGCGGAGCCTGTGACCCTGTCGATTATCCACACCAATGATTTCCATGCCCGACTCGATCCGGTGACGATTGCCGGCAATCGCTGCCGACCGGTTGATGCCACGGAGCATAAATGCTTCGGCGGCATCGCCCGCATCGCGACCGAAATCGAAAAACTGCGCGTATCGCAGCCGCATCCGCTGGTGGTCGATGCCGGCGACCGCTTTCAGGGCTCGCTTTACTATAATTATTACAAGAGCGCGGCGATCAAGCCTTTTTTCGAGTTGCTCGGCTATCAGGCGATGACGCTCGGCAACCATGAATTCGACGACGGCCCGGCCGAGCTTGCGCGCTTTCTGACCGGCCTGACCGTGCCGGTGATCAGTGCGAATGTCGATGCCTCGGCCGAACCGGCGCTGGCCGGCAAGTTCGGCGCAACCCTGATCCTGCCGGGCGGGGACCAGCGGATCGGGCTGATCGGCCTGACCACCCCGTCGACCGCGACCAATTCCAAGGCCGGGCCGACCGTGCACTTCACCGATCCGGTCGAGGCGGCGCGGGCCGGCGTCGCCAAGCTGCACGCCGAAGGTGTCAAGCGGATCATCGTGCTCAGCCATCTCGGCTTTACCGAGGATCAAAAACTGGCGGCGGCGGTCGACGGGCTGTCGGTGATCGTGGGCGGCCACTCGCATACCTTGATCGGTGGCAGCAACCCGCGCTCGGTCGCGCAAAGCCCGGTGGTGGTCAATGCCGCATCCGGCCGCCCGACCCTGATCGTCCAAAGTTATTTCGCCGGCATCTTTCTGGGCTTCCTTCAGGTCACCCTGGACGATGACGGTGTGCCGACGGCGTGGCAGGGCGAACCGATCCTGCTGGCGGACACCATCGCCGAAGACCCGACGGCAAAGGCTTTTGTCGAAGCGCTGGCCAAACCCTTGGCCGAGCAAAACGGCAAAATCATCGGGCAGGCCGCGGTTGATCTGATCGGTGACGCCACCCATTGCCGATTCGGCGAATGCAATCTCGGCGATTTGATCACCGATGCCATGATTGCCGACACCGCCGGGCAACAGGTTCAAATTGCCGTGACCAACGGCGGCGGAATCCGCACCGGGATTCCGGTCGGGCCGGTCACGCTCGGGCAAGTGCTGGAAGTGCTGCCTTTCGCCAACACGATTTCGACCTTTAAGCTGAGCGGGGCCGATTTGCGGGCCGCCCTGGAAAACGGGGTCAGCCGCGCCGAGAATCCCGGCGGTGACGGCACCGGCCGCTTCCCGCAGGTCTCGGGCCTGCGCTTTACCTGGGACGCCGCCGCCCCGGCCGGTCAGCGCATCGTGTCGATTGAAACCCGCGAGCCGGACGGTTCCTATGCCCCGCTCGATCCGGCCCGGCTCTATATGGTGGCGTCGATGGATTTCCTGCGCAACGGCGGCGATGGCTATACCGTGTTCCGCGATAAGGCGATCGAGGCTTACGACGGCGGCTCCCTGCTCTCCGAAGCGACCGCCAACTTTATCACCGCCAAAAGCCCGCTCAAGCAGGCGGTCGAGGGCCGGATTACCCGGAAATAAGGCGGGGGCGGGACGGCCGGGGGCGGAGGGCATGGCGTCCCCGCCCCCGGCGTCGGAAAGGATCAGAACTGATCCTCTTCCAGCGTCATCACGGTTCCGGCGCCGCCGGTGATCGGGGTCAACAGACCGAACACCATAGGCAACAGCTGCTCGGCATAAAACTGCGCGGTGGTGATCTTAGCCTTCAGGAAACCGGTATCGGCTCCCGGTTCGCCCAGCGCCTCCGCCGCAGCGACGGCACCCCGGGCCAGCATGGCCCCGCCGGCGACCAGTCCGAACATACGCAGGTAATTGGCGGCTCCGGCGGCGGCGGCCAGCGGGTCGGGCTTCAACGTGCCCAGCATCCAGCCGGTCGCCTGCGCCAGCACCGTAACCCCGGCCGCCAAGCCGTTGCCGATCGCGCTCAGCGCCGGGTCGGCGCGGCCAACCAAGCCGGCGGCCACGGCCTCGATTTCCGCTTCAAAGGCACGCACCGCCGCGCCCTGATCGCGCGCCAGCTTGCGGAACACCAGATCATTGGCCTGAATCCCGTTGGTGCCTTCATAGATCGGGGCGATGCGGGCGTCGCGGTAATGCTGAGCGGCGCCGGTTTCTTCGATAAAGCCCATGCCGCCATGAACCTGAATTCCGAGTGAGGCGACCTCGCACCCGACATCGGTGCACCACGCCTTGACGATCGGGGTCAACAAATCGACTCGGAGCTTACCGGCGGCACGGCCCGCCGCATCGGGATCCCGCTTGCCGGTATCGACGGCGGCACCGGCCTCATAGGCCAGGCAGCGCGCGGCCTCGGTCAGCGCCTTCATGGTCAGCAGCATGCGCCGGATGTCTGGATGATTGATGATCGCCACCGACTCGCCGCGCGGGTTGCGCATGTCCTTGCTTTGAATGCGGGTCTTGGCGTAGTCGCGCGCCTGTTGATAGGCGCGCTCGGCAATCGCCACCCCTTGCAAGCCGACCGAGAGCCGGGCATCGTTCATCATCGAGAACATATACTCAAGCCCGCGATTCGGCGCACCGATCAGATAGCCGACGCAGGACTCATTGTCGCCATAGGACAGGACCGCGGTCGGGCTGGCATTGATGCCCAGCTTGTGTTCGATCCCGGTGCAGCGGACATCGTTGCGCGCGCCGAGCGAGCCGTCGGCTTTGACCAGAAACTTCGGGACCAGGAACAGCGAGATGCCCTTGGAGCCGGCCGGGGCGTCGGGCAGGCGGGCCAGCACCAGATGGATGATGTTCTCCGCCTGATCATGCTCGCCATAGGTGATGAAAATCTTGTTGCCGTTGATCCGATAGCTGCCGTCACCGGCCGGAGCCGCCTTGGTCCGCACCGCGGCAAGGTCGGAACCGGCGCCCGGCTCGGTCAAATCCATGGTCCCGGTCCACTCGCCGGCGACCAGCTTGGCCAGATAGGTTTCTTTCTGCTCGGGACTGCCATGCTCGGTCAGCAATTCGACCGCGCCCTGATTCAGCATCGGGCACAGCCCGAACGCCATGTTGGCCGACTGCCACATTTCCTGAATCGCAAAGGCCAACACCCGGGGCAGGCCCTGCCCGCCGAATTCGGGTTCAAAGGGAACCCCGTTCCAGCCCGCCTCGACGAATTGGCCATAGGCGCGACGGAAGCTTTCCGGCTGACGCACCACCCCGTTTTCCAGCTTCGACCCTTCGCGGTCACCGATCGCATTAATCGGAGCCAGCACGCCCGCCGCGAACTTGCCGGCTTCCTCCAAAACGGTGTCAACCAGATCGGGGGTCGCGTCCTCATAGCCCGGCATCATGGCGATACGGTCAAGCCCGACCACCCGGTTCAGGACGAAACGCATGTCGGCAACGGGAGCGGAATAGCTGGTCATGACGGTGCGGTGCCTTTCGAAAGGACAAACAAAAAGCCCCGGGGCGCGCGGAGAGCCCCGGCCGGGTTATCGACGACGGATCAACGGAGCAAAGCGCCGCCCCTGCGGGCTGCGCAACTAGTCGTGGTCGCGCTGGTTACGATCCGCCAGCAGACTGGCCTTCGACAGCTCTTCGAAGGTTTCGCGCGACTGTTTCAAGTCGCCGAGCGTGGTGGTCGGCTCGTACGGTCCCTTGGTGCCGATCGCCTCGCGTGCGAATTTCCAGGCCACATCAAGATAATGGTTCTTGGCGACCTGTTCGGCCCGGGCAATGTCGAAGGCGCGCTCAACCGCGTTAATCATGGTACCCCTCGTCCTCTTGCGTATTTCTCTGTTCCCCGGTCTTCGAACCGGAAGCTTCCGTAACTTCCTAGCATGAGCCGAACCGTTTGGCGATGGTTCCCATAACAGCTAAAGTCGACTATTCTCTTCGATGTCCG
>SERZ01001601.1_pt1 | contig 12530 bp, 10 predicted proteins | sample 3171461 | NCBI WGS metagenome assembly SERZ01 (sample SAMN06051861, study PRJNA518727) | freshwater metagenome | biome: subpolar coniferous forest; feature: holomictic lake; material: water; isolation source: holomictic Lake 227, 6 m depth | place: Canada: near Kenora, Ontario | collected... | reverse complement strand
CATTGCGCTGCTCAACAATCACATAGTCGCCATCTAAAATTCCCTCGTCGCGCATGCTCATGCCGTCCACTTGCAAGGCGAATAAATTTCCGCGCTGGCCAAGGCGTGTTCCAAAAATAGTGTCCAAGCGCAGGGTTTCTGATTGCTCGTATTTCTCAACGGGATGTCCCGCGGCAATGCGGCCAATGAGCGGCAACTCATGTTCATTCGCGCGCTCGTCAGGCAGTTCCGCGTCAGTCGCAATCTCCAAAGAGCGAGCCTTGTTGGGCTTGCGCACCAGCGCACCCTTCTCGATCAGCGCCTCGACGTGCTCGAAGACCGTGACTTTGCTGACGCCGAGTTCGTTTGCGATCTCCTGCATCGTCGGGGAAAAGCCCTTGCTGTTGCGGCAGTCGCGCACAAAGCGGAATATGCGAATTTGTTGTGGTGTGAGGCTCATTGACATGTTGCAAAGTCCTTGCGAGAGTGTTTGAAAGGGAGAGTTGGGCAGACCAGCGACCATGCCGCCAAGGCGATGGACCAGCGTTGCCAGACGATGTGAAATTGGGTGAATTGAAATTGATAGAAGGTGAAGTGGCGGGAGCGATTTCCGGAACAGGTTCTTGCACCGTGTGATTGATGTGCGATGCACTTGTCGCGCAGCGTTCCTGCCAACGCCATCGACGGATTCCAAGCAGACGTTCCATCCAATCGGACACTTCGCGAACTAACGACTTTTGTCCAGCAGGGGCTTGGCCCGCCACCACCATGAGTCCGCCGCGAAATGGGTGGTAATCCGTCACGAATGATCCGCCAGGACCAAAGCGCAGCAGGGGTTCTTCGGTCACTGTTGCGCGCGCCTGTGAAGCCGTTTGACGGCTTGATGTTCTTGAGAAGGCAAACGTCCTGTTGATGGAGTCGACGCTTTGAAAGAGGCGTGCGAGCCCGCCAAATGCTGCAAGGCGTGCGACTGAAATTGTTGTTGCGTGTGATTGAGTCATTGTGGTTCTCCAAAGTGTTTGACTGAACAGTTGGAGATGCATCGGCAGGTTCGGTATTTGTTCTGTACATTTGTTAGGCACATGTTAGCCAAACAAAACACGATCGGGCAAAACAGGCCAAATTTCTGTCAGAAAGTCTGTTAAAGTTCAAAAATGTCCATTTCAATCCAGCCGCCCAAGCCATTTGGACCTGAAATTCGGGCCCAGTTTGCCTTGGACCCCAATTTAACCTTCTTAAATCACGGTTCATTTGGGTCGCTTCCGCGTGTTGTTCGTGACGCCCAAGAAGCCTGGCGGATGCGGATTGAATCCAATCCAATCGAGTGGATTGGCCGGCGCAATATTGAATCCTTGGCGGCGGTGAAAAAACCGTTGTCCCGCTTTGTGGGTTGCCAACCGAATGATCTTGGATTTGTCACCAACGCCACCGAGGGCGTGAACGCGGTTTTGCGCTCGCTGCATTTTGAAGCGGGCGACGAGTTGCTCACGTGCGATCATGTGTACAACGCGGTGCGTCAAGCCATGAAATTTCGCGCGCAAGAAACTGGCGCGCGCGTGGTGGAAGTTCCAATCGCGTTGCCCGTGCGTGATCAAGACCACGCCATGAATTGCATCTTGAACGCAATCACGCCGCGCACGCGCTTGATTGTGATTGATCACATTACAAGTCCGACCGCGTTGCGCTTTGATGTGCGCAAAATTATTGAAGCCGTCAAGGGAACGCGCGCGCACGTGTTGGTGGATGGAGCGCACGCGCCTGGCGCGCTCACACTTTCGCTTGACACGTTGGGCGCGCATTTTTACGCCGCCAATTTGCACAAGTGGACCATGGCTCCGCGTGGCAGCGCGTTCGTGTGGGTCGCGCCTCAGTTTCAAAAAGATATTCATCCATGCATCATCAGCCATGAATTTGCAAATGGGTTCGCCGCCGAATTTGATTGGCAAGGAACGCGCGATCTGAGCGCGTGGAATTCAATTTCCGCCGCGCTGGCCTGGTTTGAAGAGCTTGGTTCGGAGCGCGTGTTGCATCACAATCATCAGTTGGCGTCGTGGGCGCATCAATTGTTGTGCGCTGAATTTTCTTTCGAGCCGATTTCCCCGCTGGATGGATCCATGCTCAGTTGCATGGCCAGTGTGCGCCTTCCAAAGTCCTTGCAAAGTAAGTTTGAAAATCCAGAGGCGTTTCAGAAGCAGCTTTTGAATGTTGACCATATTGAAATTCCAATCTTTGAATGGAACAAGCATTGGTTGTTGCGTGTCAGCGCGGCTATTCATAATGAACCGGCTCACTATGAGCGTCTTGTGGCGGCGCTGAAAAAATATTTGGCGTAATGGAGAGCTGACCCGTCTAGGATTGCCCTCATGCCAGATTCAACTTCAGAACCTACAAACCCAAACGATGTTTCGCTGCCAATTGCAGCGGTAGACGCAACGGCCGACCGTGCCGCGGAACAAAGCATTTACCAGCAACTTGGCGCGGAGAAATTTTGGGATATTGCCCGCGCTTTCTATGGGCGCGTGGACAAGCATGAACGCATGCGCCCAATTTTTCCAGCAGATTTACAAGAGCCCATCCGCAATCAAGCGGAGTTTCTCATTCAATATTTTGGCGGCCCGCAAACATACAGCGATCGCAAGGGGCATCCGCGTTTGCGTATGCGCCACGCGCCGTTTCCAATTGACGTGACCATGCGCAATGACTGGGTGGATTGCATGCGCGGTGCGTTGCTTGACGCGGAAATTCCAGCGTTCATTGCCGCGCCCATGATGGCGTACTTCGAACGCACGGCGACATTCATGATGAACAAGCCTTGATCCGCATGCGGTCTCAATGCGAACAGGGAATTCAATTTCATGCACTTGCGCAGCGTGACGCCCGCGTATTCAACTCGCGTTGTGTGTGAATGCGCTCCGCATTGTTGTCAATTCTTCAGCGTGCACAACATTAATTCGGATTCTCAACCACAATGAGATCTTTGCGCCCCAATTTCTTGATGGCTTTTTCAGCGTCCGCGCGCGTTTCGAATTCGCCCACATACACGATCCAAATCTTTTGTCCGCTCTTTGATTTTGACGCCACAACTTTGGGCGCTTGAAGTCCGTTTCGAGACGCGGCTTTTGAAATTTCTTTGGCGCGATTCTTGGCGCTGGTTTCAAGAATAAAACTTCCAGCTTGAATCACGAACGCGGCGGAATCAACATTCTTTCCCGCGCTTTTACTGGCAGTCTTCGCGGAGGCGGCGGCAGGTTTTGCGGGTTTGTCATCCGCAACTTTGGCCGGCTTCGCTGGTTTCGCGGGCTTGTCATCCGCGGCCTTGGCTGGTTTCTTGGGCTTTGCCGTGGGTGGCGGACTGGAATCTTTTTCAAACCCGCTCGACGGATCAGCGGCTTTTGCAGCAATGGTCACGCTATTTGTCGATGCCGAACTGCTTGACGTGGCCAGCGCGTTCCCATTCATGCTGATAGCAGGCTCAGCCATTGACAACACTTTTCCAGCACGCGCCGGATCTCTGGATGCCGCGGCCAAATCCTTGGCGCGATTGCTGGCTTCGCCAGTCAGTTTGTTCGCGGCCGCGTCATAATAATTCGCGGCGTCGCCGTAACGTTTTTGGTGCACCATTAAATCGCCAAGCATGACTTTGCTTTCACCAGCGGTTTCCGCGTCCATGCTTTGCTCTGAAATTTGAAAACGTGATTGCGCGTCCGCAAAATTTCCAAGTTGATACGCCGAGAGGCCGGCGAGCAGGGCGGCTTGGTCGCGCATTGTGCCTGACGAATCATTTTGCACGGCGCTGGCTTGCTCCAATGATTGCTTCCAATTTTTGGATTCGTAATTGGAGATGGCGCCATCAAGTCGGTCGGGCTGCGCGCTTTGACACGCCGTGACGCTTACGACCGCTAGCAACGCCGCACATCGAAGCAAAGTTCCAAGTGCGGCCCGCAAACGCCTTGCACTTGAAAGCTTTGATTGCGCAATTTCCAAACTCACATTGTCGAATCCAGCAGCCTGGTCTTTCTTCTCGGCAACCAACGTGCCCGCGCGTGAAATCAATGCAAAGAGCGAGTTGTTCAATTGAATTCCTTTCAAACAAGTTGAGGCAAGTTCTGTTCAAGCAATCTCAGTCAAATCAGTGGCACCGCGCATGCAACCCGCCCAGTTTGAGAAGCGGTTTCTCTTGGCGTACTGTATCGCCACAAATGAAACTCCTGCTTGATATTCAGCGCCAACTTCTGCGGCATCCAGCGCATGTCTTTGTGCAAGATGACCAACGCCAGTGGAAAGGTTTCACATTGCTTGTGGCCGCGTGGCACATTGCGCGCGCCATTGAGCGAACCACTCAGCGAGAGCGGGTTGGAATCATGCTTCCCACAAGCGGTTTATTTCCTGCGGCGTTGTTGGCCACATGGATGCTTGGCAAGACCGCCGTACCGCTGAATTATTTATTGTCGCGCGACGATTTGGAATATGTCTGCCGCGACGCGGGCATTGATTGCGTGGTGACGGTGAAACCCATGCTTGAATTCATTGGTGGTCCGACCGCGTCCATGAAGCCGCTCTTCATGGAGGACATGTCTTTCAAAGGGCTTCCGCCTGTGCGCCGCGCCAAGCGCCGTGGCGACGATGCGCTTGCGGTGTTGTTGTACACCAGCGGAACCAGCGGCAAACCCAAGGGCGTGATGTTGAGTTGCGGAAATCTTGCCGCCAACATTGACCAAGTTGTGAACTGGGCCAGTTTTACGCGCAAAGATATTTTGCTTGGTGTGTTGCCGCAATTTCATTCTTTTGGTTTGACCATTCTTACGTTGTTGCCATTGGCAATCGCCGCCAAAGCCATCTACACCGCCAAGTTTGTGCCGCGCAAAATTCTGGAATTGGGCAAGCAACATCAAGCCACGGTCTTTGTTGCAATTCCATCCATGTATCACGCGCTGGCCGCGCAAAAGAGCGGTGGCAAGGAGCATTTGGGAATGTTGCGCTACGCCGTTAGTGGTGGCGAACCGTTGCCAGCGAGCGTGGCCAACGAGTTCTTTGAAAAGTTTGGCGTGAGAATTTCCGAGGGCTACGGTCTGACCGAAACCAGTCCCGTGACCAACTGGTGCTTGCCCGCGGAATATCGCGCGCGCAGTGTTGGCCGCGCGTTGCCTCGAGTGGAGCAATGGATTGTGGATCCGCAGGGCAACAGGCTTCCCGCCAATCAAGATGGCGAAATTCGCATGCGTGGCCCCAACATTATGCAGGGCTATTGGAATTTGCCGCAGGAAACCGCGCAGGCCTTTGACGAGAAAGGTTTTTTTCGCTCCGGCGACATGGGTCGATTTGATGACGACGGGCACTTGTACATCACGGGCCGCATCAAAGAAATGTTGATCATTGCTGGCGAAAATGTTTTTCCGCGCGAGATAGAAGAGGCGCTCAATCGACATCCCAGCGTGAAAGCCAGCGCGGTGATTGGCGCCGCCGATGAAAGCCGCGGTGAAACCGCGCTTGCGTTTGTGGAATTAAACGAGGGCTTCACATTTGACGAAGCCGCGCTGCGCGCCCATTGCCGCGAGCATTTGGCGCAGTTCAAAGTGCCTCGTGCCATTCGGGCGCGCAAGGAATTACCGCGCAACGCCACGGGAAAAATCATGCGGCGTTTGTTGACAAGTGAAACCCCCGGCGATTTATAAATCTCGCGCGGTCTCAACGATCACGCAACAAAAGTTCATGTTGTGATTTGAAAGTTGATTGAAGCGCGCATCAATTGCATGCGCCCCAACCCAGCAGCAGCATTGAAAGATCTCCGGCGTCCACTTGCCCAGAAGAATCAAGATCGGTTTGGCACAAGAAACAGACGCCGTAGTCAAGCAGAATGGACGAGACATCTCCGCTGTCAATTTGCCCGTTTTGATCGAAATCACCAACGCAGCAACCACGAATGTCGCTGAGTGCCGTGATGCGCAATGTGGCAAACCCGGTGGAATTCACAAGCGATGCCAAGCGGATCAGATAGGTGGTGTCGCATTGTGTTTCAAACCGCATGTTGCTGCCACGATTTGGCTCGCAAAAAATACTGTCGTCAGAGCATTGCTCTAGCACAAGATTGTTGCATGAGCCAGAAAATAAATCCATGCGCGTGTCAAAATTCACGCCGCAGACATCAATTTGATAGTTGCTATGCGTGCCAGCAGGTGGCGTCCAACGCAACCAAATATCGCCGCCCGTGGGCGTTGGATTGCTTGGGCAAGAAAATGCCGGCAAACCCGCGGTTGATCCCAACAATGAAAGCGAAGTTGACCCCACGGAAACATTCATGGGTGTCGCGCAAGAATCATTGCTTGGGCGAGGCGCTCCGCATGATTGCGCGGCCCAGATGGCGCAATCTTCATCCCAAGTTGTTTCACAGCAGGAAGGAATCGAATCGCACACAACAGCGCAACACGCGGGATCCACGCAGCTTGGCGTTGTGTGCGTGGCAAAACAATTTCCCGTGGCGTTGGTGCAGGGCAGGACGCATTTTGCGGAGGTTTCCATTTGAAACCAATAGGCGCCGTCATCACAATTAAAGGACTGGCTTGAAATAATTCCGTTTTTGCCAGGAGCGACCACCACCCAATATTTGGCGGGCGCCACGCAGTTCCATTCGCGGCCAGGGGCGCAACCGGCTGCGTTCACCAACACTTGAGCGCCTGGAAGCGAAGTCTCCGTCGCGTTGACGGCGGTCAAGGCGGCGAACACGGGGCGAATGGAAGAAAGTGTGATCGCCACTTTCACATAGCCATCTTTGTCCGTATCGGCGTTGCGCAGATCAACGTAGTACACATCGACATCCGTAATAGTGGTCCCGTCAATTGTGGTGAACAGCGACCCACACATTGTGGTTTGCGCGCCAATGGTTTGCGGAGTATTTGGAAGCACCAAATCGGGTCGAATACTTGGATCATTCGAGCGAGTTCCGCATGCCTCAAGTTCATGGCTTGCATTCAGCGGGCACACCAATGTGCAAGATGTATTGCACAAATCAGCGGCTAAGTACACGCAAAAATCATCCCAGATCACATTGCAACATGTGGGTAAGCCCGCGCAAACGGATTCACAACACACTGGATCGGCGCAACTGGAATTGCCGTGCGGCACCAAGCAATCACCGGCGGTTGGATCGCCACAACTTTTGGGCGGCGGCAACACGCACAGGTCTTGGGCGGACAAAGCGCAGGTGAAGTCCCAAACGGCTTCGCAACAAAATGGATCAATGGCACACACAATTCCACAGCAGGTCGCGTCCGCGCAAGACGCTTTGCCCCGTGAAATGAAACAGGAGCCAAGCCCTGGAATGCCGCAGATTTCACATAATTGGTTGGCCATGTCCAAGCAGTCGTCGTCCCAGTTGGTCTCGCAGCAGTGCGGGGTGTAGCTGCACACATCGCTGCAGCATTTGATGTCAACGCATCCGTTGCCAACATGCACCGCGCCGCAATTACCAAAGCCGCAGCCATTTTCATCCGCCATTAATTGTGGGGCGAACACAGACGAAATGAACGCAAGCGCAAGAAAGCCAACTCGCGCTTTGTGTGTTGCCAGCGTGGCGAAGCGAGAAAAGTTGAGAATGGATATTGCGTTTTTCAAAAGATGAATCGTGCGGGAGAAAAAAATGCAGCCACGAGCATTGCAATGATTGGCAACAAGAACATCGTGGCTCATTGGAACACTATAAGTCCGAATGAGTTTGAATCAAAGTTCCATAATTGATCGATTCAAGACTAAGAATCGCACCGGCCGGTCGAAAGCAGAATGATGGAAAGGTCGCCGGTCGATACTTCTCCGTCTTGGTCAATGTCAGTGGGACCGCCAATATTGCCCATATCCAGCAGGCAAAGCGCAACATCGGAGGTGTCGACTTCGCCAGAATTGTCCAGATCGGCGGGGCAACTGCATGAGACGGTGAAGATAGGGTCGATGGACAGAGTTATTGGTCCACCAGTACCCCAGCCGCCAACGCGGATCAGCGCCGTTGCGCCGCAATACATGTGAAATTCCGCGCGAGATCCAACTCCGTCACAAGCGTCATCGCTGCAGGCGAGCAAGTCGCCGCCACAATCCGAATACACCGCAAGACGCGAATCAAATGTTGGCGCGACGCATGTGCTTGCTTGAAAAATTCCAGAAGCATTGGCGGTGAAACTGAACCACGCATCGTGGGTGAACGCCAAGCCCGCGCCCTCATCGCAACTGCTCGGAAGCCATGTTGGTTCCGTTATGGCGTTGGTTGTGTCGGTGAAAATTTGACCAACGCCAATGGGCAGCGCCATGTCGCAGCGATCATTCACCAAGCGCGTGAGCGTGCATGGGGCAAGCGTGGCTTGAATGGTGTAGCGCGCGCGATCATCTTCGCAAGAAATATTTTCAAATAGCAAAGACCGCACCGTGATGCGAGTCACGCCAGCGGGCACGCACGTTTGCGTGATGGAAGAACATCCATCCACGCCCTCGGCCAAAGTTGTGGGAGGACATTGATCATCCACAATGGCCACGCCAATTGAACCTTGCGTCCATAATTCAATGCGCAGCATTTGCGGCTCATCCAGCGAGATTTCAAACCAATCCACATCGCGCGATGTTTCACTGGACCACGCGCGACCACCCAATTTCAATCCGGGAATCAGTGGGCGAATATTCTGGATTGTGGTGCAATCCTGCGGAAGGCCAAAATCACACGGCGTAAGTTCCTCAATATCGGCAATGGGCACCTCGCACGCACTGGTGGCGCGGCAGGCTTGACACAACACGCTTGCTTCCAAGGCGCATCGTTCATCCCATGACATTGAGCAACAAAATGGATCGAGTTGGCACACCGTGTCGTTGCAATCTTGGCTCATGCAGCCTTTGCCATCATGGGCGCTGCAACATGGACCGTCTTGCGCCTGCGCGGTTGAAAGTGCAACGCACAACGCCGCGGTCAGAGCGAGTAGCACGTTGCAATATGTCAACCGCGTCGTATTGAGGTGGCGCATGGGCACGCCGCGTGGCACATTGCCCTTGCAAGAAATTGTGTGACCATGCAAAAATTCGGACAGCTTTACGGTGTGTTTCAGTAAGCATGCGATGTGGCGATTCATCGGCGGCTCCATTTCTCCGCAAATTGCGGTGAACGCATCATGGGCATGCGCCAAGGTCACTTTGGAAATTGATGCCTTTTTTCTGCATGATTTTCAAAAAAATAATTTGGAAGTCAAACCCGCTTCAAAGTGCTCTAGACGCCATTTTTGTGTGGGTAAGTGGTGCATGGATGCGCATCGTGCTACCGTTGCAACTTCAGCGCCAGCAATTGTTGCACGCTTCGCACCATTTGGAGTTAACTCAATGCTTATTTCTGTTGGATCTAAAGCGCCCGCCTTCGCTCTGCCCTGCCAACCTGGTCAAGTGGTGGACTTGGCTTCAGTCATTGGCCACGAAAAAGTAGTCTTGTTATTTTTCCCATTGGCTTTCAGTCCAGTGTGCACGGAAGAATTGTGCCACTTCCGCGACGCATGGAGCAAACTCAGCGCCATGAATTGCAAAGTCTTTGGCGTGAGCGTGGACTCGCCATTTGTCACGGCCAAGTTTCGCGAAATGGAGAAACTTCCATTTCCGTTGCTGAGTGATTTCAACAAGGATGTGTCGCGCGCATACGGCGCGTTGCATGAAGATTTAATGGGTCTCAAGGGCGTTTCAAAGCGATCGGCGTTCGTGATCGACGCAACTGGACATGTGAAGTATGTGTCGATCAGCGAAGACCCGCGCGTTCAAGTTGATTTTGTTTCCATTGAAAAAGCCGTCCAATCATGCTGAAATTGTTTCTTGCAGTGTTGATCTTGCTTGGAGTCGCCATGCCACTGGATGGATGCAGTGGAGGTGGACCATCGCCCGTCATGGCAATTCGCCGATTGTCGACACTTGGAAAAAAAACCGATGCTGAAAATTCCTCAATCGACCAAGGCCAGGTTTTAGATTTGGAAAATTCACTCGATCGATCCATTGCGGTTGGCGAGGAATTTAAAGTTGCCCTTGAATCAAATGCGGGCACTGGCTACGAGTGGCAATGTCTACTGGCAACAGATCCATTTATTGCGGTTGATATTCCACCAGAGACCGCGCCAGTGGACACGGGCGTTGTTGGCGGACGAGTGCGCACTATTTTTGTGTTGCATGGCAAAAGTGTGGGAACTGTGAAGGTGCCTTTTGTGCTTGTGCGTTCTTGGGAAAAAAATGTTGCGCCCTCCAAGACTTTAACGTTGACATTGACCGTGCAAGAAGCGACCGCCGCGCCCAAGTAATGGTTGATCCACATGAGCAACTCATTCCATGCCTCGCTTAGGAATTGCGCGAAGTCATTGAATTTGCTTGTATTGGGCTTCTCAATGATTGCAATTTGTCTGGTGGGGGGTGTCGTTCAAGAAACGATTCCCGTTGCAAAGTCTCAAGAACTAAAGACGGTGGACAAAGTGGTGCCGTCGAATGCAAACGTTCCTGCTACTACGCCTGCGCCCGTGAGTTTCCAGGTGATGACCATGGATCTTGGCTGCGGTTGTGATCGAAATAAGTTGACCGATCAAGAGCGCCTGGCGCGCTCGAAAAAAATGATCGAAGATTTTCCAGCCGACATAATTTTTATCGCGCGTGGTGAATGCGTTGCGCCGGCGCTTGCTGCAGCGACTCATCGAACTTGGATCGCGCTTCCCGCTGTGGCGGCGGGAGCTGGAGTAATCACAACTTGGTCGCAATCGCCTGCTGTAGAAGGTGAAATGTGGAAAGGACTTGGCGTGCGGTTGGCCGCGTCGAATGGGCGTGAAGTGGTTGCGTTTGCGATTGCATTTCCATTTTCCCCTTATCAGCCTTATCAACTTTCTGGCGTGCCCCATGATGAGCAACCTTTTTTAAATTCCGCCGAGGCCGCGGCAAGCAGCGCGAATACCACCCGCGGCTTGCAATGTGAACAACTGACCGTGGCCGCGCGTGCCGCAACCGCCGCTGGATTTGCCGTGATCGCAGCGGGAATGGTGAACGAGCCCAGCGCTGGCGATTGGTGCGACCAAGCCGTTGCCGCCGAATTATGTCCAATGCGAGTGGCGTGGCCGTGTGTTGTCACTTTGGAGCGCTCAGGCCTGCGCGACGCCTTTCGCGCCGCGAAACCAAATGTTGTTCTTTCGCCTGGCGCAACGTGGCCCACGATCATGTTGAAGCGCGATCGATCCGACCGCGTTGATTTTATTTTCGCCAACGCGCGGCTTCATTGCGATTCAATTGACATTCTTGGCGAGAGTGGCGCCGTGAGTCCGCGCAATCCCAAGCCGCTCGCGGATGGTTTGCCAGGCGAGCATCGCGCGCTACTTGGCCAGTTTCAATGGAGCGAAACTCCATCAGTGAAGTGATGGGGGACTATTAAAATATTTTCGCGCTCACGCCACGCGCAACGCATTCACACGCGCCACCATTTCCTGCGCAGGACAAACCGACAAAAGCGGGAGACGAGACTTGAACTCGCGACTTGCAGCTTGGAAGGCTGCCGCTCTACCACTGAGCTACTCCCGCAGTGAGAGTCAAAGTGTACGGTCTTGTCAGAATTATGGCGCGTCACCTTTTTCCGCCACGCATTGACGCAATTTTACATTTGGGCTTAACCCAAAACGCTGGGCAAGATGGGGTATAGCCAGCGAATCAATGTGTTGAGAAATTGCGCCAACACCAAATTCAACACGACAATGGCCATGAAACTTGCAACAAAGCTGGATGTCGCCGCTTGTCCCACGCCAGCGGCGCCAGGGCGGCAATTGAAGCCTTTGTAGCAAGAAACCAACCCTATCGCGGCGCCAAAGAACACGCTCTTGAACAAGCCGCCGAAAGGCTCCCTCCAAGAAACAAATTGCGCCGTCCAGTACCAATAGTCAGAACCGCTGACGCCAAAAACTTTCACAGTGATAAGCCACGCGCCCAAACTTCCAAGCATGTTGGAATACATGGTCAGAATTGGCGTCATGATGGTGCACGCCAACACCCGCGGCACAACTAGTTGCTGCATTGGGTCGGTGCCCATGGCGCGCATGGCGTCTAGTTGTTCGGTGACGCGCATGGTTCCCAATTCCGCCGCAAGCGCGCAACCAACGCGGCCTGCCACCATGACCGCCGCAAGCACGGGGCCAATTTGTTTCACCACGCTCATATTGATAATTCCGCCCAAGCGATCCTCTTGACCCAGAGCCGCGAATTGGTTGAATCCTTCAAGCGCAAGAATCATGCCGATGAACGCGCCCGTGATCGCCACCACGGGAATGCTGAGCACGCCAACCGCGAATAGTTGCGGAGCAAGCAAGCGCCAACGAAAACTTTTGACCGGGCGCATGACAATGCGGTGCGCCGTGATGGCCACAAAATCCGCGAAGTGGCCGAATCCGCAAATTGCTTGCACAACTTGCGAGCCAAAGAATGTGATTGCGTTGACGCTGTTCAACGGGGCGAGCATAGCCGCCACAGTGTGGTTGACGGTGGGGGTGTTTGCTGTGACCCGCTCTTCAAAATAGTGCAATGCAATTTCT
>SERZ01001598.1_pt1 | contig 12553 bp, 9 predicted proteins | sample 3171461 | NCBI WGS metagenome assembly SERZ01 (sample SAMN06051861, study PRJNA518727) | freshwater metagenome | biome: subpolar coniferous forest; feature: holomictic lake; material: water; isolation source: holomictic Lake 227, 6 m depth | place: Canada: near Kenora, Ontario | collected 2013-06-25... | reverse complement strand
CCGATACAAAAATGACAGGAGGGGGTTCTTATCCCAATTTATTTGATGCGCATCCACCCTTTCAGATCGATGGCAATTTCGGCGGTGCCTCCGGAATTGTCGAAATGCTGATGCAGAGTCACCTGAATGAAATTGATATTTTGCCTGCCCTCCCGTCCGATATTCCAAACGGACATATCCGTGGTTTAAGAATGTTGGCGTTTGTGGTGATTGCCATCTCCGCGCCCTTTGCCGCCGCGGCGCTGCCGGGCGGGGCTGCGGTCGTGCCGCTCTATCTGCTGATCGGCGCCGGGCAGGTCGGGGCGCTGTTCGATCAAATCTGGTTCAGTGTCGCGCGCGATCAAAGCCGTTACAGCGCCATCGCTTTGCTGAATGCCGTGTTTCCCTTGCTGCGGGTGGCGGGGCTGGGCGGGCTGTGGCTGGTCGATAATCTGACCCTTGTTTCGGCCGGCTGGCTGGTGCTGGGCGTTGCGGCGGTTCAGGCACTGCTCACCGGCGCCCGGCTGTTCACGGCGATGCGGGAGGGCTATGGCATCACGGCCCCGGCTTTGACCCGGGCCCGCCCGGTGCAACGCTGGCGCGAGCTGCGGCCGTTTTGGGGCTTCATGAGCGCGACCTTCCTGTGGAGCATCTGCTCGTCCCTGATCAAGGAGGCCGATGTGTTGATCCTCGGCTTCTTCCGCAGCGCAGAAGAGGTCGGCTGGTATCGCCTGGGCAAAAGCTTGGCGGCAACCGTGATGCGGGTTGGCGAAATGCTGGCACAGGTCATCTATCAGGATTTCACCGAATTGGTGGTGCGGCGCGAGCTGGGCGAGGTGCGGCGGCGGGTGTTGGTGCTGTGTCGGACTTGGCTGCCGTTGTGCGTGGTCGGAACCGTGGCCGGCATCCTGTTGGCACGTCCGACGATTTTGCTGTTGTTCGGCGCGGCTTATGAGCCGAGCACCTTGCCGTTCCAGGTTTTGCTGGTGGCCAGCGGGGTGGTGACCATGCTGTTCTGGGTGCGGCCGATCGTGTTGGCGCTGGAGCTTTACTGGTTCAATTTTCGTATCACCGTGGTGCAAGGTGTAGTACTAATGCCGCTCAATGTGCTGCTATGCTATACTTATGGTGTACCGGGAGCGACCGTTACCCTGGCGCTGTCGTGGATTGCGGGCTACGCCGCTTTGCTGTGGCCGGCCGTCAGTCGGCTGGCACGAGCCGAGTGACGGGGGAGTCCAGCGATGAAGGATCTGCAAGACAATATCCGTAACGCCGACATTTTGATCGTAGACGATGCGCCGCTCAATGTGGCGCTGTTGGAAAGTATTCTGTCCAGCGCCGGCTATACATCCGTTACCAGCCAGATCGACCCGTTGAAGGTACAGGATATGTGCCGGCAGCGTGAATTTGATTTGATCCTGCTGGATATTCAGATGCCGTACCTCGACGGGTTCGAGGTTATGCGGCAGCTGATCGAGTTGGCGGGTGACGACTATTTGCCGATTCTGGTGCTGACCGCTTCGACCGATCGGGCGACCCGGCTGCGCGCTCTCGAGTCGGGGGCCAAGGATTATCTGACCAAACCGTTCGAGCGGTTGGAGGTGCTGCACCGCATCCGCAATCTGTTGGTGGTGCGCGCTCAATACAAGGAGCGCAAGCTCCAGAGTGAACGGCTGGAGGAAATGGTGCGCGACCGCACCCGCGAGTTGGAGGATACCCGCCTCGAAATCATTCATCGCCTCAGCCGCGCCGGCGAATACCGCGACAACGAAACCGGGATGCATGTCATCCGCATGAGTAAGAGCTGCGAGCAACTGGCGCTGGCGGCCGGTCTGGGTAAGGCGTTCGGCGAGCTGATTCTTTATGCCAGTCCGATGCATGATGTCGGCAAGATCGGGATTCCGGATCGGGTGCTGCTGAAACCGGGGCCGCTTGATCCCGACGAGTGGGCCTTGATGCAGCGCCATGTTGAAATCGGTCTGTCGATTCTCGGCACACACACCCAGGGCCTGTTGGCCATGGCGACCAATATCGTCAAGCATCATCATGAACGCTGGGACGGCACCGGTTATCCCAATCGCCTGAAAGGTGAGGATATTCCGATCGAGGGCCGAATCGCCGCCATCTGCGACGTGTTCGACGCTCTGACCTCAAAGCGCCCCTACAAGGAACCCTGGCCGGTTTTCGAAGCGGTCGAGTATCTGCGCAAGAATGCCGGCTCGCATTTCGATCCCGTGCTGGTCGATTACTTCGTTGCTATTTTGCCGGAAATCCTTGAAATCCGGCTCCGCCATGCCGATGACGGGGTGTAGCGGCCGGGGAGCAAAGGCCCGGAAATAACCGCTTGACACGACGGGCCGCCTTGCGCAGGCTCCCGAGCGGCCGAACCGAGCGTAAACCCCGCCCGGCCCGGCCTGATCATCATTCCCCCAATGGCAAGGAAACAATGACTAACGTGACTCTTATCACGGCCGCGCGCTCACGCGCAGCCCCCCGTTGCAAACCGGACCCGCCTGATCGCGTCTCGGATAGCGTTCTCGTGTGAACGCTGGCTGAAGGTGTGCGGGCGGTTCTCGCCAAGCATCCGAACGCAACCGATCGCCGGTGCAGTTACGGCGACCGGAGCGGGGCGTTGCTTGTCCGGGCGGTCCCCGGTTTCAGAGGAACCGGAAGCCGAAGGTGCGGCGGCCTAGGAAGCCCCGCGCCGCCGCCCGCGCGCCGCTGTCGTCGACCCTCTTTGTGCTTGGGCAGATGGCGGTCGGCGCGTTATATTATAGACAACGGAGGTGCCCCATGAGCGCAGTGCCGTTCGATACTCTGAAACGGGCTGACCGGCTTCAGGCCGGTGGATTCACGGCGGAACAGGCGCGGACCGCGTCGTTCGCTTTTGCGGAAGCGTTGTCGGGCGCCGATCTGGTGACCAAAGATTATCTTGATGCCAAGCTGGCCGAAACCAAGACCGAAATCCTGCGTTGGATGTTTGCGGCGATGGCGGCGCAAACCGGCTTGATCGTCGCGCTGGTTCGCATGCTCGGGCATTGATCCGGGCTACGGGGTCGTCCCTGTCCCGGTTCCGCCTGTCCCCGTCCCGGTCCCGCCACTGTAAGGCACGATCACTTGCGGCGTCGGCAGTTGTTGTGGCGCCGGGGCGACGCCGTAAGTGCCGGTCGTGGTGGCCGGCACGGTGCTCATGCAGTTACCTTGTTCCAGGCCGCAATTCCAACGATAGCCGGGCGGCAGTCCGGTCATGGTGCTGCCGAAGGCATCATAACGGCAAATGCACCGCATTCTGGCCTGACAGCCGGTCTGACCGATGGTCTTTTGATTGCATTCGAAGAGCGGGACGACCGGGTTGGCGTTTTGCTGAAACGGTTGGGCGTCCTGGGCCGTCGCCGCTGTTGAGGCGGCAAACAGCAGTCCCGTCATGAATATGAGTTTTTGCATGTGCAAAACGCCTTATTCCCCCACACCCGCACCTTCACGCCTGGGGTCGATGCCGCCGATCAGAGTGCCTTCGCCGAGTTGAATCCCTTCGACCCCGCTGTTCAACTCGATCAGTGCAATGCTATGACCGAGCGCCTCCAGCCCCGGCTTCAATCCGGCGAGAGCGGTGCCGGCTTCCAACTCGCTCAGCCCGTTGCGGTTGGCAACGCGCGGCAAATTGATCGCGGTTTGGATATCGAGGCCCCAATCGAGCACGCCAACCAGGGTTTGTGCGACATATTCGATGATTCGGCTGCCGCCCGCCGCTCCCAGCGCCAGCATCGGCTTGCCGGTTTCGTCGAGCACCAGGGTCGGGGACAAGGCCGAGCGCGGCCGCTTGCCCGGCTCGATCCGGTTGGCGACCGGGCGGCCGTTAACCTCGGGCCGGAACGAGAAATCGGCCAGCTCGCTGTTGAGCAAAAAGCCGTCGACCATCAAACGCGAGCCGAAGGTGTCCTCGATCGAAGAGGTTGCGGTCACGATATTGCCGGCCTTATCGACGATGGCAAAGTGCGAAGTCGAGGTTTGCTCGTAGGTTTCGCCGGGAACACCGGCATCGGCGTCGCGCCAGGACGGGTTGCCGGGACGGACCGGCACCGGTACCGCGTGGTCGCGATCGATCAACTGAGCGCGCATCATCAGATAAAGCGGATCGGTCAAACCGGACGAAGGCACCGGAGCAAAGTCCGGGTCGGCCAGATAGGCGTCGCGGTCGGCATAAGTGAGCTTGCCGGCCTCCAGGAACAAGTGAACGGCGTCGAGTCCCATCGGCTTGGTCCGGGCCATGTCGAAATGAGCCAGCATGCCGAGCAACTCGCCCAGAGCCGTCCCGCCCGAACCCGGCGGCGGGAAGCCGCACACCATGTAAATCCGATAGGGTGCACATTGGGCTTCGCGTGATTTGACCGTATAGGCCTTGAAATCACCTTCGGAAAGTCGGCCCGGATTGGCGGTGAAACCGGTGACTTTGGTCACGATATCCTTGGCGATCGGGCCGTTATAAAAAGCATCAGCGCCGCCGGCCGCAATCTTGCGCAGGGATTCGGCCAGCGCCGGATTTTTCAGCCGGCTGCCGGCCGGCAACGGACTGCCGTCGGCGGCGAAGAAATAGGATTTGGCGGTCTGATCCCGTCCCAACGTTTCGCGGTTATAGGCGATCAGCGCCGCCAGTCGCGGTGAAATCTCAAAACCCTGTCCGGCAAGATCGATCGCCGGCTGAAGCAGCTTGGCCCAGGGCAGCTTGCCGAGTTTGGTATGTGCGCTGTGCCACAGCCGAACCGTGCCCGGCACACCCACCGCCCGGCCGCCGATCACGGCGTCGGAAGCCTTCAGCGGTTGGCCGGCAGCATCGAGAAACAGATCGGGCGTCGCTGCGGCCGGGGCGGTGCCGTGACCGTCGAATGCCGTCAGCTCTCCGGCTGCCTTGTCATAATAAAGCAGAAAGGTACTGCCGCCGAGCCCCGAGGATTGCGGCTCGACCAGTCCCAGCACCATTTGTACGGCAACCGCGGCGTCAAGTGCATTACCGCCCTGGCGCAGCACTTCTGCGCCGGCCTTGCTGGCAATCGGGCTGGCGGAGACCACCATGAAGGATTTAGCCCGGATCGCCTGCAAAACCTGCGGGCGGAGATCCTCGGCAGCGACGGTGTGCGCGGCCAAGCTGCTGACGGCAAAAGCCGCAACAGCAAGCCGGCGCACCGCAGTGAACAATATGGTCACGTGCTTACAGCCCGATGCGTGCCATGGCGACCGCGGTATCACCCATACGCATCGAGAAGCCCCATTCGTTATCGTACCAGCTGAACACGCGCACGAACGTGCCTCCGATGACCCTGGTCTCGTTGAGCGCAAAGATCGAGGAGCGCGGGTCGTGATTGAAGTCGCTGGAAACCAGCGGCTCATCATAGCAGCCGAGAATGCCCTTGAGCCGGGTGCCGTTGGCGGCTTCGCGAATCGCGGCGTTGATTTCTTCGGCGGAGGTCGCCCGCTTGGCCACGAACTTGAAGTCCACCACCGAAACGTTCGGAGTCGGTACCCGTACTGCGGTGCCGTCAAGCCTGCCCTTCAACTCGGGCAGCACCTTGCCTACCGCCTTGGCCGCGCCGGTCGAGGTCGGAATCATGTTGAGCGCCGCCGCACGGGCGCGGTGCAAATCCTTATGTGCGGTATCGACGATGCGTTGATCGCCGGTATAGCTGTGAATCGTGGTCATGAAGCCGTGCTCGATGCCGACCGTGTTCTGCAACACGAAAGCGACCGGAGCCAGGCAATTGGTGGTGCAGGAGGCGTTGGACACCACGCGGTGACCGGGCACCAGCTTGTCATGATTGACGCCATAGACGACGGTCAGGTCTTCATCGGTCCCCGGGGCCGAAATCAGAACCTTGGCCGCGCCGGCGTCCAGATGTTTGGCGGCGTCGGCGCGCTTGGTGAAAAGGCCGGAGCATTCCAACGCGATATCGACGCCCAGTTCCTTCCACGGCAGCTTGGCCGGGTCGCGTTCCTGAAAGGTCTTGATGGTGCGGCCGTTGACCGACAACCCGCCCGCGACGGCTTCGACCGGAAACGGAAAGCGGCCATGGACGCTGTCATATTTCAGAAGGTGCGCGTTGGTCTTGCCATCAGCCAAATCGTTAATGGCCACCACTTCGACATCGGTTCGCCCCGATTCGTAAAGCGCGCGCATGACTAGGCGACCGATGCGGCCGAATCCATTAATCGCAACCCGAACTGCCATTCTGCCCTCCGATGATATCCGGCCGTCTTGTACGTCCCTGTCCCGGCCACCGACACTGCTGATTTGCACCGCACAATGCACCCCAGGACCGGCCCGGGTCAACAGCCGGGGATCGCCTGAGGGCTGTGAACCAGATTGAGCGTGCTTTGCGGGCGGACAAGCATCCCGAATTCAAAAAGCCAGCTGCGACTCGGAAGGGTCCGGGGCAGGTGAGGGGGCTTTGATGCGTCGACATCAAAGCCCGGTAGTCTTAGATTTCCGGACCCTTAAAGCTGGCGGCATCACACCAGGCTTCAATGCCCCGGGTGATCAGCTGAGCCGCTTCGTCGGCTTCGCCCCAACGCACCACCTTGGTCCACTTGCCCGGCTCCAGATATTTGTAATGCTGGAAGAAGTGGGTGATCTGCCTGACCATGATCTCCGGCAGATTACGGTATGACGAAACATCCTTGTGAAACGGGTGCAACTCGTCAACCGGGACCGCAACGATTTTCTCGTCTTTGCCGGCCTCGTCCTCCATCACCAGGACCCCGATCGGGCGTGAGCGGACGATCGCTCCCGGAATCACCGATGTCGGGCCGACCACCAGCACATCGACCGGATCACCGTCATCGGCCAGGGTATGGGGCACGAAACCGTAATTGCCGGGATAGAACATCGCGGTGTGCAGAAAGCGGTCGACGAAAACCGCACCCGAATTCTTGTCGACCTCGTATTTGACCGGCTCGCCGCGGAGAGGAATCTCGATCACGACGTTGACATCCCAGGGCGGCATTCTTCCGACCGGTACCTTTTCCAAATCCATGGCCCTCTTCTCCTCAAGGCAGGCGGCTTCGGAGCGAAGTCTAGGCGGACGGGGGCCACAGAGCAACATTATGCGACAGCGCGGCGCCGGTCCGGGCGCGCAATTTTCGCGCAACAAAGCGCAAGCTTTTCGAGCCGATTCAGCAACAACCCCGGCCGCGTCAAGATGCCGCAAAACAGGGCGCATTTTGACGGGGTTCAGGGACGGGCCGCAGTTGACAAGCGGGCTGTTTTGCGCTGCAAATCGTCTATCGACCGGGTGGTGCGCTCGAGGGAGCGAACTGCGGGCGGTCCGGAGTTTTTCTAAGGGGAAACGGCGCGCGTCATGTTCTCAAAAATCCTGATAGCCAACCGGGGCGAGATTGCCTGCCGCATTATCAAGACCGCCCGTCGCATGGACATCAAGTCCGTCGCCGTTTATTCCGAGGCGGATGCCAATGCGCTCCACGTTGAAATTGCGGACGAAAAGGTCTTCATCGGCCCGCCGCCTTCGGCACAAAGCTACCTGATCGCGGATAAAATCATTGCCGCTTGCAAGCAGACCGGTGCACAAGCGGTCCATCCCGGCTATGGTTTTTTGTCGGAACGGTCGTCGTTTTGCGAGGCGCTAAAGGCCGAAGGTATCGCCTTTATCGGTCCGGATGTCCGCGCCATCGGTGCGATGGGCGACAAGATCGAGTCGAAAAAGCTGGCTGCCGCCGCCGGGGTCAGCACCGTTCCCGGGTATCTGGGCGTTATCGCGGATGACGAGGAGGCGTTGGTCATCGCCCGCGACATCGGCTATCCGGTGATGATCAAGGCTTCGGCCGGGGGCGGCGGCAAAGGTATGCGAGTCGCCTGGAACGATGCCCAGGTGCGCGAAGGCTTCAAGTCGGCCAAGAACGAGGCGCGTTCCAGCTTTGCCGATGATCGCGTTTTCATCGAGAAATATATCGTCGAGCCGCGCCATATCGAAATTCAGGTATTGGCCGACGGTCACGGCAATTGCGTTTACCTCGGTGAACGGGAATGCTCGATTCAGCGGCGCCATCAGAAAGTCATCGAGGAAGCGCCGTCGCCGTTTCTTGACGGTAAGACCCGCAAAGCCATGGGCGAACAAGCGGTCGCCTTGGCCAAAGCGGTCGATTACAAGTCGGCCGGTACGGTTGAATTCATCGTCGACGCTCAACGTAACTTTTACTTCCTCGAGATGAACACCCGGCTTCAGGTCGAGCATCCGGTCACCGAGATGGTCACCGGAGTCGATCTGGTCGAGTTGATGATTCGGGTCGCCGCCGGTGAAAGGCTGCCCTTCTCTCAGGAAGAGGTCAAGCTGCGCGGCTGGTCGATCGAGGCGCGCATTTATGCCGAAGAGCCGACTCGAAATTTTTTGCCTTCGACCGGCCGGGTCACGCGCTATCGTCCGCCGGTTGAAAGCCAGTTCGTGCGTGTCGATACGGGCGTCTATGAAGGTGGCGAGATCAGCATGTTCTACGACCCGATGGTCGCAAAGCTGATCACCCGCGGCATGGACCGTGAAACCGCGATCGGCCATATGAAAGAGGCGCTCGACGCCTTTCAGATTCGCGGCATCGGCCACAATATCAGCTTCCTGGCCGCCGTGATGAAGAAGCGGCGTTTTGCCGAGGGCCGGCTGACCACCAACTTTATCGCCGAAGAATTTCCCGACGGTTTCTCCGGGGTGGAGCTGGAAGGCGATTTACAGGATCGCATCATTGCGATTTCGGCCTTCGTTCACGACCGGATTGCCGAGCGCAACCGCACCATGACCGGCCAGATGCCCGGCTACCGTCCGCCCCGTCAGAATTTCTGGATGGTGCGGATCGACCGGCAGAACACCCCGGTGTTCGTCGACCTGACCGAGCGTGGCGCCGATGTCCGCGTTGGCGGTCAGGTGTTCACGCTGGCCACCAGTTGGGTCATCGGGGAAACCCTGTTTGTCGGCACGGTCGAGGGCCGCAGGCTGGTGGTGCAGGTGGATGTGACCGGCGACGGCTACAAACTGTTCCATGCCGGGGCCGAGATTCACTGTCAGGTGTTGACGCCGCGGGCGGCGGAATTGTCCGATCTGATGCAGGTCAAGATTCCGCCCGATCGTTCGAAACTGTTGCTGTCGCCGATGCCGGGCCTGCTGGTGCAATTGCCGGTCAAGGTCGGTCAGGATGTTAAGGCCGGCGAGGAATTGGCGGTGGTCGAGGCGATGAAGATGGAAAACATCCTGCGCGCCGAACGCGATGGTGTGATTGCCAAAATCAATGTCGAGGCCGGAAGCAGCCTTGCCGTCGATCAGGTCATTCTCGAGTTCGAATGAGCTTATGTTCGGGGCGGACGCCATCGTAAAGACGGTGCGGGTCCGCCCTCGGCGCGGGCTACCGGGTTAAGCGCTGAGCCGGTGGCCGGTTTGGCCCGGCGGTGCGAACCGGTTGGAATGGTAAAGAGTCTGCCCCGGGGATTTAAGGAACGGCGCTCATGACGGATGATGCAGCTTCCGGCGGCAATGATGACGCGGGCAATACCGGCTTAGCCTCCTGCGAAATTCTGGCGGAGCTTTCCGCTGAAGAAATTCGCACGATGGAAAAGGCTTGCCACTGGTTGCGCCTGCCCACGGGACGCATTTTATTTCGTCACGAAGACCCGCCGGCCGCCGTCTATTTCGTGATATCGGGCTTGGTCCGGGCTTTTCTGCCCATGCAGGATGGCAAAGAAATTAACTATGCTGAATTCGGTCCGGGCGAGATGTTCGGTGAGTTGGCCGCCATTGACGGCAAAGAGCGTTCGGCCGATGTGATTACCGTCACGGATTCTCTGGTGGCGGCGTGCCCGCGGCCGTTGTTCCATCAGTTTATTCGCGACTATCCTTCTCTTAGTCTGCGCCTGCTGGTCCGGCTGGCCGGTATGGTCCGGCAGTCGAGTCAACGTATTGCCGAGTTTAGCGCTCTGACCGATGTCCAGCGTGTCTATGTCGAGCTGCTGCGGATCGCCAACCCGGATCCTTCGGGCAACGGCAGCTGGGTTTTGCGTCCGGCCCCCTTGCACAAGGACATTGCCGCCTGGGCCGGTACCACCACCGACGTGGTCGGTCGCGCGATCGGTCATTTGATGAAGGCGGAGTTGGTGCAGCGTCGAGTCGGGGCGCTCTATATTCTTGATCGCAAGCGCGTTGAATTGCTGTCGCGACCGGGCACGGGCGGCTCCGCGGCATAGCGGCCCCGCTTACCCCGCTTACCGAAGCGTTCGGCCAAGCTCACCCGCCAAATCCTGAATGAATTGCCAGGCGACTCGGCCCGAGCGGGCACCCCGGGTGACCGACCATTCGACTGCCCGGGCGTGCAGTTCTTCGGCGGATAGATCGAGGCCGAAATAGCCGGCATAGCTTTCGACCATGGCGAAGAAGGTCTCCTGATCGCAGTTGTGGAACCCCAACCACAGTCCGAAGCGGTCCGACAGCGACACTTTTTCCTCGACGGATTCGGCCGGGTTAATCGCGGTCGAACGCTCGTTTTCGATCATGTCGCGCGGCATCAGGTGACGGCGGTTGGAGGTGGCATAAAAAACCACATTCTCCGGGCGTCCCTCGATGCCGCCTTCCAGCACGGCCTTTAGCGATTTGTAATGGGAATCGTGGCTGTCAAACGACAAATCATCGCAGAACAGAATGAACCGGTCATCTGAACTGCGGGTCAGTGCCAGCAGACGCGGCAGTGACGGTATGTCCTCCCGATGAATTTCGACCAGAACCAAGCTTTCCTTTCCTTGCCTTTGCGCTACTTCATCGAGCGCGGCGGCGTGAATGGCTTTGACAAGCGAGCTTTTCCCCATTCCTCGCGCGCCCCATAACAGAGCATTGTTAGCCGGAAGCCCGGCTGCGAAGCGCCGCGTGTTTTGAAGCAGGAGGTCCCGTTGCCGGTCAACCCCCTTCAACAAGGAAAGATCGACCCGATTGACCCGGGTCACCGGAATAAGCCGTTCCGGCTCGCTGTGCCAAACCCCGGCTTTCATTCGCTCGACCGAAATGCGGCGTTCAGGCGGCGGCGCAAGGCGTTCAAGTGCCTCGGCGATCCGTTTGACGGTGACAAGCAACTCGGGTGCGGACGTGCTTTCGGCATTCATGGTTAAGCTTATCCTTATAGCGGTTGGTCGGGGCGCCAATCGGTCGCAGTCTGAGCGCTGGAATCTTTACAAATTGTTAAGTATATTAGTAAGGCCTGGAACGTCCTGCACGAGGAACGGTGGTCATGAGAAACGCGACGGTCAAGAGCGATGCGCTTTGCGACGGCACGACATCGGTGCACCGTGGCCGGAATGTTCCCGGGTTTTTCGGGCTGCCGCCGGGACGGGTGCTGATCGGATCGGGCGTGCTGCTTTTGGTTATCGTGTTGGTCGGGACGGCGATGTTGGTGATTCGAACCCGTGATGAGACGTTGAGCCGGGCCGAATCCAATATCGCCAGGATTAATAATGTACTGGCGGAGACGCTGGACCGGATTTTTCAAAGCACCGATCTGACCTTGGCGGCGATCGCCGAGGATGCGGCAAAAAATCCGGCGTCGGATTATTGGAATGGTCAGGACTTGCGGGCTTTGCTGAACTCTGGAGTCAAGCAACTGAATGCCATGCGGCGTATTACCGTGTTTGATGCCGAAGGGCGAGTGGTGAACAGTACCGAGCCCGGTCGATTGATGGCGGTTTTTATCAATGACCGGCCCTATTTTTTCCAGCATCGCGACCGCGCTGGCTTGGGCATGACCATCAGCGAGCCGTTGCAGAGCCGCTCAGATGCTCAGTGGACTTTCATTCTCAGCCGACGGATCGAGGATCGCGGCGGGGTCTTTCTCGGGGTGGTAACGGCGGCGGTCAACCTGAAATATCTCAGTGATCTGTTCGCCGGAACCTTTCCGGAGGAAGGTGCGCGGGTGTCCTTGCTGCGCAAGGATCTGGTGATGTTATTCCGGTATCCTTATTTGGCGGGCGCACAGGGCCGCTCAATGGCCGGAACGCCCGCGTACGAAGGCATTCTGGCGGGCAAAGTCGAGGGCTCGGGACGCGCTTACGGCACCTGCGATCCGGTGGAGCGGTTAACGGCCGCCCGGCATTTGCGGAAATATCCGTTGATCGTCAATTCCGCGGTGCCGCTGGCGACCGTACTGGAAGAGTGGCGCCACTTCGCCGGCGTGGTGGGAACCGCGTCGCTGGCGGTGATTGCTTTGTTGGCAGGGCTGGTCACGTTGCTCTATCGCCAGATGAGTCGACGTGCCGCGACAAGCGCGGCGCTGTCCGCCGCCTGGGCCGCGCTGGCGGAAGAGCGTGGGCGGTTATGGTCGGTGGTTGATGCCTCCAGCGATGGCTTTTGGGAATGGCAGGTTGCCTCCGGAATCGTCGACTGGTCGGAACGCTGCTGTGCCCTGGTCGGGTTACCGGCCGCGGGCGGGGTTTTGCACATCGATCAGGTCTTTGAGATGATCCATCGGGAGGATCGCGACCGCTTTCGCTCCTCTCTTCGGCGCCATGTCGATTCAGGCGAGCCTTTCGACGTTGAAGCGCGCTGGCTGG
>SERZ01001597.1_pt1 | contig 12553 bp, 19 predicted proteins | sample 3171461 | NCBI WGS metagenome assembly SERZ01 (sample SAMN06051861, study PRJNA518727) | freshwater metagenome | biome: subpolar coniferous forest; feature: holomictic lake; material: water; isolation source: holomictic Lake 227, 6 m depth | place: Canada: near Kenora, Ontario | collected... | reverse complement strand
TCGGATTGCCCCGCGTTTGAGGATGCGATTCATGTCCTGAGTTATCAGGGACGGTTGACCAGCCATCCACTTCGAGAGACTTGTCGCTTGCTGTCCACGACTCGATTCGACCTTTAGCTTGCCGAACCTCCTCCTTCGAAGCGATCTTCTTGGAAGCCATACCTGTCGCAGCGATGATCGCTCGACCCCACGCGGAGGTCTCTGCATTCATCAACTCAGACCCACGCGTGTAGGGAGTCGTCCCAGGAACTTGCTCCCACGCAGCTGCAATCCCTGGCAGCAGATCAGTCGCGTCGCGATAGAACGCTGCCGTGTAGACGATGTAAGTGACGCCTTGGATCTCTTCGATGACGTAGGGGACTGCCGGGTTTGCTGGCTGCAACCTCATGTCCGGGTAGATCTCTTTTGCAAGCCGGATCCGTTCCGCGACGTCGACATAGTCGTCCATGTTAAAACTCATCGGGAGACCTCACGATCAAGGACTCGACGGCGACGAACACCGTCAGCGTGACCCACCCGATAGCCTCGAGTCCTGCCCGAAGCAAAGCCCCAGGCGAACCCTGTGACGATCCAGATCGCTAGTGTGATGAAGTTGATCATGCTTCCACCCGACGATTCTTCTCAGCGAACGCATCCAAATCCTTCAAACGAAACCTGTAATGATTCCCAGGTAATACATAGTGGGTGATCGTCAGCTGACGCGCCCACCGTCTCATTGTTGAGGGAGCGACCCCCAAATACTCGCTTGCTTCTGTGGTGGTTAAGACCCGAGAATCCGGTTCAAACCGCTCAATCTTTGCTTTCATGTGCCGTCCGTCCTATCGTAAGGACGAACCCGATCTACTTTACATAATGTAGAGAAACCCCATTATCGAGCATTGACCGGGTTCGCCGATTGAGTTGTAATTAGGCGATATCTTCTAACTCGAGCGGCGTAAATACAAGAAGGCTCGCCGGGATGGGTATCAAAATGACTCAACATTCTTCCCCTGCCGCTCGCGTGGGTATGGCTATGAAAGTTCGAAATACGACCAGGCTCCGGATTTTCCATTATGGGGAAAACCCGATCATTCCCAATCCCGGGGATTTGCTGATTGTCTCGATTTTGGGTGATGCGGATTCTCAGATCGAGTTTTCGATGCTGATCCCGGGGCGGGAAATGTCGATTTTTGCGCGGGACGCAAATAAAGCAGCTCTTGAGTATGAAGCCAATAAGGATTGGTTGAGTGCGCCTGCGACTCGGATGGTGTCCTAGTCTTTTTTGGTTTTGTCGACCGAGTCGATACCAGCCTCGAGGGCATCAGCGATGACGGATCCATCGACTTTGCCTTTGACCCGGTAGGACTTGAGTCCTGCTCTAGCTGCTGCGATGAGAGCTACTCCGAGGGCTGCGAGGATGAGTGAGACGATGGTGCTGTTCATGTGGTACTCCATTGGGGTCGGGCGATCCCTGCGACTTTGGCGTAGGGTCTCTGCATTTTGTAGACGCCGTCCCCATTTGCTGATCCTGATTTGTTGCTGGTGTTGCCTTCGAAAGTGACGAGGTTTTGTTTGTCGGGTTGGTTGACGTAGACGATACCAACGTGTTCGGACGTGGCGGCGTTGCTGTCAAGGTTGAAGAATACTATGTCTCCGGGTTGGGCGTCGGCTGGTTTGACGCATTTTCCTTGAGCCATGAAGTGAGCAAGTCCGGCGTCACAGTTGTGAAATCCAAGTTTGGATTGGATTCCATGTAGGTCTTGAGATCCTCCGGTGTGAAAGCACCAAGAGACGAAGATGGCGCACCAGGGTTGGTGGTTGATGCCGTACCAAATGCCGAACTTGTTGTCGTTGTTGGTTCCTTCTTTGTATCCATTGTCAGCTTCCTTCTTGGCTATGGCGAGGACTTGGTTGGGGGTGGTCATTTGAGGAGTTCGGCTTCTTCTTCGGTGATCCCTAAACGTGCCAGGAGTGCAACTCGGGCTTCGGCTTTTGCTGTGGCTTCGGCTTGGCGGTTGGCTTGTTCTGTTTCGTAGGCAATACGGTCGGTTTCGCGTTGATCCAACTCGGCTTGAGTGAGTGGAATTTCTTGGACTTCTCCGGTGGTGCAGTTGATTTCGATTCGGGTTTCCATTGTTCTCCTATGCTTTGAGGATGCCATAAAGGGATGCGGTTGAGTAAGTAACGAAAGAACCACCTGTTGGAGTTAAAGTAATTCTATTTATTGCAGCGGAGCTAGACCATAATCCAGCTTGTAAAATTGTGTATGTCAATGAGGAAGTGGTATCTACTGTTTGATCAATAGACATACTTTTATAGTTTGATCCAGCATAATTTGGTATATATAATTCGCTATTGGAAAAACTTGATGCAGTCCAATCCGACGGAACACACCAACCAAATACGTCAGTAGTATAGTTTGCTGATGAAGCAGAAGAACCTTGACCAAAAACAATTCTAGAATTCAAATTGGTTGTTAATCCATTAAAAGAAAAACTGAAATAATAACCACTTGATGAAAATGTGGCATTGGTTCTTAAACTATAACGCAAACAAATATCAGTGTATGTATTTGGTATGCTTGTAAAATCAATTGTTGCTGCATTACTTGACAATGTATATGTTTTGATGAGTGTGTAAGTGGTTGCCATTATGCCGCCGCAATTCCATAAAGCGCAAAAGTAGTGCCGTTAATAAAGTTATATGAACTTTGATACAACGTGATTGAAGTGATTGCCACGGTTGACCGCCATAAACCTACGTTTGCAAAAACATAATAGTCTGGATTATTGTCTCGAATCAGAGCCGTCTTATACGTTGTCGTGTTGGAATAATTTTGAATGTGTATAATTGCGTTTGACGCTATATTTGTTGTACCCGTTGAAGATGAACCGCAATAAATTCGACTGTCTGCACCACCACTATTCGCGGATTGCGCGGCTGATCCAGAACCTCTCAAAATTGTGTAGGAATAATTTGTTCCGGTGTCTCCATTGAAACGCATATTTAAGGATTGGTTTCCGGCGGTTGCGCTATCGTAATTGGCTACCAAAATCAGGTCGGTGAACGCCCCGCTTATTGTAGAAAACGTGTATGTCGCTTGCGATCCTGACGTGGTGTAACTTGCGATGGGTGTGTATGTTGCACCAGCTGCCATTATGCTTTCACCCCATACAAAGCAAACTTGGCGGAAGTAGAAAAGTTACCCGTCATCTTAATATCAATCCTGTTAATTGCTGTTGTACTATTCATCCATACTCCAGAATTAAATTCAACATATCCGGTATAAGTTCCGTTACTATCAAACCCCGTCAAAATACGAGCACTTTTATTTTTATTGGTAGAAGTGTAATCAAAAATGTCCACAATGGCTGGAGCAACAAGTGAAGAAGTTGCATATCCGGCGACGCCACCAAAAATATATGTAGAGGGTGTACTACTGGCGTATGCGGATGCTGTTGTACCGTTTCCGATAAGTTGATGGATTGTGTAATTGGCGGTGGTGTCGGTGTTGAATTGTAAATAGAAAAAATATCCAGCGGTGTCATTGTTGATTGCTCGGATTTGCAGATGAGCAAAGGTGGAAGGGATGCTGGAAAACGTGATTGTTCCACTCGATCCAGTACCGCTTGCTGTGGCAATAGATTCATACGACGAAGCCACCCCACCACTCGAAGCAATAACACCAGGAAGAATCATGCAATCGCTCCGAAGCAATACCACGAATCCGTTGAGACCTTCACAAGTTGCGCCGCCTTATATTGCGCGATCGTCGGACTTGCTGACACGGCTCCCGCACTAGCGATCGTGGTCGTCGCTGGAGTCACCGCCGAAATAGTGCAGACACCCGCACCGATATTCATTACCTGAATCGTCGTTCCTACCGCATACGCTGTCGTTGCGTTCGTGGGGATCTTGAACGTGTTCGAGGACGCATTCGATACCGTAATGAATGCACCCGCATCAGATGCCACCGTCACGTAAGCGGTAGTAGTTTGAGCGTTGATTGAGTACGTCACGATTGGCGATACGAGCGTCTTATTCGTCAGGCTTTGAGTCCCGGTCAATGTGACATCGCCCGAGGCACTAGCTGAGAAGAAGATCGCCGCTCCGGTTGCCGTGAAGTAGAGAGTGCCGGAATCGTACTGACCAAGGGCAAGCGATCCTGACGTGGTGACTGTCGCGGTTCCGGCGGTGATCGTAGTGATACCGGCTCCGATGTTCACGAAATACACTTGGTCACCAGCGTTAAAGAGTGACGTGTTGACGGTAATGGTGGTGCTGCTGGCAGAGTTCATGCTGATTCGGGTTCCGACGTCGCTGGCGACCAGGACATAGTTGGCTGTTTTGGAGTTGACTGTTTGGTTGTAGTCGTTGGTTTGTAGAATGTTGAGGGCTGAGCTTGTCAGGACGTCTCCGACTCCCCATGTTTGTTTTGCCATTGTTTTCTCCTAGTACCAGGTAAGTTGGTTTGTGTCGAGGATCCCGCCACCGGGTTTCGCGTGTGTGACATCGAGGACGAATCCGTAGAGGTCGGGTTCCATGGTTCCGAATTTGACTGTCCATTTGGTGGGTGTGATGTCGAATGTCATGGAGCAAATCAAAAGGTTGGTGGTGACGGTGGATCCCCCTGGTGCTGTTCGGGTGACGGAAATGGGGGAGTAAAAGTCGAGGGATAGTCCGGCGAGGATTCGATCTGCGGATTGTCCGGGGCTGATGTCGAGGGTGATGTATTGGGTGCGAAGAATGGGATTATAGCGTCCGTAGAGGAGAGTGAGTTCTTGGTTGACGACGTCTGAAAAATATACGTTTGAAACTTGTGTCCGGTTGAGTGCGCGTTGACCATAAGTGGTGATTGATGCGGGGGAGTATGAGGGATTTACTCCGTAACCAGGTGGCTGAACATTGATCCAGTTATAGATGAAATCGGTGTCAAATTTGAATGCGACGTCTTGATAGGTGATGCTGTTTCCGTTGTCGTAAAAGTTTGTGAGGGCTGCTGCGGAGCGTCGATATATTTGGTCGCGGGATAAGAAAAGGAGGGTTCCGTCAGCTGTGGCGTAAAAGGCTCCGAGTTCGCTGTTTTCCATGTTTTGAATAATGCTAAGGACGGTTCTGAGAGTTCCGGGGTCGGCTTGGACGACTGTGTTTCCGTAATAGATAGTGTTAGGAATAAAGAAGGATCCGACTCCTCCGGATGCGACGGGATTAAAAAGTGTGTTAAGTGCGCCGATGACTCGGGATCCGGCGAGTGTTTGTCCGGTGTCGCTGGCGAGTGTGGTGACGGTGGCTTGCGCGAGGACGGAGAGGGCATCGAGGGCGGTGACTTGCATTTGTGCGACTTGTGCCGCGTTCGCGGGTTGATAACTCCATGACTTTACATATCCGTAAAAGAGCGGGTAGGACGTGCCGGCGTGGGTGGATGTGATGCGTACGGGAACCATGGGGAGTTCGTAGGCTGAGTATGTGCCGGTGGGATTTTGTGGGTTCCAGTTTCCGGTGAAATCTTGAAAAGTGAAGCTACATGATCCGGTAAGGAACACGTCGTTGACGCGATCAAAGGGGCGATCGATGTGGGTTTGAATGGTGAGGCTGGATACATCGACCCACGCCGAGTTTAAGTAAAGTTCGACTTTAAGGGTTGCCATTAGAGACCACTAGCTGCGTTCGTGTAGAAGGCTGCTCCGGCTCGGAGTTTGTTATTGAGTGCGTTGTAGATGGTGTCGACCAGGCTTGATTCGCTTGTGACGGATCCTGCAACGTTGAGGGTGATTTGTGGTGCTGCGGTTATTGGGTTTTCGGATGCGGTGCGTCCCGTCATGCCGTTTGAGGATGAGGTGGCTAGTTGTGTAACGGCTGCGGTGATCGCGGGGGATGGCGGTGGGGCAGCGGTAACGCTCGAGGCAGGGTTGCCGACACCCGCAGATGCAAGGATGGCTTCAACGGCGGGTGTGAAAGCGGTTTGAGGTGTCCCGGTTGCTTGGCTTGCTCCCGATCCGGGTGGTGGTGTTTGTCCTCCCGCACGATCAGTACCCCCACCATTGACGGCTGTGCCTGACGTAAGGGACACGGATCGCATAATGTCCACTTGAGCAAGTGCTTGTTTCGTAGCGAGCATCTTGTCGAGAGCTGCTTGTTGGTCTGCAAGTTGTTGTTCTGCTGTCTTGTATCCATCGTCCTCGAGGGATTGTAAGGCTTTGACTTTGTCGATTTGTTCCTGGGTGAGGTTTCCTTTAAGAGCTGCTGCGAGTTGGATTTGGGTGAGATCGAACTGGGCTGCAAGACGTTTGTTGACGAGGGCGGCTTTAGCGGCAGCGGCATCGGCAGCGGCTTTCTTTGCTGCAAGAGCGTTCGCTTTCTTTTGAGCATCGAGCATTTGTTTCTGTAACGTGTAACCGACTTTGTCAAAATTACGAAAAGGATCAAGTCCGGTTTTAGGCGTTGACGGTGCAGGTTTTTGTGTTTTTTTAGCATTGAGGGACTGTTGTAATCCTACGGCAGCGGTTCCTCGTCCCATGGGAGTTCCGACACCAACGGGTGCGCCGTTAGGTGTTCCTGCTGGACTGGAAGCAATTAAAGCGGTGACGGCAGCGATGCCGCCAAGACCTGCTATAAGTGGAATCGCTGCCGTCATGAGTGGAAGTGCAGCCAATTCGGCGAGAGCTGCGTATGCGGCAATTGCTTTGAATGCTAACGCGACGGCTGTGAGTCCAGCCGCAAATCCTGATAACACTTCTTTGTGGTCTGAAATAAATCCAAAGAATGATTCTAAATTGGGGATTCCTGTGTTGATGAGCCAATCGCCAAGTTTGATGAGCGTGGGTAGTAACTTTTCTCCCACTTGGACTTGGACTTCTTCAAATTTGGCTTTAAGGATTTCTAGTTTTCCGGCATACGTTCCAGCATAGGCGGCTGCTTGCCCTGAAATTTCAGCGTTAAGTTGTGCCATGGCTTTAGCGAACGCATCGGCAGGCTTGAGGGTCTTGTCCATTTTGATACCGAACTCGGCAAGACCTTTCGCGCTACCAGTTGTAGCTCGAGCAAGTTTGATGGACGCATCGGCAAGGCTGATTTGTTTGTATCGAGCAACGTCAGCAGCTTGTCCCATAAGCCCTTGAGCCTTTTCAAGGGAGTGAGTTGATGTGACTAGGTTCGCGAGTGCCTGAGCTGATTCGGCTCCCGTGAATCCCAGGTTTGCCATTTGCTCATTGGTTTTCTTAATCGCTTCGCCACCGAGTGCGGAGGCTTGCCCAATGTTCTTGAGTGCTACGCCAAGTTTTGCGTTAGCAGCCTCCATCTTGACGGCAGCCTCAACGGACTTCCGGGCGAACTCCTCAATTCCTCCCGCGAGAGCCAGGGCAGCGATGTTCTTGGCGAAGTGTTTGGCTCGATCTTCAAGATGCTGGAGTCCCTTTTCGGCTTTCTTGAGAGCGTTATCTTTGAGTATAAAGACGACAGGGATTTTTGCTTGTGTGTTACGCACCGAACCTCCCGGCGCTTAATTGCCAAGGATCGAAAGCGCGCTCGGCATCCATGCGGTTATTGAATATGCGAACGGTTTCTTCAATGGCTGAGTGGATTTCCTCGACCACCATGGGGCGATCTTTGATAAGCGCCCGAACGATCATTTTGTGTTTTTTAGGTGCAAGACCAGACCATGTTGCAATCCGACGGATAAAGAACGCGCCAGCGTCAGGATTGGTTGACTTTGACTTAGGGGGTCGCCTACCAAGTGTCTTGGTTCCTGATGACTCAAAGATCACACCTGCGGCAGTCTTATCGAGAATCGCATAGGAAGTCATCAGTCCCTCGGATGTGCGGTGAGTACCACCGACTCGAGTCTTAGTAATACCTCGAGAGATCTCATTCCGGTCGAATGCTTTACTCGCCCAAAGACCAGCACCTTGCCCGGGTTGCGCCCAATTCCTTAATGGACTGATCTCTGGAATGAATCCTCGAGCGTCCTCCACAATAATTTGTAATGCTTGGTTAATGCGTTTATTCATCGCCTTGTTTAAGTCAGGAGCAAGACGACGAATTGCCTTAGTGGTAGATGTAAAACTCACCACATTATCCACGTTTGCTCCTTTCCTGTAAGACTGCAATGAGAGCCCGAATCATCATCGGATCCTCAGCTAGGAGCGACGAAGGTGTCACCCCTAACTCCATGGCGAGCCACGCCACCGAGAAGGTGGTCGTGTCCCGCGTTAGCCATTTGGGTCGTCGCCCACCACCTCGACGGATTTGAGGGTTTCCAAGAATCCATCGGAGTCGAAAGGCTTAACGATTTCGCCGGATCTCCTAATGCATTCCCACGCCAGCCAGTAGATGTCCGTCGCTTTTTCGATCTTTCCGAAACCCTGTTTTGCCCATTTCTCGTAGGAAACTTCGATGATGGGAGTGATGGGGAAAAGCTGTTCTTCCCCATCTGCCCGGGTGACTTTGAGTTGTGCCATGTTCGTCCCTTTCGTTTATTAGCTAGTGGATACGACGATGCCGCATCCTGCGCTGAATGGTGATGTTGCTCCTGTGGGGGCTGCTGCGAGTTGGAAAGTGACTTGCTGTTGTCCTAAGGCTCCGATGTCGCCTGCAATAGGTGTGATGGTGTCAATAAAAAAGTAACCGGAGTATTTCGGATTGGTTGCGCTGACGGCTGCGGTTTTGTCTTGTTGTAACAAGATGGGAACTTTTGTGCCGATTGCTGCGTTGAGTGTTTGAAGAACGCTTGCGGTGGCGGTGTCGTTGTTAAACGTGATTGACACGTCACCTGATTGAAGTCCTCCAATGTAATCGTGTGCCAACTGGCCTTGGCTGGTGGTTTCAATACTGTCAAACTTGTAGTTCAAGGTGGCGCTGGTGACGTGATCTGAAAGATCCACGCTGTTGAACGTGACTTTCATGTTTTGGTTAAAGAAAATTGCCATGGCTACTCTGCTTCCTTTGCATTCTTGGTGGTGGTGGGTGTGATCGCGCCAGAGGCGATAAGAGCTTCGACGTTGTAGTTTTCGAGTTCTTTATCGGTCAAAGTTGCGCCACGGGTTTTCCCGCAGACTTCATGGTCAACGGCAACGGTGTATGTCATGTTTGGCTCCAAGAGGTGAGAAGTTCGATCGAAAGATCCGAGGTGAGCAGATCTCCGGTCGGGATGGATAGGATTTTGGGTTGGCTCACGCTTGAAATGTTGATGTAGGTGTGATCGATCTTCGGAACGAGCGCGAGAATGAAGTCCTCGATGAGTCCGAGGTTCCCTTGGTTATCGAGCAACGGAACGCAGATGTGCAGCTTGAATCGTGCCGTGAGTGAAAGGCTTGTGGTGTTGTTGTTGATCTCAACGTAGGGTTCGTCCGGTGTGATAGAGATGGAGTTGGCGGTGGGTGTGGGTGGGGGATAGGCATAGACCGTCCACACGCCGGGGTTTGCGATCATGTCAGCTAGTTGTTGACGGAGAGTGGCGAAGGACATTAGCCCACCATCGAAGCGGGAGACATATAGGGGGCAAGGAGTCCAGAGATCCGCGACATGAGTGAGCGACCCATTTTGTAGGGCGTAGGTGTACCGAAATCGACGGATGATGCACCGTTTCCACCGGCGACGGTTCGGGCTTGCCAGATGTCGACGGCGAGCATGAGTGCCGCGTTGTTGATCGCGGGGGTCGATGCATAAGCGGTGTTGTATTCCGCACCGAGTCCTTTGCCATAAGGACGAATGAGATGGAAAACGTCGTCGGCGTGGGTATAAGCAAATTGCAAGTATGAGATGCCGGGGTTGTTGTTTCCCCATCCGGTGTACATGAGTCCCAGGTTGTAGGGATACCAGGTAACGGGAAATCCTGTGGCGTAAGGGACGACTCCGGTGATGGTTCGAGCGCCGTCATAGATTCCGCAATTTGAAAGGGTGATGGTTTGCCCGATGTTGAATGCGGGGTTTGATGCGATGGCGATGGTGGCGATGTTGTTTTGTAGAGCTGCTGCTACGACGGGGACGAAGTTGTGCCACAGCATTTTGTCGATGAGGTCTTGGGATGTTTGGCATACGGATTCAAGATCGGCGTCGGAATAGAGCGATCCGATGCCGAGTGCGGTGCGTAGTTGTGCGACGGTGACGAATGTGGCTGCCATGGTTCCCTCCTCTCATGTTGAGGGCTGATCCCCCTCACCCCAGGGACGGCGTGGGTGAGGGGGTCAGCGACTTGATTACGCCAACTTGAAGCGGCGGATACCACCAGCGATGGTGACGATGGGGCAGAGGTAGCCGTAGAGCATGATCTGGATTTCGCCAGAGGAGACGATGTTCGTCGAGAGACGAAGTTGTGGTGATTCGAAAATCTCGATGGCGTCTGGATCGATGATAAAAGCACTCTCGTTGATCGTCGTTTGGACGACGTTGCTGTCGATAAATAAATCGAGGCCGAGAACGTTTCCCTTGAGACTTGTGGGCTTTGCATCACCGGCAGCGTTCATCGTGAGATTCTGCGCGTTGTAGATAGGACGTCCCGTGGTGTCAGTAGCACCGAGAAGCAGTCCCCATTGGCTTACACCCGCCAAGTAATTCTGGGCAAGTGAGTTGCCCATAGCGACGTAAGTGGCTGGAGATTCCTTAGCGACGTAAGAGATGATTCCATCGCTGGTTGCTGCGACTGCTGTGGCTTGTGTACCACCGGCGGTAAGAGCTGCGACGATTGCGGCATCGGTTGCCTTGGCGTATGCCTTGGAAAGGTTAGCCATCATTACATCAAAGAACGCTGGATCTGAACGCTCGCCGATTTCCACGGAGTAGGTTTGTTGACCGGCGTACTTGGTGACGTTTCCGGTGATGTATGAGGAGACGATTCCGGTGTTCGATGGTGTACCGGCTTCGGCGGTCGATGCGACTGTTGAGTTCGTGGTGATCTTCGGGATGGAGATAACCATTCCGGAATTCATCATCGCGCGAGTTCCACCACACGCTTCGACTGCTGGACGCAAGTATGTATCGGTGGAGACAACTTGTGACAAGTATTGAACCGGCGTGAATGCAGGGTTTGTGGTGAACGAGTCATTACTCGCTTCAATGCGTTGTGCTTTTGCATCTGCGGCGCGAACGTATTGGATGGAGTCCTCGTTTCCGAGGGTTGCGCGGATCGAATGCTGTGCATAGGAGCCGGGGCTGACGATGGGTGAACGGATCTCCGTATATGCGACGGGGATGTGTTTGCGTGAGGCTTCCACTTCTGGCTCGACCTCGGGGGCTTGCTCCGACATGGGAGCCTCGCTTTCTTCTGGGGTTGTGGTTTCTTCTGGTGTGGGTTCTTCTTCTGTTTCACTTGCAGCCACCGTGTAGACGGCAGCCGAAGAAAATGCGGCACTTTCGACGAGACTTACTTCCGATAAATCGCTCATGGAGACGTACAGAACTCCGTCTTTTGGTTTTGCACTTTTGACATCCACGCCCACGCTCAAGCCGTCTTTTAGTCCATCGGCTGCAAGCTGTAAGGCGTCATTGCCTGCGCTGGTATTCGCAATGCGAAAGGATGCGATAATTCCCGTGCTTGTGATTTCACTTGAGATCATTGAACCGAGGACGTTTCGGTTGTCATGGTCTGCGAGGAGTTTTGTTTTACCCGATTTGATTTGGATACTCCCGGGTTCGAATATGACGCGTCCTGCGCTTGTGGATCCGACTTCTCCCCAAGGGACGATCTGTCCCGTGATAATCCGAGTCTCGGTGCTTGCGCTAGTGATAGTCGATGAGAATGTTAATTTCATTAGATTTCCTCCACGTTGGTTCCCTCGCTTGGCGCGAGATCTTCCATGACTTGTGCTTGCTGGACGGAGATGAGTCCGAGTTGCAGCATCTTTTCGATTACGGTTAATCGGGTGATGGCATCGGATCTGAGGAATGCTTCGTTAATTTCAAATTTCACATACTGTCCTCGAGGAGTGAGATCCTCCATTGAAAGACGATCCTCGATGGCGGTGATGTAATTCATGAGGCACATGTCGACGAAGTCACGGCGACGGTCTTGAATGTTTTGGTATGTGTTTGATCGAATGATTTGGGCGTCGATCATGTCTCCGGGGATGTTGCATAAACGAGAGATCTCGAGTGCCATGTATTGGCGGGCTTTGTCATAACCGAGTTCTTCGCTAGAAAATTGTGTTGCTTGGAATTCCAGATTTGCGGAAAGGTAAGCGGTCGCACGATTGCTCCTGGCGTTACGCCAAGAGGAAAGCAGCCCGGTGATCTGATCCTCCGGAAGATCTGCTCCCTTGTTCAAAATAATCCCCGACGGCATGGGGGTTTGTGCAAGAGTCGCGACTGCCTTTTCCAGATCGAGAGCTGCCTGTATTGTGCGACCGCCTCGAGTGAGTACGCCACCACCGTTCATTCCTTGGAAGGTAATCAAAGACCCGACTCCCCAGTCGGGGCATTTGGTTTGATCGACGGTGTAATACTCGACTTCGGTTCCCCATCGGTTAAGTTTGGGGGAGACGCGGTTGAAATTGACGAATTCGAATCGTGAAGGGCGTCCATCGGTTTTCGATACTTCGGTGACACGCCAGTAGGCGACGTCATAGAAGAAAAGTGAATCGAG
>SERZ01001595.1_pt1 | contig 12562 bp, 8 predicted proteins | sample 3171461 | NCBI WGS metagenome assembly SERZ01 (sample SAMN06051861, study PRJNA518727) | freshwater metagenome | biome: subpolar coniferous forest; feature: holomictic lake; material: water; isolation source: holomictic Lake 227, 6 m depth | place: Canada: near Kenora, Ontario | collected 2013-06-25... | reverse complement strand
GTCGTGTTTTCAACATTGCTGTGGCCGGGACGGCCACACTCCACCAGCTTGGCCAGGCCGAAGTCCGCCACTTTCACGCGGCCACGGCGGTCGAGCAAGATGTTCTCGGGCTTGATGTCGCGGTGGACGATGCCCTGGTCGTGGGCGTATTGCAGCGCGTCGCAGATCTGCGGCACGATGGCCAGCGCCTCGCGCGGGGATACGCGACCTGATTCGAGTAACTGCCGCAGGTTCACGCCGTCCACGAATTCCATGAGGAAGTAGTAGAGGGAGGGGCGCGGGTCGGGGGCCGAGGGTCGAGGGACAGACGGTTCAGTTTGGTAGGGCGCGTCACTCCGTGCGCGCCGTTCGCAATCAGCAGCGGTTTCGGCTGGCAGAGGACTGCCCGCCCTACCTTCGTGGCCGCTCACGTGCCCGAACTCGTAGAGGGTGACGATGCCGGGATGGTTCAGCCGGGCCAGGGCTTTGGCTTCGCGGGCAAAGCGCTCGGCAAACGCTGGATCATCCCCAATGTCCGGCGGCAGGATCTTCAGCGCCACAATGCGATCCAGTTCCTTTTGCCGCGCTTTGTAAACCGCGCCCATGCCACCTCGGCCGAGGAGTTCGAGGATTTCCAGTTGGGGAAATCGCGGCCCTAATTCGGCTGGTGAAGGCGGCGTAAATGCCGGCCTGGGTTTGGCGGCCCCGGTGAGTTCTGTCTGGGTGGCTTGCAGCAGCGCGGCGGCGCAGCGCGGGCAGAGGCTGCTGCCGGAGGCGGCCGCCATGGCGGCGCCGCAGCGCGGACACTTCGAAGCGATGGTATCGTTCATCACCCTCGTAATACGGAATACGGGCGAGTTGTTACACGGTCATCCACGGCTGAGCACCTCCAGCACGTAGCGCAGCTCCCCGTCCACCTCCTCGGGCGCGGAGACGGTGTCCGCGAGCACCTCGCGGAAGAGCTCGCGAAAGCGTCTGCGCAGGCGGTGCACGGCTACGCGCGCGGCCCCCTCGGTGGTTTGCAGCGCGGTGGCAATTTCGGCATAGGGGATCTCGCCCCGGCTGGCGGTCAGATGCGGCTGGAGATGCCGCAGCTCGACTCTCTTGCCGGCCTGGGCGTAATCGCGTTCCAGCCGGGCGGAGGCTTCGCTGAGCAACGTCAGCGCCCAGTGCCGCTCATAGATCTGGTCGGGGGCAAGGCGGTCGGCGCGTTCTTCCTGGAAGCGTTGTTCCGCCACGGCGGTGTCGAAGGGGAGGTGGGTCTGCCCGCCGCCGCGTTTCTGCGCGTGGCGGCGTTCCCATTCGACTGCCAGAAAACGCTTTAATGCCAGGCGCAGGAAGGTGCGGAAACGCCCCTTTTCCCGCGTCACAACTCGCAGGTAGTCCCGGGCCAGGAGCCGCGCAAAGAACTCCTGCGTCAGGTCCTGCGCGTCCGGCGGCGAATATCCCGAGCTGCGGACAAAAGCATACAGGGGATACCAATACGTCCGGCAAAGCGTCTCCAACGCCTGCGCGGCATCCGGGGACGCCTTGTCCCGGGCGGCCAGCACCACCGACCACCGAGTGGTGACGAACAGCGGCTGGGGCCGGTCTTCCGTAGGGGCCTGTGTCTGCTTCTGCGCCATTGATAGTTAAGATACGGGAAACCGGCTGATTGTTACCGCAAAAATTGGGCATCCGAGGAGGATTTGCCCGGCGGCCAGGCGCAAAGCGCGGCCCGCTTCGGCCGTATCGACTCGCCAGGAGAGGCTCGCCGACAGCTTCTTGTTACAGCGCAAGCATCAGAATTATGGAGACTTGAGTCGGGGCTTGGTTGCGAGGTACCTGCGCGGGAGCCGTTCGCGTTTGCAATCGGCGGTTTCCCCGGTAAGTTGGCTATGTGGGCAACGAGTATTCAACTGCGGCACACTGGCCGGGCGACTTCGAGGAGGCGGACCTCCAGAAGTGGGCGGAGAGCTTGCGCGGCCAATTGGCCGCGCCACAAGTGTCGCTGGGACTGGTGTTCATGTCGCCGCGGTTCTTTGCTCGCGCGAAGCAGGTGCTGGAGATTTTGCGGGTGCATGCACGGATTCCGCTGCTGGCCGGGTGTTCGAGTCAAAGCCTGATCGTCGGGGACCATGAAGTGGAGCAAAATGCGGGCCTGAGCCTCGCCCTGTATGCGTTGCCGGGGGCCGAACTGAAAGCGGTTCACTTTACGCAGGAGCAGGTGGAGGAGGCCAACGGCCCCGGCTACTGGCATTCTGAAACTGGCATCGAGCCCGGCCACACCAACGGCTGGCTGGCCTTCATCGATCCGTTCCACCTGGACAGCGAAACGTGGCTCAAGACCTGGAACGAAGCCTATGCCCCGCAGCCGGTGCTCGGCGGCTTGGCCAGCGGTGATTCCGAAGAGCCGGTAACCCAGGTGTATCTGAACGGCGAGGTGTTCGAGGAAGGCGGGGTGGCCATTTCTGTCGGCGGCGAGGTGCGGCTGGCTGGGGTGACCTCACAGGGATGCACGCCCATCGGCGAGACCTGGACGCTCACGAAGGTGGAGCAGAACGTCATCCACCAAATCGGCAACCGCCCGGCCTACGAGGTGCTGGCGGAAACATTTAACCAGCTTTCGCCGGAGCAACAGAAGACGGCGCGCGGTAACCTGTTCATCGGCCTGGTCGTCAACGAGTACCTGGAGGACTTTCATCGCGGCGATTTCCTGATCCGCAATCTGCTGGGCGCCGACCCGCGCTCGGGCAGCATCGCAGTTGGGGCGCTGCCGCGGCTGGGCCAGACCATGCAGTTTCAGCGGCGTTCGAAGGAGGCGGCCACCGAGGACATGGAGGTGTTGCTGGCGCGCGCCAAGAAGCTGCTGGGCGACACGCCGATTTACGGCGGTTGTCTGTGCAGTTGCAATGGGCGGGGGCAGAATCTGTTCGGCCGCCCGAATCATGACGCGCAAATGGTCCAGCAGCGGCTGGGCCCGATGGGGCTGGCGGGTTTCTTCTGCAATGGCGAGATCGGGCCCGTGGGAAAGAAGAGCTTCCTGCACGGCTACACGGCGTCGCTCGCGTTGTTCGTGAAGAAATCAGCTCCGTGAGTTCTCGGTAAACACACATGCACCTTCGTTTTGGGGTGAGTCTCTTTATGTATAAGATCGCGCGCGTTGGCATTTTGGTTCTGGCTTGTTCCGCCTCCGGCTTCCTGGGCCGGGCCTCTTCCCTCCTACCCACCACGATCGAGCGGCATATCGAGGTTTCCTCCGCGGTCTTTCGCGGAACGGTTTTGGGTACGCAGTCATTCGAGGATCCGGCAGACGGCCAGATTTGCACACGGACCGTGGTCCGCGTGGACGAAGTGTTCAAGGGCAAGCTGCCGCCCCTCGTGCAGCTCGTCCACCGAGGCGGCACCGTTGGCAACAAGGGGGAGATGGACGGCTTTGCTCCGCGATTCAAAGTGGGCGAGGAGCGGTTGTTGCTGGTTTCCCGCCGCGCCGATGGCACGCTGTACGCCACGCGCGGAAACGCGAGCGCCTTCAAGTTGGCAACTAACTCAATCGCCCCTGCCGTCGCCGCGAGCCCGGATTTGGCGGCCGGCCAAACGCTGCTTCAGGATCTGCGCAACCGCGCCGCAAGCGGCCCGATTTCCGGTGACAATGTCACCGACCAGGCTGCCGATTCGCCGGAACTCACGGCCCAGGCCCGCCCGGGGGGATTCACTCCAATGAACATCCCGTCTTCTACCGCCACCAACCTGCTGTCTGACACCAACGGCATTCCCGCCCGGTTCATTCTGCCGGACCGGGCGGAGCCGATTCCGTATCTCATTGATGCCGACTACCTGCCGGCGGGGATCACCCAAACGCAAGCGGTGACCGCCGTCAGAACCGCCCTGGCGGCCTGGACCAATGTGACGAGCTTGCGATACCAGTTCGCCGGTATTCAAAGCTTTGGGATGGCCGCCCCGTACGTCAGCAGTTCCGATGGCACATTGCGCATTCAATTGCACGATCATTACAATTTTATCGGCGGCGGTAGTGGTGGCGACACGTTGGGGCAGGGCGGTCACGGCTGGACGATGCAGGACCTTTCCCCCGGTTGGACCACCGGTGGTAACGTCGCCGGCAGTGACTTCCACCAGGTCACCAGAGGCTACGTTGTTCTCCAGCACACCAGCGTGGCCATGCAAAGCCTCAGCACCTTCACCGAGGTTCTCACTCATGAAATTGGGCACACAATCGGCTTGGCACACTCCAGCGAGAACCCGAGTGAATCCAACCCGGTTCTTAAGCAGGCCCTCATGTATTACGAGGTGCATGCCGATCGCCGCGGGGCCACGCTCAACAGTTTTGATATTAACGTTAGCCGCCAGGTTCACCCACCGAACAACACGCCTCCTTACTGCTATGACCGAGTCATGGACATCGTGACGACCCCCATTCCAAACAGCGTTCCCGGCCTCAATACCGTGCAGGTGCGCGGCTACGATCTGCAAAACGGTCCCCTGGCTCTGGCCACCACCGATGCCACGACCACGAATGGCCTCTTCTCGGTGGTGAACAGTAACCTTACCTATACCCCCAATGGTTTCTATGGCGATACCGAGAGGCTCGACCCAGCCTCGGGGGACTACTATGACGTCACTTATGCGCGCTACTCAGATGGGGTCAACGCCTCACCTTATGTTTCTATCCGGGTCCTCTCCTTCAACGCGGATTTCTACTCGGAAGGGATTCCCAATTCCTGGCGCGCCTACTATTTCGGCAACCCCAATCCCTTGGTGGGGCTCAAGCATCATGCCGCTGACGACCAGGACGGGGACGGCTTCTCTAACCTCAAAGAATTCTTACTCGGCTCCGATCCCACCAACAAAACCTCCAACCTGCGCATCACCTTTTTCGGGACGACGAATATCCAATGGCAGGCCAAGGGGTATGAGGTCTATGAGCTGTTCAGCTCGACCAATTTGACCGCTTGGACGCGTGCTATTAGTCCCCTTGTCCCCACCAATTCCGTCGGCACCGCCACCGGCTTTACCAACGGCGGCCCCAGGCAGTTCTTCCGACTGCAAAAGGTGCCGTAATCCAAACCCACTTCCGACCAGCACCGAACTCATGCGCCAGACCGTTTAGGTCGAAGTGACGGTTAGCCCTTACGCGTCCACTGCCGGCTCCCGGTATCCAAACAGCCGGTCCCGTTTGATGATCTCCGCGATCACCGGCGGCACCAGTTGTTCCCACGAGGCATCGCCGGATTGAATCCTGGCCAGCACGTCCCGCGAGCGGATGGAGAGGAGGTCGGCGCTCTGGTTGCGAATCCCCTGGATGAAGCGGTTCTCCACCAGGTAAGCATAGAGATGCTTCAAATGCGGCGGCACGGGGTAGTTCTCCACCGTCAGTTTCTGCCCGGTCTCCAGATTGAGGTGCGGATACACGTAGAGCCTCGCCGGGCTTTTGAAAAGCTGGCCCAGCCCCCCCAGCAGCCCCCCGTCGCTCTCATTGTAGAAGCTCTCGTCAAAGATCTCCCCCAGTTTGGATGCCCCCAGCGCCAGTCCGATCGGCTGTTTGGTGTAACGGGACAGATAGGCTGCCAGACGGTGAAAGCGGCGGAAATTCGAGATCAGCACCGTTTTGCCCAGCGCGCTGAGCATGTCCGCGCGATTCAGAAAGTCCTGCTCGTCAATCCCTTCGCCGGTCGTGAGGTGGCGCAGCGTCATTTCCATCAGCACCACCGGAGTTTCGCTTTGCAGCTCCGGCTCCCGCACGAATTGTTCCAGCGCCTGCTCCAGTACATCCAGTGTGGCTTTGGTGACCGGGTGAAAGCTGCCGCGCTGCACCAGCGCCGGTTTCTTGTGGAGCACTTCGGCCCATTGCACGGCTTCGCCTTTGGCGGTAAACATCGCCGCTTCGGTCAGATCCTGCTGCACCAGTTGCAGGGCCATCAGGCGGTTATCCACCCGGGCGAACGCCGGACCGGAGAATCGGATCATGTCCACCTCCACCCGCTCCCAGGTCAGGTTGTCCAGCAGCGACCGCATGAGTGCCTCGGGTTCTCGGTGCGAGTAGAAGGCCCCATGAACCAGATTCACGCCGATCACGCCCAGCGCTTCCTGCTGCCGCACGCTTTCCTTATCCAGCATCCGCACGTGGATGATAATCTCCGATGGGTCTGAACCCGACTCCGCCTGGAACCGAATCCCCAGCCAGCCCTGGCCTTCCTCGCGGCGGGTCGCCACGGTATCGGCAAAGACGAAAAAGGCCGTCTTACCCCCGCGCGTCTTATCCAGCCGCTCCAGCAGCAGGTCATACTCGTAATCGAGCATGGCGCGCAGACGCTGCCGGCTCACGTAATAGTCCGTCGGACCGTAAATCGCGTCGCTCACCGCCATGTCGTAGGCGGAGATGGTTTTGGCTACTGTGCCCGCGGCGCTGCCGGCCCGAAAGAACCAGCGGACGACCTCCTGCCCGGCCCCGATTTCCGCGAAGGTGCCGTAACGGTTGGCGTCCACGTTGATTTGCTGCGCCTTCTGGTTTGTATCCAATTTCTCGTTGGCCATAATCTGCGCCCATTATCCATGTAAATGCCTCCCAAAGCGAGTTTCATTCGGCACCGGCCCCCTCTGCGGGCTCTTCCAGCTTCTCGCACCGGGAAAGAACACATGCAGGAATAGCGGAGTAGTAGCGGAATACAGGCGGAACAATAGAGGAGCAGACGAGGAGCACAGGGGAACACCTCCCGACCACCTGGCTCTCTGCACGCCATCGCTGCGCTCTATCGTCGTTAGCTGGGCGCGATGAATACCCTGAGCAGAAGCGACCTGGTTATCCGCCACGATACCATACGCCCTGCTCAAGCAGTGATCTCCTCCCCCCGTGCACGCTGCCAACCTTTTCACGTCGCCGAACATCGGCCGTTGGTGTAGTTTGCTTTCATGCACCCAATCCGGACACTTGGTCCAGGCGTGTTCTACGCCTTCCTGCTCATCGGCAACGCCCTGTTCGCCGACGACTGGCCGCAATGGCTTGGCCCCAGGCGTGATGCCGTCTGGCGCGAATCCGGCATCGTCGAGAAGTTTCCCACGAACGGCCCGCCCGTGTCCTGGCGTGCGCCGATCGGTGGAGGTTATGCCGGCCCCAGCGTCGCCAATGGCCGAGTGTATGTCGCCGACCGCCAGCTTACCCAGGGCACCAGTAATCCATCGGATCCCTTCGATCGCAACCTGATCCGCGGCGTTGAACGCGTGCTTTGCCTGGACGAAGCCGACGGCCACGTGCTTTGGAAATATGAATACGAATGCCCTTACACCATCAGCTATCCCGCTGGACCTCGCGTCACGCCAATGGTCAGCGAGGGGAAACTCTATACGCTTGGCGCCGAGGGCCAGTTGTTCTGCCTGGATGCGGATAGCGGAAAAGTCCTCTGGTTCCGGGACTTCAAGAAGGATTTCGGCATTAAAGCCCCCATGTGGGGGTTCGCCGGCCATCCCTTGCTGGATGGCAACCGTCTTATATGCCTGGTTGGTGGTTCGGGCAGCACGGCGGTCGCCTTCGACAAGGATACGGGCAAGGAACTCTGGCGCGCGTTGAGCGCCGAGGAGCCTGGCTACAGCTCGCCGGTTATCTACGAGGCTGGCGGAAAACGGCAGCTCATCCTTTGGCATCCTGCGGCCGCCAATGCGCTCAACCCGGATAATGGCGAAGTATATTGGTCCGTGCCGTTCAAGTCCCGCGCCGGCATGACCATCGCCACGCCGCGCAAATTGGGCGACTCCCTGTTCCTAACCTCCTTTTACAGTGGCTCCCTGATGCTGCGGCTCGACTCGGCCAAACCCGCCGCCTCCACGGTCTGGCGCACGCTCAAGGAGACCGAGAAAGACACAATCCAATTGAACGCCGTCATGTGTACCCCCTTCCTCGAGGACGGCTTCATCTATGGCGTCTGCAGCTACGGGCAATTGCGATGCCTGAAGGTGGAGACCGGGGAGCGTGTTTGGGAGACCTTCCAGGCGACCACCTCCGGCGAACCCATTCGCTGGGCCAATGCCTTCATCGTGAAGAACAGCGATCGTTTCTTCCTCTTCAACGAAAAAGGAGATTTGATCATCGCCAAGCTGAGCCCCCGCAGCTACGAGGAAATCAGCCGCGCCCACCTGCTGGAGCCGACGGGCAGTGCCGCAGGCCGCCCCGTGCTATGGTCCCACCCGGCCTTCGCCAACCGGCATGTCTATGCGCGCAATGACAAAGAGATCATCTGCGCGGACTTGGCGCTCAAGAGATGAGCAACCGGCCGGATCACACACTCATTTCTGCCGTAACGAGCGTTCGGGATGCATCCCAATCAGCTCGCCAATGCGTGAGCTTCACGCAAAATGCGTGAAAATATCACCCTTCGCGCGGAAGATATGTGCGTTTTCCTCAGGTTTTTAATGGAAAGACACTGTGGCACCGTCATTGCTATCTAAGAGCGCATAACGGGTTGACAGCGTGGACGGTTATCGGTAAGGTTCGCGGTCTGTTTGCCAAAACAAAACTGAAATCAAAAGTATCTTATGAAAAACATACGCAAGAAGATCGGGGCTTTCACTCTAATCGAGTTGTTAGTCGTTATCGCCATCATCGCCATTCTGGCGGCGCTGCTGCTCCCGGCACTGGCTCGCGCCAAATCCAAAGCGCAACGCATTAGTTGCACGAACAACCTCAAACAGGTTGGCCTGTCGTTCCGGACCTGGGCTATTGACAACGACGGTCGTATGCCAATGCAGGTGGCACAAGCCCAGGGCGGTGACTCGGAAGATATCGGCATCAGGGTCGCGGCAGCCACTCAGCTTGCGAGCAGGGGCGTCTCGAAGATGTTTCTCACGATGTCTAATGAACTGAGCACCCCGAAGATCCTGTATTGCCCGGCCGAATACGAAAGCACGGCACGCACAGCGGCGACCAGCTTTGGTGGAGTAGTCGTTGCCAATGCGATAGCATTCATGAACGACCTGAATGTCAGCTACTTCATCGGGGTTGACGCCGACGAGACGTACCCTCAGTTGTTCCTGACTGGCGACCATAACCTCGGAGGTAATGCGAATCCCCCGACCACTGCGTTTCTGGCCGCCCCGAGCGTCGGAACGCCGTTCGTCGCCCTCGGCACTAACTTCGCTTCCACTACGACGGGGCCTGCTTGGATGGACAATCAGCATTCAAAGCAGGGTAACGTCGGTCTGGCCGACGGCAGCGTGCAGGGTTGGACCCGTGCTCGTCTCCAAGAGGCGCTGAAAAACTCGGGCGACATGGGCCACGCCGGCCCGCCGAACGCTGTTCAGGCCACCGGCTCCACCGGCCCTGGCTGTAACCGAATCCAGCTCCCATAAGCGGGTAGAACTTAGTTTAACTCAAAAACCAAAAAGGCACCCTTGCGGGTGCCTTTTTGCTTTGTAAAATCCCTTTAGGCCATCGCTGCCGCCGTCAGCTTGATGATCGTTTGCAGCGGAGTGCCGGGGCGAAAATTGATGGTCCCCGCCAGTTTTTCCACCAACGGTTTGCGACGGCGCATGTCGTCAAAGCCAGGTTCGTAGGCCTGGTTATAGGGGATAAACTCAACCGCTGATTCTGATCCCAGGAGTTCAATCACCTTGGTGGCCAGGTTCCTTATGCTGATTTCCTCCGTGCCGCCCACATTGAATACTTGTCCCCGCGCCGCCGCGCAGCTCTGCAGGCGTACCAGGGCTTCGACCGTGTCACGCACGTAGCCGAAGCAGCGCGTCTGCTGCCCGTCACCGTAAACTTGGAGCGGCTGCCCGCTCTTGGCGGCTCCGATGAACCGCGGCAACACCATGCCGTATCGCCCCGTCTGCCGCGGGCCAACCGTGTTGAACAGGCGCACGATAATGACCGGCAAAGCCCGTTCCTTCGCGTAGGCCAGCGCTAAGAACTCATCCATCAACTTCGAGCAGGCATAACTCCATCGCGCCTGGTGTGGCGGGCCGATCAGCAAGTCGTCCTCTTCACTAAACGCCTCTTTTTGGCTCTTGCCATACACCTCGGAAGTGGAGGTCAGCAACACGGGCACGCCCTGTCCGGCCGCCATCTTCAGCAGAACCTCGGTCTCGTGTAAATTCGCCTCGATCACATGGATCGGTGAGCGCACAACCAATTCGACGCCAACCGCCGCCGCCAGATGGTAGATGGATTCCGCCGCAGCAACGAGCTCCGCAAGGTCGGGGCAAGTGGAAATCTGCGATTCGATCACCCGCAGGCGTGGGTGGGCACGCACGGCCCGGAGATTGTCCAAGGACCCGGTGGAAAGATCATCTACGACCGCCACGGACTTCCCGTCCGCCAACAGACGCTCCACCAAGTGCGACCCGATGAAGCCAGCGCCGCCGGTTACCAGAACGTGGTGCGTGATGCGTGATGAGTGATGCGTGATCAAGGCCGTGGAACGTTTGTGGATGGAACTGAAAGGCTGCGCGATCCGATCTCCGCCCTTTGGCTCGCGCCGCCCGATGCCAGGCTGGCACCCACTGGCTTATCAACAATCGCCTGCGCCACCGCTGCGGCCAGTTTCTGCCGGTACGCCGGGTCGGCAATCCGGCGGGCTTCCTGCGGATTCGACAGGTACCCGCCCTCGACCAGGATTGCCGGGCAGTGTTGTCCGCGAAGCACTCCCAGAAACCTGGCCCGCCGCACACCCCGATCACGTCGGCCGTTGACCTGCAATACCGCGCGATGCACCAGCAAGGCAAACTGCAGATTCTGCGCGTCAAATGTGTTGTTCGGGAAGGATAGCCCCAAATCGTCACCGAACCCGCGCGTCAAGGTCGAGGGCATGCCGGTCGGGGTGAGGCAGTAGGTTTCCAGACCCGACTGTTGGGAGTTCGGCGCGGAGGAATTGAAGTGCAGACTTAGGAATAGGCCAGCCTTGTGCGTGTCCGCAAAGGCAATGCGATTCGAGAGCGACAGCTCCGTGTCGTTTGTCCGCGTCAAAAACACCCGCCAACCGTTCGTGGCCAGCAATGCCCCTAGCCGTCGTGCGCAGTCTAGTGCGAAATCCTTCTCGGACCGTTCACCCAGAACACTGCTCGTACCTGAATCCTCCCCGCCGTGGCCTGGATCGATGACAATCGTCAGGTTGGTCTTCAGGAAGCTCATGGGCGTGCCCAAGACTAGCGGCTGAATGGTCTTCTTCAGGTCGAGTGTGTGGACGTATGGTTGCCCGTCCGTGATCTGAGGAGCGAACGACAACCGGACATCCATCCCGTCCCAATGCGCCACCTGGCTGCCGGCGCGTAACATGAACACGCCGTTGGTCGTGGGTAGCGCATAGCTCGGTGCGGGTGCGGACCCAATCGGGTATGGCGCCGCCAGACCGTACGCTTTGCACCAACGTCCCAGCGAAATCCAGGTCTCGGTAAACTGAATGGTCGGTGCGGATACCGCTGGCGGAGCGGGAATCGGCGCGGTTGGCGGCGGCGCTGCTCGGACCACCGGCGCCGCCGGCGAGCTTGCCTTCTCCACCGGTTCCCAACTCGGAGTCTGCGCCCCCTTCCCGTGCGGATCGCTCGCGCAGCCAGCCAGCAAAAGAACCAGCAGGCAAACCCCACCGCCTCTTTGGAACTGAGCCCAACTTGCGAGAACAGGGGTTGCCCTCCCAACCCCCGGACCTGCCGGTGGAGTCAGGAAAATGCGCCGCCCCGCGTCGCGCACGGCAGCGCCGAACTTGGGGGCAAAAGCCGTTCCCAGATCTAACACGCTGGCATTGTGCGCATCCGCGCGTTTGACTCAAGCCGTTTCGCAAGGGGACGAGCGCAACCGGGCACGCCCCACGAACTCACGGCTCGATTCGTCCGGAGCGCAGCCTTCAGGCTGCAGAAGCGTGATAAACGAAGCGGGCGCAGAGATATTCGCTGACGTCGCATCCTTGATCGGCATTCTGCAGCCTGAAGGCTGCGCTCCGGGCGGTAGTGCCGAGAGGCACCCCAAGAAGAGGAGCAAAGACCCGAAACCAGCTTGCCCAACCCGCGGTCCACGGCCATAGTATGGCCCGTTCACAACTCGACCATTCAGCGCGCTTGAGAATACTCGTTGCCATCACTGGGGCTAGCGGCTCGCTTTACGCCCAGCGGCTCCTCGATAATTTGGACACTCGACAACACGAGGTGCATGTCGTGCTCAGCCAATACGCCCCGGTGGTGATCGCCGAGGAGCTTCCCGACGGCTTGCAAATTCCGGTTGGCGTCCGCTCGCACAATCTGAAGAGCATGAACGCTCCGTTCGCCAGCGGCTCCAATGCTCCCGATGCCATGGTCATCATCCCTTGCAGCATGGGCACGCTCGGACGGATCGCGCATGGCTACAGCGAAGACGTGCTGCAGCGCGCCGCTGATGTTGTGTTGAAGGAAAGTAAGAAGCTCATCCTCGTCCCCCGCGAGACGCCGCTCAACCTGATCCACGTCAAGAACTTCGAACTCCTCATCCAGGCCGGCGCGACCATCCTCCCGGCCAACCCGTCTTTCTACATGCGCCCGCAGACGATCGAACAGGTGGTGGATACCGTCGTGGCCCGGGTGCTCGATCACCTGGGGGTAGCGCATGAACTCGTGCCGCGGTGGAAGGAGG
>SERZ01001594.1_pt1 | contig 12572 bp, 12 predicted proteins | sample 3171461 | NCBI WGS metagenome assembly SERZ01 (sample SAMN06051861, study PRJNA518727) | freshwater metagenome | biome: subpolar coniferous forest; feature: holomictic lake; material: water; isolation source: holomictic Lake 227, 6 m depth | place: Canada: near Kenora, Ontario | collected... | reverse complement strand
CCCTATCGGGCGCTCATACCGCGGTAGCGGTTTCGTTCAATCCATGCCAGTGGTTAAGTGTATAGCGGATAGCCTCAGCCTGCGCATTCCGGTGATGGCGCGCAGTCATTCCAGCGGAAGGCGCGCAGCGATTCCAGTCGAAGGCGCGCACCCGTTCCGGAGGAAGGCGCGCAGCTTTTGGGGTGCGACGCCAACGCCCGCTGGCTGACGTAAAAGTTGAATGAGTTCTGTTTCCTGGTCAATGGGTGTTGACGGTGTCGGCTGCGCACCTCCGCATGGACTCTCCATCGAGATCGATGCGATAGGCGTTATGGACGAGGCGATCGAGGATGGCGTCGGCCAGTGTGGCGTCGCCGATGAGCTGGTGCCAGTGATTGACGGCGAACTGGCTGGTGATGAGAGCGGTGGCCGGGTTTGTTCGGACAGGGGGGCGCGTTTTTTAGGTGGGCTCTCTGCCGGTTGCCATGGTGTGCCATTTCCTGGGCGTCCCGGAGGGAGGGCGGAGCCCGACTGGAGGGACGCCCAGGAAATGGCGGTGAAATTTATGCCGCCTCGCGCTGCGGCGGGTTCTTAAAGTAAGCTTGATCCGGGGTCATACGGTCAAGGCTGGAGTGGTGTCTTTTACGGTTGTAGAAGTCTTCGAGATATCTCCCGAGAGAGGCGCGCGCCTCGCCGACCGTATCGTAGACCTTGAGGTAGACCTCCTCATATTTGACGGAACGCCACAGCCGTTCCACGAACACGTTGTCGCGCTAGGCGCCTTTGCCGTCCATGCTGATCTGGATGCCATGTTTGAGCAGCAGGCCGGTGAACTCGTTGCTGGTGAACTGTTAACGTCAATGGACCAGCACATTGCCTTTGATGGCCGGCGCCCTCCAGATTGGTGTCTGGAGACCATCGGAGGCGGCGAACCATGCCAAGTGTTAGCCATCGTGATAGGCATGATGTTACCAGTAGGGGCTCTGGCTATCACCGCTTTGAAGTGATAGAGGCGGCTGATCAGGTGGAAGAGCAACTGGCCGCCGCTGTGGGGAAAGGGCAGATAACCCAGCTCGTCGAGGACGACGAGATCGACGCGCGTGAGCTGCTCGGTCAGCCTGCCGGAGCACCCCGCGCGGGCCTCGGCCTCCAATTGGTTGACCAAATCCACGACGTTGAAGAAGCGGCCACGGGCGCCGTTGCGGATGCAGTGGGCGGCGATGGCGATAGCCAGATGCGTCTTGCCGGATCCGGGGCCCCCGACCAGGACGGCGTTGCGAGGTGGTGACAGCAGGCCGCCGGCGTGAAGGGCGCGCACCAGGGGTGCGTTGACCGGCGACACCGAGAAGTCGAAGTCGGCCAGCTCCTTGACCAGCGGCAACTTGGCCGACGCGAGACGATAGCGGATCGAGCGGACCCGCTTTTCCGCCACTTCGGCCTTGAGCAGGTCGCCAAGGACCCGTTGGATCGAATGCTGGCGGCGGATGGCGTCGGCCATGATCTCGTCGTAGGCGGCCCGCATGCCGGACAGCTGCAGGTCACTTCGTCCTCGACGAGGCCAAGGCTGCCGAGGAGGCGCGCTACGATGGCCTCTACGTTCTGCGCACCAACACCAAGCTCTCGGTGTTCGAGGTGGCCATGCGCCAATCTCGCCCACTGCAGTCGCCCGGTCGGCCTCGCCCAAGATGCGCAGCTTCTCTTGAGCAGAAAATGTCCGGCGTTTGGGCCGATCCGTCAACTCTGGGTTCACCGTCGCAGGCGCCGCCACTACAGCCGGCCTACGGCCAGGTTCCGTGGCGGCGCCTGCGACGGCCAGCGTGTCTACAACCTTATTGGGCATAACCACGAGACTTTTCTCCTACGCCCTCAAGGGTAATCTTCCGGGGGGCCGGTGTCTCGTCATTGTTGGCACGGAGGGGGGCTCAGGCCGGCGCGTTCACGGGATCGTAGAGGATAACCTCGGCGCCCCGTTGGTCGAACGAGATGGGGACGGCCAGCAGGTTCTCGAGCGCTTTCGACACCGCGGCATGACGCTCCGGCTCGGCGAGGAAAATCATGAAACCTCCGCCACCGGCACCAAGTATCTTGCCGCCCCATGCGCCTGCGGCCCGGGCACAGTCATAGATATCGTCCACAAATTCGGGGGCCACAGCAGCGGCGAGAGAGCGTTTCAGCATCCAGCTTTCGTGCAACAACTCCCCGAAGGCGCGGTAATCGCCGGCGTCCAGGATATCCAGGGCCTCGTCGACCATGGCGAACATGCGGGTCAGCTCGGTTTGTTTGGATGGGATCGCCTTGATCTTATCGGCGGCGATCGCGGAGGCCGAGCGGGAGACGCCCGTATAGAACATCAGCAAGTGATTCCGAAGACCATTGATCCGGTCCTGAGGCAGCGTGACAGGATTAACCTGGAAGGAGCCATCGCAGAATATATTGATTTTGTTCAGCCCACCGAAGGCGGCGCTGATCTGGTCCTGAACGCCTACATTTTCCTGAAGCTTTTCCTGCTCGATCTCGATGGCTTTTTGGGCCAGCGTGTATTTATTGACCATCTTCCCCTTTAAGGCATTCAGCGCCAGCAGCAGCCCGACGGTGAAGGACGAGCTGGAGCCAAGCCCGGTGCGCGCGGGCAGGTCGCCATTGTGATGTATCTCTACCCCTTGCCGAATGTCGAGCTCCTTGAGAGCGCAACGAACCACCGGGTGCAGAATATCCCGGTGATCGTTTATGCACTCGATGTGCGACCAGACGACCCGGGAGCGGTAATTGAAAAAGGGCGGCAGTTCCCGGCAGCTAAGATAACAATAGCGGTTGATGGTCGTCGAGAGAACGGCACCGCCATGCGCCCGGAACCATACCGGGTAGTCGGTGCCTCCTCCGAAGAAAGATATCCGGTATGGGGTGCGGGTAATGATCATGAGACACCGAGCGTTGTAAAAAAGTCGTCAGCCTGGGCGAAAGATTCCGCGGTTCCGATGTCGATGAACGGCCCATCGGCGATGTAGCCGCGAAGCGAAGCGTCCGAAACCAGGGAAGGGAACAGATCATGTTCGAGCGAAGAGGGGCCTTGGAGCGGAAGTCTCTGCACCGCCGCCCGATCAAGCACGTAGGTTCCAGCATTGATGTAGCCGGCGCCATCGGTCCCTTTTTCCATGAATCCGGACACGAGGCAATCGCCGATTAGTCTCACCGCGCCGAAACGAGCGACCGATGGCACCAAGGTCACCACCATCGTAACCAGAGCCCCGCTCCGGTGATGAGTCGCCTCCAGGGCAGGAACGGGGACGCGTATCCATGAGTCGCCGTTCATCACCACTGCCCGTTCGCCCTCGACGTGCTGAAAGGCAAGGCGCGTGGCGCCACCGGTTCCGAGCGGGCTGTCTTCGGTTGAGCCGACGATCTCGAGCCCGGGGATATTCAGGGCCCGCAATTCCTCAAGCACCTGCTCGGCCCGCCAGCCCAGCGCCAGAATGACCCGGCGGGGGCCGGCGGCGGCCAGGGCGGCCAGAACATAGGCCAGGAACGGCCGTCCGCGCACGGGAGCCACGACCTTCTGCTTGTCGGGAACCACCGCCCGCAGACGGGTTCCGGCGCCACCGGCCAGAATTATGACGTCCATGGGCTCGATCTTCGCTCACCGCACCAGAAAACGATTTCCCTCGCGAGCAATTCGGTCGCGCCAATAATCCAGCAGATCGCGCAGGGTCGTTTCGAAGGGAATCTCAGGCTTCCAGCCGGTGTGATCCGAGAATTTCCGGGTATCGGGAACCTGGAGGTCGGCGTCGATCGGGCGCAGGCGCTCCGGATCGAGTTCGACCCGGATGTGATCCTTGGCGGAGGAGAGGGCGATCAGGGTGTTCAGGATATCTCCGATCGAGCAGCTATGGCTGCCACCGATGTTGTAATAGGCGCCGCTTGTCGGGTTGACCGTGACCAGCAAATAATAGGCGCGCACCGCGTCGCGGACATCGGCGATCGTGCGCAGAGAATTGAGATTGCCCACCTTGACCACCGGTTCGATTATCCCGGCCTCGATCAGAGCGATCTGCTTGGCGAAGGTGGATTCGGCAAACACGTCGCCGCGCCGTGGCCCGGTATGGGTGAACATGCGGGTAGTCATCACCGCCATGTTGAAGGCTTCGGCGTAGTAGCGGCCGACGAGGTCGGTGCCGACCTTGGAGATGGCATAGGGCGAGGCGGGATGGAACGTGCACTCCTCGTTGATCGGAAGCTGCTCCTTGTTGACCCGCCCGAACACCTCGGACGACGCGCAGACATGGATCACTGCCCTTGGCGCATGGGACCGCAGCGCCTCCAGGAGCCGCACTGTTCCGTGGATGTTGGTGTCGAGCGTATCCAGCGGCGATTCGAAACTGGTGCGCGGATAGCTCTGGGCCGCGAGATGGAAAACATAATCCGGGGCCGCGGTCGCCACCACATGGCCCACGCTCAGCGTGTCGCGCAGATCGCCATAGACCAGCTGAATCCTGTCCCGCCGGTTGATGCGGTCGATCAGGAGCTCGAGATTGTCGAGCGGACTGCGCCAGCGGCACATGCCCCAGATATCCCAGTCGGTCCGATCAAGCAGAAACTCCGCCAGATGGGATCCTACCATCCCGGTGATGCCGGTGATGAGGGCTCGCGGATTGGCGCTCATAGCGCGCCTTTGTCTTTGAGAAAGGTCTCGATGGTGTCCGCCACGTACTCCACCGCCGTCTGATCCAGAGCCTGATGGTTGCCGAACGAAAAGGCGTGGCGCATGACGTGATCGGCGTGGGGCAACGATCCCACGACCCTGTGGGAGTAGAGGGCCATAGCCGGCTGGGCGGCGATGTTGCCCGCGATAATCGGGCGGGTTTCGATGTGACGGGCTTCCATTGCCGCGCGCAGCTCGACCAGTGTAAACGGAGCGCCGTGCTTGAGGGTGACCGGAATGCCGAACCAGGAGTGATAGGCTTTCGCAGTCTCCTTCTGCATGGTCATCACGCCTTCCCAGGCCGGGAAGCGGGCCTGCCAGAATGCGGCCAAGCTACGGCGCTTCTCGACGAAACCCGTGAGCTTGGGCAGTTGGACCAGCCCCATGGCGGCCTGAACCTCGGTGGCGCGCAGATTATAGCCGACATTGACGAACAGAAACTTCGGATCGATCTCCGGGTAGCTGTCGAGGTAACGCTGACGATCCTCCACCTCGCGGATCCAGCCGTGGGCGCGCAGAATGCGCATCAGCTCGGCCAGTTCGAAATCGTTGGTGACGCAGATGCCGCCTTCCAACGTCGAGATGTGATGGGAAAAGTAAAAGCTGAAGGTCCCGACTCGCCCGATCGAGCCCACCGGCCAGTCATCCCAGCGGGCGCCCATGGCCTCGCAGCAATCCTCGATCAGGATCAGGTCGTGCCGGCGGCAGATATCGACCAGCGCATCCATGTCGCAAGGATTGCCGTAAACATGGACCGGCATCACGCCGCGGGTCTTGGGGCCGATGGCGCGTTCGACCTGGGCGGGATCGATGTTCAGGGTCAGCGGATCGATGTCCACCACCACCGGCACCAAACCACATTGGATCAGCGGCCAGACTGTGGTCGACCATGAAAGGGCGGAAACGATCACCTCGTCTCCCGGCCGCAGGCCGTCCGTCGTGGCGGGATTGCACAACGCTGCCACGGCCAGCAGATTGGCCGAGGAGCCGGAATTGTTCATGACGCCGTGACTGCAACCGTGCGAAACGGCGTAATCCCGCTCCATCCGCTTCACCTTCGGACCCTGGGTTACGAACGTTCCCAGTATCTGCTCGACGCAGGCGAAGGCTTCATCGGCGCTGAACGTCGGTTCGTGCAGCCGGATGATCGGGCGGGCGGGGTTGAATGAAAAATCGTGATTGGCTTTGCAATATGCATCGATAGCGCCCCGGATGGCGCTCAGCAGGTCGGCATTGGTCGCCATGGTTTCCTCTTCAGAACGGACCTTTAAATTCGGATATCTCGGGAGCCTCATCTTCCTCGGGCAAAAGCGATCTTACCCGCGTTGACGCCGCCCAACGGCCTCGGATTATGCCGCAATCAGTGATTGATTGCGATGCCAAAGCTCCTCGAATTTCATTTCCGCCACGACCCCAGGGTGGGGTGCATTCGCGTCCGGTTGTAGAAGGCCAGCCAATCGATCACTGAAGGTACGGTAAAGCGCCATCCTCGATGGTATGGGGGGACTACACGAAACGCTGAATATTATGCCTCCTCGACGCCGCGAGTGGAAACAAGTCCCCGGAGATGATCTCTTTGCCCCTGTGCCCCGCCTTGGGATATCGGACCTTGCGGGGACCGCCCACTTGATTCATTCCCTTTTCGGTAAAAATCGCCTCGACGCCACCGCGTTCTAGTTACCAACACACCACAGCTCGGCCGTCCTAGTCAACCTCATGAACATTGAAAGCGTTCTCTGTAATATTGAAGGCGTTGTGCAAAATTATTCGAATATCTCTGCGCTCAATAATTTGACGCCCAATAACCTCTAACCTCTGACGTTCTGCGTTATCTTCAACGAGCGCCCTGCAGGAATCAGCGATATTAGGCATTAGTGAAAATATAGCACATTCAACCATATCGGCATCAATGCTGGTACTTTCGTGGATGCTGGCCACTACCGCTTTATTATTTGCTAGAAGATATGAGACGCGAACAATTTCGAATGTCCGGTCATATTGGCTAATATTGAGAACAACTTTTGATCTTGCGATCAAATCGTCTCGAGCGCGCCCGTAAAGCCCGCAAACAAATACTGAGCGCATACCTAAAGCGCAGATACTTTGAAAGGACGACACTCTGTCCTCACTGACGCTACCGTATATAAGGACATCGATATCTTGCTCTTGAGCGCTCGTTATACGACTTAGGATCGGGGCGTATCCGACTGGGACATGTTTGATGATGCCGTGAGACTTCGACAAATTTTCCCAAATTGGGATGTGTATTGTGCTGTAGTCCCAAATAGTAAAATTCTCAACCAAATACGTGTGCGCGGCGAGCTCATTAATGGCGATTGGCCTCCCATCATTTAACCATCTCTTCTGCTCAAGGTTGTAGATTATGGTATTCCTAGGGAATTTTTCTAAAACATTAACGGGGCACAGCTGAGCGCCAAATACAATGTTTATTGCCTCTGGGTGCAGTAGGTTTTTCATATAGCTAACCGTGTGACCCATCTGAACGAGTCCCCATCCGACTGTCTCAATGACTTCTTTGTACCCATTAAGTCCATGAAGTCTATCATCCGGTATAATATGACAAATGTGAAAGCTTGCCATGGAGTACCTTCCTCATTTCTATGGAAAGATTGTTCTAATCGGGGCCTGCTCAGCACCGTGATGTAAGAAAGTTCGGTCAGATAGTTGCTGAACAGAGTTCGGAAGGTCAAGGATGTAGCCCAGGAAAAGTTGAAAAGCTATGGGTCTATTCCCACCCCTTGCTTCATCCCCCTGACCCACTTCGCATAGCGCCGCGCTGACAGACAAGGTCTTTCCGACGCCGGCAGCGCCGTAGCATAAGCCGATGTAGCGGCGCTGGCACACGGCATCGGCGCACTCGGAAAACCGCCGATGTTCCCTCGTTGCGATGAAGGCACCCGACCGCTCGCCGCCGGCCACGGATCATCCTCCTCGTAGAGACGAAGACGTGGTCGAGCCGGTGATGACGGTCGCGGCGGCTGGACCAGCCTCAACGGCGAGTCGGGGCAAGGCAGGAAGTCGGCCATCTTCCGGCCAGCTCCAGGTAAAGCCTGAAGCTGGGAATCCGCCTCCACTTTTCAAGTGACTCTGTCGTACTACACACATTCGAACAAAGCGATCTATTATGGCTCTCGGATACTTTCGTGGATATTCTGCAGGAACGGATAGAGAAAGTACGAGATAATGGTCCGCGACCCAACCTTGATATCAGCGGACAGTGTCATGCCAGGAATAAGGCGTGCACCATCGGGCATGTTCTCAAGTTTACTTGTGGTCAGTTCGATCTGAACACGATGAAAGGCGCCGCCACGGGTAGACAGGGAAGACATGGTTTCGGAATTGGACTGGTTGGATGAGGTCGGAAACGACTCTTCGCTCACAGTCCTCAATCGCCCCCGTAACAGACCGTGTTTCTGATAGGAAAACGCGTCGATCTTGATCGCCACCTCGTCGCCAGGTTTTGTGTAACCAACCTCCCGCGAGGTAAGCGAGATGTCGGCAATCAGCGGTGAATTCGACGGGACCAGTGTAATTAGGGGTTCAGCCTCCCGCATCACGGACCCGATTGAGCGCTTGGCAACTTCGAGCACAACCCCGTCATCCGGCGCTATGACTATGTCAAGGTCCGACATGCGGTTGACCTTGGTAAGGTTTTCATCAACCTTATTGAGTTCACTACGCAATTTTGCTAATTCCTCAAAGGCTTGCCGACGCCATTCGTCGATAAAAAACTGCCTCTCGGCACGTTTGGAAAGGATTGAGTGCTTAAGTTCGGATAGGCGGTTGATCGCTCCGTCAGCCTCCTGCTCTAAATGCAGGCGAGTGTTTTTAGATTCAAGATACTGCAGCTTCGAGCCGGTCTGGGTCTGGGCCAGAACAGCTCGCATGGTTTCGACATCCCTGGCTATCGCCAGTTGCTGCTGCAAGAAATTGCGCTCAGACTCGACAGTACGGACATTCGCTTCTTGCCGGTAGATGTCCTCATCATAGGTCATAAGGCGTGAACTATATTGAAACCGCCGCTGCTGGTGCAAGGAAACCTGGAGAGCCTCGTCTGCGTCAGACAAATCGGCAGCTTCGAATTTACTTTCCTTAATTTCGCTTTCCAAACGGCGCACCTGTATCAGCAGCACATGCTGCTGAGTAGCCAGCGATAACCGGTCGGCGGAGTTAAAGGTGGTGTCAAGCACCGCCAAAACCTGTCCCTTAGTGACAACGTCCCCTGCCTTAACCTTCAAACTCTGAATGATCGCCCGTCCTATCGGTTGCAACACGATCGGCGGCATATCGGGAACCAGCCGGCCGCTGCCGACGACGACGATGTCAATCTTCATGATCGAGGTAATCACAATCAAGGAAAGCACCATAATTACGACAAAATAGCCGGTACCACGTAAAAACTTCGGCGGGCTCTCCTCAATCACGCCCTCCATGTTTGTCAGGAATGGCAAAGCTTCTTGCATGAATATCTTACGCTGCTGTGGCACTAGCCGCCCCAGGGACCTCCCTGTATACTGGGAAACCGCCTTCAGCTGATTGGTAATTCGTTTTATCGCGCACATCATGTAATGTGTTTTGTTTGTTGAAGCCAAAGATGGCGATAGACATCGCACCGCTCAACCAACTGGGAGTGAGGGGCGAAATCAGCGACCTGCCCCTGCTCAAGAACCAAGGTCATGTCCGCCGGAACCAGGGACGACAGGCGATGTGACACGATCAGTAAGGTTCGGTTGCGCGCGATATCCTCCAAATTATTCTGGATGATCGCCTCGCTATCGGGATCAAGGGCACTAGTCGCCTCGTCGAAGATCAGGAGCCGCGGTCGCAGAAGCAGCGCCCTAGCGATCGCGATCCGCTGGCGCTGACCACCAGAGAAGTTGGCCCCACCCTCCTCGACAAGCGTGTCATAGGAGCGTGGTAGGCGGTCGATGAATTCGTCAGCGCCAGCCAGCCGAACCACCTCAATGATCTCGTCTAGTGGCGCATTGGGCTTGGCAATCGAGATGTTTTCGCGCAGCGTGCCGCGGAATAAAAAATTGTCCTGAAGCACAACACCGATGCTACCACGCAGATGAGCAAGATCAATCTGTCGGAGGTCAAGATTATTTAGCCGGATTAGCCCCTCCTGGGCAGTATGGATGCCTTGTATCAGCCGGGTAATTGTGGTCTTCCCCGAGCCTGAACGACCAACAATTCCGACCATCTGGCCTTCTTCAATCTTGAACGAGACTTGGCTAACAGCAGGCGACACAGAACCCGGGTAACTAAATGTCACATTATCAAACTCCAACTGGCCAGTTATATTGGGGCGTGCGCCACTCTGACCTAGCTCTCGCTCGGCCTTATGATCCATAACCGCGCCCAACATCTTTACCGCAAGCGCCGCCTGCTGGTAGTCATTAATTAAATTGACGATCTGCGTGAGTGGTCCGGTAACTCGACCCGAAAGCATATTGAAGGCGATTAAGGACCCAAGGGTCATGACTCCATCAAAGACGTCAGTTACGCCAATTCCCAGGATAGCGATCGTCAAGATTTTTTCAAGAGTCCCAGTTAGCACCGATGACAGCGCCATCAGACGACCCACTTTTCCGTGGCGACGAACGGTTTCTACAACCGCGTTGTCCCAGCCTTCCATGCGTACCGGCTCAACCGCCAGCGACTTGATGGTGCGCATGCCGTGGATAGTTTCAACCAATATCGCTTGGCGCCGACTGTCGGCGGCGTAGAGCTGCTCGAGATACACGCGGTAAGTTGGAAGAAGAATTCCTAGAACTGCCGCAAACATAATGGCATATACCAGTATTAAAACTGTTAACTTGCCACTATAGAAAGACATTACTAATAGTAGAACGGGCAGCATCGTGGAGTCCATTAGCACCTGAAAAAGACGACCTGTTAGAAACTGTCTGATCGCGGCAGTCTGGTGCATATTAAGCACAAGAATTCCAGCTGATCGGCTTTCAAAGAACTGTAACGGGAGCGTTAGGAGATGACCAAATGTCTTTGAACACAGACTGGCATCAATCTTATTTGTAGCAAACACCATTAGATACTGTCGGACATAACTAAACACGCCATCTGAGATTATACAAAACACGTATACTAAAATTACAGTAAGTAATGTCTGGTAGCTCTTGAATGCAACCACCTTATCGATGATGACTTGAAACAGGATCGGCGTTGCGAACCCAATCAAATTAATCATGGTTGTCGCGATCGCGATATCACGAAAATATCGCCCCTGGCGCATGATCTCTGGCGTAAACCAGCTAAAGCCAAACGACTGGGGCTTCCTGATCTTGAGGAGTTTACGCCGGCACAAAATCAGAGTGCCATTCCAGATATCTAGAAACTCCTCAGCCGATAGAACTCGTGCACCCTCGGCTTCACCGCCAGGAGTGACAACCATTACAGAAATCTGACCATCCTCGACTGTAACCGTACCGACGACAATCATCCAGTTCAAATTCTTGTGGATTGCTACCACCGGAAAGGCGCTCCCGAGAGCAATTAAATGGCCCCATTTTCGGTTGTGAACCACCTTAGAGTTAAGGCCAACCTTATCCATTTCCTTCAGTATCGACGCGAGGGAATTTGTTTGATCAGGCGAAGAAAGATTAGCAGGCTCCAACTTGATCCCATGGTGCTGGGCCAACAAAAAAAAGCAGCGTAGTGCTGTAAAATGAATCGCGTGGGAATCCGGGTTCGCCATATCAGATCATCGCGCTCGACTAGTCTTCACAGGACAAGCTACCTGTCCTCGGTTTTTGCCAGAACGGCGGCGTTTAAGCATACACATCGTGGTTGGGTGCCTCAATAGCAGACCCGAAGGAAATCACTTCGGACCAAAAGTAAGAAGTCCTAGCAAGATTAGATGCGAGCGTCGCCTTATACAGCCTTCGGAGACAGGGGGGGGGCCTAGTACCGAGAGTGCTGGTTCACTAGAACTAGCGCTTAGAACGGAACATACACCAGTTGAGCTTGCTCCGTTGTTGGACATCCGATGATCTTGGTATCCGCTATCATTCCCCAGTAGCACCTCAGCAATATGTCCAGGGCATTACCCTGTGGTTCTAATATTTGGATTCCGACGGCCTGCCAAAATGAAGCTGAAGAAAGCGCACTGGAAATTGATACACCTACCCCCCCCACGAGCTAGTCGTAGCCGGCTAAACACATAGAATAGGGGTCGCAGCATTTGCTGCGACCCCTAACCGATGAGTATTAGACGTTCACTAACCCCATACAGTCACATTAGTTACGTTAGGTCAAGGTCCCCAGACCGATCCCTTTCCATGCCGTTGTTTGTGTGGCGTCGAGGAAGTTTGAGGAACCCGACCCAGCGGTAAACCAAGTCGCAGTAGAGAGTGAACCAACCACAGTCTGAGTTAGCACGGTACCGATAGCTGTGACATTGAGAGCCTCAATGGCATTCACCTGAGTAATGGTCATTGCTGACAACTCTGTAATGGTGAGACCCGTGGCCTGTGTGGAGGTCAGAGACTGTATTTCAGTTGTCGTCAATCCAGGCAACTGGGTCGATATAGCCAGAGACCCAATCTGGGTCAAAGTTATCCCCGAGAACTGAGTAGAGGTCAGCGACGAAATCTCAGTAAGAGTCAAGCCAGGAAGCTGGGTTGACACAGACAGGGAATGGAGTTGGGTCGAGGTCAGCCCAGTCAGTTGGGTTCCAACTGCCAGAGACGCGATCGCAGTTGAGGTAAGACCTCCGAACTGCGTCGTGGTCAAACTAAAGATTTCGGTCGAGGTCAGCCCAGGAAGTTGCGTTGCAACTGCCAGAGACGCGACCTCAGAAGAGGTAAGACCACTGACCTGCGTCGTGGTCAGGCTAGCGATTTCGGTCGAGGTCAAG
>SERZ01001586.1_pt1 | contig 12614 bp, 8 predicted proteins | sample 3171461 | NCBI WGS metagenome assembly SERZ01 (sample SAMN06051861, study PRJNA518727) | freshwater metagenome | biome: subpolar coniferous forest; feature: holomictic lake; material: water; isolation source: holomictic Lake 227, 6 m depth | place: Canada: near Kenora, Ontario | collected 2013-06-25... | reverse complement strand
TGCAAAGAGCGTCGGAGGCGGGCCAGCCGTCGCGGCTTTCGCCGTGCAAATCGAGCAGAAAACGCCCGACCGGAGCCGCCGAAAGCGTGCAATATGCGATCAGCTCGCCCCAATCGGCATAGCGGGTCTTGACCGCGTCTTGTTTGAAAGCCTCCAACAAATCAAGGCCATGGCGTGCCGGAACCCCGGTTGCTGCCATACTTTCCCGCAAACGGTGGGGCTTCGCGAATTCGACCGGATCGCCTTCGCCTTCGGCCAGAGCCCGACCATAGGCTTCCAACCGGGCGATCTTGTCTTCAGGCGCGAGTGCCGGATTGTCGGCGATGTCGTCGGCGGCGCGGGCAAAGGCGTAATAAGCCGCGACGTGCGGCCGCAACCGCGCGGGGAGCAAGCGGGAACCGACCGGGAAGTTTTCATCTCCGGCGGATTTTCCGGACGGCGTTTCAACCGTGCTTGTCACTCGGCCGCTCCTCCTTCGGTAACGCCGCCGCCCTCCGGGGCTTCGCGGTAGACACGGCCTTTCCATAGTCCGCCTCGGCCGCGCCAGTGCCGTACTGCCGACGCAACCGTCATCATGCTATACAGAAATCCAACCATCGGGAGCAACAGGGCCGCGAGCGGAGATTTATTGTAAAGCCGCAGCGTCGGCCGATAGGCGAAAGCTATCAGAGACCAGATCAGCACGCCCAGTGCTCCGGCGATTTCCGAGCTGCCGGCCGACATGGCCAGGACCGCAACGGGAGCGACCAGATAGGTCAGTGCCATGCCAAGCAGTGTGCCGGCCAGCATCAAGGGCGAATGGTTGAGTTGGGTATAGGCGGTGCGGGCGACCATGTTCCAGATTTCGCTGAAACGGGTGTAAGGGCGCAGGCTGACCAACCGGGTGGTCAGGCCGAGCCAGAGCCGCCCGGTGCCGGGACCGGATTTGGATTTGATCGCCGCGCCCAACGCACAATCGTCGATCAGGGCGCCGTGAATCGAGGCGATGCCGCCGGCGGCAGCCAGGGCATCGGCGCGCACCAGAATGCAGCCGCCGGCCGCTGCCGCCATCGGGTTGTTGTGATCATTGACCCGGGAAAACGGGTAAAGCTTTTGAAAGAAGAAGACAAAGGCGGGGATCAGCAACCCGGCCCAGAAGCCGTCATGGTCCAGCAGCACCATCAGGGACACAAGATCGAGTCGCTCGGCTTCGGCCTTGGTCACCAAGCGACGGATGCTGCCGGAATCGTGGCGGATATCGGCATCGGTCAGCAGAATATAGCGGGCCATCGGCACCAAATCAGCCGCCTGCCGGACGCCTTCCGCGACCGCCCACAGCTTGCCGGACCAACCGGGAGGCAGCGGGTGGGCTCCGATTACCGTCAGCAGTTCGGCGGCGGCCGTCTGTTCGGCTGTCTGTTCGGCTATGCTGCGGGTTGAATCATCGCTGTGATCGTCGACCAGAACGATGCGAAACCGGCCCGGATAGTCTTGCGCGATCAGTGAGCGCAGGCTGTCTCCGATCACGGAGGCTTCATTGCGGGCCGGCACGATTGCAACCACTTCGGGCCACACTGCGGGCGGCGGACCGGCGTCCTGATCAAGGCGTTGGTCGCAGTACCAGAATTTGCCGTGGAACAGCACCAGATAAAGCCACACTACCAAAGATAGCGAAGACGTAATCAACAGAAAAAGGGTCATGCGGGGGGCAGTCTCGTCAAACGTCTTCTCAAATTCGCTCTGTAAAAAAGGGAAAGAGAATCGATTCGGATAAGGGTCAATCCTTCAGCAGCTCCGACCAATGCCAGGACAGGCTACGAGGCTTTTCATGCTGCGAGAGCAGGTAGTCCTTGATGAACATCGATGCCGGCCCCAGCAGGAAGCCGAGTGAACAGCCGGTTGAAATATAAGGAACGGCGGCGACGATAGAGAGACCGGACAAAGTCATGACACCGGTGACGGCGCCGAAGGTCGCACCCAGGATACAGCCGCCGACCATGTATTGGTCGAGCTTATAGTGATATTCGATCGTATGAATTTGATCGTCGGTCAGTTTGCCGGTTTGCGCCGCCCCGGGCACGCTCAGGGTAACCGCCAACATGACGGCTAATATCATCGATTTGGCTGCCGTCGACGAACGGGTTCTCATGGAGAAACAATCCTGTTCCGGTGTCGGACCCGACAGACACGCCTGCTTGATCCGGGCTTACAATTAAGCTTTCACAGTCTAGCATAGGCTTTGCCCGGAGGCGAGAGGAGCGCGTGGGGCCTTCCATGGTTATGTTATAATCGTGATAAAATTTCAGCCGACGGCAAAGAGGAAGTTCCGATCATGCGCAGCCTGACCGTTCGTCATGAGTCGTTTCCTATTCACGGCAGTTTCCGCATTTCCCGCGGCGCCAAGACCACGGCCGAGGTCGTGGTTGCCGAAATCGGCGACGGGGCGGTGATCGGTCGCGGCGAGTGTGTGCCCTATGCCCGCTATGGCGAGACTCCGGCGGCGACGATTGCCGCAATCGAGGCGCTGGCCGACGCGGTGGCCGCCGGGCTTGATCGAGAGACGCTCAATCGAATCATGCCGGCGGGGGCGGCACGCAATGCCGTGGATTGTGCGCTGTGGGACTTGGAAGCAAAGCTGACCGGCGGCTCGGCCCGGGATATCGCCGGCTTATCCGGACCGATGACGCCGCTCATCACCGCTTTTACCCTCAGTGTCGATTCTCCGGAGGCGATGGCCCGGGCGGCGCGCCAAGCGGTCGGGCGGCCGCTGCTCAAGCTGAAATTGACCGGCGAAGGCGATGTCGAGCGGGTGCGCGCGGTACGGGCGGCGGTCCCCGCGGCGCGTCTGATCGCCGATGCCAATGAATCTTGGAGTCTCGAGCAACTGCGAGCTTTCGCCCCGGACATGGCCGCGCTCGGAGTCGAACTGATCGAGCAGCCGTTACCGGCCGACGCCGATGAGGCTTTGTTCGGGCTTGAGTGTCCGGTCCCGCTGGGGGCCGACGAATCCTGTCACGGCCGCGACGGGTTGGACCGACTCAAGGGGCGCTATCAGGTGGTGAATATCAAGCTTGATAAGACCGGCGGCCTGACTGAAGCTTTATTGCTCAAGCGCGCGGCCGAAGCGGCCGGGTTCGGCGTGATGGTCGGCTGCATGGTGGCCTCGTCGCTGGCCATGGCCCCGGCGTTGCTGGTGGCGGACGGGGCGCGGCTGGTCGATCTCGACGGGCCGCTGTTGCTGTCTGCCGACCGAAGCCCCGGTCTGCATTATGACGGTGCGCTGATTTATCCACCGGATTCGGCTTTGTGGGGCTGACGGCCGTTGCTCGTTCGGAGTATAAGGATGCGGCAGAGGGCGAAGTGGCTAAACTTCCGCCCCGGAACCAGGCGAGGCTCAGTGGGGCTAGGTTCAGTGGGGCGCCGGCACGGCGCGCGAACAGGGCAGGGAAATCGAATAGCCGCGTTTACGTCGGCCATGGTGGTTGCTTGTCTGCTTTCGGTCATGAGCGCCGGATCCGGTGCAGCGGCGTCCGCCGCCGAAGACCTGATGGCAAGCTGGACGGAATTGCAGCTTGCCGTGATCGATCGCCTTAGCCGGGCCGAAGATGATGACCCGGCCCGCGCGGCTCGGCCGTATCGGTTGCTGTTGGACGGTTTGTCCATGCTGTCCGCATCGACGCGGGCGCCGGGCGACCCCCGGCAATTTGAAGAAGCGCGCCAGCGGCTGGTCGCCTATTGGGACGGGTTTCAGCACATACTCGATCTGCGCCGCAAACGGGACCGGCTCAGCGAGAACTCTTTGCAACCGGTCACGGTCGATCTGCGTCTGCGCCTTCAGCGTTTCATGAACAGCGGGCGGGCGAATGAGACTGCGGTTGCCGGGGATGGCGTGATCAGCATGTTGCTGGTTCAACAGCATGTCGATCGCTATATCCTTCGCCGCGACTCCGACGATATTGACCGGGCGCGCCGCGATTTGGAAACGGTGCGGCGCCGTATCGAGGAATTGGGGCGGTTGCCGCTGGAGCCGTCCAGCCGTCCGGCCGTGGGTGAGGTTGCGGCCCTGCTTGGCAGCTATGCCATTGCGCTTGAACAACTGAATGTCACGATCAATGATGAGGTCCGGCAGAGCGAGGCGCTTGACCGGGTTGCCGATGAAGTCAAAGCCGCTCTGGTTGCGCTGCCGGTCGAGTCCGATGTGCAGGGGAGCGTGCCGGCTCCGGCCCGGAGTGCCGCCCCGGCTTCGGTGAATTCTCCGGTGCCGTCTTCGCCTCACGGTGGGGGGCTGTCGCTCGAGGTGGCGGTTGTCGGCGTGATTGCGCTGCTGTTCGGGGCCTTGATCGCCTGGTTGGTGATCGGTCGGCGTCCGGCGGTGGTTCGAGAAATCCCGGCGGCGCCCGAGCCCGATCCCTCCGGCGCGGTGGTGGTACAGACCGCTCCGCCGCCGGTCGCGCTTGAGCCGGAACCGGCGGAAACCGAGATCGTGGCCGAACCGGACTGGCTGGCCGGGATGGGCCGGATGATGGCGGTGCTGCATGCCGGCGGCAGCGGGGCCGAACCGGCACGGGAATTGTTGGAAGCCAAGGCTTCGATCGAGGCGCGCAACCGGGCGATGGCCGGGTTCCTGGTCAGCATGAGCGAGCATTTGGAAGGACCGCTGGCCGCGATCATGCGCCATGGCGATCAGTTGATGAACGAGCTTGATCGTAACAAGATTCATCATCTGACTCCCGACGTCGAGATGATCCAATGGTCGGGCGAACAATTATTGCGCATGATCGAAGGATTGCGGGCCAGGGCTGAAATCGAGACCGGGACTCTGACCGTAACGTCCGAGGATTTCCTGGTCGAACATTTGTTGACCGAAGTGCGGGAACGGGTGAGGCCGCTGACCAATCTTTACGGAAATCGGTTGAGCGTACAGGCGGCTCGCGGCATCGGTCTTATGCACAGCGATTTCGCCAAATTGCGCAGTGCCCTGGTTCACTTGTTGGAAAATGCCTGTAAATTCTCTGAAAACGGTGATGTGACGTTGGTGGTGATGCGGGTCGAGGAGGACGGTCGCTCGATGATTCGCTTTACCGTGACCGACACCGGTGTCGGCATTGCCGCCGGGGATATCGAGCGAATCTTTGAACCGTTTGTCAGTCTGGGCACCGGCCGCACCCGCGGGGTCGGCTTGGGATTGGCGCTGGTGCATAGTTATGCCGAATGTTTGGGCGGTACCATCGTGGTCGATAGCACGCCCGGCCGTGGCTCCTGTTTCGTGCTGACCTTGCCGGCGGCACCGACCGCAGCAGAGTTGTCGGTCCTGCAATTGGAAGGGTCCTGAGTGCATGATATGCCTCAGCCTGTGCTAATATGGTTAATCCGGTGAGCCGAGACGGGATAGTCGAATGACAGGGGCGCAAGAGGCTTTGACCGGCGGCGGTGCGCTTGAGGATGCCGCACTCTGCGAGACCGGGGCCGACTATGACGGGCTCGGGGCTCGAGGCACGATTTGGCAGGTGATGCGGGCCCATCTAGAGGCGCGTTGCCTGATGCCGATTGAGGTGATCTACGGCAACCGCCAGCTTCGTCAGGTGCTGGAACAGCGGGCGGTGATTGAGGCCGCACTCGGACGCATTGCGACGCTTCAGGGGCAGTTGCCGGGGCAGGATATCCGCACGCGCCGTGCCTCGCTACAAGGTGCGGTCGAAGCAGTCATTAAACGTGCAAACGCCAATGAAACTCTTTTAGCCGCCAGCGTGCCGAAGCATCGCTCGGCGGTGGCCACATGGTTATCGAAAACGATTGATAATGCCGAACGCGCGGGGCCGTCATTGGTACGGGCTGCGCTGGCCCGTGATCTTGCCGGGCTGACAAGTTGGTCGGCCAAGATCGACCATCTGTTCGGTCTGGTCTGGCAACAGCTTGATCAGGAGCTTAAGGCGACGGTTGATGAAGCGATCGGCGATCTGTTGGGCTCGATCGCGGCGGTTCGTGAATTGACCGGCCCCCGGCTGACGGTCGGGCAAACTTTGTGCCGTTTGTTAGAGTTGATTCAAGGGAACGTGACCGCCGCCGAGGTTGGGCCACCAAGCAAGATTGCCGGTCTCAGCCAGCTTTTCCGACAGAATCGTTTGCCGGTTGCGCGCGAAGCGGTGATCGAGCGTGTTCGCCGCCAGCTAGCCGGGCCGGAGCCGCTTAACCCGACCACCGCCGCCGATGCCGCTCAATTGCGCTTCATGCTGAACGGCCTCGTGAATGTGGATGGCGTTCTGGGTGGCGCGCGCATGGCCGCGGCTTTAACGCAGCGCTTTGCCCGTCGGTTCGATCAGGGGGGAGCGGCCGGGCTCCGACGAGCGGTGACGACGATCAGCGAGTCGTTGTCGGACTTGCCGGCCCGGGTCCGGTATCTGGCCGCGCTTGCCGATTCCGAATATCTGCCCATGATTGCGGACGAAATTGTTGTCAGTCTAAAAGCTGCGGTCGGCAATGAAATGCCGGTCGGGCAGTTGCTGTTGCGCTCGGCTGATTTGGCATTGGTTCGGAGCCAGTTAAGTGCCGCCTCGTTGGCGGTGGCCGGGTGCGGCTTGGCGGAGCCGGTTCGGGGTCGTTTGGCAAGTCAGGTCGATTGTGTAGCCGACGAATTCATAATCAGCGGGAAATTGTTTGAAATCCAGCCGGAATACGAGGCTCAGCTACCGCGGCAGGCCTTGAGATTGACCGATCTGGTGGCCGCCGAATTGGTCCGTGATGCGCGTGCGCTGGTTGCGGTTCGCACACGATTATTGGCCATGATGAGAACGCCCGGTTTTGAACAGGAACTCGCCGGTCTTCGTCCCGGTGCGGGCGGGATTGCTAATGAAGTCGAACGTTTCCGCAATATGGTCGAACGGTTGCGGCAGTTGCCGGATCCCGGTTCTGCGGCCTCGACCGTTACGGTTTCCCGGGCTGCCGCCGCACCGATGGTCGCGTCCGATGAGTATACAAGGACGGTTGCCCGGGTTCAGCCTGCTCCGGCCGGAGCGACGATGACAATTGCGGCCAAGCCCACCCCCCGGCGCACGGCTCCGCCGGCACAAACGCAGGCTCCGGCCCCCACAGTCGCGTTGCCGCGGGCTGCCGCTTCACCTCCTACTGTCGCGCTGCCGCGGGCCGCCGCTCGGGCCGCTGTTAAGACGGCTGCGCCCGACGATCAGGCCACCGCGATTAATGCGGCGACCCGGAGCGGGGATATGACCGTGCTGGACCGAAGCGATTATGCCGGGGACTCGTCTCCCGTGGCCCGGGGTGATGGCCGCTGCCCGAATTGCTTTGCCCGGAGAGGCGGTTCTACCACCTGTCCGGACTGTGGTTTTCAAGAAGGTGTGACCCCGTATTCTCCGGCCCATTTGCCGCCGGGAAGTTGGCTCTATAACCGTTACCGGACCGGAAAATTGCTGGGGCAGGGCGGTTTCGGCGCAACTTATATCGGCTGGGACGACCGGCTACAAATTAAGGTGGCGGTAAAAGAGTTTTTCCCGGTTCATCTGGTTGCGCGGGTGCCCGGCGGGTCCGGGATGACACCCCATAACGCCGATCATGGGGCAACCTTCAACAAAGGGATCAAGCGCTTTTTGGAAGAGGCGCGCACCCTGGCCCGGCTGCGCGATATTAAGGAAATTGTCGGGGTTCAGGACTATTTCGAGGATAACGGGACCGCCTATCTGGTCATGGAACTGTTGCAGGGCCAGACCATGAAGAAATACATAGCAACGCAGGGCGGTAAGATTGAATTTCGTCGAGCATTGACCATCATGACGCCGATCATGCGGGCGTTGCATGCCGTACATGGTGAGGGGTTGGTCCATCGTGACATCAGTCCCGATAATATTTTTATTACTGCCGGCGGGGCGCGCTTGCTTGACTTCGGTGCAGCGCGCGAATCAGCCAATGAAGGGGGCGGTGCTCTCACCGTTATTCTTAAGCCGGGCTATGCGCCGCCGGAACAGTATTTTTCCGACAGTAAACAGGGACCGTGGACGGATGTTTATGCGGTTGCCGCCAGCCTTTACTGTGCAATAACCGGGAAACCGCCGGCGGATTCCGCCAAGCGCCTTCAGGATGACTCGCTGAAGATGCCCTCGTCGCTCGGGGTTAGCCTGTCGCCGGAACTGGAACAGGTGTTGATGACCGCGCTTGCGCTGCGTCGTCAGGATCGCTATCTCACGATGAAGGCGATGATGAGCGCGCTCAATCAAGCCGTGGCCGGGTAAATCCTCCAGCCTTAAACCAGTTTTTCCATGCAGGCGTGAATCTGGGGAATATTGAAGGGTTTGGCGACATAGCCGGCGGCGCCGCCGGCGATGGCGGCGCGGATTGTCGCCTCGGTGCGGTCGCTGGTCAGCATGATCACCCGGGCATCCGGATTGACTCGTTTCATGGTCCGGAGCACATTGAGTCCGTCAATTTTAGGCATGTTGACGTCCAGAAAAACTAAATCAAAGGGCTTGGTCCGGAACTCGATCAATGCTTTTTCGCCGTCATCCGCCGTCGTGACACAGACATCGAGAGCGGGGATTTTGCACAGGCTGGTCAGGACCTCACGCATTGTTTTGGAATCGTCGGCGATCAAAATACTTACTTTTTTGGCCGAAACCGCCGTGAATTTGGCCATGATCCGGGTAAGGTCACCAAAAGTGAATGGTTTTTGAATGATATCCGTGACATTCATACTTGCTAAAAATACCTTTACGGTATCCGATACAATCGAAGATACGACGACGATACCGACGCCGGGGCTGAGTTTACGAATGTCGGTAACGGCTTGCAGGCCGTTTTTTCGAGGCATTTCGAGATCGATAAAGATCAGGTTTGGCCGCTCCCGGTTGAATATGTCAACGGCCTCCAGGCCGTCCCGGGCTTCCAGGTAAGAAAATTCATAAGGCAGCGGGTGCAAGGCCTGCCGCAAAACCGATCGTGCGGTTTTAGTGTCATCGACCAGTAATACTTTGATTTTTTGAAACGGATTAGCCATGGAATCCTGCCGGGTAAATTTAATTTTTCGGTCGGTCGACGACGCCGCGGATGTCTTGTGCCCGCAACCATTCGGGTGAGCCGGCGGGCAGCATTTTCTCGGCGCGTTCGGCCTGATGACGGGCCATGGCCCGGTCGCCGCGGGCGAGTGCTTCCTCGGCCATGGCGTAAGCGACCATGGCGTCTTTATTTTTTCTGCCCCAAGCGGTTGCAACCAGCCGCCACAGATGAGACGAGCTTTTTTCCTGACGGGTTGCAAACTGAAGATTTTTAAGCGCCTCTTCGAGATTTTTCGGGTCGTTAGTTTCAATCAAAGCCTGAGCCAGCGCGCCACGCAGCAATCCGGACTCGGGGGCCAATGCAACCGAGCGACGATAGGGAGGCAGCGACTCCGGCAGACGTTGATACTCCATCAAAACTTGGCCCTTGAGTTCATAGAAATACGGGTTGTTCGGTTCACGGGCGATTAACTCGTCAATCATCGGCAGCGCGGTTTTAAGGTCGCCTTGCTGGTAATACGCAATCGCAAGAGCATAACGGGCGGCAATCGAAGTATCCGTGGGGGAATACCGCCGCAGTGCCAGTGCCGGTTTCACGAAACCGATCAGCTTGCCCTTGAGCCGGGCGAAGCTTTCATTATCGGCGGCGGGCAGTTTGGCATCCTTCCACGGCGATGACTCCAGGTAATGCTGGACCGAATCGATACGGTCGTGAGTCACGGGATGGGTGCGGGTATAGGCGACTTGACGGTCGGGCGGCAGGTACTCTTGACCGGCCAGTTTTTCCAGGAAATCGTGCATGCCGCGCGGCGAGATGTGTGCGCGTTCCAGAAATGTCATGCCGGCCGCGTCGGCCGAGGCTTCCTGTGCGCGGGAGAAGGCCAGCAGATTACGCATGGCCATGCCTTGGCCGCCGGTGATGATGGCGGCACCGGCTCCGGCCTGACCGCTGGCGACGGCGGCGCCGACTCCGAGGAGCATGGCAAGGATCGCTTCGGCCGACGCCGCTTCCATCGCCTCGCGGCCACGGATCAGGTGACCGCCGGCGATATGACCGGTTTCATGAGCGATGACGCCGATTAATTGTTCCGGATTATCACACTCAATCAGCAAACCGGTGTGAAAGAACATATTCATGCCGCCGGCAACAAAGGCGTTGACGGTCGAATCCTTGATCAGCACGATTTCAACCGAATCAGGCTCGATCCCGGCCGCTTGGAAGATTGGCCGGGCATAGCCCCGGATGATATGCTCGATTTCGGCGTCGCGGATGAAATCCAGTTTTTCCGCGCGCTGTGCCGAAGCCGGTCCCGCCGGCACCAACAACAACGCCAACACCACCAACCTTGTAACGACCCCCCGCGCCGTACCTGTCCAGATCGGAGAGACTGACTTGATCATACCCCGGAATCGCTTGCGCACTGCGTCGCTCCTGCCGAAGGGCCATGAGCTATCGTCTCCGCCCGCCCGTCCCTCTGTCAATGTTCCTTTTGTCGGGCCTGCCTTTCTCGGACTGGTCTTGCTTGTGCTGGCGGGCTGCCAGACCTCGGCCGGACCGCCGGTTTCGGCAAAGTTCGGGGCGGCGCAGGAACCGCGGGCGGCACGGGCCGGGCGAATCGCGCTGGAGACCGGCGGTAATGCCGTCGATGCGGCGGTCACCATGGCGTTGACTCTGGTGGCGACGCTGCCGTCACGGGTCGGGCCGGCCGGTGGCGGGGTGTGTATGGTTCATGATCCGGCGCATAAAGACGTTCGCAGTCTGTATTTCCTGGCCGAGTCGCCGCAAGCCGGAGCGGGCTTGTTGCGCGGACTGTATACTCTGCATGCTGCCTATGGCCGGCTGGCCTGGGAGCGTGCGTTGGGTGAGGCCGAAAGTTTGGCGGCACTCGGGACGCCGGTGTCGCAGGCCTTGGCCGAGGATTTGAAGGCGGGCGCCTCTCGTCTTGCCGGTGACGCCAATGCGCGCCGGGTGTTTTTCGGAGCAAACGGGCAGGTGTTGGCTGAAGACGACACCATTACTCAACCGGCCTTGGCCGCGACCTTACGCACGGTGCGCTCACGCGGAGTCGGGGCGTTTTATACTTCGGCCGGGTCGGGTTCGGTTGCGTCGGCGGTGGCCGGGGAACTCGGGCTTGATGCCGGATCGCTGGCCGCAACCCGGGCCGAGTGGCGTCCGACCATCGCGGTTGAGCAGGACAGCAATATGGTGCATTTCCCCGGTGGAGCCGGCGGCACTGACTTGGCGCGGGCTTGGCAGGTTGCGGTTGAGTCCGGCAAGACCGGTGGTGCGGCCGCGTTGATCGGCGCGTTGGGCGCGGGCGGATCGGAAGCGCCGACCGCCTCGGTGGTTGCGGTCGATGCCAACGAGCAGGCGGCGGCGTGCGTGCTGACCATGGGCGGGTTGTTCGGCAATGGTCGGGTCGGCCCGGAAACCGGGTTGCTCGGGGCCGGACGGGACGGCGCTTCGGGCATCGGCGGGCCGGTGTTGATGGTCAATTCCCATCAATCGACTACTTTATTTGCCGGAACCGGAACCACGGCGCGGGATGGCGGAACCGGGCGCTCGGCCGAAACGGCGGTCCTGTCGGCCTTGTACGCCTCGGTGATCGGCGAGGTTGCCGGGCCAGCCATCACCGCGTCGGCTCCCGCTTCGGGCCGGGTTCAGGCGGTGGCTTGTCAGTATAGCCGCTATCTCGGCACTAAAAATTGCGAGGCGGTCAGTGATATGCGCGGGACCGGGCAGCATTTCATGGTTATTCACTAACGGGGTTTGATCAATGGCCTTGAAAACCGCCCGGCGCGCGGCGATTCCGCCGTTTTTTGTCATGGAAGTCATGCGGGCCGCGTGTGAGCGTGAAGCTGCGGGCGGTGATGTCTTGCATTTGGAGGTCGGGCAGCCCTCGACTGCGGCCCCGGCCAAGGTGATTGCGGCGGCAAAGGCGGCTGTGGAGACCGAGCGGCTCGGTTATACCGAGGCACTCGGCACTCCGGCGTTGCGCACGGCGATTGCTCGCCATTATCGGCGGGCTTACGGCCTTGATTTGCCGCCTAGGCGGGTGGTGGTGACTGCCGGCTCCTCCGGCGGTTTTGTGCTGGCGTTTCTGGCTGCGTTCGAGGCGGGAGACCGGGTTGCCATGGCGACGCCCGGTTATCCCTGTTATCGCAATATTCTGACCGCGCTCGGGGTCGAGCCGGTGGAAATCCCGGTCGGGCCGGAAACTCGGTTTCAGCCGACGCCGGAGTTATTGGCCGCGGCCGGGCAACTTGACGGCTTGGTGATCGCCAGTCCGGCCAATCCGACCGGGACCATGCTTGAACCGCATGAGATGGAGGATTTGCTCGATTACTGTGTGGCCAAGGGGATTCGGATTATCTCCGACGAGATTTATCACGGCATTACTTACGGTCGTGCCGCCGATACCATGCTGAGCATCACCGACGATGCGGTCATTGTTAACAGCTTCTCCAAGTATTTTTCGATGACCGGTTGGCGTCTCGGCTGGCTGGTGGTGCCTGAAATGCTGGTGCGGCCGATCGAGTGTTTGGCGCAGAACCTGTTCATTTCGGCGCCGAGCCTGTCGCAGGCGGCGGCGGTGGCCGCCTTTGACTGCCGCGAGGAATTGGACGGGCACGTCG
>SERZ01001585.1_pt1 | contig 12614 bp, 6 predicted proteins | sample 3171461 | NCBI WGS metagenome assembly SERZ01 (sample SAMN06051861, study PRJNA518727) | freshwater metagenome | biome: subpolar coniferous forest; feature: holomictic lake; material: water; isolation source: holomictic Lake 227, 6 m depth | place: Canada: near Kenora, Ontario | collected 2013-06-25... | reverse complement strand
TCGCGCGAACCTTCAACCTCTACGGTGAAATGATTATTGGCCTCAGGAAATCGACGATGAACGAGAACACGGGAAACTTTGACACGGTGGCCGGCCGGCCGACCATTCTCATCGTTGATGATACGCCGCAGAACCTGATCGTGCTGGGCGAACTTCTGGAGCCGGTTTACCGGGTCCGCGTCGCCAATTCGGGCGAGAAGGCCTTGCGCGTGGCCGGCTCCAAGCCGCGTCCCGATCTCATTCTGCTTGATGTCATGATGCCGGATCTCGACGGCCATGAAGTCCTGCGGCGATTGCGGTCATCAGCGGCCAGCCGCGACATCCCGGTCATCTTCATCACCGCGATGGATGGCTCGGAGAACGAAGAGCGTGGCCTGGCGCTGGGTGCCGTCGACTACATCACCAAGCCCATCAATCCCTCTATCGTCCTGGCCCGCGTGCGGACGCACCTTGAACTCAAACAGGCCCGCGACCGGCTGACCAACCAGAACCAATGGCTGGAGCGCGAGGTCGCGCGGCGTATGGGTGAAAACCTGCTGATCCAGAATCTCAGTGTTCGCGCCCTTGCCTGTCTGGCCGAGGCCCGCGACAACGAGACCGGCCATCATATCGTACGCACCCAGGCCTATGTCGACATTCTGGCCCGCCATCTGGCCGGCCACCCGCGCTTTCATCGCGCTCTGGCCAATAACCGTCTGGGCATGGTGGTGAAGGCGGCGCCACTGCACGACATCGGCAAAGTCGGCATTCCCGACGCCATCCTGCTCAAGCCCGGCCCACTCACCGCCGAAGAATTCGAGACGATGAAGGCGCACCCGACCATCGGAGCGGTCGCGATCAACCGCGCGATGGCGCAGGCTCTGGTCGATGGCGGCAACATGACGGCCGAACTGGTCGGCGGCGCATTCTCCTTCCTCACGGTGGCCCACGAGATTTCCCTCAGTCATCATGAAAAGTGGGACGGCAGCGGTTACCCGGCCTCGCTAACCGGCGACGCCATTCCGGTGTCGGGGCGACTGATGGCCCTTGCCGACGTTTTTGACGCCCTGATCAGTCGGCGCGTTTACAAGCCGCCGCTGTCCCTCGATGAGTCGACGCAGATTATTCGCGACGGCCGCAGCCGTCATTTCGACCCCGATGTCGTCGACGCCTTTCTTGCCCATCGCGATCGGTTCGCCGAGATCGCCGTCCGCTTCGCCGACCCGGAGCCGGACCAGCCGAACGGAGCCCGCCCATGAACAATCGCCTGTTCCCGTCGGCGCCTCAGATTATTCTGGCCGTGCTGACCCTGTTTTCCGCGGTACCGGGGCCGCTGTTCGCCGCCGAGGGCGCGCCGTCCCAGCCGCCGGCGGCCTTTTCCGAAATTCCCGCGACACGGACCACCCTGAAGCAACTGCGCGAGGGCGGCTTCGTCCTCTATCTGCGCCATGGCAGCACCGACAACACCCGGCCCGATCGCATTCCGATGGTCGATCTGGCCGACTGTTCCACCCAGCGTCCGTTGACCCAGGATGGCCGCCTGCTGGCCGCCCGGGTCGGCGGCGCGATCCGTCAGGCGGCAATCCCGATCGGCGAAATCCGCTCCAGCCCGCTGTGCCGGGCCAAGGAGAGCGCCGCCGCCGCCCTGCCCGGCCGGGAGGTCACGGTCGATCAGGACCTGATGTATACCGCCAATCTGACCGATGCGCAGAAAGCGCCGATCATCGCCAATACCCGCCGCCTGCTGTCCGCAGCCGTGGCCCCGGGCACCAACCGGCTGCTGGTCGCCCACGCGCCCAATCTGATGGACCTGATCGGTTACTTCCCCAAGGAATGCACTCTGGTCGTGTTCCGCCCGCGGGGTGAGGCCGGGTTTGACTATGTTGCCAGTATTTCGCCCGCTCTCTGGGCGAGCCTGCTCGACTGAAGGTCCCCGATGAAGTTGCGTCGTGCCCGGATCCTGCCCTATGTGCTGATATTCTTCCTGCCGGTCACGCTGGTCACGCTGGTGGCCGGGGCGCTCAATCTGGTTTCCTTTGAAAGCGTCCGTCAGGACCAGCGCACGACCACCGCGGCCCAGGCGGCCGACATCGCGCGGTTTGCCATCGCCACCCACATCAATGAGGAAATCGCCTCGATCCAGAATCTGGTGAACACGACACTGGAACAGTCGGCGCAGGGCGAACTGGACGAAGCCGGGGCCTATCTCCGCCATTCGGCCGTGGTCAACCGGCTGGCCAGCCTGGAACTGCAACTCCCCGGTCTTCTCGAAACCGAGGGTGACAATCGAGAGGTCCTGGAGGCGCGCAAAGACTTTGAGGCCTACCGGAACTTCATCATCATGGCGACCGACCTAGCGGCGATAGATCCGCCCGGTGCCATGCGCCATGCCTATCAGGCGGCCAATGCCTACGTCGGCCTCTCCAAGCATACTCACGCCGTTGCCCGGGCTGTCGCCACCGATGCCGCGACGCGCAGCGAGGCGCAGGCCAGGGCTTTTGAGCAGCACGCGGTTCAGACTGCGGTGGTCGGCGGCGTGCTCGTGACAGCATTGCTCCTGATATGGCTGTTTCTGTCCCGCTGGCTGTCGCTCCGTATCAGTAACCTCACGGTCACGCTCCAGGACTTGGCCGACGGCAACCCGGATCCGCTGCCCTTGCCGGCGGTGCAGGCGATCGCCGGCAACCATCGCGGCGCGCTGTCGGATATGGCGCGGGCGGTTCTCGCCTTTCGAGATGCCATCATCGCGCGCGAGGCCGCGCAGGCCGACCTCGCCAAGCGGATGAGGGAGCTGTCCTGTCTCTACGACGTTTCGGGTATCACCGAGCGCGACGACACCGAAATCTCCGAGATGCTGGCCGCCGTCGCGTCGCGCCTGCCGGCGGCGTTGTGCCATCCCGGGATCGCGACCGGAGCCATCAGCTATTGCGGCCGGTGCATCGGCACCGAGGCCGGAGGCCCACGGCTGAGCGCCTCGGCCGGCGGCGCTGGCGGCCCGCCGATTCTGGTCACCGTGGCCTACCCCGTGTCTCAGGAGGGCGCCGCCGGGGATGCCTTCCTCGACGAGGAGCGCATCCTGCTGGATGCCGTGGCCAGCCGGTTGGCCGGGGCCATTGAGCGGCGGCGCGTTGTCGCGGCCGAGCACGACAATCAGGCGCTGATGCATGCCATCATTGAGGACTCTCCCTTCGCCATCGACGTCATCGACGCCGAAACTCTGGCGTTCGTCCGGACCAATGCCACGGCTTGCCGCCAGCTCGGTTACGAGCGGGAGACTCTGCTGCGAATGACGCTGGGCGACATCCAGGGCGCGATCGGGCCGGAGGAGGTGCGTGCGTGCGTCGATGCGGTGGTTGCCAGCGGGAGCGCCAGATTCGAGAACCGCCATCGGCGGCGGGACGGCAGCCTGATCGACGTCCGGGTCACGGTCAGCGCCATCCGTCAGAAAGGGCGCGACTATCTTGTGGAGCTTTGGAACGATATCACCGCCGAAAAAGCCGCGCAGGCGGCGCTTCGCAAGCTGTCGCTGGTGGTCGAGCAGAGCCCGAACTCCGTCGTCATCACCGATCTTGAGGGCCGCATCGAGTACGTCAACGATGCCTTTGTCCTCAACACCGGCTATGGCCGGCACGAGGTCATGGGCCAGAACCCCCGCCTGCTGCAATCGGGCAAGACGCCCCGCGGCACCTATCAGGCGCTCTGGCAGGCATTGGTGAGTGGTGAAACCTGGACCGGGGAATTCATCAACCGCACCCGCGACGGTAAGGAGCAAATCGAGGCGGCGATCATCGCCCCCCTCAGAGAAAACGATGGCCGGACCACCCATTATGTCGCGATCAAGGAAAACATCACAGAACGCAAGCATCAGGAGGAGCAGCTCCGCAAGCTGTTCATGGCAGTTGAGCAGAGTCCGGAAAGCATCGTCATCACTGATCTTAATGCAAATGTTGAATACGCCAACCAGGCTTTTTTCAGCAATACCGGCTACAGTCTTGATGAAATCAAGGGCAGGAACCCGCGCCTTCTTCAGTCCGGCCAAACGCCACGCGCCACCTATGACGATATGTGGGCGACGCTGTCCCGGGGCGAGCCCTGGCACGGCGAACTGATCAATCGACGCAAGAACGGCAGTGAGTACGCGGAATTCGCCACCATCGCACCGATCCGGCAGCCCGACGGCCGCATCACCCACTATCTCGCGATCAAGGAGGACATCACCGACAAGAAGCGCATGAACGACGAACTGGAGCAATACCGCTGCCACCTCGAACAGCTGGTGGCCGACCGCACCAGGGAGTTCATCGCGGCCAAGGAGGCCGCCGAGGCGCTCAGCCTGGACTTCGGGCGGGTCCTCGAAGCCTCGCCCGACATGATCGTGCTGAAAACCAGGGAGCGTCGCTTCGCGGCCGCCAGCCGGACCTACCTCGAAGCGATGGGAACCCGCCACTGGCCCGATCTGCGCGGCAAAACCGCCGAGGAGGTGTTCGAGCCGGATCTGGCCGCGCGGATCCGGGCCGGGGAGGACGAACAGCTGGCCTCGGGCCAGGACATCGTGGTCCAGGAACGCCCGGTGACCCTGGCGAGCGGCGAGCGCCGGCTGATGTCGTTCACTCAGAGCGTTCTCCGCGATGCCGGGGGCGCCTTCGCCGGTTTTCTGATGCAGGCCCGCGACGTCACCGCCCAGGCCGTGGCCGCCGAAGCCCTGGCCCGGAAGGAGGAGGAGTTGCGCCTGCTGCTCGAATCGACCTCCGAAGGACTCTTCGGGGTCGACCTCGAGGGCAAAATCACCTTTATCAACGCCGCGGCGGCCAAACAGTTCGGCTGCGACGCGGCGGCGGACCTGATTGGCTGTCCCAGCCACGAAACCCTCTGCCACTCCCGCATCGACGGCTCGCCCAACCCGCTGGAAAGCTGCCGCATCCGTCTCGCGATGCAGGCCAACGAGGCCCTGTCCTGCGACAACGAGGTGTTCTGGCGCCGTGACGGCCGCGCCTTTCCGGCCGCCTATTCCTGTGCCCCGCTGGAGCGGGGCGGCCGGGTGGTCGGTGCGGTGATCTGCTTTCAGGACGTCAGCGAGCGTAAGCGTACCGAAGTCGAACTCCGGGAGGCGAAAGAAACCGCCGAGGCGGCAAGCCGGAGCAAGAGCGAGTTCCTCGCCAACATGAGTCATGAAATCCGGACGCCGATGAATGCGATCATCGGTCTGACCCATCTCCTGCAGCGGGAGGTCACCGATGTCCGCCAGGGCACCCAGCTTGGCAAAATCGCCAACGCCGCTCACCATCTGCTCGCGATCGTCAATGATATTCTCGATCTCTCCAAGATCGAGGCGGGAAAGCTCCGCCTGGATTCGACCGATTTCGAGATCGACCGGGTGGTCGACACCGTCTGCACCCTGGTCCGCGACAAGGCGGAGGCCAAGGGAATCGAGCTGGTCTTCAATCTTCAGGGCCTTCCCGCCACCCTGCATGGCGATGGGCTTCGGCTGGGCCAGATCCTGCTCAACTTTATCGGCAACGCCATCAAGTTCACCGAAGTCGGCGGCGTATTCCTGCGCGCCCGGCCCCTGACCGTCTCCACCCAGGGCCTGCTCGTCCGCTTCGAGGTGACCGACAGCGGAATCGGGATCAGCCCCGAGCAGCAGGAGCGCCTGTTCCAGCCGTTTGAACAGGCCGACGGCTCAACCACCCGCCGCTATGGCGGCACCGGTCTCGGTTTGGCCATTTCGCGGCGGCTGACCGAACTGATGAACGGGCGCATCGGTGTCGACAGCGAGTTTGGCAAGGGCAGCACCTTCTGGGCGGAAATTCCCTTCGGTTTCGGCCACAGTGCCCTGCCGGCCCGGTCCCTGACGCTGGAAGCCAGGGGCCTGCATGCTCTGGTCGTCGACGATCTGCCGGAGGCGCGCGAGACTTGTGTCGCCATGCTGGAGATGCTGGGTCTGACCGTCGAGGCGGTGGCCGACGGCAGGGCGGCGATCGCCCGCATCTCCGAGGCGGAGTCTCTTGGCGCGCCTTTCGATTTTCTCCTGATCGACTGGCGCATGCCGGGACTGGATGGCCTTGAAGTCGGACGGCGGATCGTGGCCATGCCGCTGGCGAACCACCCGATCCAACTCCTGGTCACCGCCGATAGCGGGGTGCTGTCCGGCCCGGCCCTTGCGGCGGCCGGCTTCTTTGACGTCCTGCAGAAGCCCCTGACTCCCTCCCGTTTGTTCGACGCCCTCCAGGAGGCGCTTTCCGGCTGCCACGCCGCGATGCCGCGGCTGGTCGCCGGCGAGGCGGAAAGCATTCTGCGCCGGCGCGGCGGCGGCCGGGTCTTGCTGGCCGAGGACAACCCGATCAACCAGGAAGTCGCGCTGGAGCTTCTGGCCGACGTCGGCCTGACGGTTGACCTCGCCGAGGATGGGCAGAGCGCGGTCAGCATGGCCGAAATGGTCGCCTACGAACTCATTCTGATGGACATGCAGATGCCGGTGATGGATGGGCTGACTGCGGCCCGGCTCATTCGCGGCCTGCCCCTCCACGCCGCGACACCGATCCTGGCGATGACCGCGAACGCCTTCGGCGACGACCGAGACGCCTGCCTCGCCGTCGGCATGAATGATCACATCGCCAAGCCGGTCGACCCTGATGTCCTCTACCGGGCCTTGTTGCATTGGTTGCCGCCCTCGATCCCGGCCGGCGCCGTGGCCGTGTTGTCGGCTCCGGCGCCGGGCCGGGCCGGCCGCTCACCGTCTGAGGAGGAGGAGGCGTGCCGCCGCATTGAAGCCATCGATGGTCTCGATGTTGCCGCCGGTCTCAAGGCGGTCCGGCAGCGGATGGACCTCTATCTGCGCCTGCTCGCCCGGTTCACGGACAGCCAGGAGGCCGAAGCGCTGTGCGGGTCGTTGCGAGGCGCCGATGCCGCCGTCGCCCGCCGCGCCGCCCACACCCTCAAGGGCATGGCGGCAACGCTGGGTGCCGGCCGGCTGCGGACGGCGGCGGCGGCACTCGAGGCCGCACTGTCGACCTCCGTGACCGCCGGCGACCCGGCCGCTTTGACCGCCGCGGTCGAAGCCGAGTTCCAGGCCCTGCGCGCCGCCCTCGCCAGGGAGCTTCCCCGCGCGCGGGGGCCGGCTGACCCCATCGCGACCAACCCGGCGCGCTTCCGCGAGGCCCTCGGGCACCTTGAAGCGCTGCTGCTCGCCGACGACATGGCGGCAGTCCGGTATTTTCACGACAACGAGGCCCTCTTTCATGCCGCCCTGGGCGACGCGGCCACCACCGTGGTGCGCCATCTCGAAGCCTTTGCCTTCGACGAGGCCCTCGCCAAGTTGCGGGCAGCCCTCAACACCTTAGATGGATAATAAATAAAAACTCTCCTGCTGCCAGCAAACGACGAGCATTCATTACCGATTCCGAACAAGATACTTGCCACCCATCAACGGCCGGCCGTAATTTTGTTGCTGCGGCTTTTTTGGCGACTATTTTTGCTTTCGTGAGATATCAATGTAGAGGTGGGGAACCTGTCAATAGAGGCCACGCCATGGCGAAAGTCTGAGGCCTGCGGTTCAGCGCGCCTCCCCTGTCGCCGGATCGATGACACATAGCGGTGGAGCATTGATGATGTCTAAACCAGGGTTGGCGAAAATCAGGGTTTCGGAAGCTATGCTGCTCGGCATCGGCCTGATCGATGAGCAGCATCAATCGCTGGTCGCGCTTTTCAATGCCCTGATTGACCGCCTCAACGACGGATTTTCGGATAGCGAAAGACAGGTCTTGGTCAATCGGCTGTTCGAATACACGCAATACCACTTTACCGCTGAAGAACAGATAATGGACTCCTGCAAATATGCAAAGCGCCATTCTCACAAGAAACAGCATGATGCGTTCGTCATGAACATAAAAGACTTCGCCAACGGCAAGGCGATGTCGCCACAGGGTGTAATGGAAATTGCCCAATTTCTGAGTGTCTGGATACAGCAGCATATATTGATTGCCGACAAGGAGATGGGGGCTTTCGTCTCCGGTCCGCCCGCATCGGTGGTGCCGGAGGCCGGACTGGCCGCCGAGGTCGATCGATACCTCAGGGACGACGGCGCGCCCGACAAGGAGATGTCGGCCCGGCGCGAGATCGAGCGGCATCGGCTGTGGCTGACAGGGAAGAGTTCGCGGCGCGCCGAACTGGAATTCCGCGATATGTCCGAGTTGACCCTGGATGCGGTGGATTTGAGTTCGGCGGCACTGACCGGGGTCAACCTTGCCAAGGCGAGCCTCCGCGGCGCCAATCTTGCGAACGCCGTGCTGGTGGGCGCCGACCTCGAGAAAGCCGATCTGTCCGACGCCAACCTGACCGGGGCGGATCTGCGCGGCGCCAATCTCCACCGCGCCCAGTTGACCGCGGCGATCCTCCGCGGGGCGGACCTGTGTTCCCGGGGCGCCAGGGAGAACTCGATCCCCGGGATGCCCGATGTCGGGTCGGTTCCGACGGTGCTCGTCGAGGCCAGACTGGAGAAGGCGGTGCTCTCGAACGCCAAACTGGCGGGTTGCGATTTTACCGGTGCCGATCTCGCCGATGCCGATTTGGCCGGCGCCGACTTGTCGGGGTCGGTGATGATTGGCGCCGACCTAGGGGGCGTCAGGTTCGATGGCGCGAACCTGAACGGCGCGGTGATCGACCTGGCGATGCTCGACGACGCCAGCGTGAAAGCGATTGCCGCCGTCGGCAGCGTTGTTGGACCGTCCCATGCCGATCTGACGCTGTCCGACTTCGTTGCCGCGATCAAGGAGCACGAACTCTGGATCGAGAGCGCCGGCGCCGAAGGTCGCAGACTGGACCTCGACCGGGTGTCGATTCCGACCGTGAAGATGACCGGACGCCGGCTTGCCGGGTGTCGGATGCGCCGCTGCCGGGTCGCCGGGGGCGAATGGCCCGGAACCGACCTCAGCATGGCTGACCTCTCCTATTCGGATCTGCGGGGCTTGAACCTTGAGCGGTGCGTGCTCCGGGGGACGAGCCTGCGCCACGCCAATCTTGCCGGCGCCGATCTTGCGTCGGCGATCCTCGACGCCCTGCCTCTGGCAGGGGGCGGCCGCACGTGGCCGACCAATCTCGAAGGAGCCAATCTCTCGGGCGCCGACCTGTCGAAAGCCTCGCTGGTTGGTGTCATTCTCCGCCGGGCGGACCTGACCGGTTGCCTCGTCGAGGGCATCATCGTGCGGGAGACCGATTTTGACGGGGCAAAAAGGTAGCGGGGCCATGCCCACTGACGCCACTCACGGACTGTTGCCCCGGATCGCCGCTCTTGTGCTGGTCGGCGTCCTCGGGCTGGCCGCATCCCCGGGCTGGGCCGATGCGGTGCCGTCGTCGGTCACCCTGCAGCTCAAGTGGCGGCATCAGTTCCAGTTCGCCGGCTACTACGCGGCGCTGGAAAAAGGCTATTACCGCGAGGCCGGGCTCAACGTCCGCATCGTGGAAGCGAAGCCGGAGACCGACGTGGTCGACGAGGTGGTCTCGGGGCGGGCGAGCTTTGGGATCGGAACCAGCGCCCTGGTGCTGTCCCGGGCCCGCGGCAAACCCGTGGTGGTGCTGGGCGTCGTCTTCCAGCATTCGCCGCTGGTCATCCTGGTGAGACCGGACGCGGGCATCGGGTCGGTCCATGATCTGGCCGGCAAGCGCCTCATGCTGGAGCACAACGCCGAGGAGTTGCTGGCCTATCTCCACCGCGAGGGAGTGCCCGTGGATGCCCTTCACACCCTCCCGCATGATTTGACGCTCGACGACCTGATACTGGGCAGGGTTGACGCGGTCAGTGCCTACGCGACCGATGAGCCGTTCTTCCTGGAGCGACGGAACATACGTTATCTGACCTTCTCGCCGCGTTCCGCCGGCATCGACTTCTATGGCGACAACCTGTTCACCTCCGAGGCGGAGTTGCGCGACCATCCCGAGCGGGTCCGGGCGGTCCGGGAGGCCAGCATGAGGGGCTGGCGATACGCGATGGCCCATCCTGAGGAAATCGCCGACCTGATCCTCTCACGCTACTCCGACCGTCACACCCGCGAACATCTGCTCTTCGAAGCCGACCGGATGCGGTCGCTGGTGCTCTCCGACCTTGTCGAGCCCGGTTACATGTTTTTGGGTCGGTGGACGCATATTGCCGAAATCTATACCGAACTCGGTCTGCTGCGGGGCAATGACGATCTCCGGGGCTTCCTTTACGACCCGGCGGCCTGGGATGAACAGGAACGGCGCAAGTTGTTCGCCGCGATCGCGATGGCCTTGGCCGCGGGAGCCGTGCTGGCTCTGATCGCCGCCGTTTTGTTCCGGTTGAACCGCCGTTTGAAGATTGAGGTCGCCGCCCGGGAACGCGCCATGGCCGCGGCCCGGGACAGTGCCGACATGCTGCGTTTCATCGCCGAAAACACCCGTGACGTCATTTGGGTGATGGACATCGCGAGCCGTCGGATCAGCTATGTCAGCCCGTCGGTCGAGCGGATGCGCGGTTACGCCGTCGACGAAATCATATCCCAGCCCATCGAACGGACTCTGACCGGGGAGTCATTCGAACGGGTCTCGACCATGCTCGACGAGACCATCGCCCGCTGGGAAGCCGGTGATCGCAGCGACACGATGACCGTGACCGAGGTGGATCAACCGCACAAGGACGGAAGCATTATCCAAACCGAGGTGGTCAGCACGCTCCACGCCGATGCCGAAGGCCGCTTGGTTTCAGTCCTCGGCGTGACCCGCAACGTTACCGAACGCAAGCGTGCCGACGAGGAAATCCGGCGACTGGCGTTCGTGGACCCGCTGACGGCACTGCCGAACCGCCGCTCGCTGCTCGACCGGTTAAGCCAGCACGTTGCCTGGGCCAAACGGGAAAAGCGAAAGCTGGCCCTGCTGTTCATCGACCTCGACCGGTTCAAGGGCATCAACGATAGCCTCGGCCACGAGATCGGGGACCTGCTTCTGCAGTCGGTGGCCACCCGTATCCGCGAGTCCGATACGGCGGCGCGCATCGGGGGCGATGAATTCGTGGTCCTGCTGCCCGACGTCCGCGACATTGTCGACGCCACCTCGGTGGTCGAAAAGATGCGGCGCGCGATCGAACGGCCGTTTCAGATGCCCGACGGACGGACGCTCACCGTCTCCGCCAGCGTTGGGGTTGCGGTCTACCCGGATCACGGTCAGGATGGCCGCGATCTGCTCCGCTATGGCGACGAGGCGATGTATCGCGCCAAAAGGTCAATCGGCCTTCAGCCCAGCCCCCCGGCCGGCTTTCAAGGCTGAAACTCCGGGCTCCCCGTACAAATTACAAAAATTAAGACCGGCTGGCGGGTCAGGGCGGCGGTTCTCGCCGCCGAAGCGGTGGGCCGCGGAGGCGGATCACCAGAGACCGCGGAGGGTCTGAAAAATCCCGATCCAGCCGTCAAGCCGGTCGACCACGCCGAGTTCGGCCAGATAGGTGTGATCGATATCGCGCCGAAAGCCGGTATCCAGGTAACCGGGCCGGCTCTCGGCGCGAGCCAGGAATTGCGCGATATGGGTGATGGCAATGACGTCGAAGCTGTTGGACCCGCTGGCTGCCGGCCGATGGTGGTAGGCCACCGCCTCGACGATGGTGTCGTTGAACCCCCAGAGGCCAAGCAGATAAGCCCCCAGCAGGGCATGATCGGCCTGAAACAACCGATGTTCGACCCGGTCGATGCCGAGACCGTCGCGCTCGGCCTCTCTTGCCGCCCGCTGAAACCCGGCGGGAAAATTGGCCGCCAGCACCACCGTCCCGATATGGGCGAGCAGGCTGGCGCAGGCCGCAGCCTGGACGGTGGCAAGCGGCAGCCCCTCGGCGACCGCGATGCAGCGGGCCAGTTCCGAGGTCTTCAGACTGCGCCGGCTAACCCGCTCCAGGACCAGACTGATCTCGGAGACGCCGGAAAATCGCCCAAACACCCCCGAATGCAGAACCAGCGTCCTAATCGAATCGAAGCCCAGCATCTGAATGGCGCTTTCAACATCGGTCACCGCTTCGGGCAAGCCGAAATAGCCGGAGTTGATCAGCTTGAGCAATTGGGCGGTCAGGGCAACGTCGCTGCGCACCATGCCGGCCAGCGTGTGGGCGCTGCCGGTTTCGGACTCCAGTTCCGCCAGCATTTCGGGAAACAGGCGCGGCAGGGCCGGGAGCACGCGCAGACCGGCGGCCATCGCGCTCAGATCGGGGCTGCTCAGCAGGCGGCGAAGGCCCAGCGACCGCCGCACCGCGGCCATCACGGTCTCGGGACTGCAGGGCTTGGACAGCCATTGGTGGGCGGGACCGATGGTGCGCACGACGGCATCGCGATCGGTTTAGCCGGACAGAATGATACGGACGGCGCGCGGACAGAGGGTGGCAATCTTTGAAAACAGGGCGGCGCCGTCCATCTCCGGCATCCGCATGTCGGAGATCACCACATCGGCCGGACGGTTCGCCATCAGCGTCAGGGCGGCCGCGCCGGACGGGCAGAAGCTCATCTCCCACTCGCCGCGCTGCCCGAGCAGGCAGCGGCGCAAGCCGTTGAGCAGGTTGAGGTCGTCGTCAACGAAGACGATATGGGGCCGGGGCGGCGGGGCGGTCATGGCGCGTCCGCCTGCTGCTCCAGCGGCAACGTGAAGAC